>Ga0210391_10002591_pt1 | contig 15596 bp, 14 predicted proteins | sample IncBWC12OmetaG_FD_160573 | JGI IMG/M metagenome (GOLD analysis project Ga0210391, IMG submission 160573) | Forest soil microbial communities from Barre Woods Harvard Forest LTER site, Petersham, Massachusetts, United States - Inc-BW-C-12-O ... | reverse complement strand
CTCAACGCGGGAGAGAGCCGGAAGGGCCCGAAGGCGGCTACCTCGCCGGCATCTTCTTCGATGCGCTTGCCGTGCCCGGTGACCACAACCCTCAGGCTAGTGGATATCGACGGTCGTTGGAGGGTGCCTCAACGCTTCCTTGACAACGCTTGACGAGCGATGGCCCCGCGACCGGCGCATCCTCGTGGCCATGAAGGCGAACACGAGGCACTACATCGACGGGGCTTTTGTCGAGTCCCACGGGCGGGAGACGATGGACCTCGTCAACCCGACCAACCGCAAGACAATCGCGCAGGTGACGCTCGGAGACGAGGAGGACACGCGGGGCGCGATCGCTGCTGCCAAGCGCGCGCTTCAGACGTTTCGACGCTCCACGAAAGAGGAACGTCTCAGCCTGCTGCGTCGGTTGTACGAAGCAGTCACGGCGCGCGAAGACGACCTCACGGCGATGATGGTGGAGGAATACGGCGGCGTCGTTCAATTCGCCGGTCCCATCGTACGGACGGGCGCCAACGCGTTTCTTGCTGCCGCGCGGGCTCTTAAGGAGCTGCCGCTGACGAAGACGTGGGGCAAGACGACCGTCACTCTCGAACCGGTCGGCGTGGCCGGGCTGATCACCGCGTGGAACGCGAACGCCTTGTTCATGTGCCTGAAGCTTGCTTCGGCCGTAGCCGCCGGCTGCACGGTGGTCATCAAGCCCAGTGAGTTCAGTGCGCTCCAGGCGCAAGTGCTGGTCGAGGCGCTGCACGAAGCCAGGCTGCCGAAGGGCGTCCTGAACGTCGTCACCGGCCTTGGCACCGTCGTCGGCGCCGAGCTCGTACGAAACCGCGACGTGGACAAGATCTCCTTCACGGGCTCGGTCCCCGTGGGTCAGCAGATCATGCGCGACGGTGCCGCGACGATGAAGCGCGTCACCCTGGAGCTGGGAGGCAAGTCGCCCACGGTGCTCCTCGATGACGCTGTGTTGGAGCGAGCGATTCCGGCTGCCCTCGTCCTCGCCTTCATGAACAGCGGCCAGGCATGCGCCGCCGGCACTCGACTCCTTGTCCCGCGGACCCGTCTCGCGGAGGTGAAGCGAGCTATCGCGGACTCCATGTCCGCGTTCAAGATCGGCGATCCGGCCGATCCGAAGACCGCCATCGGACCGATGGCATCGCAGAAGCAATACGACCGGGTGCAGTTCTACATCCGCAAAGGCATCGAAGAAGGGGCCGAAGTGCTCCTGGGCGGCGAGGGCCATCCTGCCGGGTGCGACGGCGGGTACTTCGTCAAGCCGACGGTGTTCGTCAACGCGACGAACGACATGGCTATCGCCCAGGAGGAGATCTTCGGCCCTGTCTTGTGCGTCATTGCCTACGACTCGGACGACGAAGCGGTCCACCTCGCCAACGACTCTCGGTACGGGCTGCACGGCGCCGTCCTCGGAACCGATCTCCATAGGGCGCGTCGTATCGCCTCTCAGATCCGCGCGGGCCGAGTCGTGATCAACGGGATGACGGACGACCCGGACGCACCCTGGGGTGGCTTCAAGTTCTCGGGCGTCGGGCGAGAGTACGGAGGCTACGGAATCGAGGCATTCCTTGAAGCGAAGGGCGTCCTCGAGTGAGGCCGCAGAGGCGCGTGTCCGCACCGCCGTCCTTCCGCCCCTAAGCCAGTTACTGGGACTCTGGATCGAGTGAATCGCGAAGAAGAGGAGCATTCATGAGCACAAACAGCCCCGTTCAAGCGACGAAGGTCACCTTCCCCAATCAACTCAACAGCATGTCCGGAATTCTGTTTACTCCGCCGAATTTCGATCAATCAAAAAAGTACCCGGCATTTCCGGTGGCCCATCCCTTCGGTGGCGTCAAGGAGCAGACCGCCAGCATCTACGCGAGAAAGATGGCCGAGAAGGGGTACGTGACGCTGGCCTTCGATGCCAGTCACCAGGGCGAGAGCGGCGGATACCCGCGGGACACGGAGAACCCGGCCGACCGCATGGAGGACATCCGCTGCGCCGTCGACTACCTCACGGCCCTCCCCATTGTGGACGAGAACCGCATCGGACTTCTCGGCGTCTGCGCCGGCGGATCGTACGTCATGGCAACAGCACCGACCGAGATGCGCGCCAAGGCCGTCGCTTCCGTCAGTCTCTGGGATCTTCGCGTGACGGCGCGCGAGGGGTGGCCGGCGCCACACTACGACAGAAACGCCGTACTCGTGGAAATCGGCAAGCAGCGCACCGCCGAGGCGCGCGGTCTCACCCTCCGACGGGACGACGGCATTCCGAAGATGGTTCCGGAAGGCGCGCCCGCGATCATCAAGGAATCCTACGACTACTACAGGACCCCGAGAGCTCAGCACCCCAACTCTCGGAGCGTGTTCGTCTTCACCGACTTCTCGCGCCTTATGGATTTCAACTACCACGCGCAGATCCAGGACATCGCGCCCCGCCCGGTCTTGTTCATCATCGGGACGGAAGCCGCCACGATCTTCATGAGCAAGGCCGGCTACGAAAAGGCGGCACAGCCAAAGGAGTGGTTCGAGGTCGCAGGAGCGACGCACCATCGCCTTTATGACGACGAAACAGCCGTCGCGAAGGCGATCGGCAAACTCGACGAGTTCTTTGGACGCCACCTGTAGCGTCGTCTGCCATCGAGAGGACCGAACCATGAGCAAACACGTCGCCATTTCGCCTGCCGAAGCCGCTGATCGCCTCGCCATCCGAGAGCTTGTCGAGGCGTACCCGCACTGCGCCGATCGGCGCGATGCGAAGGGTCAAATGGCCCTATTCACCGAAGACACCCACTTCGTCGTCTACATGGATGCGAAGGTTCCCGAACCGACGCAGGAGCTTCACGGTCGTGAATCGCTCGCTCCGGTGTTTGCCGACCTAAACAAATACGCCGCGACGATGCATCTGTTGGGGCAGAGCACGATCCTCACGCTGTCTAGCGATCGCGCGACTGGCGAAGTCTACTGCATGCCCCACCACCTGACCGTCGATGGCAAGAAGCGAAGCCTGATGACCGCTGCACTTCGCTATGCGGATACCTACGCGAAGCAGAACGGCATATGGCTATACGCCGAGCGCAAGCTCTACGTAGACTGGATCGAGGAGCGCTCGCTGTGAACCACATGGCGATGGGCCTTACGGTGGGTCGCGTCATTCTCGCGCACTCGCTCGTTGGCAACTCCGACATCCCTTCGGCGTGCAAGGCGATGGGGGCGGCCCGCAGACCCACAGGGTCCCCGGTATGCTGATCCAGTTGCGTGGCAAGGTCCGACGTGCCGTGGTCGGGACGATGCTGTCCGAAGAGGACCGTTCCGTCATCGCCCGCGCTCGCCAGGGGGAGTGCAACCGGTGCGGCGCCTGCTGCAAGATTCTCTTCAAGTGCCCCTTCCTGGTCGAGGAAGACGGTGGGTTCACCTGCAGCGTCTATGATCACCGTCCGCCGTCGTGCAGACTGTTCCCTATGGCGCCGGCGGACCTGCGCGAAGTAGAGAGCTGCGCGATCAGTTTTGAACGGCCTCGATGAGGTCGGCGGTTTCGGCCGCGGGCCATCGCGTCTCAATCTACGCTCGACTCCCGTTGCCACGCCATCGCGGTCCTCGGCGACTGGGACCGGAATGGCCGACGTGCCGGCAACCCGCAGCGACGGGCACGGCTCAGGGCAAAGACGCTTGCCGATCGAGCCGTTCTGGTCGCTCCAGTAAACCGTGTTGTCGGCGTCGACGACGATCTGATTGGGACGAGCCGTCGCGACGACCGACGCTTCCGCGCCGCCGCCGATCGTCGTACCACCAATCCGGTCGGCGCAATGCTCGATAACATGCCGGACTGGCCGACGGGGGAGTCGAGCGTATAGCCAGCGCCAGCCCAAACGAATCCGCAGGGAGCGGCGGCGAGCGTGTCTACCGAGGCGTAACAAGGGATCTGCGCGTAGTCACTGGGCATGTTCGCGCAGTCCAGAGGATCGCGTCTTCCGCGGCCCCGATTCCTCCGCCGACCCAGCCATAGCCGACGGCGAGCGCCGTCATCGCATGGACCTCTTCGAGCGTCGTCGCAAGACCGTCGAGAGATTGATGTTCCAGATGTATGACCGTAGGCCCCGCGCCGTTCTTGAGAAGGCCGACCACGCCGATCTTCCCGACCTGCGCAGTCACCTCGTCCCCGTCCTTGCCGAGGCGATCCGCCGCAATCTGGGCGGTCCGAGTCTCTTGCATCGACAGCTCAGGATGTGCGTGCAGGTCCTTGTAGAGACCTTCTGGATCCGGCAGCAGCTGAGCGAGGGCCGACAGCACGGCGGACGCACTCTTTGGAGAGACTGTCGTAGAAGGCATCTTCACTCCTTCGTGTTCGCGGGCGAGGCTCGCATGCGCCCTTAGCGAAGACAACCGCGCCGGTCTTCCACGAGCGCACGAGGGGTCCGTGTCCCGGAAGAGCAAGTGCATCATGCGCTCTCCTTGCGCCACGCGGGCACTGTCCGGACGATCGAGACGATGGCGACGACGACCATCGCGACGTTGAACGCGAGCGCCACGACCGCCGCTTCGCGCAGCGAAAGGTTGTCCGCGCGACGTGTGATGCAACTTGCGGAGTATCCCGCCAAGGTCGTGGACCGCAATCCGATCCCCGCGAACGCGCTCCCGAACAAGCGCAACGAAGTCTCACTTCAGTACCTTTACGCCGACGAAGAAGCCGCGCTTCCCGTGCCCGCGCGTCACCCGCGCCGAACTCCACGACGCAAGTTCGCCACTTCGCCGACCCGTGCGTCTGCACGACCTTCGAGCGTCGATGGTGACCATCGCGCTGGCCAACGGCCGCCCCGAAGAATGGGTGCGCCGTCGGACCGGCCACACGAGCAGCGCTCTCGAACGCTACTGTCGGGTCGCAAGCACCTTGGCGGAGCTCACTCCCGGGAACTGGCAGCCGCTCGACGCCGCGATTCCGGAGCTCGCCGCCGTGGCCTCGAAAGACGCGGCGGCAAACGCGGCGGCAGCTTCCGAAAAACCGACGGGCCAAAAACAGGAATCATTAATTATTTCGTAAAGTTATGGCGGCGTGATTCGAGCCCACCACCCCTTGACCCCACGCGGATTTCCCAGCCATCTTCTCGCACGATTCCGCGGCATTCCGCAGGTTCGGAGTTCCAAAACGAGCGGAAGACCGCGGCAAACGGCGACGCGCTGCCGTGTTCTGCTGCCGCGTTTCCGGAGAGCGGGATACCAACCGAGCAGCGATACGTTTCGGCTTCCCTGCCCATAACCACAGACGAGGCCGTCCGACTCGCTGCGAAGCTGGCCATCGACGCGGGGAGTATGACCGGGCGCGGGCACTGCTCGACGTCCTCGCCGAGCGGCCCCCGAGTCATGAGCTTCATCTTGCTGCAAAGCCTCCTTAGGGGTTAGCAAGCAGATAGCCGGTCGCTTCGATGCTCTCTCAATCGCCCAGCCTGCGAGAAACGACTGCGCCGCCGTTGCTTGGCGCCCGGTACGCCGTCCTCGAAGAGGTGGGGCACGGGGCGATGGGGGTGGTCCACCGGGCGACCGACCGTTTGACGGGCGATACTGTGACGATCAAGCTGGTACGGCGATCCAGCGACGATACGTTGGGCAGCTCGGTTCCGGAGGATCATCTCCTCACTCTTGCGCACGAGTTCGCGATGCTGGCGTCGCTACGGCATCCGAACGTGATTCGGGTCTTCGACTACGGGTTCGATTCGAATTTCGGACCCTACCTCGTCATGGAGCATCGGCCGAAGGTCGGAACGCTGCGCCATGCAATGCGAGGTCCGTCCCGCGCTCAAAAGCTTCGCCTTGTCATCGACCTGCTCCGTGCGCTCGCGTATCTCCATAGGCGCGGAATCATCCACCGCGACGTGAAACCGGAGAACGTGCTCGTGGATGGCGACCACGCAAAGATCGTCGACTTCGGGGTAAGCATCGCGATGACCGACACCGCGGTCGACCTTGCGGGGACCGCTCCGTATTTTGCGCCGGAGCTGCTTAAGGGCGGCGGTCCGAGCGCCCAGTCGGACCTGTGGGCGGTGGGCATCATCGTCGTGGAGCTCCTCGCCGGCCGGCACCCGTTCGCGGGCTGGAGCTTGCTCATGAACGTTCTGGGACACGAGCCGGATCTGCGTGAGCTCGGAGATGTCACGTCCGCGGTCGAGCGCCTTCTCGCCAAGGATCCGAAGCTGCGTTGCGCGTCTGCGATCGAAGCGGCCGAGCGTCTAGCCCTCACGCTGCCCGAGCAGCTGTCAATCGAGACGAACGAGACGCGCGAGAGCTTCCTTCAGGCGTCTCGCTTCGTAGGCCGTTCGCCCGAGTTGGACCGCCTCGTCGGGTCTCTCGCCCCGCTTGGGCAAGGGCGGGGCTGCGTCTGGCTCCTGGGCGGCGAGAGCGGCGTCGGGAAATCCCGGCTCGCCGAGGAGGTTGCGATTCGAGCGTTGGTGAGCGGGGTTCGGGTCCTCCGTGGCCAGTCAGTCGCCGATGCGACGAGCCCATACGACGTATGGCGTCCAGTTATCCGAGGTGTCGTGCTGACCGCCGCGCCGACCGACGGCGAGGCGGCAATTCTCCGGTCGATCATTCCCGACATCGACGTCATCGTGGGCCACGAAGTCGGCGTGGCGGCCCCGATCGCAGAAGCGGCGGCTCAGACGCGTCTGCTCCATACCCTTGAAGAGCTCGTGGGCCGAGAGCGCACGCCGACCCTCGTCGTCCTCGAAGATCTGCAATGGGCTGGCAGCGAAAGTATGCGCCTGCTCTCGTGGCTGACCACCGTCGTGGAGCGCGCGCCCATCATGATTCTAGGCACGTACCGCGACGACGAAGCGCCGACCATCCCGAAAGTGCTCGCGGGGGCTAACCTGATGAAGCTCGCCCGGCTTCGGCGCGAAGCTGTCGGCGAGCTGGCCCTCGCGATCATCGGTCCGTCGGCTGCGGACGAGATTCTCGTCGATCGGCTCGTCGCCGAGACCGAGGGAAATCCCTTCTTTCTCGTGGAAACCCTGCGCGCCATTTGCAACGAAGTCGGCCGCCTGGACGCGTTGGGCGCCCACAACTTTCGACCGACCGTGCCCGCCGAGGGCGTGCGCCTATTGATCGCGCGCCGTCTCGGCCGCCTCTCCCCCGACGCCCGCGGCCTCCTCCAGTTGGCCGCTATCGCGGGACGGAGACTGGACATCGCAGTGCTCGAAGACGCGTGGGGCTCTGGCGATATCGAAAACCATCTCCGCTTGGCGGCGGACGTCGCCATCCTCGAGTCCAAAGGGGAGACGCTTGAATTCGCGCACGACAAGCTTCGCGAAGTTCTCCTCGGCGAGGTGCAGTCCGAGCTTCGCGTCGGGCATCACAGGCGCGTCGCGATCGCGATAGAAGCAGTGCACGGTAGCCGGGCCGATCAGATCGCCGCGCTTGCCTACCACTGGGAGCTCGCGGGCAACGAAGCCAAGTCGCTGCACTACGCCGAGCTCGCGGGCATCCAAGCTCTCGAAGGCGGCGCGTTTCCGGAGGCGGTGAGCCTCCTCGAGCGGGCGCGCGCCTATGCACAGACGAAGCCCGATCACGAGGCCCGCCACCTTCTTTGGAGGATCGACACGCAGCTCATGCTCGCGCAGTACCAACTGGGTGACCTCGATCGCGCCCGTCATTTCGGGGAACTCGCGATGGGGCACATCCGGGATCCCTTCCCTAAGCAGACCTTCGCGAAGGTTCTCGTCATCGCGCGGGAACTGGCAACCCGCCTCCGGCAGACCCTTTTTCCGGTGACCACGCCGCGAGCGTCGTCGGTGGATCTCGCGCGGTACGCGCGAATCAGCATCGTCAACTCCGAGTGCGCCATTTTTGCGATGGAAGCGCTGAATTTTGCGATCTCCACGCTTCGTCTGCCGAACCGCGCCGCACCCTCGGGCCCGTCCGGCCCGCTCTCCAGAGGTTGGCTGGCGGTCGGCATGCTGGCGATGACGACCCCCTTCAAGCGGACCGCGCGGTGCTGGGTCGACCGCGCGATCGCGATGGCGCACGAGCGGGGCGGCGAGAACGACCTCGCCTACGTAAACAGCCGTGCCGGCGTGCTTGCCATCACGATGGCGCGCTGGGACGATGCAGAAAACCTGATAGGCGCCGCGCTGAGCGCGGTTACGCACCAGGGTGATCGCAGGCTTCGAGACGAGTGTGCGGTCCTCTTCGCGCTCCGCCTGTTCTATCAAGGACGTTACGACGAGGCCCTCCGTGCCCATACCGACGCCCTCGAGACAGCGACTCGGAACATGACCCATCAGGTAGCCCGCTGGTCGGCGCTCGGCTGCGCTGACGTCGCACTTCGCCGCGGACGCCTCGACGAAGCGAAGGCCCGCTACGATCGTGAAATCGCGCTTCCTCGAATGATGGCCACCGAGCAAGTATGGGCGTACGGAATGCGGGCTCTCGCGCGGCTCCGCTCGGGGGATCGCACCGGCGCGAGCGAAGACGCGCTGGCCGTTCTTGCGCTTCTCGATCGCAGTCCTCCCGTCGCCTACTGGACCCAACACGGCGTCCACGCCGCGAGTCACGTGTTGCTTGCGCTTTCTCCGAAGCGCCCGACGGGCGTTGCCTGTCGCAGCGTCTTCTATGCGACGGTGCTGGGTGCCGTAGCACCTCTCGGCCGACCGGCGGCCGCGCTCTTGCAGGGCGAGCTCTATCGACGCTTCGGCCTCAGGCGCGCAGCCCGTCGCTCGCTCGAGCGCGGACGGCGCCTGGCAATCGAGGCATGCATGCCTTACGAAGCGGCGCTCGCCGAGCTTGGGCTCGCGGCTTGCGCGTCGCCCGCCGAGCGAATTCTGTTGCTCGAGAATGCCTTGTCGCACTTGCGGGACATCGGGGCAGAGGCCGATGCGCAAGACGCGCGAGAGGCTCTCAACCAGTCGGGCTCGTAGCCTTCGAAAGCTCCCGGTGGTAGCGCACGATGACGTCGGCCCAGCGGAGCGACGCGCCGCCCATGAAGTCGATGGTCGCTCCATTCATCCAGGCGGTCTTGGGGCCGGCCAGCACGCTCACGAAGTCACCCACTTCCTCGACGGTGCATACGCGTCCTGCAGGATTGAGGTCGGCGTGGAGCTTCGCCACCAGTTCCGCGCCTTCATTTCCAAATACGCGCCGCAAGGCAGCCGTAATCACGGCGCTGAACTTGAGCAAGTTCACGCGATGGCCGAGCGGTCCGAGCTCGATCGCGAGCTGGCGCACGTAAACTTCGAGGGCGGCCTTCGCCGCGGCGATCGCAACGCACCCTTCCACGAGCGACTCATCCATGACATTCGTAAGTCCGATGAGCCTCGCGCCCGGAGCCAAAAGATCACGCCGAACGAGCTCCTGGACCCAATATACGAAGGAATTCGCCATCGAGGTCATCGTCTTGTCGATTTGCTTTGGAACAAGACGCGGCTCGTTGCCGGTGACGAGCTTTCCGATCGAGGCGTTGGCAAGCGAGTGCACGAATACCGTGACGCTTTGCTTTCCTGCGGCTTGCTCGAGTGCCGGCACGAGTAAGCCGGGTGCTTCGGTGGTACCGGCGTCCGCCACGCAGAACAGCCCACGGCGATCCTGTGCCAATAGATCCTGATGCAGCGTCTCCGCTTCCTTGGGGTAGTTGCCTCGGTGCACGCCGAAGACATTCAAACCCGGGTCCTTCGCAAGGGCTCGCGCGATTGCCGCGCCCGTACCCGAAGACACCCCCAAGACTACCGCCCACGGTTTTTCGCTCATCACGTCTCCTCGGCCCCATCGAACCGGAGCACCATCGCGCCATAGGCGGCTCCCCCGCCTACGCCAAAGAGAAGGGCATGGTCCCTGGGCGCGACCCGTCCGCTCCGAACGAGTGCATCCAATCCTACCGGTAGCGAAGCCGCGCCCAAGCTTCCGTGTTCGACAACCACGCGAACGTATTGTGACGGGGCGGCGCCCACGAGAGCGAGCATGCGATCGAGGAGGGGCCCATTCGGCTGGTGCGGCACAAACCAGCGAATACCATCCCCCGCGGTGCCCGCACGCCGCAGCGCCTCCGTCACGGATTCAGACACCATGGACAGGCTACGTGAGGTAAAGCGTTCATTCGACTCGCCAAAGCGCAGAAGAGGCGCCTCGCGTGACAAAGCGGGATGAACCATGCGGACCGCCGCAAGGTCGGCGGGGTCGTTCGCTAGGTACGAACCGAGAATGGCCCCTAGGCCGCGCGGTTTTCCGACAATGACTGCGGCCACGCCATCGCCAAAGATCGCATAGCAGCGCGGTTCCCCCGGATCGATGAATCGCGACAGAAGCTCGATCGTCACGATCGCAATCCGATCGTAGCCGGTCGCGAGGCACCGCGCGGCGATGTCGAGAGCCGTCAGAAATCCGCAGCAAGCATTGTTGAGATCGAAGCAATCGAGCGTCCGCCCGAGTCCGAGAGCCTTTGCGACGTGATTGGCGCTCGCAGGGGCGAGGTCGTCTCCCCCGGTCGAAGTCACGAGAATGATTCGCTCGAGCGAGGACGCCTCGAGTCCCGCGGCCTCGAGGGCGGCACCCACCGCTTCCGCGCCGAGCGCACCGAACGTCGCCTCGGGGGGAGCGACGTTCCGGGCCTCGATGCCCGTCTTACGAAGGAGGTCCGCCTCGGAGACACGCAACCGTGAGGCAATCGTTGCCGTGGACAAAGAGGGAAGCCGCGCGGTCCCGGTACCTAGGATCGCCATGGGGAGCTCCCGCGCTGTCACTGAGTCATCCCCGCCGCCCGTGGCGTGAATTCCATGTCTTGCGCCAGGCCTCGCTTCGGTGGTAGCAAAATGGAAGAGTTATGACAAGCGGGGATCGGACAGTGTCGGCATCGGAGCGCCGCACGATGCAAGACTCGATTGGGGAGCTCCTCGGCGCTTCCAACGGGAAGCCCTTCGAGAACCTCAGTTGGCGCCTCCTGGCGCTCTTGGTCGATGGGATCGACATTGAGCGGCGCGAGCTCGGCGAAGGCGATGAACTGACGATTAGCCCGGATGCGGACGCCATTTACATCCAAAGTGGCCTTCTGGCATTGCAGAAAGATCCAGCAGGTCAGCCATCGAGGAACTCATCGCCGAATACGTTCCTAAGCATTGGGCAAATGGCTGGCACGTGGGGAAACCCATCACTTTCCAAGGAGCCATATCGGCATACTCTTCATGTCGACCCGGGCGGGACCTACCGTGCCAACAAGCACACAGTCGTTCAAATATTTTGCAAACCGACAGACAAGCGTAAGGACGACTGGGGCAGTCGGTGGGGTTGGCTGTGCAACGTTTCGCTGGTGGCTCGCGGGGCGCTGATGCCGGCAGGCATGGCGCCAAAGGAAGCCGAGATTGTTTGGCTCAAGAGCACGGATCTAGTCGAGTACCTCCCCGCGCTGACCGACCTGTTGGCCCAAGCGATGACGAGGGGGGACGAGCCGGACGACCAGCAACCCGACAAATCGCCGCTCAAAGTATGCCTCGTTCGTTTCGACCCCCAGAGCAAAGCCGAACAGTGCGAAAAATGCGAACGTACCTTTCCTCCGAATCAGGTTGCGGAGTGCGCCGAGCCACCCACTCCCGACCCGGTCGATGGGTGCGCGCATTGCGACGAGGACCGCGTTGGGGGACCTGTCAACAGCCAGGCTGTCGCGCCTCTCGACATCGTGCTCGTCAGGAATTCTTGTTGCCTCGAGAAGGTGCTCTTGGATGCCCGCAAGAAGCACGACTACGACTACGTCTTCGTGGATCCATATAATAGGGCGTCCGATCTGGCAGCCACCCAAGTCAAAACGCTGACGAACCGCGCGCGCGTGTCCGATCTCGGCTCGAGCGTCGGTACGAATCCGGATTGCCCCGGGTCGACGTTGCCTCAATGCGTCTTCAAATCGGTCGAGCTTCTCGTTGATTCCGTAGTCCACGTTGCCCGAAATTTCCGGGTGAGCAGCGGAGACGAGTATAAAACGAAACTGAACTTCCACGCCGTCGTCCTCGACAGCCGGACCGCCCGATTCGAGTCCGTGGGAACGTATGACCGTAGTCAACTGCGCAGTGCAGACGAGCTGCCACGGTCGGCCGTCGATCCTGTGCTGCCGGATCCCCCGGGGCCGACCACGCGCCTGCATCTGAACATGCTGCGCCTGAAGAAGGCGTGGGAGCAGTGGCCTTCGTTCGCGGAAGTCTGCGACGTGCTCGACGAGCCCAACATTCCGAGGACGGGCGATCAGCAGGGGTATTGGCAGACCAAAGGCTTCTTCGAGCGATGGGTGCGCGATCTTCGATTTCGTCGAGTGGGAGTTGCCCTCGGCGGAGGCGGCGCGACAGGCTTCGCTCATGTTTCGTTGTTGCGACAGCTTCGAGAACACAAGATTCCGATCGATCTGGTGTCGGGGACTAGCTTCGGCGCATTGGTCGGTGCCTATTACTGCGCGCAAGGCGTGGACGGCCTGCAGGTTCTCGTCGAACAGGCCCTGCTCTACACGGGCGTCGTTTCCTTGACCGTCTTTTCGTCGGCGCTGCTCGAGCACCTTGTGAATCTCTCGATCGAATATCGCCCGATGTGGGAGCTTCCCATTCCATTTTACGCGGTAGCCACGGACGTCGAAAAGGGGGAGGCCGCAATCTTTCCGGGGCCTCTGGCCGCAAACCCGTCGGTAGGGTTTGCCGTCCGCGCGAGTGGCGCGTTGCCAGGGTTCTTCGCGCCCGCGCTTGCGGGGAACACACGGCCCATTCGCTATGTCGACGGCGGCGCGGTCAGCATCGTCCCCACCCTGGCACTCATTCAGTTCGGAGCCGACGTCATCATCGGCTCCAACGCCTTTCCCTTCCGCAAGAACGACAACACGTACAGCCGTTCGCCGTTGAGCGGGTTTCTGCCGCCTCCATTCAACCGCATGGCTCGGCAACTCCTGGAGGAGCTCAGCCCGGGAAATCGGATGATCGACGCGGCAAGAACGTTGTCCCTCACCCTCACCTCGGCGATGCAAGCGGAGACCGACATCGCGAGCGCCGTCTACGAGCACAAACGGACGGACGTGAAGTACTGGGAGTTTCACCGGGCCCGGCGTGTCCTGGCCGACGCGACCGAAGACTTGGCGACGTCGGGCGCGCTTCCCGCCGCGATCAACGCCGTCCGCAATCTAAACCTCCCCACTTCCTGATGTGCTGATGTGGCGGTCCCATGACCCGGTCCTATCCGCATGGTCGAAAGCCGTAGATCATCTGCGCGCGTACCATCGCTACATGGTCGATGGGCTGGACAACTTGGATTCGGAGACATCGCTCCTCGTCGTTGGCTATCACGGTAGACCCGTCGCGCTGGATCTCATCATGCTCGCGACGACGATGCACGAGCGCTTCGGCAAGCCGCCGTGTCCCATCGTTCATCGCGGCATTCCAGCGACACTGCGGAGCAGCCTCGGTTGGATCACTGGCGACGGGCCCGCGCTCGGAGAGGCCATCCAGCTTGGCCAGCACATTCTGGTGACGCCGGGCGGCGCGCGCGAAGGGACGCGCGGCTACGGCGCGCGTTACCGCGTGGACTGGGGATCACATACCGGATACTTGCGCCTCGCGCTTCGCTACGGACTTCCTGTGGTGCCTGTCGGGGCCTCCGGTGTGGACGACCTCTATCTTTCGCTCGGCGAGGCCTATCCGTTTGCCAGGACGGCGGGCTCCTCCCTCGGCTTCGCCTGGCGCGGCCTCGGCCCGTTGGGTTTCTTTCCGTTTTCGCCTCCGTTCCCGGTGCAGATTCGGCAAGTGGTCGGGCGCGCGATCGATCTCACGGGGTTGCGAGAGGACCCGCGCGACTTTACCGAGGCTCACCGATCGATCATGGCGGAAGTTCAATGCCTCGTCGATCGAGCGCGGGCGATGGCCTAAGAAAGGAACTGCGACGTGGAGAATCCGTCTCAAATTCGCGTCTTCGACAGCACCGACATCCTCACGCGGGATGAGCTCGCGGCGGTCCGGAAGAAGTACTTGGAGGATGACACGGCGCTGGTGAATCTCTCGCTGCGAGCGACGGCCGTCTTTTTCGACGGCGGGCGCGACTTCGTGTCGCAAGTCGGAGCGCTTCTCTACGGAGCCGGTGCGCAGCCCGAATTCATCGACCCGATCGATCGTGAAGTACAACTCCTCACGCTCTTCACAGTCACCCGGCAGTGGCCCCAGCTCGCGGTCCATTGTTACTGGTCTTTACTGCTCGATATGACCCCGGACGACGTCGCGATGACGCTCTTGCTTGCGTCGCTGCAAACCGGAATCGGTGAGTATGTGAGCGCCCTGAGCGTCATGACGAAGGTCATGTACTTGCTGAAATCGCTGGCTCCGACGGAACCCACCCCGGAAGACGTATTATCACAACTCGAGAAGGCATTTTGAGGCTACGACCACCAAGGTAGGTAATCCATGGCAGCAAGTCTCCAATCGTCCACCTCGCCTCCAGCGCCGCTCATTCTCACCAATGGTGACGTGAAGAGGGCGCTTCTCAATTACAATCTGTATCAGGAACAGATTCTCGATCGCGCGCTCGGCAAGGACCAGCTCACGGACAAAACGCGGCTCTACGGCTTCGCGAACTTGACCAGAGTCGAGCGCGTTCGGTCTGCCATTGATGCCATCGTGAGGCAAAAATCGGTGGGGTCGACCGACCCGAACGGCGGCACCCTCGACAAATTCCGGCGCCAGCTCGTGTACGTCGTGGCTGCGTCTGCGCGCAAGGACTCGTTATTTCTCGTCCTCTTTTTGTATTGCGCGCTCATGGAGCGTCATGCGGCTTCCGCGACCGAGGCGGCGTATCTGATCGACGACAATCCCACCGCAGCTGGGGAGTACCTGCTGCTGTGTCTCTCGGTGCAGGCCGCTTACAGCGATTTCGCGAGCTATCTGTTGATTCTCGATCGATTCGGCCGTCTGATCGAGGCCCTCAAGCACGAGCTATCGTTCAATTGTGCCGACTTGACCTCCTTCCTCGCCGCCGCCTCGGCGGCGGCTTTGGGGGCCGACCCGGCGTGGCCGTCGACGCCAGCTACGCGAGTGAAGAAGGAGGCTCTCGTGTTCCCCGTGCAATTGGTCCCGTTCAAAGACGAGACCGACGACGCTCGAAGGGTACTTGCGAAAGCTCTTCGTACACAGCTGGAGCCCAAACCCGACGCCAAGTCCCCACCCGTGGTCGTAGTGTTCCTGGATTTCGAATTTCCCGAACAAGAAAAGCAGCGCTCCGTTGCCAACTACTTTACGGACGCGTTGGCCGACAGCCAAGTCCTATCGGTCATTCTGAGAAGGTCGGCGGAGAGAAAGGGGCCCAACTGGATTGCGACAAAGACGTCTGTGACACTGGTCCTCCAAGAGGCGCTCTTGTCGAAATTTGTCAAATTCTTCGTCGGCGACGGAGGCGCTTTGCCCGACGCGGGGAAGGCCGCGTTCATCTCCCGCAAAGTCCTGGAGGACAAGGAGGCTGGACAGACGAAGGTGCCAGAAAGTAAGCTATTCGAGGCGATCGGCAAAATTGACGAGACGACCGAAGGTGTGGACTCAAGAATCGACGAGGAGGGCCCGGCGTCTACCGTGAAGGCGGTGCGTCGTGCGTTGGAGTACTTCGTCGGAATACCTCCTACT
>Ga0210391_10002590_pt1 | contig 15603 bp, 13 predicted proteins | sample IncBWC12OmetaG_FD_160573 | JGI IMG/M metagenome (GOLD analysis project Ga0210391, IMG submission 160573) | Forest soil microbial communities from Barre Woods Harvard Forest LTER site, Petersham, Massachusetts, United States - Inc-BW-C-12-O ... | reverse complement strand
GCCCGTGGCGTTGAGCATCCGCAGCGTGCGGGCCCAGGCACCCTATGCGCGCGTGATCATCGATCAGAACCGCCACGTCAACATCACCGAAGCGCTCAAACCCGCCGGTGCGCCGGTGGCCGACTCGGCAGCAGCGCCGACCGCCGCGGCAGCTGCGGTGACCAAGTCCTCGGCGACGACCCGCACCGCGCAACTTCCGCCCCCGGCCCATGCCACCACCATGCCGCTGTCCATCGCCTCGGTGGTGATCAGCAACGGTTCGGCGAACTACGCGGATCAGTGGATCCAACCCCATTTCGCCATCGGCCTGCAGCAGCTGAACGGAAATATCGATGGACTGTCTTCCGATCCCGCCTCGCGCGCCAAGATCGATCTGACCGGTTCGGTCGACCGCTACGCGCCCGCACATATCTGGGGCGAAACGAACCTGCTGTCGGAAACGACCTATACCGACATCAGCATGAGCTATCGCGGCATCGAACTCAGCGGCGTGACGCCCTACTCGGGACACTTTGCGGGCTACAAGATCGCAAAGGGCAAACTGACCGTCGATCTCAAGTACCACATCGAGGATCGCAAACTCACGGCCAGCCACCACATCGTCGTGGATCAACTGCAGCTGGGCGACAAGGTCGACAGTCCGGATGCCGTCAACCTGCCGCTGAAACTGGCGGTGTCGTTGCTGAAGGATCGCAACGGCGTGATCGATCTTGACCTGCCGGTGACCGGCAGCCTCGATGATCCGCAGTTCAAGATCGGCCCGATCATCTGGAAGGTATTCGTGAACCTGCTGGAGAAGGCGGTGACGGCGCCCTTCAAACTGCTCGGCAGCCTGTTCGGCGGGGGCGATGAAGTCAATGTCGTCGAATTCGCGCCCGGCAGCGCCATCCTGGATGCGCCCGCGCTGACGCGCCTCGCCAGTGTCACCAAGGCGCTCGACGCCCGACCCGGCCTGGAGCTGGACGTCCCCGAGATCTACTCGACGGCGACCGACTCACCGGCGCTGGCCCAGCAGCATCTGCAGAAGCTGCTGCGCAAGCAGGCGGGAGTCGCCGCTGATGCGCCGCTGCCAACGGATGCGCCGGCGCAGTTCAAACTGCTGCTGGCACAGTTCCACGAGGAACTCGGTGCCAAGGCGCCACTGCCGCCCACCACCGCGGCACTGACCACTGCGAAGAAATCCAAGGACGCACCGCCCGACTATGCGCCGGCCAACGCCGAACTGACGGCGGCGCTCATGGAGCGGATCAAGATCGATGACGCTGAGCTGCAGGGTTTGGGTACCCGGCGCGCGCATGCCGTGCAGGATGTCCTGTTGAAGGGCACGGACATCGATCCGACGCGGGTGTTTCTGATCAATGGGCCGCCGCAGCCACCGCCGGGCAGCACGGTGCGCCTCGAGCTGGCACTCAAATAAAACCGGTGCCGCGCTCCGCTCAGGCGTGCTCGACCAGCAGCACGATCTTGCCGATATGCGTCCCTGACTCCATGAGTGCATGGGCGTCGGCCGCCGCGTTCAGCGGATAGCGCGCGTGAATGGGCGGCGGCATCAGCCGCCGCTCCGCGAATAAAGGCCACACATCGTTCAGCAGATCCTGGGCGAGCACCCCTTTGGCCGCGCTCGACTGCGGTCGCAGGGTCGCGCCCATGATCTTCAACCGCTTCACCAGGATCTGCCGCAGATCGATCTGGGCCTGCGCGCCGCCCTGGACCGCGATCAATGCGATGCGTCCCTCGACGGCCGCGGCCGTGATGTTCCGCTGCACATACTCACCACCCACCATGTCGAGGATCACATCGGCGCCGCGATTCTGGGTGGCTTCGCGCACGACGGCCACGAAATCCTCGAGGTGATAGTTGATGGCGCGCTCGGCCCCCAGGGCCTGGCAGGCCGAACATTTTTCCGCTGAGCCCGCGGTGGTCAGCACTCGGGCACCGAAGGCCGCCGCCAGAAGGATCGCCGTCGTGCCGATGCCGCTGGCCCCGCCGTGCACCAGCACGGTCTCGCCCGGCTTCAGGCCGGCGCGCTTGAACAGATTCAGCCACACCGTGAAGAACGTCTCGGGCAACACCGCGGCCTGCTGCAAGGTCAATCCGGCCGGCGGCGGCAGGCACTGCACGGCGGGCACCGCGACGTATTGCGCATAGCCACCGCCCGCCAGCAGCGCACACACCAGATCACCGGGCTGCCAACCGCGCACCTCGCGGCCCACGGCGGCGATTTCACCGGCCACTTCGAGACCCGGAATCAAAGAGGCGCCGGCGGGCGGCGGATAGTGGCCCTGCCGTTGCAGCAGATCGGGCCGATTGACGCCCGCGGCCGACACCCGGATCAGCACTTCCGCGGGACCCGGGGCCGGGACGGCACACTGCATCGGTTCGAGCACCGAGGGCGGACCCGGCTCGCGGATGCGAATGGCGGTCATGGTGGTTGGAATGCGCATGAATCCCTCAGGCGGCGAGCTTCTTGACGCGCTTCAACCAGGTGCTCAGCGCCGCACTCACCTCATCCGGCCGTTCCATCGTGCACATGTGGCCGCAATCGGCGACCGCGACCAGCGTGCTGTGGGGTAGCAGCTGCGCCATGACGCGGTGAGTGGACATCGGTGACCAGGCATCCTCCAGTCCACACAGCACCAGCGCCGGACAGGCAATCATCGGCATCAGTGCCGTGGCATCCGGCCGTGCCAGCAAGGCGCGGATCTGTGCCGCAAACTGCGCCGGCGTGCGCCGTTCGATCATCTGCAGAATGGACTCGATCAGCTTGCGGTCCTTGAGTCGCGCCTCGTGCACCATCGGGATCTGCAGCCAGCGCTCACCCACCGCACGCATGCCGGACTTGCGGGCCAGGTCGAGCAGTTCGAGTCTTCCGGCGGCCTCCCGGTCGCCGGCCTCGCCGGCGGGCTTGGGCGTATAGCCAGTGTCGAGCAGCGCCAGTCCCGTGACGCGACTGGCCGCGCGCCGTACGACCTCGAGCGCCACCCGGCCACCCATGGAGTGACCCGCGATCGCGAACTTCGCCGGTGCGCTCGCCAGGATGGCCTCGGCCATCGCCCCCAGGGAGTCCAGTTCGCCGTGATCGACGACCTGAACATGCGCCTGTTTCTTCAGCGCCTGCACTTGGGATTTCCATACCGCCTTGTCGCACAGCAGACCCGGCACGAGCACCAGATTCATCTCGGTCAAACTCATTACTCCCGCAAGCCGCGCGCCGCCACGAACGCCGCCGCCGCCGCGGGCACCAGCACCAGCGCCGACCACTGGAAACCGCCGGCCGCTGCGGCCACCGCCGCCACCGCCGGCGGCCCCGCCAATTGTCCAACATGAGAAAACTGCACCACAAACCCCATGGTCGTCGCCGTGGATCGCCGATCCTGGGCCAGCTTCGGCACCAGCGCAAAAAGGGATGCGGGAATCAGGCCGCCGACCCCTGAGAGGGTCATCACGAACAGGTAACGCACCGTGGCCGGCAAGGCCGCAAGGTAAATCCCCACCGCCGCGACGATCATGACCAGGCAGGCCACAGCCATCAGGCGCCGTGGCGCCGCGCCGCGTGCGATCAGCGCCGGTACGATCAGGTTCCCCGCGGCATTGGTCATCACCGCCAGCGCGCTCAGCAGTCCCGCAGCCTGCGCGGTGGTGCCCTGCGCCTGCAGTATCGTCGGCAGAAAACCCATCACCGCCATGTACTGCACGGTGTAGCAGCCAAATATCACCCCCAGCAGCACCGGGCCGGGATGGCACACGGAACGCAACAACTCCCGCAGGGTGGGCAGCGCGCGACCGCGCATGACCAGGGACGGTGCGGGTGCCAGCATCAGCAGCAGCGCCAACAGCAGCAGCACCAGCGCATCGACCTGCCAGAGCGCCCGCCAGCCATGGGCCTGCAGCACCGGTTGCGCCGTCGCGAGCGAGATCGCCATTCCGCTCGGCATGTAGATGCCCCACAGAGCGGGCACGTAGCGCCGATCGTTTTCGCTGGCGCTGGCCACCAGCAGACTTGGAACGGCCACCACGACCAGCACGAAGGCCATGCCTTCGAGCGCGCGGCTGAGAAGCAGCACCCAGGGCAGCGGCGCAACCGAGCCGATGAGGCTGGCGGCGGCGATGCAAAACAGACCGCCGGTTGCAGCCCGGTGTGGGCCCATGCGATCGACGATCGAACCGGTCAGGCAGCCCAAGCTCGCGCCCACGACGCTGAACATGGAAATGACCCAGGCCCCGGCCACCAGCCCCAGGTGCAGATCGCGTTGGATGAATCCCAGCGCCGGCGGCACTTTTCCCACCTGCATGGCGCAGCCGATGCCACAGGCCAGCAGCAGCCAGACATAAGCCCAGCGCGTCGACTCATCGGCAGCGGCAACGACAGCTGAAGTGCGCATTTGCGGTAGGATAATGAATATGCCTGGCCAATCCCACGATCATGACGGCCCTCATGACCATCACGGACATGACCACGACCATGGCCATCACCACGAGCACGCCCCGGGCCATGTCCACGGCGCGGATCAGGCGAGCGAACGGCGCCTGTGGGTGGCCTTCGGCCTGCTGTTCTGTTTCGCGCTGGTCGAGGCGGGCGGCGGCGTGTGGGCCAACTCGGTGGCCTTGTACGCCGAGGCGGCGCACATGCTCGCCGATACCGCCTCCTTGCTGCTGGCAATCATTGCCATCCGCGTCGCACAGCGTCCGGCACGAGCCGACCGAACCTACGGACACCGGCGCTATCAGACACTCGCGGCCTACACCAACGGTCTGGTGCTGCTCGGGCTGACGGTTGCCGTCGTGATTGCCGCAGTCCACCGCCTCCTCGCGCCCCCACCGGTCAACGGCAGCGTGATGCTGGTGACCGCCGTCATCGGTACGGCGGCCAATATCTGCGCGTTTCTGGCCTTGAGCGGCGCCACCTCTCTCAATGAACGCGGTGCGCGACTGCATGTGCTCAGCGATCTGGCCGGGTCGGTGGCGGCGATCGCTGCCGCGGGGGTCATCCTCTGGCACGGCTGGGTGATCGCCGATCCGCTGCTGTCGCTCGCCGTCTCGGTATTGATTCTGCGTTCCGGCTGGCAGCTGACGCGCAACTCCGCGCATGTGCTGCTCGAGGGCGCACCCCCGGGTTTCGACACCGATGCCGTCGAACATGGCCTCGCCGGCGTGCCCGGCATCAAAGGGGTACACCACATCCACGCCTGGTCACTCACGGGCGAGACCGCCATGCTCACCTTGCACGCGACCTTGCAGGACGGCGCCGATCGCCGCACGGCACTGACGGCCGTCATGCAGCGGCTGCATGAGCGGTTCGGCGTCGACCACGCCACGGTGCAGATCGAAGAGGGCGAGTGCGCCGACGCCGACAGCGAGGATGACTGTCACCAGGCGGCCCATGCGCCGCCGCCGGCGCGCCAAGCGGGATGATCTCACCCGACGGCGTCGCCCTGCCCTCGGCCGGCCCGGACGCCCTGCACTACCCGGAACTTAAGATTCCTGAGCCCGGTCAGGTCGAGCCTGTCATGGAGGGGCTGTGGTGGCTGCGCATGCCGCTGCCCATTGCCCTCGAACACATCAACCTCTGGCTGCTCGAGGAGCCGGGCGGTTTCGCGCTGGTGGACACCGGCATGGCGACGCCGGCGGCGCGCGAAATCTGGGAACGGCTCGCACTGAGCCTGCTGGCCGAGCGACCGCTGACCCGCATCCTGCTGACCCATCTGCATCCGGATCACTCGGGGCTTGCGGCCTGGCTGCAGCAGCGGTTCGCGGTGCCGGTGTGGACGTCGGCTGCGACCCTCGAGCAGCTGCGCCTGCTGCTGGGTGAGACCACGGCACCCATGCTGGCCGAGCGACTGGCATTTTTTGCGCGCCATGGGGTTGATCCCATCGAGCAGATGGCGCCGAGCCTCGGCTCCAAGGGCTACCAGGATTCCGTGGCGGGGGTGCCGCAGGAGAGCCGCCTCATGCGCGATGAGGATCAGACCGAGATTGGCTCGCGCCACTGGCGCTGGCTGGAAACCGGCGGCCATGCCCATGGGCATCTGTGCCTGCACGCCGCGCTGCCGCAGTCCGTCCTGATCGCGGGCGATCAGGTGCTGCCCACGATCTCACCCAATGTCGGCCTGACGCCCCTGACCCCGGACCCGAATCCGCTGGCGACCTATCTGCAGTCCCTCGAACGATTGGCCGCGCTTGACGCCGGCACGCTGGTGCTGCCCTCGCATGGGCGACCGTTTCTGGGATTGGCCGCGCGCGCGCTGGAGATTCGGCTACACCATGAACGCCGGCTCGGCAAATTGTTCGAGGCCTGTCGCACTCCGCTCACGGCCTTTCAATGCCTGCCGTTTCTGTATCGCCGTGAACAGCGTGGCTTCAATCTGTTCCTGGCCATGGGTGAGGCCCTCGCGCACCTGGAGTACCTCGCCTGTTCCGGACAGTTCACGCGTCTGAGCGATCCCGCCATCACCCGTTATCAGCGGGTCGGCTAGCCGGACGGCAGTGCCGCAGGCTTCGGGCCGCCACAGGCCCAGTCGAGCAGTTCCACCGTGTGCACGACGGGAAGCGCGCCGCCCGATCGCAGCTGCAGGATGCAGCCGACGTTGCCGGCGGCGATGACGCTGGCGCCGCTGCGAGCGATGTTTTCAAGCTTGCGATCGCGCAGCTGCGTGGCGATCTGCGGCTGCAGAATGTTGTAGCTGCCGGCCGATCCACAACACAGATGTCCTTCGGTGATATCGCGCACGTCGAAGCCGGCCTCGCGCAGCAGTCGTCGCGGCCCCGCGTCCAGCTTCTGACCATGCTGCAGCGAACAGGCGGAGTGATAGGCGATGACCGGACGCGGTTCGAGCGGCTGCACCGGCAGCGGTGATTGCGCCAGCACCTCGGTGACATCCCGCGACAGGGCGCTGAAGCGGGCCGCCTCCGCGGCCAGCTGCGGATGATTGCGCAGCATGAAGCCGTAGTCCTTGAGCTGCGTGCCACACCCTGAGGCATTGACCACGATGGCATCGAGCGCGCCGGCCGCGCTGATGGCGCGCAGATTTGCGATCAGCCGCGCGGCAAAATCCTCAGCCTCCGTGCGACGGCCCAGATGATGGGTCAGCGCCCCACAGCAGCCCGACACCGGCACCACCTCCCAACCGGCGCGGCTCAGCAGGCGCTGAGTCGCCGCATGGGTCTCCGGCGTCAGCACGCCCTGAGCACAGCCGAGCACCAGCGCGATGCGTCCGCGGGGGCTCTTGGGCCGCGGGCTGACGGTAAGCTGCGTGCGCGGTGCGCCGGCATGGGTCGCCGCCAGCTGCAGCATCGCCCGCAGCGGCGCGGCAAGCATCGTGGATTTTCTGAGGAATCCGGGAACGATCGCTGCCAGCCCCAGGGCCAGACGCAGGCGCCGCGGGAACGGCAGCACCTTGGCCAGCATCTGGCGCAGCAGACGATCACCGAGCGGCCGCCGATACGTGCGCTCGACATGAGCGCGGGCGTGATCGATGAGGTGCTGGTAATGAACGCCCGAAGGACAGGTGGTCATGCAGGCGAGGCACGACAGACAACGGTCCAGGTGCTTCACCACGGCGGCGTCGGCCGGGCGCTCCTGCTCCAGCATGTCCTTGATGAGGTAGATGCGCCCGCGCGGGCTGTCGAGTTCATCGCCCAGCAGCACGTAGGTGGGACAGGTTGCCGTACAGAAGCCGCAGTGCACGCACTTTCGCAGGATCTGCTCGGCGTCGGCCGTATCCGGGTCCAAAAGCGCGTCGGCCTTGAATTGCGTCTGCATCAGCTCATGCGCCCCGGATTCAGCCGGTGGTCCGGATCGAAGGCGGATTTGAAGCGCGCCGCCACGGCAGCCAGCGCCGCGGCCTGCGGTTCAAACACGGCGTGGGCGCCGCGCTCCGCGGCGGAGGCTTTGATCAAGGTCGCATGTCCCCCGTGCAGCGCGCCACGCACCCGCCCGGCATCGACCTGCTGCGCGCCCACCCAGATCAGCCCGCCACCCCAATCCAATTGGAACTCCTCGGGTTCGATCTCCCCGATGATGCGCGCCGCCTGCCGTGGCGGCACCAGCAATCGCCAGATCACCGGGAAGCGCGCCAGTGCCGCAACCGCACCCACCTGACGCCAGAATTCCTCGGACTGTGCGCCCTCGAGCACCGTGTGCGGGGATTGCTTCAACGCCCCGAGCAGACCGGTCAGGCGGGAGGCCACCGATTTCATCAGACCCTCGAGGCGCAGCGCCACGCCCCGGCCCGGCACCAGGGCGGCCGATGACACTTCAAACATGGAGCCCAGCCCCCGCGCGCACAGTTCGACGGCGAGCGGGGTCGAATCGGCGGCGAACAGCAGCGTGCTTTCAAATTCGGCGGCCGGAATCACTCGCACCGTGACTTCGGTGAGCACGGCGAGGGTTCCCCAGGAGCCGGCCAAGGCCTTCGGCAGATCAAATCCGGTGACATTCTTGACCACCCGGCCCCCGCCGACGAAGGCTTCGCCACGGCCGTTCACGGCGCGCAGGCCGATCAGGTGATCGCGCGCGGAACCGGCCGTGACCCGCCGCGAGCCGGAACTGTTGGCCATCAGCACGCCACCGAGGGTTTGATTTCCCGGCGCCCCGAGCACCGCGGCATCGGGTGGCTCGAACCCCAGGCGCTGCCCCTGGGCACGCAGCAACTCTTGAATCTGGCCCAGCGCCGTGGCGGGCCGGGCCGTCAGCACGAGTTCGCCCGGCTGATAGTCAACCACCCCGCTCAAGGCCGACAGGTCCAGCATCGTCCCCGCGACCGGTCGGCCGATGCCGCGCTTGGTGCCACCGGCCACGAGCTCAAAGGCGGGACCCGCCGCGCTCAGCAGCGCAACCACCTCGGACTCGTTGCTCGGACGGATCGACACTAGAAACGGGGCAGATCGGCATGCCGTGCGGCGGCGCCGGCATGCACGTGCTCCCGGCCCTGCTCGCTGCAGCGACTGAGCGCCGGAAACACCTTGCCTGGATTGAAGCGCAGCTGCGGATCAAAGGCCCACTTGATGCGGTGCTGCACCAGCAGATCCGTGGGCCCGAACTGGTAGGTCATCAGATCGCGCTTCTCGATGCCCACGCCATGCTCGCCGGTGAGCACGCCCCCGACATCCACACACAGTTTGAGGATGTCGCTGCCAAAGGCTTCCGCACGGGCCAGCTCGCCCGGCACGTTGGCGTCGTAAAGAATCAGCGGATGCAGGTTGCCGTCGCCCGCATGAAAGACATTGGCGACGCGCAGACCGTGCCGGACCGACAGGGCCGCGATCGACTCCAGCACCGGCGCCAGCTGCTGACGCGGAATGCTGCCATCCATGCACAGATAGTCAGGAGAGATGCGCCCGACGGCCGGAAAGGCCGCCTTGCGGCCGGCCCAGAAGCGCAGACGTTCTGCTTCATCGCGCGAGGCCCGGCAGGAGCTCGCGCCATGCCGGTTGGCGAGCTCGTGCACGCGCGTGATCAGCTCATTGACCTCGGCCTGCGGACCGTCAAGTTCTACGATGAGCAGCGCCGCCACCGCCAGCGGATAGCCCGCCTGCACGAAATCCTCGGCGGCGCGGATGGCCGGGGCGTCCATCATTTCAAGTCCGGCGGGAATGATCCCGGCCGCGATCACCGCGGCGACGCAGGCGCTGGCGCCGTGCGCGGTGCCGAATCCGATCAGGAGCGCCCGCGCGCTCTGCGGTTTCGGCAGGATGCGCACCGTGACCTCGGTGACGATGCCCAGCAGCCCCTCCGAGCCGATCATCAGTCCCAAAAGGTCATAGTGGCCGGCATCCAGATGCCGGCCCCCCAGGCGCAGGATCTCACCCTCCGGCGTCACCATCTCGATGCCCAGCACGTTGTGCGTGGTCAGCCCGTACTTGAGACAGTGCACGCCGCCGGAATTCTCGGCGACGTTGCCACCGATGGTGCAGGCGATCTGGCTCGAGGGATCCGGCGCGTAGTAGAAATCGCGCGCGGCCACGGCCTGACTGATCGCAAGGTTGGTCACGCCACTTTGCGCGACCACCACCCGGTCCTCGTAGTCGATGTCGAGAATGCGGTTGAAGCGTCCCATGCCCACCACGATGGCATCTGCGACCGGTACGGCACCGCCGGACAACGACGTGCCGGCCCCGCGCGGTACGATCCGCAGGCCCTGCTGCTGTGCGAAGCGCAGCACCGCGGCGACCTGCGCGGTGGTGTTCGGCAGCACCACGGCCAGGGGACGCTGCCGATAGGCGGTCAGGGCATCGGTTTCATAGGCGCGCAGCAGCAGATCATCATCAATGACATCGGCGGCATCCAGCACGGACCGCAGACCGGTCAGGATCGTGGCCTTGCGGGCAATCGTGGCCGCATCCGGCTGCGCTAAACAAATCATCGGCACGAGCATGACCGAAAGGCCGCGCGCGCAGCAAGCCCGCGCCGGCGGCGGGGGCCGCTGTTGCCTGACGGGAAACCCGGCTCGTCCGCACCGCAGCCGGCGCCGTCACCGCCCCGGTGTACGATACGGCTCCCGCCTGATTGGCGCGCAACACGGAGTGACGCGATGACCCCGCTTCGAATCAATCGCCGGGATGCGCTCCTGGCGGCCCTGACCCTCGGTGCCGGCCTGAGCGTGGCGCGCGGTGTCCTCGCGGCCAGCGCGGGCGCCACCGTGACCAAGGCCATTCCCTCATCGGGCCAGAAGATTCCGGTCATCGGGGTGGGCACCAACAAATACGACGTCGAGGGCGCCGACGCCATCGCGCCGCTGCACGCCGTTCTGGAACAGCTGCCGATGCAGGGAGGGGCCGTCGTCGACACCGCACCACTGTATGGCAGGGCCGAGGGGGTCATCGGCGATCTGGTCGCCGACCTGCACAACCGGGAGCGCCTGTTCCTGGCCACCAAGGTCATGACCGCGGATCCCAAAGCGGGTGAGGCTTCCATGGAAGCCTCCCTGCAGAAGCTCAAAACCCAGCACATCGATCTGATGCAGATCCATAACCTGGTCGGTGTCGAGGCCATGATTCCGGTGCTCCAGGAATGGAAGAAGGCCGGCCGCATCGGCTATTTCGGCATCACCACCTCGGCACCGAACGCCCACCCGCAAATGATGGACTACATGAAGCGGCTGCCCATGGACTTCATCCAGGTGGACTACTCCCTCGCCAATCGCGGTGCGGCCGACCAGGTCCTGCCCCTGGCCAAAGACAAAGGGATCGCCGTCATCGCCAATTCGCCCTTTGGCGGTCGGCGGGCCGCCGCCAGCGTTTTCGGCCAGGTCGCCGGCAAGCCGCTGCCGGACTGGGCGGCCAGCATCCAGGTCAGCAGCTGGAGCCAGCTGTTCCTGAAGTACGTCATCTCCCACCCGGCAATCACCTGCACCGTGCCGGGTACCACGACTGTGGGTCATTTGGCGGACAACATGGCCGCCGCCCATGGGGCTTTGCCGGACGCAGCGCTGCGGCAGAAGATGGAAGCGCTCTGGGATAGCCTCAAAACCTGACCGACGCACCGGTTTGGGCCGGGAAACTTGTCAACTGATTAGCCGCTTTCAGGCTAAAAACCCGTATTGCGCACTCTATTATGCAATGGCGCGTACTGGCGCGGACCCCATTCACACGTGTATTGTGTCGCCGCGGTTCGCAAACGGCGCGCCCTTGATGTTCAGCTGTGAGTTAGGTGATATGACGAAAATCTACGTTGGAAATCTGCCCTTTTCCGCTGACGAGAGCCAGGTGCGTGCTCTGTTTGCGCAACATGGGACTGTTGAGTCCGTGAACGTGATCATGGACCGTGAAACGGGTCGTCCGCGCGGCTTTGCCTTTGTTGAGATGAGCAATGCCGACGCTTCCCGCGCCATCCAGAGCCTCAACGGCTATTCGATGGGCGGTCGCGCCCTGCGCGTGAACGAGGCCCAGGATCGCCCGCCGGGTGGCGGTGGCCGTGGTCCGGGCGGCGGCGGCGGCGGTCCGCGTCGTAGCGGCGGTGGCGGCGGCGGCGGTGGTGGCGGCCGGTACTGACCTACTGCATTGAAAGTCGTGTGTCCCGCGCTCCACGGGACACACGATTCTCAAATTGGCGATTTTCTTTAGGCAGGCGGCTGCCCTGCCGGGTGCGGGTGCGCGGCTCATACTGCACCTTCGCACCAGATTGCCGCGTTGCCGCAATCTTTGCCCACCGTCCATGCTGACTGCGCCCGGAATTTCCGGGCTCATCGAGAAGTCATCATGAGCAAATCCGCCGCCGCGTATTTCAACGTCTTTACCGTCCGTGAGTTCGAAGGCTCAACCGGCCAGAAGGCCAAGAGCTGGACGAAAGTGGGCGTCGCCTTCCCGCACCGCGAAGGGCCGGGGTTCAATCTCGAACTGTCCGCCCTGCCCCTGGATGGTCGGCTGGTCGCACTGGTTCCGAATGAAGACGAGGAGGCTCAGGCAGCGACCGGTTGAGCACTCACGCTGCCGATCTTCAGGAACGTGAATACAAACAAAGAGGCCCGCCGAAGCGGGCCTCTTCATCGATCGAATCGAATGACCGGGTCTTACTTCGCAGCCGGAGCAGACGAAGTCGAAGAGGCCTTCTTCTTCTTCGCGTGGTGCTTCTTGGCGTGCGTGGTGGTCTTCGCATCAGCCGACGGTGCCGAAGAGGGCGCATCAGCGGCGAATACCGGACCGGCCAACAGGATCAGGGCGAGAGCAGGAACGAGTTTGCTAACCACGAGTCGTCTCCATTGAGGAATATAAGTACGCTGGCAACCAACGGCATCAGAACAATTTGATTACAACGCTACGGGGTGAGGAGCGTACACGAGCGCCTCGGCACTGCAATACGTTCTCTATTAATTCGTAGTAAGGATGGCAAGCCAGCGATTTTACGGGAATTCTTCGCCGTGAAAGTGCCGCAAAACAGGGCATGATTTGACCCCACAACAGTTGCCCGCAGCAGGCTCGAGCAGTCAGGTCAAAGGCTTTATGGACTATCGTCGTGTGCGCCTGCGGTCGGGCGTGTTGAGTCTGCTGTGTCTGGGTGCGCTCGGCTGCGCGAGGGTTCGGGCCTGGGATGACTTCGGTCATATGACAGTCGCGGCGGTCGCCTGGGAGCACCTGACGCCGGTGGCGCGTGCGCGCGCCACCGCCCTGCTGCGTCTGAACCCCGACTACGCGCATTGGGTGAGTGAGCCGAGCACCGACCAGCGCGATGTGGTCGCGTTCCTGCGGGCCTCGACCTGGGCGGATGCCATCAAGCACGAGGCGGGATACCTGGACGACGGCGACCGTCCGGAAGGCGCGGATGCCAATCAGAACATCGGCTACGAGGACCGGCACGAACACCGCTACTGGCATTTCGTGGACGTGCCGTTCTCGCCCGACGCGACCCCCCTGCCCGAGGTGCCGACGCCGAATGCTGCCACACGCATCGCGGACTTTCGCCGGGTGCTCGCCGACCCGAAGGCGCCGGCAACATTGCGCTCCTACGATCTCACCTGGGTGCTGCACCTGGTCGGGGATCTTCACCAACCCCTGCATGCCGTATCCCGGTTCACCCATGACCTGCCGCAAGGGGATCTTGGCGGCAATCGGATCCGGCTGTGCGATCCTCCCTGCCGGCAGGAGCTGCACTATTTCTGGGACCGGGTACTCGGACGGGGGGGGCCGGACGAGGCCCTCGTGTTGGCGCGGCAACTGCCGACGCCGCCCGGGCACCAGGTGACCGACACCCGCATTGCGGACTGGCTGGATGAGAGCGGCCGGATCGCCCGCCACGCGGTGTACGCGACACCGATCGGATTGGGGGCGGGTCCCTATCCGCTGACCGACGCCTACCGTCACCGGGCGCAGAACATCGCGCGCGCGCAGGTTGCGCTGGCCGGCCGGCGCCTCGCGGTGCTGCTCAATACCGCGCTTGCTCGAGGCGGACCTCTGCCAGCCCCTCCTGAATCAGGCTCGCGACCATGAACCAGCCCGCCAGCCCGACCATCAGGTAGAGCAGACCGCCGAACTCGTAGCCCGAGTCCCAGGCCATGTGCAGCAGCACCGCCACCGCCATCACGCGGCGCCAGCGCGGATCTGCCAGCATCTGCCACCTGAACGGCTGCGCCTGTTTGACCCGCCAGAGCGCGCCGGCCGCCATCGCCGTCCAGACGATGTGCGTGAAGGGCGCGAGGACCCCGCGACTGAGTATGACATCGCGCATGACCAGCGAGCCGTCCTCGAGTCCCGCGCGGAAGGCGTAACCGGCGGACTCGAAGGCCGCGAAGCCCGTCCCCACCGCGGCGCCCAGCACCAATCCGTTCAAGGTGTAGCGATAGCGCGGGTTGTTGATAAGAATCCCCAGCGCAAAAAGTTTAGCGGGCTCTTCGACCAGGGCGGCGATCGATGCGCCCAGTCCCTGCATCAGAAAAGCTGCACCAACCCGGTACATCAACAGCGACAACAGCAGCGCGAGTACGCCGCCCAGCAGCAACACACGCATCAGCTGGTACAGCGACACGTTGCGCCTGACGTTGCACTCGAAGAACAGCACCAGGATGGACATCGGCACGGCGAAGGAGCCGGTGAGGATCAGTCCCGGAATCAGATTGCGATTTCCGCTCTGCGTCCACGCCAGGAGGAACGCGCCGTACGCCGCCAGTGCCAGCACCAGCAAGCGCCCGAAAACCCAGGGCCGCGGCCACTGTGTCGACACCGATGCGAGCGCCGGAGTGGTCTCCGGCGCACCGGCCGCCAGGATATGCTCGACCTCCTCCTCGCGGTGGGCGCTGAATATCTCGCTGCAGATGAAGCGCAGCGGCACCGCGTGCAGCGGTTCGACGCCCACGGCGTGCGCCAGACGGTCAAGGAATGTCGTGGTTCGCTGGTGCACTGCGACTCATGGCCCGGTTGATCCCGCAAGGTGCGAATTGACGCGTATGTGTTCAGATTTTGCGCACCTTAACGGAAACCCTTCAGGCAACGCATCTACGAGATTTTCAAGTGGGTGTTTGCACACAGTTATACACAGCTTCTGTGGATAACTGTGGCGCACAATGCGTAACCGCGCACGCGCGCCATGTCAATTGCGCCGATCGCTTGACGCATCGATTCGGCAATGCCTTGCCTTGCACGGCGCGTCGCGAGAGACTTCGCTGCGCCCGCTTTACATCAAGTAGCCATCATGAAGCAATCCCCAGCGACGACGGAACGCAAGACACCTGAAGCCAACGCCGAGCTCGCCGCCTCGGTCGCGCGCGCACGATTGCGCGTGGATGTCGCCAAGCAAAGCGTCCGACTCGCCAAAGAGGAACTCAAACGCGCGCGCAAGCGGATCAAGGACGCCAAGCGTGAAGTGCGGCGTGCCCGCAAGCGCGCGAGCGCCGCACGCAAGGCCTGGAAGCAGGCGCGCCGATCCAAGGCGGTCCGTCCGAGCGCACCCAAGGTCAACGCTGCTGCGAAAAGGAAGCAGCAGAAAACTCATCGGCCCAAGGCAGCCGCAAAGCCGGCCCTGAAGTCGACCATCAAGGTCGCTGCGAAGAAACCGGTGAAGAAGCCGGCGGCGAAGGAGCGGCCGGCGCCGGTCAAGAAGCGCGCCGTCTCGAAGTCCGCGGTCGCGAAACCCGCGCTCACCAAGCCCGCGATCAAAACCAAGGCGCGCCGACCCCG
>Ga0210391_10002586_pt1 | contig 15620 bp, 8 predicted proteins | sample IncBWC12OmetaG_FD_160573 | JGI IMG/M metagenome (GOLD analysis project Ga0210391, IMG submission 160573) | Forest soil microbial communities from Barre Woods Harvard Forest LTER site, Petersham, Massachusetts, United States - Inc-BW-C-12-O ... | reverse complement strand
GGCTGCGCTGGCCGCTGCCACGGGGCGTGGAGAATGCAGCGTGCTGGTGGACGCCAGTGATTCTCTCGATCCGCAGTCGGCCGCGGCTGCGGGGGTCGATTTGGATCGGCTGTTGTGGGTTCGCTGCGGAGAAAATTCACCAGAGAAGAGCCTGGAACAACTTCTACGCGCTACCGACCTGCTGCTCGAAAGCGGAGGCTTCGGATTGATCGCTCTCGACCTTGGCGATCTGCCGGAGCAAGCAGCGCGCCGCATCCCCCTGACTACGTGGTTCCGGTTCCGCCGCGCCGTGGAGCATACGCCGACCGTGCTGCTGGCAGTGGAGCGGCAGTCTATTGCCGGAAGCTGCTCTTCTTTGTTGGTCAAGCTGGGGTTGGTCAAGCTGGGAGTGATGAGGATGGGAGAGTCGGGAAATCGAGCAAACGAAACATCTATGGATTCCCAATTCGCGTTGCCCACACACGCGCAATTGCTGACTGAACTGGAAATCACGGCGGAGTTGGTGCGCTCCCGGCTGGATCGCAAACCGGTTCGTTCTGCCGAGATCACGTTTGCCAGCAAGACTGCCTGGGCGGGATGAAAAAAACAGTAGCCTGTTGCCAGTACCCAGTTGCCGGAAGAAACCTGACTGGGTACTGACAACTGGGTACTAGGTACTGCTTCATGTTTGCCTGCATCTTCGTGCCGAATTTCCCCGTGGCCGCGGTATTTCGCGCCGAGCCGGAGTTGCGCGCGCGGGCCGTGGCTATTTTCGAAGGCACGCCTCCGCTGGAAAAAGTTTTTGCCGTGAATGAAAGCGCAAGCCGCGCGGGTATCACGCCAGGAATGGCGAAAGCTCAGGCGGAGCTTTGTTCGGAGTTGACGCTGCGTCCGCGTTCTCTGTTGCAGGAATCCGTGGCGCACGCCGCTCTGCTGGATTGCGCGCAGTCTTTCTCGCCATGTGTGGAAGATGCTGCTGCCGACATGGCTCTTGTGGATCTCGAAGGCATGGAATCGCTTTTTGGATCGCTGCTTAAGATTGCCCATAGTCTCTTCCGCCGCGCCGCCGATCTCGGACTTGATGCGAATGTCGCTGTGGCTTCGAATCCCGATGCTGCCCAGCTTGCGGCTCGGGGTTTTACCGGTGTAACTGTGATTCCATCTGGGCAAGAAGCCGAGTCTCTGGGATCTCTGCCGGTGGAAGTTTTGTTTGCCGGTTGGGATGAAAATAAAGATCGAGAAGGAAAAAAAAAGGAAGAGGGGCAACGAGAAAAATCAGCCGACCTGCTCGCGACTCTCGAGCGCTGGGGCATCCGTAATCTGCGCGCTCTGGCGGCGCTACCGGAAATCGCGCTGAGCGAGCGCTTGGGACAGGAAGGCTTGCGCCTGCAGCAACTGGCCCGGGGTGCGGCTTCTCGTACGCTGGTTCCGGTGGAAGCGCCGGCGGTGTTTGAGGAAGCCATCGAGTTGGAATATCCCATCGTGCTGCTGGAGCCGTTGGCCTTCCTGCTGAATCGTCTGCTTGATCAGGTCTGTGCGCGCTTGGCCGCACGCGCTCTGAATACGCAAGAATTACGGCTTACGCTGGCGCTGCAGAATTTAGCGGGAGTTGATCCCCAACTTGAAACTTTCGGGATTCCGAGCGAAAGCGATGCGTTACATAACGAAGCTCACGCTCCGGCTCGGCATTTTATTTCCGGGCGGCAAAGCCAATTCTGCCGAACTCTTCGTCTTCCGCTTCCCATGCTTGATGCCAAACTTTTTCTTAAGCTGCTGCAACTGGACTTGAACGCGCATCCGCCGGGCGCGCCCATCCAGAAGATTCATCTTGCCGCGGAACCCGCGTGGCCGCGGTCGGCCCAAGGTGGCCTGTTTTTGCCTCCATCGCCGGAACCGGAAAAACTGGAACTCACGCTGGCGCGCATAGCCGGGCTGGTCGGCGAGCCGCGCGTGGGCTCGGTGGAGTTGCTGGATACGCACCGTGCGGAAGGTTTTCGCATGCGGCGCTTCACGCCCGAAGCAGCTCTGAAAATAGATTGCCAAAAAGCGGCAGAAGGAAAATCTGCCATTGCTGCTCTTCGCTTGTTCCGTCCACTACTGCGTGCCACCGTGACTTTGGAGAACGGAGAACTGGCGCGAGTTGTGTGCTTGAAGAAAAAAGAAGTGCAGGGCAATGTGCTCTGGAAAACCGGCCCGTGGCGCAGTTCCGGCGACTGGTGGGAGCGGGAAGCATGGGCGCGCGACGAGTGGGACATCGCTTTGCAAAATGCAGACAGTGTCGCTCTTTACCGGCTCGTGCACGATCTGCTCGGCGGAAGCTGGTTCGTGGAAGGCACTTATGACTGAAAAACAGTGGCCAGTTGCCAGTGATCAGTGGTCAGTCTTTTCTGCGGAATTCACGAAAGCTGGCCACTGATCACTGAACACTGATGTATATCGAGCTTCACGCCCGCTCTGCTTTTAGCTTCCTTGAAGGATCTTCCTTGCCTGAGGAATTGATGTCGGCCTGTGCCCGGCTCCATATGCCTGCCATTGCATTGCTCGACACTGACGGAGTGTACGGTGCGCCACGTTTTCATATGGCGGCGAAAAAGTTCGAGCTCAAGGCGCACATCGGCGCGGAGGTCATGTGCCAGTCTTTTAATCCTGTCATCCTGAGCGGAGCAAGTGCTTCACGAAGTGAAGCACTTACGGAGTCGAAGGATCCCTATATCCGGCGATTCGTGCAGGGAATGGGGGTTCCTCGCTCCGCTCGGAATGACAAAGTAGCTCGGAAGGACAAACCATTTCGTCTTCCTCTCCTCGTTTCCTCCCGCGCCGGCTATCAAAATCTTTGCCAACTGATCACCAAGATGAAGTTGCGTTCCAAAAAAGGTGAAGGTGTAGTTCAGAACGAAGAGTTGGAAGAACATGCCCAGGGTCTTGTCTGCCTGACCGGCGGCGCGGACGGGCCGCTGGCCGCGGCTTTGCGGCACAATGGCATCGAGGAGGCTCGCAAGCAAGTCGAGGAACTGATTGGAATTTTCGGCTGTGGCAATGTGTACATCGAGTTGCAGCGCCATTTCCACCGGGAAGAAGAAACGCGCAACCGTGCCGCTATCGCGATTGCGAGGTCGCTCAATCTTCCTCTGCTCGCGACTAACGGCGTTTGCTACGCCGCTGCAAAAGATCGCGAACTCTGCGACGCCTTCACCGCCATCCGACATCATCGCACGCTGTCTACCGCGGGCCGGCTGCTGGCGCGCAACTCCGAGCGTTATTTGAAATCGCCGCAGGAGATGCAGCAACTCTTCGCCGACCTGCCCGAAGCCATCAACAATACGCTCGAACTTTCCTCGCGCTTGGAATTCACGCTGAACGATCTCGGCTACCAATTTCCCCGTTATCCCGTTCCCGAGGGCGAAACCATGAATTCGTTTCTACGCGAGCGCACCTGGGAAGGTTTTCGCCAACGCTATGGCCGAACTTCACCTGACATGCAAACCCGCGCCCGTCGCCAGATTGAGCGGGAACTCGTGCTGATCGAAAAACTTAATCTCGCGGGATATTTCCTTATCGTCTGGGATCTGGTCGACTTCTGTCGCAAGCAAAACATTCTGGCGCAGGGACGCGGATCGGCGGCCAACAGCGCCGTTTGTTATTCGCTGGGCATTACGGCCGTCGATCCCGTCAGCATGGAGCTTCTTTTCGAGCGCTTTCTATCGGAGGAGCGCGGCGAGTGGCCCGACATCGATCTTGATCTGCCCAGCGGCGACGAGCGTGAAAAGGTCATTCAGTATGTTTACCGGCGCTATGGCGAGCGCGGCGCGGCTATGACTGCGAATGTCATCACTTACCGCAACCGTATGGCGGCGCGCGAAATGGGCAAGGCGCTCGGGTTCGATCCGGAAACGCTTGCGAAAATTTCTGCCGCTGTTGCCACCTGGGAATTCCGCGACGAAAACGATGCGCTCGACCGCCGCTTCCAAGATGCCGGACTCGACCTGAAACATCCGCGTCTGCGCAAATATTACGAGCTATGCCTTGCGGTGCAAGACATGCCGCGCCATCTTGGGCAGCACTCCGGCGGCATGGTCATCTGCCAGGGACAGCTCGACTCTATCGTCCCTCTCGAACCGGCTTCCATGCCCGGCCGCGTGGTGGTGCAGTGGGATAAAGAAGATTGCGCGGACATGGGCATAATCAAAGTCGACTTGCTCGGCTTGGGAATGATGGCTGTGCTCAAGGATTCCATCGAGCTTATAAGCAGACATTATCGAGAGGAAGTTGATCTGGCGCATCTTCCGCAGGATGATCCTGAAGTCTATTCTGCGTTGCAACAAGCCGACACCATAGGCCTGTTCCAGGTGGAAAGCCGGGCACAAATGTCGTGCCTGCCGCGTCTGCGTCCGAAACGCTTTTATGACATCGTGGTGCAGGTCGCGATTATCCGGCCGGGACCGATCGTCGGGCAGATGGTGAATCCTTTTCTTTTGCGCCGCCAGGGGAGGGAAGAGGTCACGTATCCGCATCCTTCACTCGAACCTGTGCTCAAGCGCACGCTGGGAGTGCCGCTTTTTCAGGAGCAGTTGCTGCGGCTTGCCATGATCGCGGCTAACTTTACCGGCGGCGAGGCGGAAGACTTGCGCCGAGCCATGGGCTTTAAGCGATCGCAGGCGCGCATGAAAGAAATCGAGGTCAGGCTGCGCGCCGGCATGACGCAGAACGGAATTCCGCCGGAGGCGCAGGAGAAAATTATTCTTTCCATCTCCTCTTTCGCGCTCTATGGGTTTCCTGAATCTCACGCTGCTAGCTTTGCGCTGATCGCTTATGCCAGCGCTTTCTTGAAGTGCCACTATCTCGCTGCGTTCACTGCCGCGCTGCTCAACAATCAGCCGATGGGATTTTATTCTCCGGCGACGATCGTGAAAGATGCGCAACGCCACGGATTGAAAATGCTGCCGGTGGATGTGACTTGCTCGGAGTGGTCGTGCACGTTGGAAACAGTGGCCAGTGGTCAGTGGCCAGTGGCCAGTAAGGCAGTACCAAGTACCGAGTACCGAGTACCCAGTGAGGCCTCTGTCATTCCGATTTCCGAGCGAGCGCAAGGGGCGGAGGAATCTCGCAACTCGGTACTAGGTACTGGGTACTCGCGACTCGCTCCGGCGCTACGCCTGGGATTGCGCTACGTACGCGGCTTGCGGGAGGAAAGTGCTCAGGCGCTGGTGCGTGAGCGCATGCTTGCTCCGTTCGCTTCTATCCATGACCTTACTCGCCGGGTTCCGGAACTTCGCAAAGATGAACTCACCACGCTGGCGGAAATTGGAGCGCTGAATGCAGTTTCCAGTACCCAGTACCAAGTACCGAGGTTCCTTCGCCCCTCGCATCCGCTCGGGGGTCGGAATGACAGAGGCCTCACTGGGTACTCGGTACTGGGTACTGGGCACTCGAAACTTCACCGCCGAGACGCTCTCTGGCAGGTAGAGCGTGCCGTGCGCGGCTCCGGGCCGCTGCTGGAAAATTTGCCCGAACCCGATGCGCCTTCGCCGCTCCAACCCATGAACCACGAAGAGCGTCTGGTTGCCGATTTCCACGGCACCGGTCTGACCGTGGGACGGCATCCCATGGCGTACCGCCGCGATTGGCTGAATGCCATGGGCATTCGCCGCGCCAGCGAACTCCGCGACATTCCCAACGGGAAGCGTCTTCGCATCGGAGGTTGCGTAATCACGCGCCAGAGGCCGGGAACCGCAAAAGGTTTTGTATTTCTCAGTCTGGAAGATGAAACGGGAGTGGCCAACGCGATCATCACGCCTGATCTTTTTCACCGCAACCGCCTGCTGCTGACCTCAGAACGATTCCTGGCCATCGAAGGAATTCTTCAGAATCAGGATAACGTGATCTCAGTGAAAGCGGAGCGTGTGCAACCCCTGTTTGTCACGAAAGCTGAAACCGTTTCGCACGATTTTCACTGAACCGATTGGGAAACTAGAAACTGAGAACCGAGAAACTGCCGTCACTGCTCGGGTGCCGCCGGTTCTTCAGGTTTGCTATTCTCCGGTGCCGCGAGCGGCAGCCTGGTGGCTCCGCGCATGATGTCGCGCTCCTCCGGGGAGAACATACCTCTAAAGCGGTTGGAATCGATGATTGCTTCCCGCTGTCCCGGCGGCATCGCGCGCAGGTCACGTACCGCAGTAGTCACCATGCGCCGCCGGTCGGGCGGAAGCTGCTGCATGCGGCCGAACAATTCTCGCGCCTGTTGTTTCTGACCGGGCGTCAGATGTTCCCACGTCTCCATGCGGTTCAGCATGCGCTGTTGTTGCTCCGGAGGAAGACTGGCGAAATGATGGAGCCGCTGCCGCAACAACTGCTGCCTCTCTGGAGGCAACCGGCGGAATGCCGGATCGCTCTGCAACGCGCGCTCCTGCTCGTTAGGCGATAGGCCTTGGTAGCGGCGTAGCCAGTCGCCGGCATGACCTCCAGGGCGAGCCAGCGGACGGTTTTGATTCGGCGCCGACGGCCGTACCTGGACAGGCCGGAAGTAGTTTCGCTGCGCGAGGCTGGGAGATGGAGACACCGCAACGGCCGCCGCGGCCAACGCAGCCGCAGCCATCCATCGCGTCATCAAATTTCCCCGTCCCATTCTCCCGCCCTTGAAATCGCCTTACTCCGCACTACACCTCGAACTTCTGCTTCTTACCTCTTCTTCCCTCTTAGCCTCTTACGGATTTGCCACCACGTCCTTCTGCACTTCCAGGTCATCCAGCAAATCGAAGTCGGAATACAGATCGTGATTCTTTTCCAGAGCCTGCAGATCGCTCACCGCCGTCCCTGGCTCTGTCTGATCCATAACGGCGATCTCGTCATCGCCAGCGTTGTAGATTCTGTTGCCCTCGGAGAGGAACAGGCCCACTCCAACCGCCATCAGCACCGTGAGCGCTGCGGCCAGCACCGGACGCCGGAACCACGCCAGCCAACCCGCCTGCGGCTTGGCCATCTCTTCCCGCAGCCGCGCCTGCAGACGCACATCAAAATACGACGACGGCTCCGGCACACGCCACTCATCCAGCAGCGCCATGGTCTGCTGGATTTCTGCCATCTTTCCGGCGCACGCGCCGCACTCGGCCAGATGTCCCCGGATCTCCGGGGCCATCTCCATCAAGCCGGACGCCACGTCCGGCATCATTTCGCGAATCTCATCGCACTTCATAACCATGCTCCCTTGTTTTCTCTTCGCCCTGTCACTTGTGGCCCCGCCACTTCCGGCCACATCACTTCAACCAGAAAAAATGCGTTCTATAAAAATTCTTTTAACTGTTCCCGCAAAGTTTCATACGCCCGAAACAACAACGATTTCGTCGCTGACTCGCTCAACTTCAGAACATCGGCAATCTGCTTGTAATCCATCTGCTGGTACTTGTGCATGATTACGGCCAGCTTCTGCCGCTCCGGCAGAGCTTCCACCTTGCCACGGATCGCCAGCATCCGCTCCCGCCGCAGCAAAGCTTCTTCCGCTGTGATCGTGCCGTCGGCCACGTCCAGCGTCGTTCCGGTTTCCTCGTCGGGCTCATCCAGGCTGACCGTCACCTCCGGGCGTTCGTGGCGCGTGTCACGCGCGTGGTTCACCGCCAGGTTGGTCGCGATCCGATACAGCCAGGTGGTGAACTTGGCGCTGGCTTCGTAGGTCTGACGCGAGCGGTATACGCGCAGAAAAACTTCCTGAGCCAGATCCTCCGCAGCCGCCGAGTTGCGAGCCATGCGGTACATAAAACTCACCAGCGGCCGCCGATACTTCTGCACCAGGTAATCAAAGGCGGACTGGTCCCCCGCCTTCACTCGCAGCATGACTTCGGCGTCCGTGTAGCTTTCGGCACCGGCCATCGCGGGTTCCAAAGCGCCCGCCGGGCGCGGTCCCAGCGAGGCCATTAGGACGCCCCGGTCCATGGCGGCAGTACTCACACTAGATTGAACCCCGTCAGGGAGGGAAAGTTGCTCTTTGTCCTGATCAGACGAAGCCCCGGAAGTCCGCCCAGATGAGGAGGATACGGTAGGTCGAAGGGGCCTTTTTTCGTCCGGCATCAGCAGTCACATTGGACACGGGTGCCAGCGGTTCCGAACCCGCCCTTGCCCCTGCCGAGCATAGGCTACCATGCCCCGTTCTTGTGTCCAAACACCGCCTCCGGCAGCTTAAAAGCACCTGGCCCGCACGGCACGCATTGCGCCCTTGGAGTTGCGCGATCTAGCCACTGATGTTTGAATAGAAAAGGGTTGGGCGCTTAACTCAGCGGTAGAGTGCCATCTTCACACGGTGGAAGTCATAGGTTCGAATCCTATAGCGCCCACCATCTTTCTATTTTCTTCCGCAGGTTCGCTCGCGCCGGCAGGCTACCGGCGCTACTTTCCGTAGCTGACTCTCCAGATCGAGTCCGAGCCATCGTCGCTTACCAGCAGCGAACCATCCGGAGCCACCGTTATTCCCACTGGGCGTCCCCACACGTTGCCATCGGGCAGCACAAAGCCAGTGAGAAAATCCTCATACTCGCCGCTGGCGTGGCCGGTCGAGTGTAGAGGGATACGGATTACTTCATAGCCCACGCGCACCGCTTTGTTCCAGGAGCCGTGCTCGCTCGCGAAAATGTCTCCCTTGTACTCAGCTGGAAATTGCTGGCCTTCATAGAAAGTGAATCCAAGCGACGCGTTATGGGGCTGCAACAGCACATCCGGGACGATCACTTTATCTTTCAATTCCGGATGCTTGCCCTGATGACGCGGATCCTGATGCCCTCCCATGTACCACCACGGCCAGCCGTAGAATCCGCCTTCTTGTACGTGCGTGATGTAGTCGGGAACCAGGTTGTCGCCCAGCGCATCGCGCTCATTCACCGAGCACCACAGCTCGCCCGTCTCGGGATCCACGGCAATCCCGCCGCCGGCATTGCGAATGCCGTAGGCATAGACACTTAAAGTGCAGTTCGCGGGATCGCACACCAGAATGTCGGCGCGGTCTTTCTCCCGGGGATGAGTGTCGGGATCGTCTACGTTCGATCCCGAGCCCACGGCAACAAACATTCTTTTGCCATCCTGAGAGAATTCCACCGCCCGCGTCCAGTGCCCGCCCGTACCGGGAAGGTCGGCGATGTGTTCCGCAGCGCCGCTCGCTTTCAGATCGCCGTTGTGATAAGGGAAACGAACCAGTTCGCTGGTGCTGCCTACGTACAACCATTGCGGATCAGGTCCGGGAGGATAGAACGCCAGGCCGTAGGGATGTTTCAAACCGCTGGCGAAAACGGCGGACTGCTCGGGCTTTCCGTCGCTGGTCAGCCCGCGATACACCCGGATGCGCCCGGGATCGCTCTCGGTAAGAAAGATGTCGCCGTTCGGAGCGGTGCGCAAGGTCCGAGGGTTATCGAGAGCGCCGGCATACAAACCCACCCTGAATCCAGGAAGCGCCACCGGCCAGGCATTCTCCGGTCGCGCCACCAACTTCGGACCATTTTCGGCCGATTGCGTGGTATAGGGCTGCGGAAGGTCGGCCACAGTTATCTTGCGAAACGTCCCCGGCTTCTCATAGCGGAAGTCGGTGAAGGGTGGCGTGGGCGGCGAAGCTTTCAGCGTCGAGGTACTGGTGTCGACCGGAGCCGTGTCGACCGGAGACGGCGCACTTGCTTCCTGCGCCGACTGTGGCGCTCCCATTGACTTCACATACGTGACAACCTGCCAGCGCTGCCGGACTGGCAACGACGCCCATGAAGGCATCCCGTTATCCTTGTCGCCGCGCGTTATGAACCAGAAGACTTCGCCGGGCGTGACGGAATCGAGTTTGCCATCTACCAGCGAGGGCACGTTGCCCGTACCTTTCCCCAGTTTCCCGTGGCACGAAAGGCAATTACGCGCATATAGCTGTTTTCCCGCGATCACGGCCGCTGGCTGGCCTTCATACGGATCCTTGGTTGCTTGCGCCGACGCCGGCGCGTTGTGGAACTTCGTGTCCACATCGGCTGCCAGCAGCAGCGCGGCCGGCAGAAGAATTGCAGCTGTAATAAGGACGTTTCGATTGGCTAAAGAGCGCATAAATCCTCTCCGCGTGGATTTCAGCTGAAGATTCTACCCTGAAACTTTGGATGCAGGTGGTCTGAACTGGGATTGACTGAAACTGAATTGACTGCAAAGTGGATTGACCGCAAGAAGGGCTCTGAGCGAGTCAGGTTCAGTCGCACGTCTTCACTGGGCGTAAGCACGAATGCGCCAAACTGCGTCCCAAACCTGCCCAGAGTTGTTACCCCAATGCTCGCCTTGGCACGGTGCCACTTGTAACATTACCTCCTAGATACAACCTTCCCAGCGAATACTTGATCAGACAGCAATAAAGCCGTATAAGCTAAGGAACCGAGTACCTCAGACCCAACCCTGCAGACGGAGCGTTTCATGCGATCTTTGAAGTTGCTTCTGCTTCTACTAGCCTCAACTCTGTGCTTCGCCCAGCAGCCCGACCGCATCGCCGGTCCCATTGATTCCAGCCAGATGATCGCGCTTCCCGGCCATGCCGACCGGCGCGCGCAGCCACAATACGACCAGGGCCCGGTTGAGCCTTCGTTCCAGTTCGGCCGTGTCACGCTTGTCATGGCTCCTTCGCCAAGTCAGCAAGTTGCGCTCAATCTGCTTCTCGCGCAGCAACAGGATCGTTCCTCGCCCAACTACCACAAGTGGCTAACTCCCGAGCAATTTGCCGAGCGCTTTGGCGTGAGCCAGGGCGACATCACCAAGATTACGGCCTGGCTTCGATTGCAGGGCTTCCAGGTTTTCAGCGTCCCCCGCGGGCGCACTTCGGTCAGCTTCAGCGGCACAGCGGCCCAGATCCAAAATGCCTTTAAAACGGAAATCCATCGCTACAATGCTAACGGTCAACAACATATTGCCAACTCCACCCCGGCCGAGGTGCCCGCGGCGCTGAACGGCGTCGTTACCGGAGTTCGCGGCCTCACCGATTATCACCCGAAGCCGATGTATGTTCGACCGGCGCGTGGCGGCAGGAACGGCCCCCATCCCAGCTTCACAACCGGCGTAGGCACGGGATACGTCGCGGCCCCCGGCGACATCGCGACCATCTACAATCTCAATCCGCTCTACACTGCATCGCCCGCGATCGACGGCACCGGACAAAAGCTTGCAATCATCGGCCAGACCGATATTTACCTTGCTGACATCGCCGACTTCCGCTCTGACTTCGGGCTGAACGCCATCACCGACTGCTCGACCGATGCGAACGGTATCGTTACGGCTGCGGCCTGCAACACCACTAATTTTCAATACCTGCTGGTTCCCGGTGTTGCCGACCTGGGCGCGCCTAGTACCTGCGGTGACTTGGTCGAATCCGACCTCGACATCGAATGGTCGGGAGCAACCGCGCGCAATGCGCAAATTATCTTCGTCAACGCTCCCGCCACGTTTAATTCCCAATGCAATGAAATCACGAACAACGGCGGCACCAACGCCTCTCTGGCCTATGCCATCGACAACGTAGTCGCTCCGGTCATCAGTATGAGCTATGGTCTGTGCGAGCCCGAGGCTGAGTCGCTGGAAACCGAGCTTCAGCAAGGCAACGCCGAGGGCATCACCATCATGAACTCCTCGGGCGACTCGGGCGCGGCCACATGTGACCGCAACCCGCCGAGTGACGAGACTAGCCCGCCATTTGCCGGCGCGGTCGGCGGATTGGCGGTGAATTATCCCGCCAGCAGCCCGGAGGTGACCGGCGTGGGCGGCACGTCTATCCCTTTTCCCACCTTCTACAACAGCAGCTATTGGAATTCGAACAGTTCCAGCACCGTCAACTTCGGCGGGTCGGCACTCACGAGCCTTGAGGGGCAAGAGGCTTCCTGGAACGACACTGCGGCATTTGCGCAGCTCTGTGAAGACAACATTCTCAACCCTCAGTTCTGCTCGCAGGGTGGTAGTCCGAAGGTTACTGGCTGGGTCGATATCACCTCCGCCGCGACCGCGCAGGAAGACCTCTGGATCTCCGCCGGCGGTGGGGGTGTGAGCAACTGCGTAAGCGAGCCCAGCGATATCTGCGAGGCAGGATTTCCACGACCCACATGGCAGAGCGCGATTACGATTCCGAGCCTGACGACAACCTATCGCCTCGTGCCGGATGTCTCGCTTCTGGCCTCTCCCGACTTCCCGGGCTACATCTTCTGCACGCCACTAGACCAATGGACCTCCAGCACGAGCACAGCCAGTACGTGCGCCGGCGGCGTTTCAAGCGCCGTGGATAACTACGAATCGGTCGTGGGCGGAACTTCTGCCTCGTCTCCTGTCTTCGCCGGCATCGTCACCCTGGTCAATCAGTATCTCGGAAGTGCCGGTCTGGGCAACATCAATCCCACGCTTTACAGTCTGGCCGCGACCCCGGCCAATGGAGCGTTTCACCACATCACTAGCGGGGACAACGACGTTTACTGCCAGAAGAACACGCCTTCTGGTCAGCCCACCGATGTAATCTGCCCGACGGCGGGTGTCTTCGGCTTCGACGCCTCTAACTCCGACTCGACGACTGGATATAACGTGGTCGCGGGTCTTGGCTCCGTCGATGGCAATAGCCTCGCCGTTGCCTGGGCCGCTTCCCGTGGCACTGGGAGTTCGATCACGATTACGCCATCCGCGACAAATGTCACCATAGGCACCAGCGTGACCTTTTCGGTTTCGGTTACACCTGCGAGTGGCGTGGGTTCAGTCCGGTTCTCCACTCTCAATGGCGCCACGACGACAGTTTTGGGGAGTGCGACTCTGAACGTTCCCTACCCGTCAACCACAACCGGAACGGCAAAGTTCGCCACTACAGGACTACCGGGCGGCACCAACAGCGTCACAGCCACCTACACCGGAGACGCGTCGGTCAGCGCCTCGACCTCTGCCCCCACGACCGTTACCGTTACGGTCCCGTTCACCATGTCCGCTAGTGCGCTCAACCCAGCGAGCGTCCCCGCGGGGCAGACGGCGACGTCGACCGTAACCATTACGCCCACCAGCGGCTTCACCGGTACTGTAAACTTCACGAACTCCACAGCGTCCAATCCCGGCAGTTGCACTGCGAATCTGCCCGCGGGAGCGCTTTGCAGTTTCAGTCCCGGTAGCGTCACGCTCGACGGTAACCCTGCGCATACGATGCCCGTCGCCCTGACCATCACCACCGCCGCCAACATGGCGCTGCCCTCGGGCGCGCAGGCGATCACTGTTACTGGCACGAGTGGCGCGTCGGCGGTTACCGCAACCGTCAACCTGACGGTGACCACGACCAACCAGTCCTTCGCCCTGACCACAACTGCCGCCACCTTCCCAGTGACAGTGGGAGGAACGGCTCCGATCAATCTCACCGTTACCGGCACGGGCACACCCATTTCCTTTGTAACCAGCAGTGTTACGGCTCTGCCGCTCACCTATACCTGCTCGGGAACGCCTTCTTTGGCCACGGCGGAAATCTCCTGCCAATGGAGTCCCTCGAACGGCCAGTCCGTCACTGCGGCCGGGGTCACGCTCAATCTCGTAACCACCGCCCCCACTACCGGGCAACTGCGCCCGCCTATGGAGCGCGGCAGCCGCATCTTGTACGCTCTGCTCCTTCCCGGCTTGTTCGGAATTGTTTTTGCTGTGGGATCACGCACTCGCGGCCTGCGCTTGCTCAGCCTGATCATGGTTCTCGGCCTCTCCACACTGTGGTTAGGCTCTTGCGGCGGCAGCGGCGGCGGCGGCACCAAGACCCCGACAAACCCAGGGACGCCTGCTGGCTCCTACGTGGTTACCATCAACGCCACCACTGGCGGCGCGAATCCGGTTCCGCTCACCAGCAACGGGTCGCCGCTTACTATCACTCTCAACGTGTCGCAATAGCCGCACACAGCCAGCCAGCGCTCCGCCCAGTGCGGAGCGCTTTTCATGCACACGCGCTTTTCCGTCTGACCTCGCCGGAGCCCGAACGCCTGAGACCTGACAAGCCATGTCCTCCTGTGCAAAAAGGCTCCCACTTTGCCCCTTGCGCGCTGGCGCGGGGACGAGTACCATTGCTTTGTTCTCATTGGCCTCGTTCCCGCGTAGGCCTTCCGCGCCCCAGGCCGTTCCCGGCGGCGCGACGGATTCCGATAACGGATAACCGATACGCAAAATTTAGATTTTTTTGTTAGTGCGAGTTTGTATCACCAGAGAGCGGTCGATCGCGATTGCGTTCCAGCCCAACCCGCAGTTCCGCATGAAAAGTGGGCTGTGCCCCCTCGAACGTGTGATCGCGAAACTTGATGGTTGACGTATGTGACTGAGTGGTGTGACCGAGCAAGTGGTTAGGCCCCGCAAGAACAGTGGCTTCGCGCCAACCCTGTGAGAGCCTGCCGCAACCCAATGGGGAACCGGACATCGTGAGATTTTGCCGCCCTGCACCGGGACGAATACCCGGCCCAGCAGGTTTGAGAGGACTATGAACGCAGGATCATCTGGACAGGGACAAGGACCAGGAAGACCCTCCGCTGGTGGAGGCAGAAATAGACGGCGTCGCGGACGCCGCCCGAACAATCCCCGTGGGCCGCGCCCCGCGGGCCCGAGCCAGGCGCGTCACAACCAGGATGGCATCTACACCGCGCCCATGGACCACAGCTATCGCGCTGCCTTGGCCGGCAACGGCAACAATGGCCAGGGAGCACGCCGCCAGCGTCCCGGCTTCGCCGCACCTTTTGCGCCCGCCGATCCCGAGCCTCTGCCCGCGTTGCGCGAGGATTCCAACTCGCGCATCTTTGCCTTCGTCGACGACCTGTTCTTCGCCGCCAAGATTCAAGAGACCGCGCGCAAGCTCAACGTCAAGGTCGAGTTCGCCAAGAACGACAAGGACCTCGCTGATCGCATGCAACAGAACGGCGAAGAGAAGCCTTCGCTGATTATTTTTGACCTCAACAACGTCAACGCTAAGCCGCTGACGCTGATCCCCAAACTAAAGGCGAAGTTGAAGAAGGGAACCTCGATCATCGGATTCCTCTCCCACGTGCAAGGCGATCTGAAACAGAAAGCGCATGAAGTGGGCTGCGACATGGTTCTGCCCCGGTCCGCTTTCTCCCAGAACCTGCCTCAACTGCTGCGCCGCCACGGAGCCTCGGAAGACGAGAATCCGACGGTACAGTAGGGAGCGGGAAACTAGAAACCGGAACTGGGAACTGGGAACTGCCCTCCTACCCCGGAGGCCAGCTCAAATGACGTCCTCCCAAAAGGTGGACGTGAAGATGAAACACCGACTGCCCAGCTCCCGGACCCACGTTCAGCACAGTGCGGTATCCCTCCTCGATGTTGCGCTGGCGTGCAATCTCAGCCGCCGCCAGATGGCAGCGGCCAATCACTTCGGCGTCTTCGGCCTGCGCCTCTTTCAATCCCGCAAAATGTTTCCTGGGAATGATCAGCACATGCGTGGGAGCCTTCGGGTTGATGTCTTCAAAGGCCAACACGTGCTCGTCCTCGTAAACCTTCTTGGCGGAAATTTCGCCGCGGAGAATGCGGCAGAAAAGGCAGTCGCTGGCAGGGTTGGTCATGCGAAACTCTCGGTTGAGGATAGCATCGGCATTGCGAGAGTGGCCAGTAGTCAGCAGCCAGTGCGAACTCGCTGCTGAGCCGGCACTGAACCGGGCTAATTC
>Ga0210391_10002585_pt1 | contig 15629 bp, 13 predicted proteins | sample IncBWC12OmetaG_FD_160573 | JGI IMG/M metagenome (GOLD analysis project Ga0210391, IMG submission 160573) | Forest soil microbial communities from Barre Woods Harvard Forest LTER site, Petersham, Massachusetts, United States - Inc-BW-C-12-O ... | reverse complement strand
AGATGGAACTACGGAAGGCGTATATCGAGTCGTTGGCTGAGAATGTGACAGTCGATTTGAGCGCGCTGCGAGTGCTGGTGGATTGCGCGAATGGTGCAGCGACGGCTGAGGCTCCGGAATTGTTTCGCGAGTTGCGGGTGCAGGCGACGTTTACGCATGTAACGCCGGATGGAAAAAATATTAACGAGGGCTGCGGGGCGCTGCATCCGGAGACTTTGGGGAAGACCGTGGCTGAATCCGGCGGGAAGTTTGATCTGGGTGTGACGTTTGATGGCGATGCCGACCGGGCTCTGTTTTGCGATGGCGACGGGCGTGTGGTGAATGGGGATGGCGTTCTGCTGCTGACGGCGCGGGATTTGCAGTCACGCGAGAAATTGAGTGAGTCTACTGTGGTCGCGACGACAATGTCGAACATGGGAGTGGAGATTGCATTGAAGAAATCGGGCATTCGCATGTTGCGGGCGAATGTGGGCGATAAATATGTTTTGGAGGAGATGCTGAAGACTGGTGCGACTTTGGGCGGGGAGCAGTCGGGGCATATTATTTTTCGCGATGGCGATGCGACTACGGGCGACGGTTTGCTGACGGCGTTGCGGGTGATGGATGTGATTGTGCGGTCGGGGAAGTCGCTGGCGGAGCTGGTGAGTGATTTGAAAGTGTTTCCGCAGAAAATTCAGAATGTGCGGGTGCGGGAGAAGATTCCGTTTGCGCAGGTGCCGGAGGTGCAGAAGGCGATTGACGCCGCCGAGCGCGAGCTGGATGGGAACGGGCGGGTGGTGGTGCGCTACTCGGGGACCGAGGCACTGGCTCGCGTGATGGTGGAGGCAGAGTCAGAAGAGAAGATGAAGGCGATCACGGCGGGGATTGCTGGGGAGATTCAGAAGGCGCTGGGAGTGTGAGGGTGGTCAGACGGGCGTTGCGCCGTGAACCTCGCACTCGCCGTTGTCTAGTTCGTTCGGGTTAGCAAGAATCCGGCTGGGTGCGGAGCCAGCGAATCATGTGCGGGTAGGGCTGCACGGAGATTGCTGCGGCGTGGGTTGAGTCGAGAGTGAGGCCCATCCATTGCAGCAGCGGGACGCCGGCGCTGCCATCGCAGTAAATCTGGATGAGGGACGCGGCGGCGCCCTTGTAGCCTTTGGAGTGGAAGACCATCTCGGGCGGGAGTCCGAGGTGCATGGCGGCGGCATAGGACCAAGTCTGGGCGGCGATCTCGTCGCCCATGTCGGAGCCGGCATTCGATCCGGCGGAGACGCGCTGCTCAGGCGGCATCGTGGCAAGATGTCCGGCTTCGTGGAGGATATCCCCGGGGTAAAGCAGACGGTCGGGGTCGACGATGAGGCCGCCTGGCGCCAGCGTGACGCCGGGCAGGAAGGTATCGGCACCGAGGGGCGCGAGGCGAACGGTCAAGCCGATCTGCCGGAGCCAGTCGAGGATCAGGGTTGCGGCGGGATGGAGCATCGGGATGAGTTTAGCGCCGACGAGGGCTGCGGTTCATTTCGAATCTGGTTCACTCGCCGTTTTATTCGAATATTGCTGTCACCCTCGCGAGCACCTCGTCCATGATCGCGTCTGGGATGCTTTCGAGTTTCCTGCCGCCGCGGGCGGCGAGGTCGATGGCGCGGGGTTGATCGCAACGGATGATGCCTGTCGTTTTGGTTCCGGCTCCCGCTAGAGGCACGGCGAAACCCGCCATACGAGCGAAGTTGCCACCGCTTGTAATAGGTAAAACTACGGGGACTTTGGTGATCCGGTTGAAGGGCTCCAGCGAGACGATCAGCACGGGGCGGCGGCCTTTTTGCTCGTGGCCCGAGGTGGGATCGAGACTGACGAGCCAGATTTCGCCGCGCTTCATGATTTGTTTAACCCCGATTACTTTGCATCAGATTAGCTCGCGGCCGACGGGCTTGCTATTGAGCCATTCTTGGTCTTCCTTCGAGCGTCGTCTCGAACTCTGTTTGGAGCGCCGCGCCGTGGGATTGCATTGGGCTAGCAGTTCGTTCAGGGTATAGCGGGGACGGGGCCGCGGCTGGACGACCAGGCGGCCACTTTCGACCGCGATGCCGACCTTGGCGCCGGGCTGCAATTGCAGGACGCTGAGCAGTGCGGGCGGGATGGCCAGCATGACCGAGCCGCCGACTTTGCGTAGGTTGGTGGTCTGCATTGGCTGCTCTCCTAGTTATATTACAGTATAACATACGCTGCGACGGGGGATTGTGAGAGGAAGCGTTGAGAGGGTATCACTGTTTCTCCGCTGCGGCTAGTGCGGCACGCCAGCGAGCTGGTGACAGAATCACAATTCCTGCGGCCGCAACAGAACAAGGTTTTCTCTTAAGAATTGTTCTACTCCAACGGACTCGTCGAGGGTTCTCCTGAGTGTGTATTCAGACGAAAAGAAGAAATCCTCTTCACTGATTCGGTTTTCTAAACAGGTCAGAAGCAAAGGCGAAGGAGGAACGATCCCAAGGTCCGTTCCGGCGTCGAGCATATGGTGGTAGGTCAGATTCGCAAGAAAATCAGCAGCCTGCAGTTGCGGCGTTTGAGATGCCAAAGGGGATTCTACGCGTCCCAATCTGTCTTTCCATCCCCACAAACCGCCCTGGAGATCGTCGGCCTTCATCTGTTCAGCCAAGGCGGTTGCATATTCCGCAAACGGGCGAGCAAGACCGAAGTGAAAATGAGCTTTTCCCCCTACAGGCGCATAGCTACAGATCGTGCGGACCACGTGCTGAAAAGGGACAAAATATGGCTTTCCGGGGCAGCCTGAGCTTACCAACTTCCCATTCTTGTTGGTTGCTCCGGTCATGAACCTGCGTTCCGCCTGCGAGAAAGACTTAAAATCGGACACAATAATCCCACCGCTGACCGGATGGATTTTCGTGTGGCTGGCTATAGTCTCAGCTATGGCGCTCAGGAACGCTTGGCGGTCCGCGTTCCACTTGGTCGGGTGAAAGAATCCCTTCGGCTTTGGAAAGATGTCTTTAGCGTGAAATTCCGCGAGCGGTACATCAAACTGCCTGAGAAGCCTCCTCCAATCGCTTTCAAATTTTTTCCATTTCCCACTACCACCGAAAAAACCGGCAACTACGCAGACTCTCGCGTCATCGTGAACTCCGCTTTCGTCTAAATAGGCATCTGTCATGGCGGCACAATTCTGTTGATTTGGTTTATTGCACCCTAGATTTTCCCACAGGCCCACCCCCAAATGCCAGCCAAATTGCCTTTACGTGAGATCTCTCCAGTTTGGTCCAACACACATTTCTACTAGCAGCGGGACGGCGAGAGCATGGACTTTTTCCATTTGCTCGCGGACTAGGGATTGCATTTTGTCCACTTCTTTTTCTGGTACTTCGAAGACTAGTTCATCGTGGACTTGGAGGGTCATTCTCGATTTCAGTTCGCGTTCTTGCAACGCGGCGTCGATGCGGATCATGGCTACTTTGATCAGGTCTGCGGCGGTGCCTTGCAGCGGAGTGTTGACGGCGGTGCGCTCGGCAAAGCCTCTTTGATTTGCATTTTTGCTATTGATGTCGGGGATGGGGCGGATGCGGCCGTGGAGGGTTTTTACTTTCAGGTCGCGGCGGGCTTCTTCCAGAGTTTTGTCGATGAAGGCGCGGACGCCTTTGTATTGCTCGAAATAGTTGGCGATGAATTGTTTGGCTTCGGCGGGTTCGATGCCGAGATTTTGCGACAGGCCGAAGGGCGAGAGGCCGTAGACGATGCCGAAGTTGACGACTTTGGCCTGGCGGCGGTGGTCGGGCGTGACCATTAACGGTGGAACTCCAAAGACTTGCGAGGCGGTGAGGGTGTGGATGTCGTCGCCGCGGCGGTAGGCTTCGACGAGGAGCGGATCGCGCGAAAAGTGGGCAAGGAGGCGGAGTTCGATCTGCGAATAATCGGCGGTAAGCAGGACGTGGCCGGGCTCGGCAATGAAGGCGGCGCGGATGCCGCGTCCGAGTTCGGTGCGGATGGGAATGTTTTGCAGATTCGGATTGGCGGAGGAAAGCCGGCCAGTCGCGGTTCCTGTTTGACCGAAGGTGGTGTGCAGGCGGCCAGTGGAAGGGTTGATGAGCGCAGGCAGAGTGTCTACGTAGGTGGACTTCAGCTTGGTGAGCTGGCGGTAATCGAGCACCATGCGGGCGATGGGATAGTCTTCGGCGAGGGTTTCGAGAACATCGACAGCAGTCGATATGGTGCGTCCCTTGCCGTATTTGACCGGCTTGGGAAGATTCATCCGGTTGAAGAGAATGTCACCCAGCTGTTTGGGGGAACCGATGTTGAATTCGCATCCGGCGATGTCGCAAATCTCTTTGGCTTTGATTGCGATCTCGCGCTCGAGTTCGGTGGACATTTTGGCAAGCGCGCTGGTGTCGATTTTTACTCCGGCCTGCTCCATGCGGGCGAGCACGAGTACAAGGGGCAGATCGATTTCTTCGTAGAGCTTGGTAAGGCCCGCTTGCTTGACCTCTGCGCGCAGCGCCGCGGTGAGGCGGCCGGTGACGTCGGCAGCTTCTGCCAGGTCGTTGTTGGTTTGGAGCTGGCTGAGTCTGAGATTGAAGCGACGGAGGGCGACTTCGGGCAAACGATGCGAGGAATACGTGGGATCAAGCAGGTAGGAGTAGAGCATGGGATCATGCTCGACGCCTTGGAGGGGGAGGCCGAGAGAATTGAAAGCATGGATTGCGGATTTGTAGTCGTGGATTGATTTCGACGTGGACTCGGAGCCTAGGATCGATCGCAGTTTGGCGGCAGCGTCGGAGGAATCGAGCTTCACGATGGTTGCCGAACCTGCGGCCGCAGAGATGGCGACGCGCCGGGAAGCGGCTGGGGGCGCGGGAGGTGAGTCATCGGTCAGCGCCAGCATGCCTGTAATCCCGAGCTGGGATTCTTCCTCAACCACTTCTTCTTCAGCTTCGGCTTCCGGAACAGGTTCTGTTTGATCGGACTCTACGGCAATCGCTAGAGCATCCCCCGCGGCGACGGAGTTGAGAACTCTATCCACATCGGCGGCGGATTCAGCTTCTGTGTAATGAGTTTCGGTGACTTGAACCTCGGGCAACAATTCTTTTAACAGCGAGGTGAATTCCAACTCGGTGAAGAGCTGGCGGAGGAGATCGACATCCGGCTCTCCAGCGCGCATGGCTTCGACATTGAGCTCGACGGGAACGTTGGTGTCGATGGTGGCCATGCTTTTGCTGAAGAGGATGATGTCCCGATTGTTCTGAAGCGATTCGCGATAGGTTTTCTTTTCGACTTCGGCGGCGCGGTCGAGAGCCTGCTCGACGGTGCCGAAACGCTTGATGATTTCGACGGAGCCTTTGTCGCCGATGCCGGGCGCTCCGGGAATGTTGTCAACGGAGTCGCCGCGGAGCGCCATGATGTCGATGACGCGCTCGGGAGGGACGCCGAGGATTTCTTCGACTTTGGCGGCGTCGCAGATCAGATTGTCTTTGGGAGGATTCAGGATGCAAACGTCGTCGTTGACGAGTTGCATCATGTCTTTGTCGCTGGAGACGACGTAGACGGGATGAGAGGCAGCGGCCGCTTTGCGGGCAAGAGTGCCGATAACGTCATCGGCCTCGAAGCCGGCGAGTTCGAGGATGGGGATGCGGTAAGCCTCGAGGGCGCGGCGGATGTAGGGGATCTGTTGGGCGAGATCTTCCGGCATGGCGGAGCGGTTGGCTTTGTAGCCCTTGTATTCGATCTCGGTGAAAGTTTGCGTCTTGATGTCGAACTTGCGGATTTTGGTGATGGCTTCGGCCTGGGTATCGCGAAAAGTTTTGGCGGCTACGTCGAAGACGGCGGCGAGATAGGCAGGGGAGAAATCGTCACGCAGTTTGCGCAGCATGTTGACGAAAACGAGGACCGCTGCGGTGGGGATTCCGGACTTGGTGGACATCCCTGAGCGCTGGCGCGCCATGGCGTGATAGGCGCGGAAGATGAAACTCATGGTGTCGATGAGGAAGATGCGGTCTTTCGCGGAGGCCGAAGGCTTGGATCGGGCTTCATTGGATAGATCAGGCTTGGACCGGTCCGCCTCGGGTTGATCAGGCTGGGAGCGATCTGCGGACACGGGTGACAGCGCCGGAGTGGACACAGCGTCAGGAGGAGGTGCCGAGGGTTTCTTACGCGGAGGCAACCAAGTTAGTTTAACAGCAGCAACGGGCGCTAGAAATCGACATGAAAATCCGCTTGCACGATTTTTCGGCCCCGGCTGCCGGAGCTGTTGCGGAAGACCAGATAATACTGCGCCGGCCGATCGAGCGTAGCGGGAAGGCCAAGGCTCACATCCTGATCGTGAGAAGAGTCGACGGAGTAGACCACGTCGGCGGAATGGTCGTTGAGGTAATCGGCATACTGTTCGTCATTCATCAGAAGAAGGTCGACGTTGCCTGGGTCGTCGTTTGATTGATCTCGGGACGCCGGCACAAAGGAATGATAAGAACCACGCAGTTGTGGGCTGGCAGCGTGAGGTGGAACCTGAAAAGAAAAATTTGCAGCGGAGGAGACCGTGAATGTTTTGTGAACGATAGCTGTGCTGGTGCCAACGGGCGATGGAGCAATGAGGTCTCTGGGATTGGGCTTGCGCAACGGCACCGGCTTCGTCGGTCTGTCCTCAGCATTGGCTTCGTCGGACTGTGATTTGTCGAGCAACTCCACGAGCGGGCCTGCGACTTTTACCATCTTGTCTTTGGCTTGGTCCTGAAAGCCAGCCTCAGGTTTGGCTTCCTCATCTTGCGATTGTTCACCGTGCAGCCTAGTTTGGGCAGATTGATTCCGGTAATAAACAACACCCCCAAGCAGGCCAATACTCATTAACAGCAACGCGAGGCGGTGCATGGAATCTCCTACTCCACAGTTGAAATTACCGCTGGGAGGAGTCGATTCCAACATTTCTTTACAATTCCGGAGTTACGTTGGTTTGCCGTATTCAGTGGTGTAATGCAGCTGAATTTCGCCACAGGTGCCGTGCTCGGCGGAGTAGACAATACAGCTGTCGAAGGGACGAGAGTAGACGTGGAGGCTGACGGCGCGCTGGTTGAACTCGCGGGGATTGAAGACGCGATGCACGGGCTCCAGCGGATCAACGGCGCAAGGATGCGCGGCATTCATCTCGACAGTGTCGGTGGCTTTGATCTCGCTTTTGCCGAGGGCAAAATCCTGATGAATCACGTGAAAATTCTCGACCAACAGGCGGCCGATGGGCACGGCCATCCAACAATTCTGGTCTTTGTGGTTGTGCACGGAACTGGCCTGGCCGACCTCCCAGCAGATGGCGAGCAATTCATAAAGAGGAGTTTTATCGATCAGGTTGCGGGTGTAGTGCTGGCGATCCCAGGTGAGGTAGGAAGCGAGTGACTCGGGATGGACCGGAGTGTCTTGCAGGAATGCGCGAAGCTGCTCAACCTGGTCGAAGGCATAGTCAGGCAATTTGCGGAGTTCGGTGACGAACGAGTCGATGGGGATTTGTTTGACGGCGGTGGACATCGGGGCTCTCCGCGGAAAGTATAACGCAGGGGGGTGGGTCAATCGAGGTGGGGACGAAAGACTTAAACACAGAGGGGCACAGGGGTGCACAGAGGGATTTCTGGGATTCTGCTTAGAAATGTTAGCCGGTGAGCACGATTCGATTCGCGTTATTCGATGAGCGCTATTCGATAAACATGCAATCTCCGTAGGAATAGAACCGGTAATGCTCAGAAACCGCGTGTTCGTAGGCGCGCAGAACACTATTTCTTCCGGCAAAGGCACTGACCAGCATTAGCAGAGAAGATTGCGGCAGATGGAAATTGGTGAGCATCGCGTTGACCGCTTTGAATTCGAAACCGGGGTAAATGAAGAGGGCGGCTGCGCCGGAACCTTCGGCGATAGAGCCTCGGCCCTGGCGAATTGCGTGTTCCAGAGTTCGAACCGTGGTGGTGCCGATGGCAATCACGCGGCGCGAAGTGCGGAGTGCCTGGTTAATAGCGGAGGCGGCAGATGTTGAGATGGAGTAAGGCTCGGAGTGAAGTTTGTGATCCTCGACTCGATCCACGCGAACCGGCTGGAAAGTCCCCAAGCCGACGTGGAGGGTGATCTCGGCGATTTCGGCGCCACGCTGGCGGATGCGGCCGAGGATTTCTGTTGTGAAGTGAAGGCCAGCGGTGGGAGCTGCGACCGATCCATTCTGCTGGGCATAAACGGTTTGGTAGCGATCGAGATCGCGAGGAGAATCGGGGCGCACGATGTAGGGCGGAAGCGGGACATGGCCGATGCGGTCGAGAATGGCAAAAAAGCCGTCTTCCCTGTCATCTTTTCCGGCAAGAGGGTGAAAGCGGATACGGCGTTCGCCGAACTCGGCGCGGGCAAGCACCTCCGCTTGCAGTTCGTCGTGCTCACCGAAAAAAAGGCGTTCGCTCACGCCGATCTTGCGTCCGGGGCGAACCAGGCATTCCCAATCGTTAGGGTGAGCGGAAAGCTGGCGCGTGAGCAAGATCTCAATGCGGCCCTGCAGAAAATTGCGTGCCGCGGGATTGCGCGAGCTAACAGGCTGAGAGAGAGCGCCTTCGCGGCGGCCATAAAGCCGCGCGGGAAAGACACGCGTGTTGTTGAAAACGACGAGGTCTCCGGGCCGCAACAGATCGGGGAAATCGCGGAACAGGCGATCAGAGTACTGGCCACTGGTTCGCTGAAGATGCAACATGCGAGAACCGTCGCGGGCGGCGAGAGGTTTCTGAGCAATGAGTTCTTCGGGGAGATGAAAGTTGAAGTCGGAAACCAGCACGGAGTCAAATTATAAGAGCAGTTCGGGGAACGAACCGGAACCAAAGCGAAATATGGAGGGAACACCGCAATTTATTTCCCTCATTGGAGGCAACTTTGTTTGTGTTTTTTGGTAAATTTGTTTGTCTGTTGGAGCCGGGTGCGATACTATGCGGGCGAAAGCTTCTACCGCTTTTCGCCACTCCCCCGAGAGATTATTAATGTCCGCTGAACGCAAACACAGGGAAGAGATTGTCCGCTACGGGCGCATGCTGCATGAGCGCGGCTTCGTAGCGGCGATGGACGGGAATCTCTCGGTTCGTTTGGACGGCGAGAGGATCCTGGTCACGCCCACATGCGTGAGCAAGGGGGCCATGCGAGCCGGGGATATGGTGATCGTGGACCTGGAAGGCAAGCGGGTTGCGGGAAGGCGGAATGTAACCAGCGAGATCGGGATGCATCTGCTGATTTACCGCACGCGGCCTGACATTCAGGCGATCGTGCACGCGCATCCGCCGACGGCGACAGGTTTTGCGGCGGCGGGCATGGCGTTGACGGAACCTCTGGTTTGCGAAGTCGTGATGGGTTTGGGGTGCATTCCGCTGGCGCGCTACGGGACGCCGGGGACGTCGGAGTTGGCGCAAACATTAGAACCGTATGTGCCGCAGTATGACGCGATTCTCATGTCGAATCATGGCGTGGTGACTTACGGCGACACGATTGAGCACGCTTACATGAAGATGGAGACGGTGGAGCACTTCGCGCAGATTGCGCTGGTCACGCATCTGCTGGGTCGGCAGCAGCCGTTGACGGGCGTGGACATTGAGAAATTACTGCTGGCGCGGACGAAATATTTTGGGGGAAAATCAGCCGCAGCGTTACCGATGGCGATGGCGAGGACGCCGGAAAAGGCGAGTTGACCGCAGACATATAGGCGCGCGCTTCGCTGCTCGATCTTCAATCCCAGAAAATATGCTTTCGGCATCTGCTAAGGGACGCCTCGCTGCGCTCGGCGGGACAGCCGAAGGCGGCTGTCCCCACATGAGTCTGCACTGATTCCCAGCTAACCCCTTTCCTGACTATTCTCCGCCTACGCGGAATCTGAATCCGGCGCGGAAGTTGAGGGGGAGGGCTGGATAACCCACGACTTCGTTGTAGCGGCGGTCGAGGACGTTTCCAAGATTGGCATAGGCGCTGATGCGGGAGTTGATGGCGAACCATCCGCCGAGATCGGCGCGGACGTAGCCAGCGGCGTGGTTGATGCCGAAGCCGAAGAAATCATCGTCCGGGCGGCGGCCGATGAAACTGCCGCCCAGGTTGGTTCCCCAGCGATTGCCGAGATACGACAGCAATGTAGTGGCGGAGTGTTTTGGCCGGCGCAGAAGCGGCTGGCCAACGTTGTATTGCGAATCGATGGGTGCGGGATCGTCGAGAATCTGAGTGGAAGTGTAGGTGTACGCCGCATTCAGCAGCAACTGGGAACGCAGCTTGGCTTGAAGTTCGACCTCCGCGCCTTGTGCGAATGCCTGGTTCACATTGAAGTACTCACCCTGGAAGGTGGTTGGATTGACGGTCTCGTAGTTGATTTGATCGTGAAAAAGATTGTTGAAGTAAGTCGCGTTGAGAACATATTTTCCGTTGAAAAAATCCTGCAGAAAGCCAGTTTCGAAGGCGCGGACACGCTCGGGCTTGAGTCCGGGATTTGGAAAAGAAAAGGGCAGGCCGGCAAATGTCTCCTCGAGGCGAGGATCTTTGAATCCGGTGGAATAGGAAAAGCGCAGGCGCGTGCCGGAAAGAAACTCGCCGCCTCGCCGCGCGAGCAGGGTGAGAGCGACGCGCGGGACTCCCGTATTCCCGAAGGCGCTGTTGTGGACGAAGCGGCCGCCGGCAACCGCGGATAAACGGCCCCATGTGAGCTGCTGCTGCAAATACGCGTCGTTTTCCAGACGCTGGCCGTGGGTCTGACCGAAATTGACATCGCCCACGAAGCCGTTTTCGTTTTCGATGCGATATCCGAATGTGGTGTGCGCCCAGCTTCGCTCGGAATAATCTCCTTGATACTCAAAACCGGCGCGGTTGATGCGGTCGACTTCGTGCGATTGAAAATCGATAGGATCGCCGAAGTAGTCGACGCGGGAGGGATCGCCGTTGAGGTTGAGTTCGTTGTAACGGTAGAGGTAATCGAAGGCGGAGAGACGGTGCTGCCATCCGTTGGGAGCGGCGATCGTGAGTTCGACGCCACCGATCAGATTATTGTATTGCGACCACTCGGAGGGATCGGGCGGAAGCGGTTCGAGAGGTTCCGTTGGACCGTTGACGGGAACCAGGGGAACGAAACCATTGAAACTATATTCGCCCGGAATACCGGTGTGACTGTTGGAGTGGCGCAAGTGAAGGCGCAACGATACTTTCTCGTTCAGCGCCGCGCCGAGATTGACGCCTTGCAAAGAATCCGAGTAGGCATCGTTGATCCCGGAACCGTTGGTACTGAATTGGTCGCCGAAGAGGTTGTAATCGAAGTGGCCGCGAGCACCGGCGAGGGATGCGTAGCCGTTGGCGGTGGAAAAATTTCCGCCGTCGGCGCCGAAGCGGAGTTCTGGCGTGGGCGTGCTGCCGGTGCGGGTGAAGACCTGAATTACGCTGGTCATGGCGTCGGAGCCGTAGAGCGTGCTTTGCGCGCCGCGGAGAAATTCCACGCGGCTGGCCTGGGCGAGAGGAAGCGTGCCGAAGTCGAATGTGCCGCCGGGTTCGTTGACGGTAACGCCATCGACGATGACTTTGTTGTAGGTGGAATCGCCACCGCGCACGAAAAGTGAGGACAGGCCTCCGCTTTGACCGGCGGTGTTGATGACCGCGCCGGGAAGAAAGCGGACGGCATCGTCGGCGGCTACGGGTTGCATGGTTTCGAGTTGTTCGCTTTCCAGCGTGGAGATGCTGGCGCCGGTTTCTCCGGCGGGGACGGGGGTTCGGGTTGCGGTGACGACTACGGTTTCCGAGGCTGTGGCGAGGTGAAGTTGGATGGTGACGAGTTCGGCGTGGCCGGGGTCGGATTCTTTGTAGGGAGCGAAGCCGGGAGCTAGGACTTGCACCTGATAAGCGGATGTGGAAGATAAACCGCCGAAAGTGGCGATTCCCTCGGCGGACGTCGTGGCAATTCTTGTTGACGATGCGGCGGATTCGGTTCCGAGTAGTGTGACTTGTGCGCCGGCGACGGCGGCGGACTGAGGGTCGAGAACTTTGACTTTGAGATCGGCAGCGGATGCTACCGCGAGAGCGACAAAAATCAGAAATGAGGCGCAAAGTGCGCGCATAACCATCCTCCTTTTCACGCGAAAGGGGTTAAGGTGGACGGTTTACGCCGGTCTCCTGGCTTTGCGAGTGAGGATGCGCGGGCGGCAATTGGCGGTTGGCAATTAGCAATTGGCTCGGCGTCCGGAATTTGCAGACGGCCTTCCCGGGATCGGTCCCAGTGGACGGCTGCGATGTTCTCGCTTACAGTTGCGCGGCAGCGCGGGAATTGCACCCGCTTCCCTGTCTTCGCCTCGAGGCAAAGACGCGCAAACCGAAGGACATTTCAAAGAACAAAATAGTAGAGAGAGAAATTTACCGGGCGGGGTGGTGGGAAGTCAAATGGGGGCACTACTTGCCAGCCACGAAGGCCCTAGGGCGCAAGGGTGGCTCCGTGACGGTCCCACGCGGCTCTGACTACTTCCGCAAGCTGGCAGCACGCCGTAAGACGCACGGTGGGGGCAGGCCACGCAAGGACTCCGAATAAGCTAGCCTAAGTCTCCAAAGAATGTCTCTACCACTTCCCCCGCATTCGCCTCCGCCCGGTCCGCAAGTTCCGTCAGCCATTTATTGAAATCGGTCGTATCCCGCACGGGTTGTCCCGTGGACAGGTGCGCCGTATACACCTTTTCGGCCAGCAGTCGGAGAAAGAGGGCGTATTCCATCGTGCAAAGATGACTATAGTGTGTCGCACTTTAGTCGTCAATTGCCGATGCTCTATGCGTGCCTTCTACTCGCAGACCCAGCCCGGAAATCGCCTTTGGCCGCGAACTGCGAAATCTCCGGCTCAAGCGCAAAATCTCGCAAGAGGAACTCGGAGCGCGAAGTGGCTACCATCGTACTTACATCGGGCAGCTAGAGCGGGGTGAGAAAAGCCCATCCTTACGCACGCTATTCGATTTGGCTGCGACTCTGGGCGTTCTCCCTTCCACCCTAGTTAGAACCATCGAAAAGGCGATCCGGCTGTAGCATAAGCTGACATAAAAACGAAAAGCCCGGCGCGATGGCCGGGGCGTTTCGATGAGACCTAGACAACCTCATGCTACCCCGCATGGCTCAGCCGCCGGAAGGCGTCGAGCTGCGCTCGACGGACAGCCCCTTCGGCTCGCTCAGGACAGCCGAGGGCGGCTGTCCTACATTAAAAGACTCAAGCTAAAACCGGCTGAAGTGACGGTGCTTTACAGCATTGGCCGCACTACGACGGCGTAGGGGTTTGCGAGCGCGTAAGGCGATCCGGGAGATTGTACGTAGCTGTCAGTCGTTACGGTGAATACGAACAGTTCTCCGGAAGTCTGGCTGATGGCGTACAGGTGATGGGAGTTATCCCAGTAAGCCTGAGAAATTTCATCCGAGGTGAGCAGCCCGGTAAATGCCGTGATGGGATTCGCGCCGTTGAAGTGGTAGACCTCGACGCCTCCAGAACCGGCAACGGCGAGCAGTTTGCCGGACGGGGACATTGACATGGCTTCAAGATTGGTGACGTCGATGACCGGCATGTTCTGGTAGGTGCTGGTGGTGGTGAGGGTGCCAGAGCTGTCGACTGTGTAGACGGCAAGCTGGGTCGGGCCGGTGGGGGTCATGTCGTTATTGGGCGACAGGGAAACCGCGAGGTGATTACGGCCGTCAGACACCGCGATATAAGGGCAGTAAGCACCGTTTTGTGCCGTGGGGAAAGGCGGGTTCAGATTGAGGTCGGTAAGGACCCCGCTTTCGCTGCGCGAGAAGCCATAGAGCGCCTGGTCCCCGTGGTAGCAACCGCCGCCGTAGCCATACTCGTCGCTGCGGACGAAACTGAGCGGCGTTTCGAAATTGGGAGTTGCCGTGCTGGTCGCGCCGACATAGGAGAGCGATCCAGTGCTCTGATCGATATCGAAAAACTGATAGGTGTTGTTGGCGCCGATGTTGCCGTAGATATCCAGATCGTAAAGCGATTTGCCAGTACGGTCGAGAAAGAGGCTAATTGGGCCGCCGTCGGCGTATCCGTTATACGCCTGAGCATTGATGGAAGAAACTTGTTTGAGAGCGCCATTAGGCGCGATCGAGAAAGAATAAATGTTGACGGTGTCGGAGGAGTAAAGCCATTTTCCGCCGACAGCCAGGGTGCTTCCGTTTTCCACGAAGGGTGAACCGGGAACAAGCTTCAGACTTCCCTTTCGGTCAGCGGCGTAGGCGTTGATCTGCGTTTGGTTCTGCGTGGGATAACTGGAAACATAGACGTAAGCTATGGGATCCATCGCGTTCATTGTGACTTGGGCTGTTTCCTGCTGGGCGAAAGCCGCCGGACTGACGGCGGCTAAGACGAGGGCTGCGAATTTCGTGGAAGTTTTCATACTTCTTTACTCCAAAAATCGGTGGCGGTCATGGTGAACCGGCAAGGAACCGCCGGAAGGATGCTGCACAGGGCGGAGATTAAAGAGCGCTGATCAGATGCTCGGGGTGGGCTGGTAGGTTGTTTCCGTGGGAGTTATAGGTTTGGTTTTATCTAGGGGCTTTGCTTTAAGGCAGCCCCCACCAGTCAGTTCGCGCTCCAGTTTTCGTAGGTACAACGTCTTGAGGAATCACAGCTGGCCCCTAATCTCATGGATGTTCGAAGTTTCGCAGCGCAGGAACGTCGAAAACATATCGATTGGGCCACTTCGAATTCTTCTTCAAATCAGGTAACGCGAGCTTGGTTCCGTATGGCAATTTGCTCTCGAATAAAAGCGCTATAAGATCAACGATCGTGTTCCATACCGTATCGAATAACGATTCGGCGTAAGGCAGTTGATAAAATTTTGCGAACTGTTTTTGATCACTATCTTGGTGCTCAAGAAACGTGTTCCTGAATTTCGCGAATTCATTCTGCCACTGATCCCTTATTTCTGCTAAGCCTTTACCTAGTTCCGAACGGACGCCTGGATAATTTGTTTGAAATTCTTTCAAGCCTTTTGCAAAGTCCTTATCGACCTTGAAAAGAAACCCGATTTTGAAGCCAGCTGCATCAGCCGCCCGCTGCGTTAGATCTTTGTACGCCTTCCACAGCTTTCGATAAAAGTCGTGATACAACTCGCGCTGGTCCATGATAGGCATAGGTTTGCCGTCAGATGCCCGAATCTTTTCCAGTTCGGCAAATGCGGGCATAAGCCCGTCGCTCAGAACGGTCATAATGGCGGTTTTCACATCGTCGCGCTGCTGGCCCTCAATCAGCGTGGCGCTGAGGATCGTGCTCAACTCCGTCACGTGGCGCACAAATTTCTCATCTCCACTGATCTCTGCAAACTTCTCAATTTTCCATTTATGAGGCTCTACGCCGGGTTCTGCTTTTACTCGATAGACACTCATTCCCACGTCCTCTTATTACTTCATTCTATTCAGACTGCTGCAAACTCTCCCTGGCGTGTACATCGATCACAGCTAAATCCTAGCGTTCCTGTTACATCGTTTCAATGCCGACAAACCTGCAAAATCTCCTGACCCATCGGCATCGCGGCCCACCCGTGAAACCGCCACGGGTGGGGCATCCTGTTCACGCTAGCTCGGACAAAAGTGCGTCGGCTGGGCCCGCGCTCCCCTGCCTGACAACAGGCCGTCTTGTGTATCATCGCATCCGCATTGGTCACCTT
>Ga0210391_10002583_pt1 | contig 15634 bp, 12 predicted proteins | sample IncBWC12OmetaG_FD_160573 | JGI IMG/M metagenome (GOLD analysis project Ga0210391, IMG submission 160573) | Forest soil microbial communities from Barre Woods Harvard Forest LTER site, Petersham, Massachusetts, United States - Inc-BW-C-12-O ... | reverse complement strand
CAGGGCGTAGCGGTGCGAAATGCTTTTGTCGCCGGGCAGGCGAAGGCTGCCGTCGATGTTGCGGGCGGGAGAGATCAGGCGTTCAGTGGCCGTGGCCGGCAATGCGGACTCCGTAAAAAGTGGGATGTCTCTATGGTAACGGAGCGGGGCCGTGCGGGGAGTTGCCATCCGTGACCGATTCGGCCACGATCGCTGAGCCCGCCTTGATTTCCCCCAAAGGGTATGCGAGGCTCGGAATCGAAGTGAGTCCTGCGCTGAACGAGTTGTTTGCCGAAGAGTATCGCGCGCTGCGGCCGCGCGCTCCCATCCCTCCTATTGAAGTGCGGTTTCGGCGGTTCACATCGCTGAACACGACGATTCGTCTGCGCGAAGGCCAGATTCGCGCCAGCCTTTCGGATTTGCTGGAGGGAGCCCCGGAGAAAGTGCTGCGGGCGATCGCGCACATCCTGATCGCGAAGCTATACCGGAAGCCCATCGACGCGGGGCGGGCAAATGCCTACCGGCGTTACACATCCAGCGAGGCGGTGGTGCGGCAGAGCGAGCGCATCCGGCAGACACGCGGGCGGAAGCGGATCGGCTCAGCGCTGGGCGCAGTCTACGATCTCGACGAGGTCTTTGAGTCGCTCAACACGCGCTTCTTTTTTGGATTGATGGGGCGACCGCAACTGACGTGGAGTGAGTACACGGCGAAGCGGCTGCTGGGTCACTACGATGCGGCGCACAACACGATTATGGTGAGCCGGGTGTTCGACCGGAAGGGAACGCCGCGGTATGCCATTGAATATTTGATGTACCACGAGATGCTGCACCTGAAACATCCGGTGAAGCACCGCAACGGACGGCGGTGCGTGCATCCGCGCGCGTTCCAGGATGAAGAGAGATTATTTCCTGAACTGGAACGGGCGAAGGCGTATTTGAAAACGCTTTAAGGAGGCTAAAAGCCGGTCAGCTTAAAAGCGGTCGGCTGAGAAGCGATCAGCGATAAAACGGTCAGCGGAAGGCTGGTAGCAAAAAGCTGATAGCGAAAGCTCGTGGCGGAAACTCGATTAGCGAGACGCCGACTCAGCGGTTGCCGGGGTTTTGGACTTGAGCGTCGCTGCGTGGGTGCGGGAATAGAGAATCAGCCCGAAGCCGAAGAGAGCAGCGCCGATGCTGGCCAGTTGGGCGTTGGTCATGCCCCACAGGATGCGCGGATTGATGCGGATGAACTCCACCAGAAACCGGGCGAAGCTGCTGAGGATGAGGTATTCGCCGGTAAGTTGGCCCAGCGGGCGCGGATTTTTAGGGTCGCCGCGACGCCAGAGGATCCAGCCGATAAAAAGAGCGCCAAACAACTCGTAGATCGGCGTGGGGTGAACCCGTTGGGTGGTGGGGACGAGGCCGTTGGGGAAGCTCATGCCCCAGGGCAGAGTGGTGGGCTTGCCGTAGTCGCCGTCGCCGGAGATGAGGCAGCCTAGGCGTCCAACGCCGTAACCGATGGCAGCGGCGGGGGCGGCGAGGTCCAGCATCTGGAGCGAGCCGAGTTTATAGACGCGGGCCTGCCACAGCAGCGTGAGGATGCCGACGATCAGGCCGCCGTACCAGGCAAATCCGGCGCGGTCGAAGAGCACGTCGGCGGGATGAGAAAAGAGGACGTGCGGCGACTCCAGCACGTGCCAAAGCTTGGCGCCAAGGATGCCCGCGACGGTGGAGACTGCGACAATGCTGATGGCGTCGGCGTCGATATGCCAGCGCCGGAAATTGCGGTACAGCACATAGCACCCGGAAACGGCCGCAAGCCATAACAGGATGCCGAATGTGCCAACAGAGAGACGCCCGATGTGAATAAATGGATACATAAACGACGTGGATTCAGTATATCTTCCACAAGCGAGATTCGAGATAATGGGAACACAGTGAGCACGACAACGGTACATCAGGATTTGGAAATTCTCTTCAGCCGCGAACGCATCCGGCACCGGGTTGCGGAGATGGGGCGGCAGATCGACCGGGACTACGCGGGCGAAAAGGTTGTGCTGGTCGGCGTGCTGAAAGGCGCGGCGATTTTTCTGGCGGATCTGGCGCGCAGCATCTCGGTGGACAACACATTCGACTTCGTAGCGGTATCCAGCTACGGCAAAGGGCAGCGGACGAGCGGAGCGGTGAAGCTGATCAAAGACCTCGATCAGCCGATTGAGGGGAAGAATGTCATTGTGGTGGAAGACATTCTGGATACGGGGCTGACGCTGGGCTTTTTGCGCAGCCTGTTCGAGCAGCATCAGCCCAAGTCCCTGCGGATTGCGGCGCTGCTGGACAAGCCGTCACGACGGATTGAAAAAATTGAAGCGGACTATGTGGGGTTCACAATTCCGAACCAGTTTGTGATTGGATATGGAATGGATTTCGCGGAGCGCTACCGGAATCTGCCGGACATTTGCCTGATGCCGCCGGAGTTGGCGCCGCACTAACCAAGTCGTCCAGCACCCGAATGGCTGAGACGCGCCCGCAACACCCGGGCCGAGAGGAAGGTCTGCAATGAGCACACACGCACATTTGCTGGATGAAGATGAGGATTTGGAGATTGCCGGCTGGGACGCGGATGAATTTGCGCGGCAGGCATTGAGCACGCCGGAGCAACTGGCGGCGGCGATTGATCACACGATACTGAAGCCGGAAGCGACGCGGGATCAGGTGGTGAAGCTTTGCCGCGAGGCTGCGGAGCATCGGTTCGCGTGCGCGATGGTGAATCCCGGATGGGCGGCGCTGGCGCATTCGGAGCTGGCGGGCACGGGGATTCCGGTGGGCGTAGTGGTGGGCTTTCCGCTGGGCGCATCGCTGGGGTCGACGAAGCGCGAAGAGGCAGCAATGCTGGTCAAGCTCGGCGCGCATGACGTGGACATGGTGATCAACGTGGGTCTGCTGAGGAGCGGCGAGTCGCAGGCGGTGCAGCAGGAGATTCGCGGCGTGGTGGAAGTAGTGCACGAGGCCGGGGCGATTGTGAAGGTGATTCTGGAGACGTGCCTGCTGAGCGTCGAGGAGAAACTGCGCGCAAGCGAGCTGGCGATTGCGGCGGGTGCGGATTTCCTGAAGACGAGCACGGGATTTTCGACGGCTGGCGCGACCCCGGTCGATGTGGCGCTGATGCGCGGCGTGGCAGGCGGACGGTGCGGGGTGAAAGCTTCGGGCGGCATCCGCACCCTGGCCGATGCGCGGAAAATGCTGGAAGCGGGCGCGAACCGGATTGGTGCGAGCGCGGGCGTGGCGATTCTTGCGGAGCTGAAGGCCGCCAGCTAGAAAGCGGTCTGCGCCGGGCCGGTCAGCACAACTGCACAGGCGGCGAGCGGTTTGCCTTGAACCCCCTGGCCTTCGCCGTTGGACTACGAAACACCGTATGATGGCATTCGTTCGGCGCGCCGCGGTGCGCCAACAGGAGAATTGTGAGCGAAAAGGAACAGAAGAATCCCCCGGAAACGCCGCAGCAGGGAACACCTGCCGTGGAGGTGGAACATGCGTGGGAGGGGGATTACCGGCCGATATCCGCGGACGTGCTGACGCCGGTGCAGGCGCGCATCGATCCGCCACAGACGGATTTTCTCATCCGGCTGGCGGACGCGCTGAACACCACGCTCGACCTGAAGACGCTGATGGAGCGGACCGCGTCGCTGGTGCGGGCGGTGATCGACTACAAGATTTTTGCGATTCTGCTCATCAACGACCGCACGCACGATCTGCGCATGCGTTTCCAGATCGGGCACAAGCCGGAGATCGAGCGGCTGCGCATTCGCATGGGGCAGGGCGTTGTCGGCCAGGTGGCGCAGTCCCGCCAGGCCATGCTGCTGAACGATGTGCGGAACACGACGAATTATATCGACGCGAATCCCGAGGTTCGTTCGGAACTGGCGGTGCCGCTGATCACGAAGAATCGCGTGATTGGCGTCATCGACATCCAGGCGGAACAGATCAATTATTTCAAGCCGGAGCACATGCACCTGCTGGCGTTGACGGCGTCGCGCATTGCCGGAGCGATTGAGAATGCGCGGCTCTACACGCGGGTGGCGCGGCAGGCGCAGACGCTGCAGGTGCTCAACGACATCAGCCGGGAGATTACGTCGATCCTCGATCCCTCCGAGCTGCTGGAGCGGGTGGGGCAGCTAATCCGGCGCATCATCGACTACCAGATGCTTTCGATCTGGCTGGTGAACGAGCAGGAGCAGGTGCTGGAGAATCGGCTGGCGATTCGGTTTGGGGTGCGTTTCGATCCACAGCAAAAGCTTCCGCTGGACCGGGGCCTGGTGGGCGCGGCGATTACGGAGAAGCGGGTCGTGAATATTCCGGATGTGCGGAAGGATCCGCGGTATCACATGGTGAATCCGGAGACGCGGTCGGAGATGGCAGTGCCGCTGGTATACAAGGGGCGGGCCATCGGAGTGCTGGATATTGAGCACACGCGGGCGCACTTCTTCAACGACGATCACGAGCGGGCGGTGACGACGCTGGCTGGCCAGATTGCGATTTCGCTTGAAAACGCGCAGCTCTACCAGCGCGTGGCGCAGCAGGAGCAGCGGCTGGAGCGGGATTTGGCGATGGCGCGCGAGGTGCAGCTGCGGCTGCTGCCTCCGAAGAAACCGCAGCACAAGCGGGCGGAATTTGCGGCGAAATTTGTGCCGGCGCGAACCATTGGCGGGGATCTTTACGACTTTCTGCAGTACGACGCGAACCGCAGCGCGGTGGCGCTGGGGGATGTGAGCGGGAAGGCCGCCCCGGCGGCGCTCTATGCAGCGCTGGTGAGCGGGATTATGCGGTCGGTAGCGAGCCGGAAATTATCTCCGGCGCCGATGCTGAAGACGCTGAACGATGCGCTGCAGGAGCGGAAGCTGGATTCGCAGTATGTGGCGATGGTCTTCGCACTGTGGAACGACGAGAACCTGACCCTGCAAATCGCGAATGCAGGCGCGGTGCAGCCGCTGTTTTGCCGTGGCGAGGAGATTGAGACGATCCAGGCGGAGGGATTTCCTCTGGGGATGTTTCCCAGCGTGACGTGGGAGGAGTTCAGCATCTCCACGCAGCCCGGGGATTCCGTCGTGTTCTTCAGCGACGGAATTGTGGATGCGCAGAATATGGACGGGGAGATGTTCGGCAACGACCGGCTGGTGGCCACGGTAAAGAAGAACCACCATAAGTCGGCGGTGAAGCTGGCGGAGAGCATTCTGAGCGACGTAAGCAAGTTTCAGGGCAAGCGCGACCGGTTCGATGACGAGACGGTTGTGGTGTTGCGGGTGATATGAGAGGCGGGGCGCAAAATATAGGTTACCGAATTCGAAAGTGATTACCTCCCGTCGAATATCTTCATTCTGGCGTTGACAGGCACAATCTTCGGTCCGATGATAAGTTGTCGATCCCCGACTAACTTATTGTCATCAGTCCCAGAAAGGGAACTATGGGCCGTTCTACGCTGCAAGTCGTACTGATTACTCTTCTGCCTGCGCTTCTCGTTGCTCAACAAACTCCGCAAGCCGCGCCATCGGCAACGCCTCCGGGCTCGGCGGCTTCCACCCAACCCGCGGCGCCGCCGCCCCCGGACACGTTAATGGATGGGACGCCCGTAAAACTGCGGATTAGCGAAACGATATCTTCCGCAAGTGCGAAGGTGGGCGAGGAACTCCCGTTTGAAGTTATCGAAGACGTGGATGTAGACGGCGTTCATGTGATTCCTAAAGGGTCGACCGCTATCGGGACTGTGACGGCGGCGGAGCCGAGGAGGAGCATGGGTCGGGCCGGAAAGCTCGACATCAGCATTAGTTATGTACGGCTGCACGACCAGGAGAAGGCAGCGCTGCGTGCAGTGAAAGATGAAAAGGGCGGCGGCCATGTGGGAGCTATGACGGGGGCGATGGTAGCTACGGCGATCGTGTTTTTCCCCGCTGCTCCACTCTTCCTGTTTATTCATGGGAAGGACATTTCGATTCCGCAGGGGACCGAAATCACCGCGTTTGTCCAGGGCGATATGCATCTGGACATGTCGAAGTTTGGCCCGCCAGCAGGCCAGATGGTTTCTGCATCGGCACCGGCAGTGCCTGCTGCCGTGCCGTCGACCTGCTCGCTGGTGGTGGAGTCGACACCCGTGGGAGCCGACATTGAAATCGACGGCGGATTCGTCGGCAATACACCTTCGACCGTTACGGTGAATGCCGGCAGTCATCAGGTGGTGGTGAAGAAGGCGGGATTTGCTGACTGGACCCGCACCCTCAACGTGACCGGAGGGACCATCAACCTGAACGCGACACTCGACATCGCTTCAAAATAGTCAGGACCAGGCTCGCGTTCCGAGAGGGGGATATCCAGCCGGGTACCCCCTTCGTGTCATTACCCCGGTTCCCCGGAAGTACCACGCCTCTGCACCTTCCGGGGCTGGTGATCAGTGTCCGATGGGCATATCAACAGTACGGAGGACGTTGTTGTGAAAAAGAAATCTGCAATCATGTATCTCTGTGTGGTGCTGGCAGGTGTTCTGAGCGGCATGTGCGTTCCCAGTTCCTGGTACCAGAGCCCGGCGCCGAAGACGGTAGCCAGCCTGAGCAAGTAACTACCGGCAAGTCAGACCTGCAAATGGATTCCGTTCAAAGAGCGCAGGGAACGGAACATGGAGCGCCGATAGCCGTCGAGCGCGGAAAACTTAAAATATCAGGACTTCATAAGCCTGTGAGGCAATAGACTTTACAGGAATCAGCCTTGGTGATCTGGGAAGGGCATCTTCGGATGCCCTTTTTCCCTTTGGGGCGAAAACAGGGCTGTTTTTTGCCTTCGGAGGCGCGCAACGGTTCGCCGGTGCGCGGGGTCTGATATTCTCAAGCGTTTATTCCGTATCTGGAGTCCAACCCGCCAGAGCGGATCGAGGAGCAGGGCAATGCTGGAAAAGCGGGGACGGAAATATCACCAAAACCGGGTGGCGGAGACGCTGCGCGACGAAATTGGAGCGATGATCGAGGGCCAGCTCTCCGACCCGCGAATCAGCTTCGCTTACGTCAGCCAGGTTGTCATGAACCCTGGTGCGAAGTCGGCGCTGATCTATGTCGCAGTCGACGGCGGACTGAAAGAAGAAGCGGACACGCTGGAGGGCTTGATGGCCGCGCGCGGGTTCATCCGGCACGAACTGCTGGAGCGAATGGGCGTACGGTATGTGCCGGAGCTGACGTTCCATATCGACCGGTCCGAGAAGATGAAGGCGCGGATCGACGAGTTGCTGGGACGGAAGAGAAGAACGAAGGCCAAGGCCGAGGCAGCGGAAAAGCAGGGATTAGGTGTTAGCGAACAGGGTATAGACATCCAGAGCAAAAGCCAGGGATAGTACGCGGACAGGTGAATGGCGGCAGGGCAAAACATTCCGTTGGAGCCGGAGCCACGGGGCGGGCGCGTGAACGGCGAACGCGTCGCAGGCGAGGCGCACGATCTGGGCGCGGTGCTCGAGGTCATCCGGCGCGGGCAGACGTTTGCTGTGGGCTCGCACGCGCGGCCGGACGGCGATGCGGTGGGATCGATGCTGGCCTGCGGCCTGTTGCTGGCGCAGATGGGCAAGCAAGCTGATTTGTTTTCCGCCGATCCGGTGCCGATGATTTATCGGGGTCTGCCCTGCGCGGCAACCATCCGGCAGACGCAGCGGGTGGAGGGTGACTACGACGCGGTGATTCTGCTGGAGTGCGATGGCGTGGCCCGTACGCGGCTGGCGGGGCTGGAGGGGCGGATGCTGGTGAACATCGATCACCATGTGAGCGGGCGCAAGTTTGCCGCCGTGAACTGGATCGACACCGATGCATGCGCGGTTGGCGAAATGGTGTACCGGGTGGCGCGCGCGGCCGGCGTAAACGTGACGGCGGAGATGGCGACTTGCCTGTACGCGGCGGTGCTCACCGATACGGGATCGTTTTGCTATGAAGGCACCGACGCGCACGCGTTTGAGTTGGCGCGGGAGCTGGTGGCGTACGGCGCGGAGCCGGCACAGATTGCGCGCGAGGTCTACTTCTCGAATCCGCTGTCGAAGATGATGCTGCTGGGCGCGGCGCTGACCACTCTGAAGCGCGACGGAAAGCTGGCGTGGCTTTGGGTGACGAATGCCGATATGCAGCGGACGGGCGCGGCGGAGGAAGACTGCGAAGGGATTGTGAACTACGCCATCGCCGTGTCGGGAGTGGAAGCGGCGGTGCTGCTGCGGGAACTGCCGGACCGCCGCGCGCGCGTGTCGCTGCGCAGCAAAGGGCGTCTGGACGTGGCGCGGATTGCGGCGGCGTTCGGCGGCGGCGGCCATCGCCACGCCGGCGGCTGCACGCTGGAGGGTCCGCTGACGGCAGCATGCGACCGGATCCTGGAAACCATGCGGCGCGCACTGATGGCGGAAATACAGGAGCGGGCCCGGACGAACGATGGAGCAGCGGAGGGAGCAGGCTAAATCTGTTAGGCTTGCTCAAGCCTGTTGCATAACTCGCGCCGCGGCTGCGGTTTGCAGCTCGCCTCCGGCGTGAAGGCGGGGGTCGCACGAGGCCTGATAAGCTTCGTGGAACCAGCAAATCAGGCGTCCGCACCGTGACCGAGAATTCGAAGCAAACCCACGAAAACCCGACGAGCGATGGGACCACGCCGCTGCCTGCGTGGTGGACGCGGTATACGGACAGATTTCCGGCGCTCAGCACCATCCTGGAATCCGTAACGCTGTTTTGGGTAACGGCGTTTTTCCTGTTTTATGGGCTGGTCCCGGTCTTCGGTGGCGATGGCCTGGGGCTGGTGGGCGCGGACGAGCCGCGTTACGCGCAGGTTGCGCGGGAAATGCTGGCGCGCCGCGACTACGTGACCCCGGTCCTGTGGGGCTATCCATGGCTCGAGAAGCCGGCACTCTACTACTGGCGGGCGATGTTCGCGTTCCGTGAATTTGGTGTGCACGACTGGGCCGCACGCCTGCCCTCGGCCAGCTTCGCCTTCATGCTGGTGGTGCTGATTTATCTGCACATTCGCCGGTTCCGCAATGGCGGGCAGATGGACGCGGCGTTGATCACCGCGTCGTGCGCGGGGATTCTGAGCTTTGCGCGGGGCGCGTCGACCGACATGCAGTTGGCGGCTCCGTTTTGTATTGGGATGCTGGGGTGGTACGCCTGGTATGAAACAGACAGCAAGTTCTGGCTCTTCGATCTGTACTTTTTTGTGGGGGCCGCGACGCTGGCGAAGGGGCCGGTGGCTCCGTTTCTGGCGCTGGTGATTATTGGAATCTTCGCTGGATTGCGGCGGGAGTGGTCGCTGTTCCGGCGCAGCCTGTGGTGGCCGGGGATTGTGCTGTATTTCGCGATGGTGCTGCCATGGTTCATTGCGGTGCAGCGACGCAACCCAACATTCCTGAAGATTTTCTTCCTCGAGCACAACCTCGAACGCTTTGCGACCAACCGCTTCGAGCATTACCACCCGTTTTGGTACTACGTGCCGGTGGTGTTGCTGGGGCTGACACCGTGGGCGGTGATTGCGGTGACCGCGTTTGTGGATGCGGTGGATGGATCCATTAACGAGTGGAAGGCGCGGCGAGCGAAGTTCCACTACGTCGGGCACGGGCGGACCGGGGACGCGTTTCCGGAGTTTCTGGTGCTGTGGGCGCTGGTGGTGATTGTCTTCTTCTCGTTTTCTGAGTCGAAGCTGCCGGGATACATTTTGCCGGCGCTGCCGCCGCTTGCGATTTTGGCCGGAGATTATCTGAATCGCATCCGCACACGGGGGCTGAAGCCGTGGCTGCTGGTGCTGCACGCGGTGCTGACCGGGATCCTGACTATGTTTGTGCTGCTCATGCCGCTACATCTGCGGAACCCGGAGGCGATTCCGCCGCGGGTTGCCATTGTGGCAGCGAGTCTGGTGGGGCTGGCGTCGGCGATCTTTATTTTGATTACGGTGGCACGCTTTGGTCTGACCCGGCTGCGTGCGGCGACCATGACGCCGATGGTGGTGCTGCTGCTCTACATGTTCGGCGTGGGGCCGGTATTTGGCGTGGGCCCGATGCCGAATACGAAACACAACATCAATCTGATCGACATGACGTATTCGTCGCGGCAACTCGCGCACATTCTGAACGAAATCAGTCCGTCGTCGGAGATTGTGACGGTGTGGCACGTGCGCAGGGAGGTACAGTACGGCATTTCCTTTTACCGGGACAGGCGGGTGGTGGACTACGATGTTGGCATTGGCGTGACGGATCCGCCGCCTGGCCTGGAGTCGAAGCCGCAGGGCGCGACCATCGACGAGGTAAGGGAGGGGACGTGGGCCGAAGAAATTGGCCTGCGACGGGTAACAGGTGAGAGTATTGTGGCGGTGAATGGTCAGCCGATTTTGAATGCGGCTGATTTCGATGCCATGATGGCGGGATGGCGTCGGGGACGGAAGCTGGAGTTCGAGGTCATCGACCCGGCAATCCCGGATAAAGCGCCCCAGTTTTTCGGAGGCGTGCTGCAGGACGGCATTCCGGACGGAGAACATCTGTTGATTGTTCCGGAAGCGTCCATCTCGAAATTGCGTCAAAAACTGGCAGGAAGACAGTACGAGCCGCTCTTTTCCTATCCTGCGCAAGGCCTCGTGGTGTACGACGTGATGGCGAGGCCGCAGGGAACCGCAGCCGTCAAACGTTAGGGTTCCGCACTACCGCTTCTATTAATGAGCTCCGCACTTCAGTTCGAAGTACTGGATCTGCGCCACTACTCCGCGGGAAGCCTGCGGCCGTTGCTGGAGGCGGAGAGCCGCGTGTGGAGCGAGCGGCTGCACTGGGATTATCGCGGTTCGGCCGACCTGCTTCTGCAATACCTGGATTCGCGCGTGCTGCCAGGCTACGTTGCGGTAGAAAACGGCAAAGTAATGGGCTATGTGTTCTGCGTATACGAGGGGCACAAGGCGGTCATCGGCGACGTGTTCGCCCTGGGGACGCCGGAAGCTGCGGCGGAAGTACGCGACGAGCTGCTCCGGCATCTGCTGGAGATGCTGCAAAACTCGCCCGGAGTGACGCGAGTGGAATCGCAACTGCTGCTGCATCCGCATGAAGCGCACACACGGATCTTCAAAGAGGCAGGATTTGAGGTCCACGAGCGCATTTTTATGGAATGGCCTCTGCAGCCCGATCCGACGCCTGCGCTGTCTGCAGCACTAGCAGCGGAGGGACGCAAGGCTGAGGGCGCCATCCCGCGCAAGTGGGCAGAGAATGACTTTGCCCCGGCGGCGCGGCTGATTGCTTCCGCGTATGAAGGCCACGAGGACAGCCACATCAACGAGCAGTACCGCACGTCACAGGGCTCGCACCGCTTCCTGCACAATATCGTGCGTTTTCCGGGGTGCGGCTATTTCGATGCCGAATCTTCGCGTTCGCTGACCGTGCGCGGCAGCATGGATCTGGCGGGCCTGTTGTTGTGCTCGCGGGTGCGAGACGATGTGGGGCACGTGACGCAAATCTGCGTGGCGCCACAGCATCGCGGCAAAGGGTACGGCACCCTGCTGATGGAGGAATGCGCCAAAAATTTGTCGAGGCGCGGCTTCAATCTGCTCACGCTCACGGTGACCACCGCGAACCGGAGCGCTGTTGCACTCTACGAGCGGCTTGGTTTTCGCGGAACGCATCGGTTTGACGCCATGGTGTGGGACAAGCTGTACCAGCCGGCTCGCGAGTAGTCTCTTCGTGCCGCCAGGGCTGGGGTGTTACAGACTGCGACTCTTACGGATTTCAATCTTTACAACCTTCGGCTGCGGGTGCGCGTCTTCCCTCCTGGCTCGCGACAACCGGGTCCTTGCATCGCGGCAAATGGAATGAGGCCCGGCAACAGTTGCATGAATGCAGTTGCACCAGCGAGAATGCTGGAGGTCCGGGAGATCTGCCCGGCAGAACCAGCAAGGAAACGCAATTGATGAAAGACGGCCGTCCCCAGGGCTACATCGCATTTACATTGCATGCGCACTTGCCGTGGGTGATCCATCACGGGACGTGGCCGCACGGACTGGAATGGCTGTTGGAAGCCGCTGTGGAGACGTACTTGCCGCTGCTGCGCGCGCTCAGGAATCTGGAGCGCGCCGGGCTGGCGCTGAAGGCGAACATCAATCTGTCGCCCGTGCTGCTGGAGCAGTTGGCGCACCCGGCATTCAAAGCGGAGTTTCCGGATTACCTGAAGCGGAAGATCCAGTCGACGCAGGAGGACGAATCCTACTTCCGGCAAAGCGGCGACGAGCACTATGCGAAGACGGCGCGTTACTGGCGGGAGTTCTTCGAGCAGGCGCAGGAAGATTTTGCGGCGCTGGGTGGGGACATCATCCGGGGCTTTCGGCATTTCAACGATGCGGGGCTGATTGAAATCGTGACCTGCAGCGCGACGCATGGGTATCTGCCCTTGTTGGGCACCGACGAGAGCATGACGGCACAGGTGAAGACGGGAGCGGCGGCGCATGAGCGGCACATGGGACGCAAGCCGCGGGGTATTTGGTCGCCGGAATGTGGATACCGGCCGGCGGGGAAGTGGCAGGCGCCGGTGGCTGCACACGGCACCACGGAGGCTGGTGCGGCTTTCGAACGGATGGGCGTGGAACAGGCGCTCGCTGAAGCCGGCATCGAGTATTTCCTGGTGGACTCGCACCTCCTGGAGCAGCATGACACGGCCTCGCTCTATCGCGCGTACTGGGTGGATGGGCCACGCGCGCGCGAGCATCCAGTCGCGATGTTCCCACGCGATCCTTTGGCGGGATTGCAGGTGTGGAGGGGCGACACTGGCTATCCGGGCGACCCGCACTACCTGGACTTTCACAAGAAGCGATGGCCTGGAGGCCATCGGTATTGGCAGGTGACGCACTCGCGGGCGAGCGCGTCGGAGAAAACGCCGTATTGTCCGGATCGCGCAGCGGAGCGGGTGCGCGCGCACGCAGAACATTTTGTGAGCGTGGTGTATCAGGCTCTCATGGACAGCCTGGATGCTGAGCGGCCGCCAATTCTCAGCGCGCCGTTCGATGCAGACTTGTTCGGGCACTGGTGGTTCGAAGGACCAGCGTGGCTGGAGCAGGTGGCGCGGATTATCGCCGACGAGGAATTTCCAATCGCTCTGACCACCGGCTCGGAATATCTGGAGCGATGCGGGACGGAGGGATTTCTTTCGATCCCCGAAGGATCGTGGGGAAAGAACGGCAGCAATGAGGTGTGGCTCAACCCGCAAACGTCGTGGACCTGGTCCCACATTTATAAGGCGGAAGTGACGGTGCGCGCGATGGCCACAGAAGGGAAGTGGCGCGACGGCGGTCTGGGCGAGCGGATTGCGAAACAAATGTGCCGGGAACTGCTGCTGCTGGAATCGTCGGACTGGCAATTCCTGATCACCACGGAAGCGGCGCGCGATTACGCGGAACATCGCTTCCAGACCCACATGGATCAGTTCCGCATCTTGGAGCTGGCGTGGGGGGAATTTCTGGAGAAGGGCAGCCTGACGCCGGTGACGGAGAAAAAGCTGGCGGTCATTGAGGAACGCGACAATCTGTTCGCGGAGATCGACCCGGGGTTGTGGGCGCAGCGCGCGTCCTGAGCCGAATTCCTTATCCCGCGTGCTGCGCGACGACCGCGGGTTCGAGCGCCGCGGCTTCCAGTGTTGCTTCCACCATCGCGTCCATGCCCATGCAGGAATTCATCATGAGGTGATAGAGCCGGCGGTCGTCCCACTCGCGCTGGTGATAGCGGCGAATATATTCGGCGCGCCGGCGATCGGTGGCCAGAATCTCGCGCTCAGCATCTTTGGCGTGTTCAGGGAAGTGCTCCTCGAGCCAGCGAACTTTGCGTGCGAGAGCGGCGTAGACGAAGACATGGAACGCGCCGGGAGCTTTGGCGAGGGTGCAGGCAGCGCCGCGTCCGACTACGACGCAATGACCCTGCTCTGCTTGTTCCAGGAGATAGTGGCGGATAAACTCAACCATCTTTTCGCTGTCGAAGACGTCGGGATGGCCGGGCAGGCGTTCGAGCGAGCCAAACCAAATCGATTTGTTGAAGCGATAGAACCAGGGATCGATACGTTCGTCGCAGCGTTTGACGAGGTTCGGCTCGACGCCGGCCTTGCGGGCGACATCGTCAATGATGCAGCTGTCGATAACCTTCCATCCCAGACGTTCGGCCAGGCGGTGCGCGTACTCTGCGCCATGGCTGCCGTATTCGCGTTCGACGGTGATGACCTGAATCATGGCGTTCCTTTTACGTTTCGTGCCGATGCTGCCACTTTTGGCCAGGCAACGTCAAGAAGCTATTCCTTCAGCTCGACGACCGTGGCTCCGGCTCCGCCTTCATTCTGGGCCGGCTCGGTGACGGTAGCCACCTGGGGATGGTTCTGGAGCCATGCGCGGAGGGTTCGCCGGAGCACGCCCATACCCGTCCCGTGAATGATTCGGATGCGCGGGAGGCCAGCGAGGAAAGCGCGGTCGAGGAATTTCTCGACGGCATCCTGCGCCTCGTCGGCGGTGCGGCCTATGACGTTGATCTCGCTGCTCACGCCCTCAGGCTCGGCGACGGAGACGGTGATGCCGCTGCGACGCGCTGCCTGGATGGGAGTCTGCGCTTTCGCGGCGGAAATGACTTCGGCGATTTCGTCGCGGGCGACACGCATCTTCATGGGGCCGATAGCGACCTCAAAGGTGTTGTCGTCGATCTGGCGGCGCACAGTGCCGGTTTTGCCGAGGGAGCGCAGCTTGACCGTGTCGCCCTCCGCGACATGGCGAGCGATGTGGGGTTGCGCATTGCGGTCGCCGCGATCGGCGCCGGTATGCTGGGCGACCACGGCGGTGTTGAAGCTCTCAGAGAACTCGCGGCGCAGGCGGGCGATGCGCTGCTCCGCTTGCTTGGAGAGCTTTTGCTGCGCGGCGCGGTCTTCGACAGCGCGGACGGTCTCGCGTGCCTGGTATTCAAAATCTTTGAGCAGCGACTGCAGTTGATTTTCGAGGTCGCGGACTTTCGTGCGCCATTCCTTCATCCCCTCGACGGCGAGGCGTGCGCGCTCCTGAGCCAGTTCCTGCTCGAGACGGCGAACGCGCAGGCGTTCGGCATCGAGGGCAGTAAGCTGGTCGTGCAGGCTGTCCAGGAAGCGGGCGATGTCCTGTGTCTGCGAGTTGAGACGCTTGCGGGCAGAGTCAATGATGGCCGCGCTGAGACCGATGCGCTGCGCGATGTTGATGCCGGCTGATGCGCCGGGGACGCCCTGGCGCAACTCGTAGGTGGGGGCGAGGGTCTTCTCGTCGAAGCCCACGGCGGCATTCACGGCACCGCCGGCGTTCTCCGCATAGACCTTGAGCGCGGTGAGATGGGTGGAGACGATGGACCACGCGCCGGCGAGCAGGAAGTGTTCGGCGACCGCAACGGCGAGGGCCGCGCCTTCTTCGGGATCGGTGGCGGAGCCGAGCTCGTCCAGCAGGACGAGCGACTGTGTGGTGGCCTGGCCGGCGATGCGATTGAGGTTGGTGACGTGCGCCGAAAACGTCGAGAGGTCCTGTTCGATGGACTGCGCGTCGCCGATGTCGGCGAGGAAGGCGTCGAAGACGGGAGTGACGGCTTCGTCTGCGAGGACGGGCACGCCTGCCTGGGCCATGATGGCGACGAGGCCCGCGGTCTTAAGCGTGACGGTTTTGCCGCCGGTATTAGGAC
>Ga0210391_10002582_pt1 | contig 15635 bp, 13 predicted proteins | sample IncBWC12OmetaG_FD_160573 | JGI IMG/M metagenome (GOLD analysis project Ga0210391, IMG submission 160573) | Forest soil microbial communities from Barre Woods Harvard Forest LTER site, Petersham, Massachusetts, United States - Inc-BW-C-12-O ... | reverse complement strand
TCTCTGTATTCGCTGATTCCACCTGTCAACAGGGCGGCAAAGCAAATCAATCCCTCGATGGAGATTGGATACACCGTCTTCAAGACGCAAATTCGCGAGAGTCTCATGCGCGAGCGCTTGATGGCCACTCTTTCGGGCTTCTTTGGTGTGCTGGCGACGGTACTGGCAGTAATCGGCATCTACGGGGTGATCTCCTATGTCGTCCTCCAACGCAAAAATGAAATCGGCGTGCGCATGGCGCTCGGAGCCGATCGCAACCGCATCGTGCGAATGGTATTGCGGGACGCCGCAATTTTGATATCCATCGGCGTGATGGCCGGTTCGGCGATGACAATCGCATCCGGAAACGCGGCTGCTTCGATGCTGTACGGGCTAAAGCCGAGGGATCCAGTCACGTTGTCCATTGCAATCGCTGGAATCGTGGTGGTTGGTCTGGCAGCAAGCTTCGTGCCCGCGCTGCGCGCGGCGAATGTACATCCCGTGGCGGCTTTGCGTGAGGAATAAAGCCGTTTGCTTCTACCCATTCGCTAGCTTCGGTCAAAAGCAGCATGTTCTACAGGGTTGAAGAGTACCCCGTTCATGCGGTCTCCGTATTCTTGAACTCCTGGGAAGGGGGAGAATATTGATTCGTTCTTCCCTCCTTTTTCAAAATGTTTCGGGTTATTCGCACAGAACGGTCTTCGATTCGTCCGGCCGTCGCCAGTTTTTACAAGGAAGCCATGCAGAACCTTTTCAAACTCGTTCCTGTTGCTCTCGCTCTTGTGGCAATCATTAGTTCGTCCACACGGCTCGTGGCGCAGTCCGAGCAGCCTACACCAGACGAACTCCGCACAAAAATCAGTCAGGATCTTCCCGGGTGGCTCAAGCAATACAACGTCCCCAGCGCTTCCGTCGCTTACATCGCGAACGACAGGCTTGCCTGGACAGTTGTCGCCGGCGAGCAGAGACTAAGTAAGTTTAGGAATCGCCACTCAGGGAAGTTGCGCGCATTCTGAGACGCTCCGATTTTTTGCTGCGCGAAACCTGTCGATATTGCGCGAAAGCCGTTTCTCGCAGGTTTATGTTGCGCGATTACGCTTTTTGTTGCGCGCAAACCGTGTTATATTGCGCGAAAGCCGTTTCGCGCAACATCGTTAGGCCAACACATGCCCAAACGTATACCTGATAAGGAAACCGCGGCGATTCTGGCGGCGGTCGGGAATCATCCTGAAGGCGCGAGCAGGGCCGAGATTCAGAAGTCGCTCCGGCTCAAGATCCCGCCGCGCACGCTTCAGTTCCGGCTCCGAAGCCTGGTGGAGGACGGACGCCTCGTTCCTGAGGGCGCAAGTCGGGCGGCGCGATACCGTCTCGCAACGCCAGAAACAGCGCCGGTCGAGGTCACCCCGAAGCCCGCAGAAACGAAGGAAGAGAAGGGGCCCGGGATCTCGAAAGCGGGCGAACGGATTCGCCGCTATCTCCGCCAGCCGTTCACCGCGCGAAAGCCGGTCGGTTACAACCGCACATTTCTCGATTCCTATCGTCCGAACAAGACGGCGTATCTTTCGCCCGCCGAGCGCGCGCGTCTCGCCAAGATCGGAAGGTCGAGCTTCGCGGCGGACGCGGCAGGGACCTACGCCAAGCAGCTTTTGGGTCGGCTTTTGATTGATTTGTCATGGAATTCAAGCCGGCTTGAGGGAAACACCTATTCGCTCCTTGACACGAAGCGTCTGATCGAGTTCGGTCAGGAGGCCGAGGGCCGCGACGCCCGCGACGCGCAGATGATCAGGAACCATAAGGATGCGATCGAATTTCTCGTCAACGAAGCGGAAGAAACGGGCTTCGACCGCCACACGATCCTCAACCTGCATGCCATTCTCGCGCAAAACCTTCTCGCCGACCCGGGCGCTGCGGGGCGGCTCCGGCGCATCGAGGTTGGTATCGAACGATCGACCTTTCATCCGCTCGCCGTGCCGCAGCTCATCGACGAGTGCTTCAACGAAATGCTGGAAAAAGCAGCGGCCATCGACGATCCGTTCGAACAGGCTTTCTTCACTATGGTGCAGTTGCCCTATCTGCAGCCCTTCGACGATATCAATAAACGCGTATCGAGGCTCGGGGCGAATATCCCCTTCATCAAACACAATTTGTCGCCCTTATCCTTCACCGATGTTCCCCGCCCGCTTTATACCGACGCGCTGCTAGGCGTCTATGAATTGAACGACCTTCAACTTCTCAAGGAGGTCTTTATCTGGGCCTATGGACGTTCCGCCGAACAGTATGCCGCCGTCCGCCAGTCGCTCGGCGAGCCGGACCCCTTCCGCTTCCGGCATAGCGCGGCCATCCGCCAGCTTGTCGCCGAGGTCATCAAGGGCCGCATGGGCCGAAGACCGGCCGCGGCCCATATTGCCGCATGGACGAAAAATAATATTGTGGAAGCCGAACGCGCACGCTTCCAGGACATGGCGGAGACCGAGCTCATCAATCTTCATGACGGCAACTTCGCGCGCTATCAGGTCCGCCCCTCCGAGTTCAAATCATGGCAGGACGTCTGGGCGAAAAGGCCGGCGCACTAGGCGCCGGCGCTGCCGTCAGTATTCCGACGGCAGAAGAATGGTGTTGTCAGTGAAATAGAACTTGATCTCATCAATCGGAAAATCCGTGACTTCGATTTGCTGCGTATAGACGATGTTGTGGTTCCCGTCGCCACAGACAAGGCTCGCGGTCCGGTCAGAATTGACCTTCAGTGTCCAGACCTAAAATTCTCCGGCGGCTACGCTCTTCTCGAAGCGCTGCGCAATCGCGATCGCATCGAGCAGCCAATAGGCTCCGCCTTTGTCGGCAACGTATTTCGCACCATCGTTGAAAAGGACTTTGCGATTGATGGCGTGCCGATACCAGTTTTCGGTGCCGCTGAATTGGTTGAGCTTTGTTTCTCTGAGATTTGCTGCTTTCGTCATGGATGAACCTCTTTCGCTGGAGTGATCCCCACGGCGGGGGCGAAGAGGGCACACAACGCCGCCACTCAAAGCGCGGCTGGCTGGTATCTTGAACCCGTTTATGACTACGGCTTTATGGCTGGCCACCAGCAGTCGATAGGCATCAGCGCAGGGCTCCTGATCGGAGTTCATCGCAAGCATTCCTAATGCTGCGCTATTTCCTGGTCCCCATTCGATTGGTACTGTGAAGCGCTCTTCCCGGAAGTGTTTCTCTCTTTTCGAGGGTTCAGTAAGTGCATTGGCCTGAACGCGTCAACCGAGAATAATCGATGATTTGACATACCTACAAATCTAGGGCTATCGTTGCTGTTGAAGCCTAGATATCGAGGGGTGAATGGCGAATAAGGATTTGCAAGGATCTCTAGATCTGCTAGTGCTCAAGACACTCTCGCAGGTAGGTCGTATGCACGGGTACGGAATCGTGCAGCATATTGGGCGAGCGAGCGATGACTTGCTACGCGTCGAGGAGGGGTCTCTCTACCCGGCAGTTCACCGTATGGAGCAGAGCGGGTGGATCGCATCGGAGTGGGCGCCCACAGAGACTGGGCGCAAAGCCAAGTATTACCGGCTGACGGTCGCGGGACGGAAACGGCTGGAGAAGGCCGAGGAGAGCTTCGAAGCGCTGGTGAAAGGCGTCCGAGCGATCATGCGATATGCATAGAGAAGCACGCTCAGAGGACATCGCAGCTTGGGAAGCTAAGAACAAGGTGGTTTGTTGCAAGTCGAGTGAGGTGTGCGATGGGGATATGGACAAGGGTGAGAAACCTCGGACGAAGGTCTGCTGTGGACGCGGAAATCGCAGAAGAACTGCGATCGCACATTGAAATTGCGGTAGAGGAGGGTATGCGCGAAGGGCTGAACGAAGCGGACGCTCGGCGTGCCGCGCGATTAAAGTTCGGAAACCCCGTAACAGTTCGGGAGAAGACGATGGGTGCGGACGCTGCGCTGAGTCTGGACGGAGTTTGGCGTGACGCGAAGTTTGCATTTCGGCAGCTCAAGAGGTCGGCGGGCTTTGCGATGACGGCTATTGTTACGCTGGCTCTGGGCATTGGCGCGAACATCGTTGTCTTTGGCGTGCTGAACGCCGTGATCCTGCATCCCCTCAGTATTGCCGACCCGCAAAGCGTTTATCAGATTTATCACAAGGAGTGGATGAGTGGCGGTCCCTCGTATCCGGCGTTCGAGGATTGTCGCCAGAGGAACTCGACTTTCGCCGGAATGGCGGCGGTGTATGGACTATCGAGTGTCGGTCTCGAATGGAACAACAAGGTGCGGGAAGTTTCCGGCTACGACGTTACTGGGAATTATTTCGATCTCCTTGGCGTGCAGCCGGAAATAGGTCGATTCTTTCATGCGAGCGATGAGCACGGACCTGGCTCGGCTCCCTATGTCGTGTTGAGTGATGCTCTGTGGAGGCGTGAATTCCACGCAGATCCGGCAGTGATTGGCAAGACGGTCGATCTCAGCACTCATCCGTTCACCATTGTCGGCGTGGCACGACCCGACTTCCACGGTATGGAGCGGTTCTTCTGGCCGGATTATTTCGTTCCAATGGTCAATGAAGAACAGGTGGAAGGCTGGGACTTTCTTCAGAGCCGCCTCTACACCCCCGTGGCAGTGATCGGACGGTTGAAACCCGGCGTTACGCCGCAACAAGCGACAGAGAACCTGAATGCTATTGCTCGCGACCTGCAAAAGGAGTATCCGGCTACCGACCGGGATCAGTCCGCACGCCTCATTCGGCCGGGACTCGAAGGGGACAACGGAGCTGTCATCCATGAGTTTCTGTTCAGCGTGATGCTACTGGCGCTGCTCTTGCTTGCAGCAGCTTGCGCGAACTTGGCAAGCCTGTTCGCGGCTCGCGCGGCGGATCGCGGGCGGGAATTGGGATTACGCGTAGCTTTGGGTTCGAGCCGAGGTCGGTTATTGCGGCAACTCTTGACCGAAGCCATGCTTGTTTCTTTGCTGGGCGGCGCACTCGGGATGCTCTGTGCAGCCGCATTGCTGAACATTCTTAGCCGATGGCAACCGTTTGGAGCGGGTTCTGAGCATCTCGTAGTGGCAGTTGACGCAGGCGTCTATTTGGTGGGTCTCGCACTTTCCATGACGAGCGGCCTCCTTTTCGGCATGATCCCGGCTTGGCATGCATGGCAAAGCCGCCCATTGCAGGCGATCAAAAACACTCCCGCAGAGTCGGCGCATTTTCGTCGTTTTGCAGCTCGGGACTTGTTGCTCGGGGCTCAAATTGCAATTTGCACTCTGCTGGTTACAGCTTCGCTGGTGGCTGTACGCGGAATGGTGCGGGCATTGAAGGCCCCACTCGGTATCGAGCCCGTAGGAGCAACGGTGGCGGAAGTGAATTTGGGCATGGTCGGCATTGATGGAGACAATGCTCTTGAAAAACAGAAGCAGATCATCGATGCGGCGGAAACCCTACCCGGTGTTCAGGCAGCGGGGATTGTGAACTTTCTACCGCTGAGCGGATCGGGCATGAGCGGCATTCCCGTTTACTGGCCAGGAACGGCAGATCAGAGTCTCTCGAATCAAGTGCTGGACACGCGTGTGTATCCAGTATCGCCAGATTACCTTAAAGCCGCGGGAACTCGGCTCCTGACGGGCCGCAACTTGACCTGGCACGACGACGCACATACCCCTCGCGTAGCCATTGTGAACTCGACGTTTGCTCACAAGATGTTTGGGAATCGCCCGGCCGTGGGAAACCATTTTTTGCTATGGAAGGATTCCTATGAGGTCATTGGCGTCGCAGAAAATGGAAAGTACGTAGATCTGAACGAAGACCCGATATGCGCAGTCTACGTCTCGACGGCGCAGATGGAACAGAGCAGCACTAATCTAGTGGTGCGCTCCAGCCTGACTTCTCGCGAGATAGCAGCTTCGTTGCAGCGGATACTGAGCGGCATTGCGCCAACGGCGCCGATCACAATCCGCAGTTGGGATGATGCGCTGAGCAACGTACTGTTCCCGGCAAGAACAGCGGCGGCTGCTCTCGGGATTATGGGCATACTAGCGGCAATGCTGGCTATCACGGGGATCTTTGGCATGGCGGCCTATAGTGTCAGCAAGCGTATGAAGGAGTTGGGTATCCGAGTAGCGCTGGGTGCCCAGCGAACTCAGATTCTCGGCTCGGCCATCGGTCGGCCCTTGGGTCTGCTGATATCCGGTTCGATAGTCGGTCTCGTCGCGGGGCTCTTTGCCAGCCGATTGCTTGGACGAATCGTATATCAGGCAGATCCACGCGATCCTTTGGTCGTGAGCGGTGTGATTGCAACGATGGCTCTACTTGGATTAGTGGCGACTCTAATTCCTGCCCGCCGTGCCGTAACTCTGGACGCTGCCAGGCTGATGCGGGATGAGTAGGCGGCGCCGCGCACAACCAAATGTTCTAAGGGCGGGCTGATAGTCTCCCTCGTGGTGAATGTGGACCAGGCGCCACTTACGCTTTCTTTGCGCGAAATCTGTGTTTTGTCGAGACGTGTGGTCACGTGTGGTCCATCTTTGCGCAGAGTTGTCTAAAAACCCAGTTGAATTCGGACCAGGCATCGTCGCCGGAAGCGATTTTCGCTTAATGCCAAATCGCCTACGCACTTTTTGAGGCCGGAATGCCTCCTCGAGGTCTAGTTTGTGCATGTCGGCGGCGTGGAGGCCGCTCATATGCACAAAAGGAACAAGAAGCCGCCCTGCCGAAAAATCGTCCTGAAGCTCCCAGATCTCGATCACGCGAAATCTGCGGTACTCAACAGTCTCAGTTCTCCCCATTCAAGGAGAAACTACAAGTTCGCAATGGAGCAGTTCATCACCTGGTATTGTTCCGAGCCTCGCCTTGCCTTGAACCGAGCCGTTGTCCTGCGATTTCGCCTATACCTGGAATCTCTGGGCTTGGCAGCCGGAACTGTTAATGAGCGCCTTGCGGCAATCAGACGACTAGCGTATGAAGCTGCAGATTCCGGCTTGCTCAGTCCGGAACTCGCTACAGGAATTCGCCGGGTCAAAGGAGTGAAGCAGCTTGGAGCCCGCACCGGGAATTGGCTGACGCAAGACCAAGCTCGGCTCTTACTGGAGAAGGCGGAGAGACACGGCCTGCGCAGTGCCCGCGATCTCGCAATGCTTTCCGTGCTAGTGGGCTGCGGATTGCGCCGGGCCGAACTCTCTGCGCTCACGGTTGAGGATCTACAGATCAGGCAAGGACATTGGGCCATTGTGGACCTAGTGGGCAAAGGCGGTCACGTCCGGACTGTTCCGATGCCCGCTTGGGTCAAGGATGCCGTCGATCGCTGGAGGGAGTCAGCGAAGGTGACCGCGGGCCGAATCTTCCGCGCCGTTAGCCGACATGGGACGCCTTGGGGTAAGGGAATCTCTGAGAACGTCATTTGGTACGTGGTGCGAAGGGTCGCTGAGCGGATTCAGCTAGACCACCTCGCACCACACGATCTTCGCAGAACCTGCGCCAAGCTCTGCCATGTGAATGGCGGCGAATTAGATCAAATTCAGTTCCTGCTTGGTCATTTATCCGTTTTGACCACCGAGCGATATCTGGGTTGCAAGCAGAACCTGGAAGAGCCCGTTAACGATCGCTTCGGTTGTCTGTTCTCTCGGACATCCGTGGAATTACGGTAAGGCCTGAACTCGTTAGTTCATGGCGATAGCTGAGGTCTCGTGGCTCCGGTGCCATCCTCACTCGCCGGGTCGAACGCGAACAGCGCCGGCGAGCCGCGGCGCGAGCTCCACGCTCCTTTTGCCGACTTTCACTTTCATGTGCCCGGCCGCGTTCCGGCTCCTCACCTGGAGTTGCAGGCCGGGCCGGATGCCGCTGGTTCGCAGGAGCTTCAGCGTCTGCGAGTCGCGATCTTCCACGCTGTCCACGAGAAACGGGCCGTCTCCGGCGGTTTCGGACAGGACGAGTGCGCTGCGCCTCGGCATCCGCCCGTCAAGTTCGGGGATGCAGTGGCCGTGCGGGTCAATTTTGGGATGGCCCAGCCTTGCAGCGATCCGTTCCTCAAAGCGCTCGGAGATGAAATGCTCGAGCCGCTCGGCCTCGTCGTGAATTTCCTCGAGCGGATAATCGAGGACCTCATACAGAAAGGTCTCGATGAGGCGGTGATGGCGGAGGATTTCCAGCGCGCGCTTTTTGCCGGCGGCGGAGAGCCGGACTCCGCGGTGCATCTCGTAATCGACCGGGGGCTCCTGAGCAGCGGCCAGCTTCTGCAGCATGTTGGTTACAGACGCAGGGGCTACGTGCAGATGCTCCGCCAGTTCTTTGCCGGAAACACGCCGCTCCTCGGCGCCGCCGAGCGCCAGAATGGCCTTGAGGTAGTTGTCAATGGATTCCGAATTGGGATGAGCCTGGGGGCGCGAGGGCATAAACGATTCTCTCCAGTATTGAATCACCGTTCGGGGCGCATTGACGGGGATGAATCTAATTAGGTATACCTAATGTTTAGGCGTGGCTAAATTATGCCGCGCCCCGGCCCTCCCCGGCTGTCCTCCGGCAGCCACCTTTCACCAGCCCCGTGGAGTTATTTTTGAAATTCGCTCGCTTCCTGCCGATCCTCGCCGTCTCCTGCGGGTTAACTATGGTTAACCCACTGTTGGCGCAAAGCGGGACCAGCAGCGCGTTCACCGGAACGGTGGCCGATCAATTCGGCGCAGTGATCCGCGGCGCTCGGGTCACGGCGACGGAAGTGAACAAAGGCACTGAACGATCGGCGCTCACCAGCGACGAGGGCCGGTATCTCTTTGCTCAGATCGATCCCGGAACGTGGCGCATCACAGTCGCCGCAGCTGGTTTTGCAATAGTGCAGTCTCAGCCGACCGCGGCTGGAGTTGGGCAGACGGCCACTGTGAGCTTCACGCTCTACCCGGAGCATTCGTCTGAAGTGGTTCAGGTCACAGCGCAATCGCCGCTGATGGCGCTGGAGAATCCAAACACGACCACCACCATTGCCGCGAAGACCATCACCAGTCTTCCCAATCCCGGCCAGGACCTGACCTACCTCGCGCAGTTTGCGCAGGGCGCGCTGATGAATACCGCGGGGTCCTCCAACGACGCCAAAGCCGCAGGTGGTTATGGCAATGTCGAGTTCAACGGTCTCCCGGCGACGTCGAACGGGTACATCCTCGACGGCTACGACACGAACGATCCCTTCCTCGGACTAAATATTGGGCTCTCGACGAATCTGGTGATCGGGCTGGACGCAGTGGAGGAGTCGACCGTGAATACAAACTCGTATGCCGTTGATCAGGGCCGCTATGGGGCAGCGCAGGTGAACTACTTCACGAAGTCTGGTTCGAACCGCTTCCACGGCGATGCCTACGAGATATGGAACGGGTCGGTGATGAATGGGGATGATTACTTTCTGCACGCGAACGACACGCCCGGTAATCTTGCGATCAAGCCGTATTCCAATGTGAACGAATTTGGCGTGAGCGTGGGTGGCCCAATCCGGAAGAACCGGCTGTTCTTCTTTTCTCATTACGAAGGCATTCGGATCGCGCTCCCTCTGGTGGCGCGGGTGACGGCACCCTCACCGGCGTATCAGAACTGGGTTCTCGATCAGCTTCCGCTGGGCGGAGCCGATCCGTTGACCGGATCGACGCTGCCGCCGGAGCCAGGCGAAGTACCTTTTTATCGCGGCATGTTCGGACTCTACAAAACAACCGCGGGCACACCCGTCCCTGTGCTCTCCTGTCCGCTGGCTGCGAATGGGAACCTGCTGCCGGGCACGCAGTCCCCGTCCAACCTGATGAACGGCAGTGGATGCGCGAATGTGCATACGCAGCCGATGAAGAACAGCGACAGCGAGAATCTGCTGGTGGTGAAGATCGATCACACCATCGATGCCAACAACAGCACCTGGTATCGCTTTCAGCAGGACACCGGACTGCAGGCGGCCTACACCGACCCCATCGATCCCATCTTCAATTCGTATTCGCCGCAGCCGCAGCGCACGCTGGTCGCGGGGTACACGCATCTGTTCTCGCCGAACCTCGTCAACCAGTTCAACCCGGGCGGCAGTTGGTACTCCAGTATCTTCGAGCCGAATCAATTGCCGCAGGTGATTGCTCAGTTTCCGATCGTGCTGGCCGGGGGCAGTTCGAACGCGCCTTTTTCGACGATCGGCGGGGACGACCAGACGTTTCCGCAGGGGCGCAAGGTGACGCAGTGGCAGATCAACGACAACCTGGTTTGGACGCGCGGCCGCAGCACCTGGAAATTCGGCGAGAACGCCCGCAGGCTCGACATCAGCCACTATGACCTGGGTGAGGGCACCGTGCCGCTGGTGTCGTATACCGATCTGGCGCAATTCACGTATGGAGCCGCGTGGACGGCGACCACTGCATTTCCGGCTGCGCTGAAGGAGCGCATCGCGCAGGGCAATCTCGATCTCTACGCGATGGACACTTTCAGGCCGAGTGCGCGCGCGACTATTACAGCCGGGCTGCGCACCACCTGGAATACCGATCCTGTGAATGAGCAGGCGCTCTTTGCGCGTCCAGCAGTTTCGTTTCTCAATATGAGCCACGACCCCGACCAACCACTGAATCAGGCGGTGATGACCGGCGTCAGCAAGCTCTTTCCCGCCACGCCGCTGATTGTGTGGCAGCCGCGCGCCTCCGCCGCCGTCAAGCTGAGCAAGAGGATGGATATTCACGGCGGGGCAGGCGTCTTCAACGACATCATCCCAGCCGAGGTCGCCGACCTGGGAGCGATGAACCCGCCCTACGCGCCAGTTTTTGTTGGCGGCATGAACGGACAAGTCGGCGGCGTGGCCATCGCTCCGGGAGTTCCCAACAGCGCCGTCGACGCCGCGTCGACGGCGAATCGGCAATTTCAGACGGTCTTCCGTTCTGGAGTCTCGCCCTGCGCGAGCGCATCCGACGCCCCGGACTGTCCACTCGCTGTGGATCTGAATACCTTCCCCAGCGGCACGCTGAAGACGCCCTACTTCCTGCAATGGAGTCTCGGCGTGGAGCGGCAACTGGGAACGAACGGATCGCTGCGCGCCGATTATGTGGGAACCCGCGCAGTCGATGAGCCATTCCAAGTCCAGCTGAACGGATATCAGACGATCTGCTCCGGATGCTTCGCTCCCTACCAATACGGTCAGGCACCCGATCCGCGCTTCGGCAGCGTGAATGAATTACGAACCGGAGCTGGCAGCCACTACAACGGCATGCAGACCAGTGTGGCGGAGAATGTGCGCGGGATGACGCTGCACGCGAACTACACCTGGAGCCATTGCCTCGACGAGGTTTCGAATGGTGGTTTGCTGCCGTTCTCCACCCTTGGCATTCTTTCGCCGCTGCCGGGCAGCCTGCGCAGAGAATATGGCAACTGCGACTACGACGTCCGCCACAATTTGTCGGCCTTTGGTGTGTGGCAGATTCCGTTCCGCTCGCGGCACTCGCTGCTGCGCCGCGCTTTCGGCGACTGGCAGTACTCGCAAACGGTTTTTCTGCACAGCGGTCTGCCCTTCAGCGTATTGAGCGCACCGTATACCGCCAGCGGTCAGGGCATCTTTCAGGCGGGAGGGCCGCAGTTCGCCAGCCGCGTACCCGGGGTTGCGCCGTATCGCAAGTCGGTGATCCCCGGCGTTACGTTGCCGGGAACGCTCCAGTGGCTCAATCCCGCCGCTTTCATCTCGTCGGTCGATCCCTCCACCGGCGCATGCGCGGGTGGAGATTCGCCGACCAACTGCCAGTTCGGCGACTTAGCGCGCAATGCGCTGCGCGGGCCGCATTTCACGTATTCCGAGATGTACCTGACGAAGAAAGTCCGGCTCACGGAAGGCGTGACACTCCGTTTCGACACGCAGCTCTTTAACGTCTTCAATCACCCGAACTTCGCCCTGCCCACCGATGTACAGGCGGGAATTCCCGGTGATGCAGCGACGCAAACCGGCTTCGGCGGGTTGACCAGCACCATTTCTCCGCCGACTGGGCTGCTGGGTGTGGGCCTCGGCGGCGACAGCTCGCCGCGCATGATTGCGTTTCAGGGACGCATCGAGTTCTGAGTCATTTTTCGAGTGCTGCCGTACAAAGTGCCGGAATCAAACCGATCGTGCATTCCGTAAGCTAACGCAAAATCGCCAATGCGCTCACCGACTGGCATGTTGCCTTCGAACCGGGATTGCGATGGTCCCGCTCGCAGCCGAAAGCGACCCCTGGGCGCAGCCGCCCGCACAAAATCGCAACCAATCTCCGCCCGAGCCGCGCGCGCCAACCGGCCGGGAGTGCCGAATTCCGATGCTGCCTTCAGAGCGGCTCGGCGAGCGCGTTGGCCTGATATGGAGTGACCGTGTCAACTACTGCGAATCGGTGGATTGATTGTCGCTGTTTTTGTTGTTTTCCGAGAACAGAGCGAGCAGCAGCCTGGGCAGGTTTTAGCGACGATTGATCAGTCTGATATTCGCGGGTCGAAACCGCATAATCATGATCCGTCGGGAGCTGCCTCTGACTGTTATCGCGAGTCCGGCTGAGCCTGTCGCATAGGCCAAACGAGGGTTCTCCTTCGTGCGTGCCTCGGCTGCTGCTGGCGCTGTGCTCGAGATGGGTGACACCGTTCATCGACTGGATGGTTCCTGCTTTTTCATTCTGAGGAAGTTTTTGTCTTTGCTCTGGTTCCTGTCAGGCTGCAGCTTGCTGGGTGGCGACAGTCTCTGCTCTGGTTCCTATGGCCCAGATGAAGCCCCGCAGTTCACGGGCAACTGCGGTAACGACCTTCCTCTGGTCCTTGCCGGCTGCGCCCAGCTTCATATAGCGCCTGTGCAGCCGATGCTGCGCCTTCCACGCGATCTCTTTTGTCTTCTCGGAGATGCTCTCCTGTCGTCTGCGCAATCCGTACCAGATACCCGGTGGCCGACGATAGCTCCATGCTGCTTCGACGGCGACTCGTCGCAGGTGCGCGTTGCCGGTCCTGGTGATGCCGCCGCGCCGCGTCCGCTTGCCACTGGAATCCTCGCTGGGTACAGCACCGCAGTAGCCCATCAGTTGGCGGGCGCTGCCGAAGCGGGATACCTGGCCCAGCTCGGCCGCAATGGTCACAGCCGAAATATCCGCGATACCGCGCAGTGCCTGTAGATCGTTGATGACTTGCTGTAACGCCGGTGACGCCAGCGGAACCTTCGACAGCAGCCTGTTGAGCGGGTCGTATGTGTAGGAAGTGGTAGTGCCGCTGAAGTGAGTCAACGAGTTGAGATTGCCGTTGTCATCGTAACCGTGCCTCTCTGTCGAGGAACCGTCTGGCAGGACCTTTGATGTCATCTCATACGCAAGATCGAACGCATTCTGCGTGGTGTGGTCGTTTTCATCCGAGAGGGTGATGAGTTTGCCATCGTTGTCGTAGCCGTAGGTATTGGTGTTGTTGCCGGTGTTGGGGCTGTTGAGCTGGACGACGGTTTTGAGCTGGTTGGCGCCGTCGTAGGTGTACTGCACCTGGTTGCCGGCCTGGTCGGTGTTGCCTGCCAGATTACCGGGGCCGTCGTAGGCATTGGTGGTGGTGGTCTGGTCATGATAGGTGGTGACTGTGAGCCGCTTGCGGGCGTCGTACTGGTACTGCGTGGTGTGCCCGAGACCGTCGGTCATGGAGATTTTATTGCGGGCGTTGTCGTACGCGTACTGGCCTGATGCTCCATCGTCATAATGTCATTCCCGGACCTTGCGGCGTTCATCTGGACCTATCCGTATCTAACCAGCTTTCCGGATAGCCGGTTTTATGCCCAGTTGGAACTCCCAGCGCACTTCGTGCGTCCTGGGTGAAGCTTTCAGCGCCAAGCTTCGGCACCACTTCGCAGATGTTCCTTATCCCATTAACCGGGTGGCGAAGCTTGCGATTTCTTTCGCCAGCTGGACAGGTTCATCGATCGGAATCAAGTGGCCACTTCCCTTGATGACCTTGAACTCGGCGTTCTCGAGGTAGGGTAGGACTTCGGTCTTGTGTCGTTCGATTGAATCGACCTGATCGAGCTCGCCTGCGAGCAGCACCGTTGGAACGTTAATATTCGCGACCTCAGCCGAGATGTCTTCAAGTATTGACTCCATCGGGTATGCCATCGTCGCTTCGCGAGAGCCAGACATACTGTCTTCGACAATCTGCTCCAATATCTCTGGCGCAGGCGGACGAGCGGTCAAGCGACCGCTGCCAATGGCCTTGAGGACGTTCTCCCGATTGTCGTAGGCATGGAGCTGCTGTAGACGCATCTCGTCAGGATTGTGCCGAGGCGTTGGTTGAGCAGGAGCGACCAGAATGAGGCCTAAGAGGCCCTCCGGCCTTCTCGATGCGATGAGCTGCGCGACCTTGCCTCCCATGGAATGCCCAACCAGCACGTATTGTCTGATTCCCAGCGTTTTGACCAGTGAGAGAGCTTCGTCCGCAAGGTCTGCCATTTTGTGGCCAGCTAAGGCCTTGTCGGACTTTCCCCAGCCACGCGCGTCATAGGCCACTGTCTTAAATTGTCCCTCAAGCTCGGCAGTAACCTTGCGCCAGGTGCGTGAAGTTTCACCCCAGTAGTGGAGGAATACAAGGGCCGGCTCCGCCGTCCCTTGCACCTCCGCATGGATGGAGAGTCCCTCGATTTGATAATTCATGTTGTCTCCTTCATTGGCTGCGCCGATACGTGTGCGGAATTCGGTGATCGGGAGGTCGTCTATTCGGAAAATGGTGCATTCGCGACGACGTCGGCAAAATTGGGGGGCTTGTACCCCTCGACATACCGAACGCCGAAATCCCGAACGATGTTGTCAAAGGTGGTCGCCGGCTTCTGGCGAGCGATGTTGCAAAGGCACTCTTTGAGTCCGTTTTTGAGTTTCAGCCGCGGAAATTCGGTTAGGATCGCGGCTTGTTTGTCTTGCGGAATCCGATCAAGGCCCGCCCCCAGGACATCCACTGTGATTCCCGAATGGGTCATAGCGACTTCCGGTTCTTTGTGAAGAGCGATGGATCGTGTGGTGTGAAGTGCGATGGCATCCCACACAAGTTGAATCTGCTGCGTCGAGATACCTCTACCCTTCAGAAACGAGCGCGCCGCATTCGCGCCATCTACCTCGAAACGACTGTCCGCCGCATAGCGCTGAGTCAAGCCCAAATCATGCAAGATTGTGGCTACTGCCAACAATTCGGGATCAGGAGCACGCTCAGCACCTTCTGAAAGCAACACGCCAAAGAGCCAAGAGCGCATCACATGGTTGTGAAGAAAAGGCTCCGATTCATTTCGTGACAAATCAATCGCATCGCGTACCAGAATTGTGTCGGGTACTTTGATTCCTGCAAAAACCATCCTCTACCTCTTTCGGTTGTCATATCGTTCGTCGGCGGGCGATAGCGCTTATCGCTCCGCCGATGCGTTCATGCAGAGGTTGTCGTCAATACCCAACCGTGAATCGGTCGCGCGGGTGCTTCGGCTGTTCCAACTCGTCCACAAGTGCGATCGCAAAATCTTCCATGGAAATGCGGCTTTGACCGTCAGCACCCACCAGAAGTTGGTCTTTGCCGAGTCGGAACTTTCCTGTGCGTTCGCCAGGTACAAAAAACAAACAGGGCGATAAGAACGTCCAATCGAGTTCCTTCTCCTCACGCAAGACATCCAGGAACTTCACACCTGCGAGCGTCTCAGGCTTGTATTCGGGGGGAAAGTCTGGAGAGTT
>Ga0210391_10002581_pt1 | contig 15644 bp, 8 predicted proteins | sample IncBWC12OmetaG_FD_160573 | JGI IMG/M metagenome (GOLD analysis project Ga0210391, IMG submission 160573) | Forest soil microbial communities from Barre Woods Harvard Forest LTER site, Petersham, Massachusetts, United States - Inc-BW-C-12-O ... | reverse complement strand
GCTGCGGAATCCAGATTTGCACGGTCGTCAGATGGCTGGGATTGAATCCGGGACGCACTTGCAGCACGCGCCAGAAACTGCGCAGCAGCAATCCCGCGCCCGCCAGCAAAATAATCGAGAGCGCTATCTCGGATACCACCAGGATCCGCGAGAGCCGCGAATGACGCTTGCTCGCTCCCGACCCGCGGCCACCTTCCCTGAGATTTTCCACCTGATTAGGATTCGAAGCCTGCAGCGCCGGCGCCAACCCAAACAACACGCCGGTAAATATCGAAATCACAAAAGCAAAAAACAGGACTTTACCGCTGACGTCGACTTCGTTCAGCCGCGGAATATCCGCCGGAGCCAAACTGATGATCGCGTTCTTCAAAAACAACACAGTAACCAGCGCCACGACGCCGGAAATCACCGCCAACAGCGTGCTCTCGGTCAAAAGCTGCCGCGCCAGCCGCCCACGACTCGCACCCATCGTCAGCCGAATCGCAATCTCGCGCCGCCGTCCCGAAGATCGGGCCAACAGCAAGTTGGCAATGTTCACGCACGCGATCAGCAACACAAATCCCACCGCGCCGAAGAGTATGAATAGTTCCGTCCGCTGCGGCCCCACCAGGTCTTCTTTTACCGGTACCAGCCGCAGCGCCCATCGCGCCGCCGCTGGATACGCAGCGGGATACTGCCGCGCGAGCTGCGCCACGTAACCATCCAGCTGCGATTGCGCCTGCGCCACCGTCACCCCCGGCTTCAATCGCCCGATTGCGGCGGGAACGATTCGCAGCGACCGATCCGCCGGCACAGGAAAGGGCTGTCCCTTGAATTCAGTCGCTAGCCACACTTCCACGTCCGTATCGAGTGTCCGCCCCGGATGGCGAAATCCCGGCGGCGTCACACCCACAATCGTGTACAGGTCGCGATCGAGCGACATTTTCCGCCCAATGATCTTCGGATCCGAACCGTAGTTGCGTCGCCAAAAGCCGTCGCTGATCACCACGGGCTCCAAAAATCCCGGCACGGAATCCTGCCGTGTGTACACCCGCCCCAGTTCGGGTTTCGCTCCCAGCAACTCAAAATAATCGGGGCTGGTGATCAGCGCTTCGGCGCGCACCATCCGCTCTCCACCGCCCACCGCAGAATTACCCGGCGCCACCGCAGAAATTTCCTGGAAAACACCCGAACGCTCTTCCAAATCCCAAAGCTCCGGCGCGGACATGCCCACATCCTGCGAGTTCGGCCCATTCAGGTCGTCGAAGATGCGCACCAATTGTTCCGGATGCGGGAAGGGAAGCGGCCGCAGCAGCACCCCGTACACCACGCTGAAAATCGCGACGTTCGCGCCAATCCCCAGCGCCAGCGTCAGCACCGCGACAATCATAAATCCGGGGCTCTTGAGCAAAGTGCGCAGCGCATAACGCACGTCTTGCACGAATGTGAACACGGCTCCCTCCTCGGTACACACGCCCTTTACGCGGCAGAAGTGATTGTTCCTGTTGCTGTATGGACGAGCGAAGCCGCGTGATTGTTAGCAGCAAGATGGGGACATGAGGACTGTTGCCAAAAAATTCCGCCGGCGAATTGAACCAGCCGCATCCACGGCAGCGGCGTACTGTCCGCACCGTCGCGGAACCGGACATTTGCAGCAACTTTTCGCGTTTGCGCACACCGTCTGCAACGCCGAAGACGAATCTTCAAGCGCCCCGTTTCCCACGTCGCGCCCTCGACCAGCGCTGCGATTGAACCTCAAGACTAGACTGTGCGCTAGTGAACAGATTCCCGCATTCGTTGCGTGCACAATGGACGTGCATGGTGTGCATACCCAAGAAAAACGGAGCTTAATCTATGAACAAAGTTAAATATTTCCTGGTAGTAGCGGTTGCTGGAATCTTCTTCACCGTGGGCGCTCCGAAACTAGGCGCCCAGGTCAGCGTCGGCATCAGCGTCGGAGCTGCCCCGGACTGCCCTTACGGTTACTATGACTACACTCCTTATTCCTGCTCTCCCTACGGCTACTACGGCCCGGAATGGTTTTCCGGTGGCAGCTTCATCGGCGCCGGCCAGTGGTTTCACGGTCCGGAAAATTTCCAAGGCCACGTGAACAACCATTACGACGTCCAGCGCGGCTACAGAGGCGCACGTCCGAACGTCGGCGACAAGCAAGAGCCGTCCAAGCGAGTTGACAAAGTCTCCCACTTCAAGGGGAATGAAATGCGCGATGGGCGCGGTCACGTAAGCAACGGAAAAAAATAAGAACGGCTGCGAATCAAGCTCGATTTTCTACCGAAGATAGGTTCCCGGTGGTCTTTCGGCCACTGGGAACCTGCCTTCGCGCGCACCTTGCCCGCGGGCAGCACAGAAATTCCCCATGAGTCACGTTTCCGCACTCGTCCGGCCAACGGTTCGTCAGTTTGGATCTCACCCAGGCGACGGGACAGAATTTCCCACGGGACGCTAAACGCACCAAGCCGCCGCGAACTACCGCACGCCGCGACGCACAATTCCGCGCTTCAACGCGCACATCTTTTGGCCGCGCGTTCGCGGTCCACAGCACTAGCAAACGCACTTGCCGCGAACTACTCGTACCTCAGCGCCTGCGTCGGCGCAATTCTGCATGCTCGTCGCGCCGGCACGTACGCCGCCAGCATCGCCACTAGAAATAGCGATGGCACCACGATCAAATAGGCCACCACGTCCACTCCGCCCGAGTTGAACAGCATCGCATTCATCAGCCGCTCCAGCGCGAAACCCATCCCGAGGCCCAGCGCCGTTCCCATTCCCACCAGCGCCACTCCCTTGCCCATCACCAGTCGCAGCACATCCGAACTCACCGCGCCCAGTGCCATGCGAATGCCGATCTCGTGCGTCCTGCGGCTCACGTTGTACGCCACCATCCCGTACAAGCCGGCGATGGCCAGCAGCAACCCCACCAGGCCCATCGTCCCCACCAGATCAATCGCGATCTGCGGCCCGCGCACCGCCTGATTCAGGTAGAACTCCTCGTACGCCCGCGTCTGGAGCAGCGGTAAGTTCGGATCGAGCGAATGCACCACATCTTTCACCGGCTGCACCAATTGCAGCGGATCGCCGCTCGAGTGCAACATCAACACCATGCGCGCCACAGGATGCTGCGCAAGTGGCATGTACACGAAATCGATCGGGCTTTCGCCGTTTTGATACTTGATCGGCTGCGCCACGCCTACGATCTCCACCGGTGTCCCCGCGCTGTTATCGAGGCGGATGTGTTTTCCAACGGCGTCGCCGCCCGGCCAATAGTGCTTCGCGAAGTGCGCGTTCACGATGGCCACGCGCGGCGCATCAGCCGTATCGGTCTCCAGGAACGCGCGGCCACGCAGCATCGGAATCCCCATCGTCTGGAAGTATCCTTCATCAACCGTATCCATCATCGAAGCGAAATTCTCGCGGTCCGGAGGCATCGTGAAACCCTCCGGCACAAACGTCACGCCGTCAAAGTCGTCCGTTCCCAGTGGAATATTCTGCGTCAGTGCCTCGCTCTGCACTCCGGGAGTTTCCCGCATACGCTCAGCCAGTAGCCTGTAAAACTGCTGCGTCTGCGTCGCGTTGTACTGAATCAAGCGCGGATCGAAACTCGTCATCAGCAAATGGTCTTTCGTGAACCCGGTATTCTGCATCAAGTCGTGCTCGAATCCGCGGGCCATCAGGAAGGCCGCGGTCAGCAGCATCAGCGACATCGAGACCTGCGCCACTACCAGCATGTTCCGGCCCCACAGTCGTTTGCGCCCCGGCACGTCCACGTCGGCTGACTTCAGTGCGTTCACCAAATCCACCCGCGTGCTCTGCAGCGCCGGTGCCAGCCCACAAAGGAACGCGCTCAACACCGATAATCCCACGCATACCAGCAGCACGCGCTTGTCCATTTGGAACGGCACGGCCATCGGCAATTCCGTCGCAAAGACGATGGTGTCTTTCGAGTGGAACCACTCGATCACGCCATAGCCGATCGCGACCCCCGCCAGACCTCCCAGTGTCGCCAGTATCAAACTTTCCGTTAGCAGCAGACGGATCAACCGCAAACGCCCCGCGCCCAGCGCCAACCGTACCGCGATTTCGCGCCCCCGTTCGCGCGCGCGGCTCAGCAGCAGTCCCGCGACATTGGTGCAAGCCACCAGCAGCACCGCCAGCGCCAGAATTACGAAGACGACGCCGAATTTCCAATTATCATCTTCGATCGTCCGCGTCTGGAATTGCGTGTAAACCGCCGCGCCACGGCTGCGCGTGACCTTTGCATAATCGCGCTCGAAATCTTTCGCCAGCAGCGCGAGTTCATTCCGCGCTTCCAGCAAACTCGTGCCCGCTTTCAACCGCGCCTTCACGCTTAACTCACGATCGTCGCGATCCTCGAAAAAATTCTTCCCCAAGTTGGTCGAAAACACCGGCGCCATCGCCAACGGCATATAAAAGTCCGGATGCCCGAATGTCAGCAAACCCGGGAAGCTGTCCGGCGCCACGCCAACCACCGTGAACGCCATGCCATTCAGTCGAATCGTCTTGCCCACCACGCTGGCGTCGCCCGCGAATTCGTGCCTCCAGAAGTCCGGCCCCAGTACCACCACCGCGTCGCGCCCCGGCACCCGGTCTTCGTCCGCGCGAAATCCACGTCCTAGCTGCGGTTCCACTTCCAGCGCCTGAAAAAAATTACCCGAAACCATCATCCCGCCCTTGATCCGCGGCGTAACGCCGGGCTCGGCGCTGAAGCCCACTGCCTGCATGTCCGCGTAGGCGATCACACCGTCGTAGCTTTTCGTGTTGTCGCGGATGTCCAGGTATTCACGGTAGGAAAAATTCTCGAACTTGCTGTCGTGCGTGGTGCCCGCCAGCGAGACCACGCCGCCTGCATGCGGCACCGGATACGGCCGAAAAATCAGCGCGTCCACCATGCTGAATGTCGCCGACGTCATCCCGATTCCCAGCGCTAGCGTCACCACCACGAACGCCGTCAGCCCCGCCGTGCGCCGCAAACTCCGAATCGCAAAGCGCACATCCTGCACCAGCGAATCCAGCAGCGCCCCCGTCCGCGAATCGCGCACCTGCTCCTTCACTTGTTCCACGCCGCCCAATTCAATCCGCGCGGCGCGTTGCGCGTCGGCCGCCCTCATCCCCGCGCGCATCTTCTCCTCGATCAGCAGTTCCAGATGCGCATGGACCTCTTGGTCCAAATCGGCATCCATTCGCCGCGAATAAAAAAGATTGCGCAGAAAACTTCGTGCTTTCACTAGAAGCGGCATGATGAACACCTCAACAATCAAATCGATCAGAAACCAGACCCTATTCGTAGCGCAATGCAACCATCGGATCTACTTTCGTTGCCCGCCGCGCTGGAATATAACAAGCCAGCAGCGCTACCCCCGCCAGAAACAGCGTCACGCCGCCAAACGTCAGCGGATCGTCGGCAGTCACGTCAAACAGCAGCGACTCCAACGTACGCGTCAGCGCCAGCGCGCTGGCAATCCCGACCGCCACGCCCATGCAGATCGTGCGTAATCCTTCGCCTAACACCAGCCGCAGAACATGACCGGTGCTTGCTCCCAGCGCCACACGCACGCCAATTTCGCGCGTGCGGCGGTTCACCGCGTAGGCCATCACGCCAAATACTCCTGCCGTCGCCAGCAGCAGCGCAGCGATTCCGAAAAATCCGATCAGAATCACGTTGAAACTCCGCGGGCGCAACGATGCGGAATACACTTGCGAAAACGTCTCGAACCTCGCAGGAATCTCGGGGTTCAGCTCCCGCAGTATTCCTCGCGCTGCCGATGTCACGGACTGCGTGTCGGCGTCACTCAACATCGCTACGGTGATCGCCGGGCTCGGCCGTTGCAACAGATTCACGTACACGGTCGGCCGCGGCGGTGTATCCAGGCTGTATTCGTGCGTGTCGCCCACGATCCCCACGATCGTCAGCAGCCGCAAGTCACCATCCATGTTTCCAAACTCGATCGTGTGTCCGATCGGATCCTGATTGGGCCATCGCTCGCGCGCCAGTGATTCGCTGATCACCGCCACGTGCGGTGAATTCGCGCCGTCGCTCTCGTCAAAGATTCGCCCTCGCTGCAGCGGGATTCCCAGCGCCTGGAAATATCCGTCGCTGGCGGCGCAGAAGTCCGCTATGCCGGCACGTTCTTTTTGCTGCGAAAGTGCGGAAAGACCATCCAGCGTCTTCGGCACCTCATTCTGCGTCAGCACCAGAAACATCCCATCGGCCAGACCGCCCTCCGCCATCGGCAGCGCGCTCGCTGCGCCCACCTTTCGCACGCCCGGAATTTGTTTCAGCCGCGCAATCAAGTCGGCATAGAAAATCGCATGGCCCGCTTTCCCTTGGGGATCCTCCACCCACGGAAGCGATACGTCCATCGTCACAATCTTGTCCACGCGGAAACCCGGATTCACTTCCAGGACTTTCAGCAAGCTGCGCCCCAGCAATCCCGCACCGACCACCAGCACCAACGTGATCGCGATCTGCGTCGCCACGATAATCTGGCCAACGCGCTGGCTGCGTCGCGAACCCGTTTCGCCGCGGCCACCTTCGGCCAAGCCCTGGCGCAGATCCCCGGCAGTCGCGCGTACGGCAGTGAAAGCTCCCAGTCCCGCGGCGACCGCCGTGGAAAGCAGCACCGCGAACACCAGCACAGGAATATTGATCGAGACGCTCTCGAGCCGCGGCAGATTTCCGGGCGCGAGCGCAACCAAGCCCGCCACGCCCCAGAACGCTCCCAGCACGCCAAGGCCGCCGCCCACCACGCACAACAAAAATGCTTCGGTCAGGAATTGACGAATCAATCGCCCGCGTGCGGCGCCCAGCACGCTGCGAATCGCCAGCTCCCGCTCTCTCACCGAGGCCTGCGCCAGCAGCAAATTCGCTACGTTCGCACAAGCTACCAGGAGCAGAAATCCCACCGCGCCCAGCAGCACCAACAGCGGCAAGCGAGCCGGTCCCGTGATCGAGTCCTGCAGCGGCAGGACCATTCCGTCTTTGAGCAGAAAATCACCTTGCTCGCTCGATGTATCATGAATCCGCCGCGCGATCGCGCTGATGTCCTGCTTCGCTTGCTCCATGGTGACGCCATCACGCAGCCGCCCCACCGCACTGTAGTTGTGCGAAGTCCTGCTCTGGCCCTCGCCGTCCACGTCCGCGGCCAGCCAGAGATCCACGCCAGCGGGAAAACGAAACCCTTCCGGCGACACGCCGATAACGGAGTACTCCGCTCCATCAATCCTCAGGTGCGACTGCGAAAAGTCCGTCGGCGCTCCCAGATTCTGCCGCCAGTATCCGTAGCTCACAAGCACGGTACGGCTCGCGCCCTTTTTCGCGTCGTCTTCGCTGAAATCCCTTCCCCGCATCGGCTGCACGCCGAAAACCCTCAGAAATTGGGGCGACACCTGCGCAACTGTCGCACGTGTCGGCTGCGCGCCCCCCGAAACCGACGTCACATTTTCGTCGTACTTCGCAAGCGCCTGGAAGCTCCGGTTCTGATCGCGAAAGTCGTCGAAGTTCGGATCCGCCAGCCGCGATGTTTCGCCCTTCGAAGTGACTTCGAAGACGGCCATGATCCTGTGCGCATCGGCATACGGCAGCGGCCGCAATAACACCCCGTACACCACGCTGAATATCGCCGTGCTCGCGCCTATCGCCAGCGCGAGCGTAAAGATCATCACTGCGGTCGTGCCAAGGTTCTTCCGCAGTTGCCGGAAACCATAGCGGCAATCGGAGAGCACCGAATGCACCCAGTTGCCCATCCGCTTTTGGCGCACCTGCTCCTTCACCTGTTCGATCCCGCCCATCTCGATCCGCGCCGCGCGCCGCGCCTCCGCCGCCGCCATCCCTGCGCGCATCTTTTCCTCAATTAATATTTCCAGGTGGGATTGAACTTCCCGCTCCAGGTCGGCGTCCACACGGCGGGTGAAAAACAAATTGCGCAGAAAACTTCGTGCTTTCGCGACAAGCGGCATTTTCGGCGGCTCCCTACGATGTTTCCAATGCCTGCCCAATTGCCAGGGAAATGCGGCCCCAGCGCTTGGTTTCCGCTTCCAGCTGCTTCATTCCCGGCTTCGACAACCTGTAAAATTTAGCCCGCCGGTTGTTCTCCGACTCGCCCCAGAACGCCGTGATCCATCCCTCTTCTTCCATCCGGTGCAGGGCAGGGAACAGCGAACCCGGCTTCACCACAAAAGTCCCGCCGGTAATCTGCTGAACCCGCCGCGAAATTCCCAGCCCATGCATCTCCCCCGCCCGCAGCGATTTCAAAATCAGCAAATCCAAAGTTCCTTGCAAAAGGCTCGTCTGTTCAGGGCTCAATCGAAGTCTCCTATCGGCGTTCTATACGAATGCTACCACCTACCTATAGAATGTCAATAGGAAAAAGCGCCCCACGAACAATCGCGCTACGCCCCTCGTACTGCTAGCCTCCTCGCACCGCCTGTGATAAAGATGTTCGTCCCAGTTGCGCCATCATCAGGTCCAATCTCGGAGCCCTTCTTGACTCGTCGAAAAGTGAAAAGCACCGCTGTTACGCTGCGCGACGTCGCGCTGGAAAGCGGCGTGTCTCCCGCCACCGTCTCAATCGTCCTCAATAACGCTCCGCTTTCCCGCTACATCCCGCCCACTACCAAAGACCGCATCGAGCGCGCCGCAAAAAAGCTTGCCTATCGGCCAAAAGTCGTCTCGCGCTTCCTCAGCGCCAAACGCAACCGCACCGTCGGCGTAATGGTCTTCGACATCACCGACCCGTATTGCACCCTGATTCTCCGCGGCATCGAAAACGCGCTCTATCAGGCCTCCTACCTTCCCATCCTCACCGACGTGCACAATCAGCGCGGACGTTTCGAACGCTATCTCGAAATGCTCCTCGCGCGCCCCGTCGAAGCGCTCATCGTCGTAGCCAACTGGCTCTTCGTGGATATCGATCTCCTCGCCGACGTCGAAAAACGCAACATCCCCGCCGTCATGATCGGCCGCGAACTGCGTTCCGGTGCCGTCAGCTCGGTGATGGTCGACAACGAAGCCGGCGCGCATCTCGCCATGGAACACCTGCATTCACTCGGACACCGCAAAATTGCATTCATTCGCGGTCCGAAAATGTTGGGCGACAGTTCTCCGCGCTGGCGCGGCGTGCGCGCCTTCGCCCGCTCCGTCAATCTGGAAATCGATCCCGCGCTCGTTCTCGATCTACCGGATTCTTTCGATCCCAATTCCAGCTACGAAGGCGGCCTGAAACTCACTGAGGAATTCCTGAAACACAAAAAACGCTTCACCGCCGTGATGGCCTTCGACGACATGACGGCCTTCGGCGTCATCCGCTGCCTCGCACGTGCCGGCATGAAAGTTCCCGAAGATTGCTCGGTCATCGGCTTCGACGACGTAATCCCCGCAGGCCTTTCCGTCCCATCGCTCACCACCGTCCGTCAGCCCATGGAAGCGCTCGGCAACGCCGCGGTTGGCATCATTTTGGACGCCGTCAACGCCGCTATCGAAGAACGCGAATCCCCAGCCCTGCACCGGCTGTTAGCTCCCGAACTAGTGGTGCGCGAATCCACCCGCGCCGTTTCCTGGGCGTAGGATTTCGCCGTGCATGGCTTCGCGTTGTTTTGCTTTGTATTGTTTTGCACTGCGTCGTTTTGCCATGCGACAGCGGTTTTGCGCTTGACTTGCACGCAGCGCGCGCATAATACTCGCTTTAATAAATTTTAATGAATCTCAGCGCGCGGCGTTGAAATTGCCTTTGATTTGGCCCTTGTGGCGGCCGGTTCAGGCTCATCGAAGCGGGCAGCCATCGCCGTTGCTTTTGACCTTGCTTGGTAGCTCGTGGCTTCGCCCAGGCCGTTAAGCACACGAAATGCGCGCTGCTTCAGGCGCTGCAGTACAGTTTGGCAGCTGTCACAGAGAATCCTTCACTGCCCACTCGCTCTCAGGGGAGGTCAAGGCACCTTGCGCAAAAATCATATCCTTCGTTGCCGTCCCGGTAGTGCCGCGGCGGCCCTCGTGCTTTTCGTCTTCGCACTGGCGCCCTCTGGCCTCTTCGCCGATCCTCAAGCAAATGACGCCAAGAAATTGTTCCTGCACTCGGACTGGACCCTCCAGTCCTCTTGCAAAATAAACGCCACCGGCGAGCAAATCTCCACCGCCGGCTTCAATACCACGGGCTGGCATTCCACAACCGTGCCGTCCACCGTCGTAGCTGCCCTGGTCGCCGATAAGACCTACCCCGATCCTTACTACGCAAAAAATCTGCGCGATATTCCCGGCACCGAATATCCCATCGGCAAGAATTTTTCGCTCCTCTCCATGCCGCAAGACAGTCCCTTCCGCTGTTCCTGGTGGTATCGCACCGATTTCAAGCTCCCCGAAAATTTCGCTGGGCGCAAAGTGTGGCTGCATTTCGGCGGCATCAACAATCGCGCCAACATTTGGATCAACGGCCACAAAATCGCCGATGCTAAAGATGTCGCCGGCGCCTATCGCACCTATGAATACGAAATCTCCGCCCACCTCAGGGCAGACCAATCCAATTCACTAGCCGTCGAAACCTTCGCGCAAACCGATAAAGATCTAGGCATCAACTGGGTTGACTGGAATCCCGCCCCGCCGGACAAAGACATGGGCCTCTGGCGGCCCGTCTATCTCCAGTCGAGCGGCCCTGTAGCGATCCGCTACCCGCAAGTCATCACCCATTTCCCCACCACGTCGCTAGCCCAAGCCAATCTCGCCATCGAAGCCGAACTGCACAACGCCACAAACGAAGCAGTCACCGGAACCCTGGAAGCCCGGTTCGACGACGTTCAGATTCATCAGACCTACACGCTGAAGCCGAACGAAACACGCACCGCCCGCTTTCTCTCCGACACCGATCCGCAACTGGAAATCAAAAATCCCAAACTTTGGTGGCCCTATGGCATGGGCGCGCAAGATCTGCACGAACTCGCCGTGCGCTTCACGACAGGCAATCAGGAATCCGACGCGCAAATTGTGAAGTTCGGCATCCGCGAAATCACCGCCGCGCTGAATTCCACCGGCGCCCTGCAATTTTCCATCAATGGGAAAAAAATCTTGATCCGTGGCGGCGGCTGGTCCCCAGACATGCTCCTGCGCCAGGATATGGACCGCCTGCAAAATGAATTTCGCTACGTCCGCGACATGAATCTCAACACCATTCGCCTGGAAGGCAAGCTCGAATCCGACGAGTTCTACAATCTCGCCGACGAGCGCGGTGTCCTCATCATGGCCGGCTGGTGCTGCTGCGATATTTGGGAACAGTGGAAGCACTGGCAGCCCGAACATCTGGAAATTGCCACCGCATCACTGCATTCTCAAATTATGCGCATGAGAAGTCATCCCAGCATGCTCGTCTGGTTGAATGGCAGTGACAATCCTCCGCCCGCCAACGTCGAAACTGCCTACATCAAAGTCCTGAAAGAATCCTCCTGGCCCAATCCTTATATTTCTTCCGCCTCCGCCACGCCCACCACCGTCACCGGACCTTCCGGCGTAAAAATGACTGGCCCGTACGATTACGTTCCGCCCGATTACTGGCTCGTTGACAGCAATAAATACGGCGGCGCCTTCGGATTCAACACCGAGACCGGCCCCGGTCCCGCCCCCTCACTCCAGAGTTGCCTGAAGAAGTTCATTCCCGCCGACCACATGTGGCCGCAGGATTCTTTCTGGAATTTTCACGCCGGCTCCGAAGGCTTCAAGGACCTCACCCATTTCAATAGCGCCATGGACGCGATTTACGGCCCGCCCGAAGGCCTCGACGATTACCTCATCAAATCGCAAGCCATGGCCTACGAAGGCGAACGCGCCATGTTCGAGGCTTACTCTCGCAACAAGTACGCCACCACGGGTATCATTCAATGGATGCTCAATAACGCGTGGCCTTCTACCATCTGGCACCTCTTCGATTATTATCTGCAGCCTGCTGGCGGCTACTTCGGCACGAAAAAAGCCTGCGAGCCTTTGCACGTGCAATATTCCTATGACGACAACAGCATCGCCGTCGTCAACAGCCGCTACGAACGAGCGGCAGGCCTCACGGTCACAGCCAAGCTCTACGACGTTTCTCTGCACGAACGATTTTCAAAACAAGTTCAGGTTGACGTGGACGCCGACGGTGTCCAGAAAGCGCTCACGCTTCCCGTAGAATCTTTCAGCCCCGCGTCGCCTGCCTATTTCGTTCAGCTGCAGTTGCAATCGAGCGACGGAAAGATCGTCAGCCAGAATTTCTACTGGCTCTCCGCCAAAAAGAACACCTACGAATGGGCCAAGACCACCTACCGCTTCACGCCTGTTTCGTCGTACGAAGATTTGACTGCCCTGAAGTCGCTCGAAAAAGTCACCGTGGATGCGAGCGCCAGCATGTTGCCCGGCCCCGATGGTCCGGTCGCGCACGTCCTGCTGAAAAATCCCAGCGACCATCTCGCTTGTCAGATCCAACTGGGCATTCACAAGAGCGGCCAGTCCGATGAAATCCTGCCCGTATTCTGGGACGATAATTACATCGAGCTGATGCCCGGCGAATCTCGCGAACTCACCGCACGCTATCTTCCGTCCTCGGCCGTCTTCGGCGGTTCGGAGCTGACCGTCTCCGGCTGGAACGTCGCGCCAGGCACCATCCCCCTGAAAGAAGGCCGCGGCCTGCCCGCGTCATCCACCGGAGCAGGGCACTGATGTCCGACGAACAGCGCACTCCCTCCAGCATTCCTGCGGGCCAATTTCCGAATCACATGCTGCGCGAAATTTACGAACAGCCCCAGGCGATCCTGGAAACCATTCGCCAAAATGTAGCGGATGACGTAATTTTTTCGAATTCGCTCCAGCCCATCGAAAAGGCCCTCTTCGCCTTCAAGAAAATCATCATCGCTGCCAGCGGTTCCAGCCGCAATGCCGGGCTAGCAGGCGAAATCATGATGGAAGATCTCGCTGGCGTCGCCGTGGACGTGGAATACGCCAGCGAGTATTGCTACCGTTCCACGCATTCGGATACCGATCCGATCGTGGTCGTTCTCACCCAGTCGGGCGAAACCGCTGACACCACTGCCGCGCAACGCGAAGCCCTGAATCGCGGCGCCAAAACCGTCGCCATATCGAATGTCGCGGATTCCACTATCTCCCGCGAAGCCAGCGCCGATCTGCAAACCTGCGCCGGCCTGGAAAAAGCCATCCCCGCGACGAAGAGTTTTACCTCGCAACTCACAATGCTTTATCTGCTCGCGCTGTTTCTCGCGCGCCAGCGCGGTCGCATGACCGCGGAAGTCACGCGCACGCACCTGAATTTTCTGGCGGAGCTACCAAGGCACATCGAAAAGTATCTGCCGTCGTGGGATGCACAAGCTTCCGGCTGCGCCCGCACCTTCCAGCAAGGCCGCACCTTCATGTTCCTGGGCCGCGGCGTCCATTACGCCATAGCCCGCGAAGGCGCGCTCAAGCTCAAGGAAATTTCCTACGTGCAAGCCGAAGGCCTGCCCGCCGGAGAACTCCGACACGGCTCCAACGCTCTGGTGGACGAAAATTTAGTGGTAGTAGCGCTCGCCACGCGCGACGCGGCCGATCCCGATTCCGTCCTGCGCTACCAGAAAACTTTGCTCGTGCTCGAATACGTCAAGAGCCGCGGCGGAAAATCCATCGCCATCGCCACAGAAGGCGATCGCGAAGTAACCGCCGTCGCCGATCGCACCATTTTCGTTCCTCCGGCGACGGAGTTACTCCTGCCGATCCTGGAAGTGGTCCCCCTGCAACTTTTCGCCTACCACTTCGCAGTCCTAAACGGCTGCGACGTGGACCGCCCCAGAAATCTAGTAAAATCCGTGATCACGGAATGAACCGCCGTGCCTCTTCCGGCGGCGTCCCTGAGTTCGTCGCAGCACCGGTTTTCGTAGCGCCGGCGTCCCGCCGGCTCTTTTGCTTTGTCCTTGAATTTACAGCGGCCGCCTGTTTTTTTTAGGCGGGCGCCGTCGCCTTAGACTTTGCTCTTAACCTGACTTTCGTAGCGGCGCACTTCTTCAGTGCGCCACTGGTGACGCGCCGATCGCCGCTGGCGGACTGAAAACCGCCGCGACAGAGACTGGAACGCACGAGAAAAATCTCAAAAGGACCCATGGCCAACGAGCCCACCCAATCCGCGCAATCCACAGTAAAACTCCGCCGCGTTCTAACCCTCTGGGACCTGATCATTATCGGCATCGTCATCATCCAACCGATCGCACCCATGGGCATCTACGGCGTAATCAGCAACGACGCCCGGGGCCACGTCGTCACCACCATCCTCATCGCCATGGTCGCCATGCTCTTTACCGCCATCAGCTACGGAAAAATGGCGCGCGCGTATCCTTCGGCCGGCTCTGCCTACACCTATGTTGGCCAGGAACTCAATCCCGCTCTCGGCTACGTCACCGGCTGGGCCATCGTGATGGATTACATCCTGAATCCTCTGATTTGCACCATCATCTGCAGCCAGCTCACACAAAATATCCTTCCTTTCCTGCCGTATTGGACGCTGGCGGTCTTCTACGCCGGCGCTTTCACGCTTCTCAATATCCGCGGCGTCAAAACCTCGGCTCGCATCAACGACGTAATGGCCGCCGGAATGTCCATCGTCGTCGTGATCTTTTTCGCCTTCGTCATCCATTTTCTCTGGAGCATTCACGAATACGGCCAGGGATTTTTCACTCACCCGTTCTACAATCCCGCCACCTTCAGCTTCAAAAATGTTTTCCACGGAACTTCTGTCGCCGTCCTCACCTACATCGGCTTCGACGCCATCTCCACCTTCTCCGAAGAAGTCGAAAATCCCCGCCGCAATATCATGCTCGCGACCGTCCTGGTCTGCCTCATCACCGGCGTGCTAGCTTCGCTCGAAGTCTACGCCGCACAACTCGTCTGGCGCGACCAGCCGTTTCCGCCGGACAAAATCACCTCCGCCTTCCCCCTCGTCGCACAAACCGCCGGAGGCTATTTCCTGTTCCAGCTCGTCAACTTCACCATCCTCATCGCCAACATCGGCTCTGGCCTGGGCTCGCAGCTCGGCGCCGCCCGGCTCCTCTACGGCATGGGCCGCAGCAACGGCATCCCCAAAAAATTCTTCGGCGCGCTCGATCCGAAAAATCATATCCCACGCAACAACGTCATCCTAGTCGGCGCCATCGCCCTCGCTGGCTCATTCATCATCACCTATGACCAAGGCGCGGACCTTCTCAACTTCGGCGCTCTGCTCGCTTTCATGGGCGTCAACGTTGCCGCACTCGTCCGTTACTACGTACGCGAAGAAAAGAAGCAAATCCTCAATCTTCTTTCACCTCTGCTCGGTTTTCTCATCTGCGCGTTCATCTGGACCCATCTGAGTGGCCCCGCCCTCAAGCTCGGCGCCATCTGGATGGCCCTAGGCATGACCTATGGCGCAATAAAAACCCGTGGCTTTCAGGCCGAGCTGGTCAACTTCGACATTCCCTCCGACGAAAACTGATTTTTCGCGCGTGCTCCTCATCACAAATCACGCCATGCGCGCGCCTTAAGGATCGCGCTCGATTTCGACCTTCGCGAAGCCAGCGGAATCCCGCCGAGCGGCCCATGGCCGACTTGCGCCGCCGCGAAGGTTGCTACGATCCGCCAATCCTAGAAGCTCTCACGG
>Ga0210391_10002579_pt1 | contig 15649 bp, 15 predicted proteins | sample IncBWC12OmetaG_FD_160573 | JGI IMG/M metagenome (GOLD analysis project Ga0210391, IMG submission 160573) | Forest soil microbial communities from Barre Woods Harvard Forest LTER site, Petersham, Massachusetts, United States - Inc-BW-C-12-O ... | reverse complement strand
GCATACGTCTCCCCATGACATTGAGCTTCGTGACATCACCCTTAACTGAATACGACGCTGGCATACGCCAATGCGCCGGCGACGCTTGCCGCAGCGTCCACCAGCGCAAATTGGCACGCAGATGCTGCTAGTGAAAACCGGTGCAGTCTGCTTATGCCGCTTGCAAACACTTTGGATGCGGCGGCAAGCGCATACGTTAGCTCGCCGCGGGCCGCACTTTTGTAAATTTTTATGCTCGGTGCTTCGAATCCGTTACGCGCTCAATAGCCGGGGCCGGGGTCGCCGGAACCACCTGCGGCGCCACCTTCTTCGCCGCCGCGGCCAGCGCGTCCATGCGGACCGCCGCGGCCCATTCCCATGTCTTGCTGCATCTGCGAATATTTGGTGCGCTGGTCGGGCGTGAGAACTTTGTAGATCGCCGCATCCGTCTTGGCGCGAGCCAGAATGCTCTGCGCGGTCAAGTTGCCGATCATGGTCGCGGCTTGTTCCATCGCGGCGGAGTCGTTCGCCTGCACGGCGCTGTTCAGGGTGTCGTGCGCGGCTTTCATGCTGGCGCGGGCAGTTGTGCTGTTGGCGTCGCCGCCGGAGTTCAGGATCGCGGTGACTTGCGATTGCTCCGCAGAGGTGAGCGACAATCGGTCGGTGAGGAACGCTACGCGACGCTGCACGTTGCCGCCGCCGGGGCCGTCTGGGCCTTGCGCGAATGTTCCTGGGGCGGAGAAGATAGCGGCGAGTAAAAGTGCTATGGCTGCTTTTTTCATATTGCGAAAACCTCCTGGTTCATGCAGTAGCCGGTAGTGCCTGGCTCGGTCAGTGGTGTTGCGCCGAATAACGAATCGCTTGCTGGAGTGGCACAATCCCATGTGGTGCTCAGAATGGATTCCCCAATAGCGGGAGAAAAGTTCCGGGACTTTTACGTGAGGAGGCGGGTTGCTGAGAGGCGATGTCGGCCGCCGGGACGCCCGAAGCGCGGCGCTTCCTTGTTCGGTGAGATCGCGTGCCTGGTTAGTTCAATAGAAACTGCTGGATGAACAGGACCGTGGCGTAGAACTGGTAGTCGACGTTTTTCTTTTTGCTGAAGCCGTGGCCTTCGTCCTTGGCCATCAGGAACCATACCGGAGTGCCGTTCTTGCGGACGGTTGCGACCATCTGTTGCGACTCGGTCCAGGGAACGCGCGGATCGTTTTTGCCTTGGATGACGAAAAGGGGTTTGGTGATTTTCTGCGCGTTGTTGGCCGGCGCGATGCGTTCAAGGAAGGCGCGCATTTTGGGATCGCGCTCGTCGCCGTATTCGACGCGGCGCAGATCCTGGCGATAGCCGGAAGTGTTCTCGAGGAACGTGACCAGGTTGGATGGGCCGACGATATCCACCGAGCAGCGCAGGCGATCGTTGTAATTGGTCGCGACTGCCAGAGTCATGAAACCGCCATAGCTTCCGCCGGTGACCATCACGCGGCTCGAGTCGAGATCGGGTTGCTGCGCGATCCAATCGAAAAGCGAGTCGATGTCTTTGTAGGAGTCCTCGCGCAGGAATCCGTTGTCGAGCGTGAGGAAAGTTTTGCCGTAACCTGTCGAGCCGCGCACGTTAGGGAAAATCATGGCGATGCCCAGTTCGTTCATGTAGTAATTGTTGCGGCCGAGAAACGCGGGGCGGAATTGGCCTTCCGGGCCGCCGTGAATATCAATGATCACGGGGCGCTTGCCGGTGAAGCGCGCGGCAGGGCGGTAGAGAAAGCCGCTGATGGATTTTCCGTCGAACGTTTTCCAGTGCACGAGCTCGGCCGCGGAGAAACTTTCTGGATTCAGGCCGCCGGTTTCGCTCGCGGTCCAGCGTTCCACTTTTTCGGTGGTGACGTCCACCGAATAGACATCGGAGGGCGAGTGCGAGCCGGTGACTCCAAAGGCGAGATCGCGGCCGTTACGGTGCCATTTGACGCCGAAAATCAGGCCGGTGGGAAGTTTGGGCGCGGGCTTCTCTTTGCCGGATTTGGTGTCGAGCAGATGCACGATGCCGAAGCCGGCTTCATTTGTGGTGAAGGCGATCGTTTTGCCGTCGGGCGTGATGTCGAACTCTTCGACGTCCCAGTGAATTTGTTCGGTGAGAAACGTGTATTTTTTGGAAGTAACGTCAAGGTAGGCAAGGCGCAGGAATTCCGAGTCTTTATCCGTGGTGAGGTAAATTCCCTTCCCATCTTTGCTGAATCTCGCGCTGGCGTATGCGATTTTATCTGCGCCACCTTTCGGAGTGAGCAGCGTCTTTTCGCCGCTGGCGGAGTCCATGAGCCATAGATAGGTTTCGTTCGCGGAGATCTCTTCGAGGATGAGAATCTGCTTGTCATCAGGCGACCAGTCCAGCGCACCCCAGCCTCCGCCGGTCATTTGCGCCAGCATACGATTGGTCTTCGGGTCTTCAGGGTGCGAAGGTCCGCCCAGCCATATGTCCACGTCCTTGCCGTCGCGGCGCGTGGAGCTGTAGGCGATTTTCGTGCCATCATTCGACCAGACTTCGCCGGTGTTGCGAGATTTTCCGTCAGTGAGCAGGGTGACGGCGCCGCTCGCCTGGTCGTAGCGATAGAGCTGGTAAAATTCGCCACCGCCGATATCCTTGCTGAAGACGAAGGAGTCGCCGCCTTTCGGCGGGTACAGCGCGCTGCGCACATCGTCAACGTAAAAAGTGAGTTGCGTGCGCGCGCCTGCCGGCATCTTTACTTGATGAATTTGAAATGTGTCCGCGAAGCGCGTGGAGATCAGCATCTCGCGCTTGGTGGGATGCCAGCTGGCGAAAATCGCCGAACGAAAATTCGTGTAACGGTCCGCCTGCTCCGCCAACGATTGCAGAATCGGCGGCACACCTTCCACGATAAGGTTTTCGTTAGGCGCCACTACGGCCTCCTGGGATGAGTTCGCACTTTGCGCGATCGCTGCACGCGGAATGGAAATGACCAGCGCGCCCAGCCAAACAGTCTGAGCGGCGTGCAAGACGGTTCGCAGCAATCCTCGGTGTAAACGTGCTGGCAACAGCATCATCATCGCCTTCCTTCAGGCGTCCATGCGCGCCGCAGCGGCCAACGGCCACGCCAACGCCAACTGCAAACCGACCGAGACATTCTACCTATTAGGATTCCGCAAGCCAAAACTTACCTCGGCCACGCCAGCACCGTCAACGAAACGCGAGCTTCTCCGCCCCTGAATCGGGTATAAAGCCTAGCCAGAGACAACTCAGGAGGAGCACATGCGATTTGTCACGGACCAGCGATTTCTTGCGATCTATTCGGGAGTTCTCACTATCGTTTTCAGTGTCACCGTGCTTTGCGGATTCACGGCGCTGCGCAGCCAATCGTTCGACCAACTCACGGTGCGCCGCATCAATCTCGTCGAGCCCGACGGCACACCCCGCCTGATTATTTCCGATCGCGCCGAATTTCCCGGTGCGTTCATGCGCGGAAAGGAGTATCCGCGCCCGGACCGGCGTGATGCTGCGGGCCTGCTGTTCATCAATGACGAGGCTTCTGAAATGGGAGGCCTGATATGGAGTGGGCTAAAGGACAAGGACGGCAGAGTCCAAAATCGCGCCCACCTGAGTTTCGATCAGTACGAGCAAGATCAGATTTTTGTAATTGATTCCGGCCGCGAGGACCAGGATAAGTTTTCCGCGATCCGTATCGGAGAACGCGGAGATTACCCGATTCAGCAAGCATTCGATGCCAACTTGCAGATCAACAAACTGCCCAAGGATCAGCAGGCTGCGGAATGGAAGAAATTCTTCACGACTCATACCGGTGATGCGGACCGAATCTATCTGGGCCGGTCGCCAGACAAATCCGCGTCTCTGCGGATCAAAGACGACCACGGTCACGATCGCCTAATCATCCGCGTCGATGCTGGAGGGAACCCGGTGATTCAGTTTCTCGACGAAGGCGGCAAGGTTAGCAAAGAGATACGAGCGGAGAACTAGGCGGTAGCGCCCGGGTTCCAGGCACGCACGGACACGTCATTCAGCGACACCCCTACCGGCTCGGTAGACGCCACTGAGAGTGCAAGCGCTGGGCTGGGTGCGCGCCGGCTAAATGATCGCCAGATACTGCCACTGGCCGTCAACAGACTTCAACTGGTGCACGCGACCGTCATCGGCGTGGAGGAAATAGCTTCCGTCCGGGATCGGGTGATGGTGCGCCGCACGGACGGAACACCGGGTCCACCGGCCTCCGCGCGCAGCTCCCCATCCACCGCCATGCTCCCTGGCTTCCTCGGTGAGTTCGATGCCATACTTTACTTTGTACTCGACGCCGGTCAACCGTGTTGGCACTAACCGTCCACTGCCCTTCAGCTGTTCTTTGCTCATGATCGAATTAGACGCGGCTACCTAGCGAAAGGTTTCGCCGGTCCCCTCAGACAATTAAAGTGTCACTTAACATTAGACCGCTTTCCACTACGATGATAGCACACGTGCGGCGCAATCCCTAGCGCGGGTTTCGCAATGCTTGCCGAAGGTGATTTCAGGAGCCGTCGACGCTTAAGTTCCCTTAACTAGCTGTAAACGGTATAGATAGCACTTGCGCGCCGAGAGCGTTTGCTGCACCCGTACGCCCGGACTCGAGATCGCGATTAATTCCCTCAGCCAATCTAGGCATGCCTAGCCATCCCCCACAATTCGTGTCCGTGTAGGGCATGCCGCGATTCGAACTATCATCTACACTGGCATACGCTGTGCTAGTATCAAATTCCCCGCAAGCAAAATAATGCGCGCTGCTAATTTCTTCGTTTCGCTCGTGATTGCCACCGTTCTGGCAGGCGGCAACGCGGTCTCAGCCGATTCGTGGGACAAGCCGGCAGGCGCACGACGCATATCCCTGGCGAGCAAGGCTCTCCGCTACAGGGCGGAATCCGCGAGCCCCGCTCCGCAGATCATCGTGATCGGCTTTGTGGGCGGATTTGTCCGGCACGATGACCTAGTACACAGCGGGGTGCAGCTGGCCGCGCGTCTGCGTCAGGACTACCCTTCCGGAGTCTACGTCAACACCTTCGAGAATCATCAAGGTGACCAGGCGCACCGGCAGGTTCTGCAACTTCTGGATACCAATCACGACGGCGCGCTTTCGTCTGACGAAAAGCGCGACGCGCGCGTGGTGATCTACGGACACAGCTGGGGAGCTTCGGAGACTGTCGCGCTGGCAAACCAGCTGAATCGCGACGGAGTGCCCGTGCTGCTGACCATTCAAGTGGACAGCGTTGCGAAATCGGGTGAAGACGATTCGGTGATTCCTGCAAACGTCGCGCAAGCCGTGAATTTCTACCAGAGCGACGGGCTGCTCCACGGACGCCCCGCGATTCGCGCCGCCGATCCGGAGCGCACGCGCATCCTGGGAAATTTCCGACAGGACTACGCCGCTAAGCCCATCCGTTGCGATGCGTATCCTTGGTGGGATCGGATTTTCATGAAGTCGCACATCGAAATCGAATGCGATCCCCGGGTCTGGAAGCAGGTTGAATCGCTCATCCGCTCGAAATTGCCGCCGCCCACCCGCAGCACCGCCGCGATAAGCGCATCGCAGCAAACAGCGGCCAAGATCGCGCAATAGCCCGCCCCCAGAGATGTCTGTTCTGTCCGCAGGTCGACTCACGCACGAAGCAGCTTATTTCCGTCACCTGTACTGCCGGACAGGGTAACCCTGCCGATGCACGGTTTGACGCGGCGCGCGAATCGAACCAGCGTCCCCGTTAAGATGAGCTATGACTGGCAGTTCATCTTCAGGGCAAAACGGCGGCAAACCGCCAGGTGGCGTTCCTGAGGCAAAACCGCGCGCGACGCCGCAGCCGACCCAGCTTCATCCGGGTGCCAGCGACACTCGAGCAAACGCAAGGGGCTCTGCGAACGCCTGGGATCCCACAGCCCCGGCAGTTCCCCAAACAACAATTCCCTGCCCAAAATGTGGCGCGGCCGTACGCGAAGTCGCGCGCTTCTGCCAGCGCTGCCATATGACGATGCGTTTTGACTGCCCTTCTTGCGGCAATAAACAACGCACGGGGGTAAAGTGCGAAAAATGCGGAATCAACTTCGTGAAATATATCGGCGCAGTGGTCGCCGCCAAGAAACCTGAAGAAGACGCGATCGAGCAAAGGCTGGAACGGCGCAGCGCCCTCCTGAAAAATATCCTCGCAATCCCGCTCACCGGCGGCCTTAAGCTCTTCAAGCAACTTTTTCAAGCGAGCAACCGCAAGTCGTAGGTCACGAATGCAAATCTCGCGACGTCGGCAAAAAACCGCGGCGCGAATACCCACGGCCCGCTGAGCGTTTCACTTCCAGCATCCAATAATTGAACGTGCACTCGGCCACACCGACTAGCGTGTGGCGCTGGCTCGATGCGGGGCGTGGTACCGTGCGGCCCGGGGCTGCGGCGGCTTGCCGTGAAATGTCGCAAACTACGGATGTTTGGGGCGGGGGGGCCAGGGCTCCAGGAGCTGTTCCTTGCGATAGATGAGGGCGTTGATGTTGTAGGGAGCAAGTTCGATGCTGTGGCCGTGAGTGATCGCGTCGGTGGGGCAGGCTTCTACGCAGTAACCGCAGAAAATGCAGCGCGAATAATCGATGTTGTACACCTTCGCATAGCGCTCGCCCGCGGAAATGCGATTCGCGGCAGTATTTTCAGCAGCTTCGATGTAAATACAGTTCGCAGGACAGGCTGCGGCGCACAGAAAACAGCCGACGCACTTTTCGTAGCCGTGCTCGTCACGCTGTAAAACATGGATTCCGCGATAGCGTGGTTGCACGGTGGGGGGCGCGTCAGGGAAACTTTCGGTGGTAGTTTTGCGAAACATCGTGCGCAGCGTCACGCTGAAGCCCTTGTAAAGGGTGAAGAATGTTTCGCCGACTTCCTGAATGAGGGATGCCATCGCAATCACTTTAGCAGAGTCGACAGAGGCAGGCAAACGGAGCGGTGACCGGTGATGAGTGAATCGCGATCTGTGCTCCGCGACGCGCGACCCGTGAGCAGCGTTGCGGGTGGACGGGGCAGGCGGCGACAGCACGGGGTGCGCCGGCCCACAGGCGCTCCGGGTAGTCGCCACGTGGCGCCGGCTTGCGCCGCTCGCTATTGGGTGAGTTTTCATTTTGGTTTTCATTCGCGGGTAAGGCAGAAGGCGGGCGAGTTCAGCTGCATGTGTGTGCAGACTTGCTTCACATTTGGTACAGAATTAGTACGACCTGTACGAAACGATTGGAGGCCCGCACCGCGGCGACGCCGGAGTTTTCATCGCACGAAATTCACAATCTCGCACGCGAGCGGAAAACCTGCGGATGCGGCAGCCGGTTTTCTCAATCGAGGATCAGGTTGTCTTCGCCGAGAGCGACGCGGCGGCGATCAAGCATAGTGTAATCAGGATTGAGAAAACGAGGGGGGTGGTGAAGGCGTACATCCAGGTCAGCGCTGTAACTGCCACAAAGCAAATGGCGAGCGCCCACGCAATGTTGCGTACGCGCGCCAAAGTCTCTGGCGGGAGCGCGGCCAGCAGCCAAGCCAGTACCGCGGCAAACAAAAGAAACACGGTGAAAAAAAGCCCGAACGCGCTAAAGAAGTCCCAATACGTTCGGGTGAATCCTTGCGCGTCAAAGTGGACGGAGCGCATTAGCCCAAGAACCGCGTCCGCTCGCCATTCCGGATTATTCTGGCGAAAGCCGAACGTGTGTCCGGCTGCAAACAGCGCCAGAAGAACGGAAGAGATTCGGTAAAGAATTCCCGCTTTCACGTACTGCCTCCTGTGAATTCGTGGGCGCACTTTAGCACATCAGTAATATTTACGGTCAAAATGGCGGCCGCCGTCTGGTTATTAGGCCCGGTCCCGATCACCGTGATCGTGGTGGCTCCGGAGTTGTTCGTGGTTGGCCTAGCGGTGCAACCCGCGGCAAACACTGCAACCGCCGCCGGTGGCGCGCTGGTGCGCGGATTTCCTGCGCCGCCACAGGCCGGCCGATTGCGCCCACTCGCAACCGGGCGCCGGCGCGAAGATCGTTTTCATCGGCGATGCGATGCTGCTCGGGCCGCCACCAAACTAAGTTCCAATTGGCGCACCGGGTTTTTCCTTACCGCGCGGTACCCTCCGCTTCTTCCCTGGCCGCGAGCATCGTCGTAACCGGACCGCCATTGGGCGTCACCGAATACGGCTCGAATTCGCAATCGATTCCCTCGCGCAAGTTCGAGCAGGAGAATTGTACTTGCTGATTGGATCCCTTCGCGGGTGCAACGGTCACCGTGCTCATTCCGGATTTTTTATCTCCCATCCGCGCATCACGCTCCACCCCGCGCGGCCTACCCCTTTTCGCGCGACGCTAGCGTACCTGCGAATCGTGGACGCGATGGAGACATGGCGGCGGGCTCGCAAGTCATTGTTCGGCCGCGCCGCTACAGTCAATTCTTGAACTCACTACAGAGTGTACCGGATAGCCGCACGTCCCTCGGGTTCGTACATTACCTACCAGCGCTTCGCCCAGCGGCGCGATGCATACCTAAGTCACAGTCGCGCGAGGTACTCCGATGACACAGACTCAAATGGCAGTTCTTGTAATCGCGGTAATCGTGGCCGTAGCGGTGCTGGCCCTGCTTGTTTTGCGACGACGCAGCGCAAAACTGCGTGCCCGGTTTGGCTCGGAATACGATCGGGTTGTCGCCGAAAAGGGGAATCGCTTCAAGGCCGAAGCCCAACTTGAGAGCATCGAAAAACGAGTGAAGAGCTATTCTTTGCAGACACTCGACGCGGCTGATCGCGATCGCTTTCAACAGCAGTGGCGGAAGATCCAGGCGACATTCGTGGACGATCCTTCCGGTGCATTGTCTGAAGCGGACCAGCTTATCGGTACGGTGATGTCGGCCTGCGGCTATCCACCCAGCGATTTTGAAAACCGCGCTGCGGAAATTTCGGTTGACCACGCGACGGTGGTCGAGCATTACCGCGCTGGACACGAAATAGCAGTGCGCCACTCGCAACGCCAAGCCACGACCGAGGATCTCCGAAAAGCCATGCTTCATTACCGTGCCTTGTTCGACGAATTAGTCGGAGAAGAGCGGGTCCCACTGCGCGCGCGTGCGGTTGGCCGCGCTTAGGCGAATAGGGCGAATGCGGCGAGCCCGATATCAATTTAATTTTCCAAACCTTGAAACAAAGGAGATTGTTCATGACCGAATATCTTGGCAAGGACCGAGGCCTCGTCTCTGAAAAGGTGAAGGTTGACGACCCGAACGCGACAGAAGCAGAAACAATTACCGAGCGAGTGCTGGGATCCGACTCCGAGGCTCGCACATTGATCACGCCGCCTCCCGCAAACGTTGCGGTCGCGAACGTCGCGAGCCCGTCGAGCACAGGCGCCGCCGTCGCGCGCGCACGTGAGGAAGACAGCGTCGCCCTGTTTATAGCGAACGAAGCGAACGAGCTACGCGCTCGTTGGGATGGCATTCAGGTGGGATTCGTTGACGAACCGCGCAAGTCCGTGCAAGAGGCGGATGCACTTGTTTCCGCGACAATCACGCGGCTGGCAGAGATGTTTGCCGCTGAGCGCCAAAAACTAGAACAACAGTGGGATCGCAGCGAGAATATTTCAACCGAGGATTTGCGTGTGGCGTTGCAACGCTACCGCTCGTTTTTTGCTCGATTGCTCGCGATTTGAACGCACGGGTCGCCGCACGCACCGTAAAAGGGAACTACTCTAGCCCGCCGCCGACGGAAACGACGCAGTGCGTTTGGGGCAAAGCGATGACGGATGCCGCCTGCGGGGCCGCGTCGGTCCGGAATCATTGAGACGCGCAGCCTGCCCTCGCGCAGGTGCGAACTCATCCCCGGAGATCCCCGAACCTGGCTTCGATTAGCCATTGGATGAGCGCGAAGAGCATCGCGGTGGATACGCCGAACAGGAGCATGCCGTTGGCGGCCTCGAGCGGCCCCAGAAATCTCCAATGCGGCGTCATGATCAGATCACCGTATCCCAGCGTGGTGTAGTTGACCGCAGAGTGGTAGTACGCGGTTCCAAAATACGGAAACTCCCCACACAGCACGAAGACCTCAGCCCACAAAGCGATCTCAATCAGGTGTGCCGCGAGCGTAGCCAGCATGGCCAGCACGACCACTGGAAAATCGCTCCAAAAGCTCCTGCCAGTCCGGCCCAGTCTTCGCTCACGGCGAAGCAGGTTCAGCGACACGCTTACGGACAGGGCGTGGATGAAGATGGTACATAAGATGACGACTGCGCCCACCGCCAGCGGAACGAGGATCGGGATGCGAAGAGCTTGCGTCATAGTTTGTGGCTTGCGCTCGCAACCGGCACCGAAGCCGCCGCTTGCTTGCTGCTGCGAATTGCTATCTATTCAGGAGTGAGGCCCATCGCCTGAGTGACTTCGTCGCGCGCCTGAATGTAATCGAGCTGCGACTGGAGCAACGAAGTCTTGGCATCGTACTCCTGCGCCACGGCGTTCTGCAGCTGCGATTGTAGGGCCTCGCCTTTCTGCAGCTGTTGCGTGAATACGCGGCTGGACTCGGCGCGCAAAGCGTACAATTCCTGGGAAACTTGCACCATTTCCCGCGTTCGCTGCAGTTTGTTGTAAGCAACCTGCAACCGCAACTCCACGTCCTCCGTCACACGTGCAAGATTTTCTTTGGCCTCCGCCACCTGCGCGTCGCTTTCTCGCACCGCTGCGCGTCTCTTGCCGCCGTCGAAAAGATCGTAAGTCAGCTCAAATCCGAAGGAGCCGAAGTTGTGCGCCAGAAAAGGGACATTGTTCTGATAACTGTAGCGAGCAAACGCCGTGACGTCTGGCACATAGTCAGCCTTGGACAATTGCACGGCGGCGTTCGCCTTTCGCAGTTCCTCGCGCGCCGCTACGATTTCTGGATGCGATTGCAGAGCGACCTTGACGCACTCCTGGCGCTCGCAAGTATCATGGACGCCGGGAACGCTGGGATCCAGATCCAGCTGCGTCGTCAGCGGCAACCCGGTTACGTCGTTCAGTTGCATGGTCAGGTCCGAGAGCTGCAACTCAGTGGACAGCAGTTCTTGTCTTGCTTGCAGTGATTGCGCGTGGCTTTCGATCACGTCTTCATCCAGCGCGCTGCCGTATTTCACCTGCTGGGTGCGCTCGCTCTGTAGGTCTTCGGCAGCTTTGATTCGAGCCTCGGTGGCGCTATGGTGCAGCTGCGTGATCAGCACACGGTAATAAAGCTCGTGAACTTTCAGCGCGACTTCGTTTTCCGTTTCCTGCGCGTCCGCTCGTGTGGCGCCCAAATCCGCGCTCGCAGCTTCATTCGCAGGTTTGACCCTTGTGAATAATTGCGTAAGCGGCTGCACCAACCCGGTGCCGCTGGTCACGAACGTCTCTCCGCCCTGATTGAGAATCACCGAACTGGCGGGAATCGGAGTTCCGGCCACGGTACCCAGGCTGCCCGCTGCAATTTGGATGAATTGCGTGTCCGTCACGGTGAACACTCGGCTCTCGTTCTTTATAGTGGGATAGTAGGCGCTTTTGGCTTTCTCCTTCGCGTGTTGCATTTCCTCCACGCGCAATCCGGCGATGCGCACCACGTGATTGTGCTTCAGCGCGAGCTGCACTGCTTCCTGCAGAGTGAGGTGGCGAGGAGAAGTCGCCGCCTGCTCCTGCGCCCGAACGAAAGTCAGCGGGCCCAGCAATAACAGACCGGCGGCCAATATTTTGCTGCGTGCTTTCATGATTTCGTCTCCTGAGGCGCGGGCGATCGTTCCTGCAAGGCGCTGAGGTGGCCGTAACTCAACGGTGACTCGCGAAGCATGGCGATGAGCAGCAGAGCGACGACGCTCGCCCAAGCCACCAGGTAGAATCCATCGATGATGCTCAGCGTGTAGGCTTGCAGCCGTAACCTGCCGGCCACAATATCCACCGCCCGGCCGGCGGCGGCGGGCAGTCCGGACGATTTTGCATACACTCCCGCCGTGAGCGCCCGAATATTGCCATCCGTGATCCAGTTTCCTTTTTGCACGTGCAGGCCCAGGAGGTTTGAATGGAGCTTTTCTCGCTGCGCGATGAAGTGGCCCATGAACACCGCGCCGAGTTCCCCGCCGAACAAGCGCACCACATGGAAGAACGCAGAAAATGTCAGGATCCATTGCGGTTTCGATAGTCCGCCCGAAAAAATCCCTTGCAGGATAATCGTCGCCACCAACCCGACAAACGCGAAGCATTGTCCAAGGCCCATGAGCAATTCCGTGGGGTAATAGTTCGACGCCGACCACGCGCTGGTGAGGTCCGCGTTTAAATACGACGCTATAGCAATGCAGACGAAACCGGAGGCCATCAGCAGGCGCGAATCAAGTCCTGACAACAGCAGAAGCCCGGCAATAAAGGCGAGGACAATCAGTGGAGTTGCGCTCCAAATTATCGCCGGCCCAATTTGATCGGCTTCGAAGCCGTGGATTCCCAGCGATTGCGGTATCAGGATGATGGTCGCCACCAGAGAAAACCGAAACAAAAACAGCCCGATGCCAAGCAGCATCGTGTTCCACTGGCGCAGATAAGGCATGTCAACCAAAGGATTCGGACCGCGCAGACGCCGGACTGTTGCCGCGATCAGTAAGACCAAACCGCCGAAGAATAATGCGTTGAACACTCCGGAACGCCACCAGTCCAGCCGTTCGCCCTGATCAACCGCTCCGTACAGCATCGCGAATCCCAGGCTGCCGTACAGAAATGCCGCGAAACTCGGAGGAGCGCCCGACCTCTTTGGCGCGGGAGACGCGGGAATTCCGTAATAGATGCACAGCACCATCAACGGCGTGATCACCGCCGAATTCCAGAACATCCAGTGCCAGGAGAGATGATCCCGGTACCAGCCGTAGAGCGATGGAGCGATGTTTACGGCGCCGTCAACAAACGTCGCATACAGCGCTATTGTGAACGGAAGGAATCGCAGCGGAATATTGCGCAGCGCGAAGGTCAGCGTCAGCGGGTAGAACGTGCCCGACGCCAACCCGGCCAAAACGAGAGCGCAGATGAGCAAACTGTAGTTGTGGATCAGGGGAAGGAAAGCGCAGAGCAACGTAAACGCCGTCGCCGCGTAGAATAGAATTTTGCGGGGTCCCAAGAGAGCGCCTACAAAAACAGTAAAAGGCCCGATGAACATCAAGGCCATGTTGTAGGCGCTGCCAATCCATGCGCCGTCGTCGAAGCTGATACCTAGGTGGCCCTTGAGGTCTGCAGTGCCGAGCGAAAGCATGCGGCCGGTGAGGGTGACAATTCCGGCGCCCATGATTACTCCCAGGATTCCGAGCAACGGACTCTGCGAGAGTTCCGAGGGCGCGGCTTTGGCAAGAACACCGGCAATTTGTGTCGGCGGTGGTAAGCGTACAGCCGTGGTTGCAGCAGCCATCGTGCGCTCCACTCAGTGTTTGGTGCGCACGGTGGCGACGACGGAAAGGCCCGGACGCAAGGTCGCTGCCACGCTGGGGTCATCGAGCGCGATCTTGACGGGGATTCTTTGCACCACTTTCGTGTAATTGCCGGTGGCGTTATCGGGCGGCAGCAGTGCGAATTGCGAACCGCTGGCAGGGGCGATCTCCAGCACCTTGCCGTGAATCACCTTGCCTGGATATTCATCCACTGCGATCTCCGCAACGTCGCCAACCTTCATATTGGTGAGCTGCGTCTCGCGGTAATTCGCTTCCACCCATTTAATTCGGCTCACGAAGGAAATGACTTGCGTTCCGGGAGAGACCAACTGTCCTGGCCGCACTTGCCTTTCGCCCACCGTGCCATCGCCGGGCGCATCGATCGTCGTATAGCCCAGATTCACTTGTGCGCCAGTGAGCGCGGCCTGTTTGGCGTGAAGGTCGGCCACCAGTTCGGCGTCTTGCGATTCCAGCACGGCTTTGGCCCGGCGTTCAGCCTCCGCCGCTAGCTCATTGCTGCGCAGTTGAGTTTTCGCCTCCTCCAGGTCAGCCTGGCGGCTCGCCAGCTGCGCCGCAAACCGCTCCTGGTCGGCCACTGCTTGTTCGACTTTTTGCTGCGTGGCGGACCGCGTCTGCAGTAAAGTTTCTTGCCGATTGCGTTCCGCCTTTGAGCGCACCACTTCGGCTTGCGCGGCGTCAATGCCGGCCTGGGCGGCTGTGATCTGCGCGCGCGCTTGATCGATTCCCGCTAGAGCACGATCGATCTTGGCGTCTTGCAGCTCACGCTGCCGGCGATTATTTTCGATCGCTGCCTTGGCCGCTTCCACCGCCGCAACTGCCTGCGCCACTTGCGCCTTGTAATCGTCATCATCCAAAGCAACGATCAGGTCTCCTTGATGAACTTCCTGGTAGTCGGAGACTTTTACATCCCGCACGATGCCTGCTACTTTCGTGCTGAGCGGCGTCAGATCGCCGCGGACGTAAGCGTCGTCGGTGACTTGTTCGATTCGGCCTCCCTCCCACGCATTCCAGTTCCGGGTGATCGTGAGCAGTACTGCGGCCGCCAGCAGCAAGACCAGCAGGGGCGTTCCGTACTTTTGCCACTTCGGCCGTGGCTTTGTTGGCTCTGTTGCGTGTTCGGGCGCGGCGGCTGGGACCGGAGCCGGCGTACTTGCGGCCATAATGAATAGGCCTCCTTTATACAGCTCGGGCTCAAACCAGAGGCAATTCGAGCCCCAATTTACCCGGGGATGCATCTGCTTGAAAGGATTGAGCCTGTTAACCCTGCCGATATACAGAGCTGGCGAGCGAGTGTCAACATGTTCTCAGCTGCGCAGATATTGACAGCCCCGGACGACAAGCTCTCCCATTTCACTGAGTCGCATTTACGCTGCTGCGGTGGCGCTGGCTTGGCGTGGCAGTGCTGGTGATTGCTTTCGTGCTGCTGCTTTGCGTTTCTGCTGCAGCCAAGGTTGCATCATCTGAATTCCGGATTGCTGGTCGGTGATGATTTCTCGGGCTAGCCTGCGCAGCTCTGAGTCCGGGCCCTGCAGCAACCGCGTCTTGGCCATTTCGATTGCGGCCTGATGGCACGGAAGCATGAGCCGGACAAAGTTGAGGTCGCCCTCGACGGAAGGCTAGACGGAGGCCATCGCCGCATCCATCGTTTTCATGGCCGCCATCAATTCCTGCCAATCGGGTGCAGCCGCGATGTGATGGCCGCACTCGTTGGCATCCTGACGTCCTTCAGCAGGTTCCTGCTCCGTGTTCGCGTTTGCGTTAGGGTTTGGGTTCGCATAGGTTTTCGACAGCGGCTTCCGCCCTCGCGACAGCATTCGGAATTCTCAGGGCGCGGGTCTGGTTACTTCCTTCGAGAGGTAAATTATTTGGCCGACGTGATGGTAGGCGTGGGCGGCCATGCGCAGGAATACGGTGAAGCGGTCGTGGGCTTCTGGTTCTCGCACGGCGGAATAGGGTTGGGCGAAATCTTCGGCGGACTGTTTGCGGATGGTGGCGGCGACCATGGCGATAGCGCGGTCGAAATCGACGAGTACTTGTTCCTTGGAGAGCATGCGCGGCTCGTTGAATTCGCGGTCGCGGTCACGCACGTAGCCGGTACCGGCGATTTGCGCGCCGATGTAGTAATTCAGATTGCCAGTGAGATGCAGGAGCAGATGGCCGATGCTATTGCCGTAAGGATAGGGCTTTCGCCAGAGCTGCTCGGTGGAAAGGGGCAGCGACCCATTGGTGAAG
>Ga0210391_10002578_pt1 | contig 15653 bp, 12 predicted proteins | sample IncBWC12OmetaG_FD_160573 | JGI IMG/M metagenome (GOLD analysis project Ga0210391, IMG submission 160573) | Forest soil microbial communities from Barre Woods Harvard Forest LTER site, Petersham, Massachusetts, United States - Inc-BW-C-12-O ... | reverse complement strand
CCCAACCTCAGTAATCTTGCGCTTTTTCCACCCGAGGGTAAGATCGTTCTGTTCTTTTTCAGGACCGTTCGTTCCCTGGATATTTTTGCGAGCCTCCCAGGCAGTACAGCGCACGCGGAAGCTCCCAGGATGGCCCGGCCCTGATTTCCGGTAGCTACTGCGTGAGCGTTCGCGGAGCGCCGTTTCGGTGAGGTCAGGCGTCATGCGCAAAATCATTTTGTCCATCGGGTTCTTCGCATTTCTAATTGCAGGCTGCGGAGGCGGCGGTTCCACAGGAACTGGCACGATCACTCCAACGGCTGCGACTCCCACCTTCACTCCGGCTGCTGGAACCTTCACCTCGGCGCAATCCGTCACGCTCTCTGACACCACGTCCGGCGCTTCGATCTACTACACGACGAACGGCTCAGTGCCCACCAGCGCCTCGACGCTCTACTCGGCCTCCGCACCCATCGCTGTCGGCGCCACCACCACCATCAATGCGATTGCCATCGAGTCGGGCTATTTGAACAGCGCCGTTGCGTCCGCCACCTACACCATCAACCTGCCGGCCGCGACCCCAACCTTCTCGCCCGTTCCCGGAACCTATACCTCGGCGCAGAGCGTCAGCCTGGCTGACACCACGACCGGCGCTTCGATCTACTACACCATCGACGGCTCAACGCCTTCCAGCGGATCCACGCTCTTCTCAGCGGCCACGCCCATCCCTGTGAATGCGACGACAACCATCAAGGCAATCGCCATTGCCACCGGCTTCTCCAACAGCGCCGTAGCCACCGGCGTTTACACCATCAATCTGCCGCCCGCGGCAACACCAACCTTCTCACCCACTCCGGGCTCGTTCTCCTCAGCCCAGAGCGTCACCCTCGCTGACGCCACCACCGGCGCGTCCATCTACTACACCACCGACGGCTCGACGCCCACCACGTCGTCGACCCTGTTCTCCGCCGCGTCGCCCATCGCTGTCTCTCAAACCACCACCATCAATGCGATTGCCGTCGCCACCGGATATTCCCCCAGCGCGGTCGCCATGGGCTCCTACTCGATAGCCGGTTCCGTTTCGCCGGTATCCGTCGTCCTCACCACCGACGATCGGACCAAGCTGATGGTCCCGCAAGCCAGCGTCAAATTCGCAAGCAGCACAGGCGACGCGACCAGCAACACCATCGTCATCGATCCAACCCAGCAGTATCAGTCCATTGACGGCTTTGGCGCTGCCTTCACCGATTCTGCCGCGCATTTGCTCATCGAAACAGAGCCCCCCGCTGATTTGCCGGGTACCGTCAGCGACCTCTTTACCCGCACCGGCAACGGCATCGGCCTCAGCTTTATGCGCATCCCCATGGGCGCGTCGGATATCGCGCTGTCCGTCTACTCCTATGACGATCAGCCCGTCGGCACAACCGACCTGCCGCTTTCGCATTTCTCCATCGCCCACGATCAGGCTTACATCCTGCCGCTCATTACCCAGGCTCTCGCGCTTAATCCGCAGATGAAGCTCATGGCCAATCCCTGGAGCCCTCCCGGCTGGATGAAAGATCCCGCTTCCATGAGTCCCGTCTCCTTGCTCGGCGGAACGCTCCTGATGACCCCGGCCAACGAAACCGCCTTCGCCAACTACTTCGTGAAATTCATTCAGGCATACCAGGCTGCGGGCGTACCCATTGACTACATCACCCTGCAGAACGAGCCCCTGAATATCACCACGCAGTATCCCAGCATGGGTATGGCTGACACTGTCCAGTTGTCCCTGCTGCAGAACAACGTGTTGAGCGCTTTGGCGGCGAACAACCTCACCACGAAAGTGTTTGTCTACGACCACAACTGGGACACGCCGTCCTATCCGGAAACTGTGCTCCAGGGCCTGACGCCGCAGCAACTCACTCAGGTGGCCGGCACTGCGTGGCACGGCTACGGCGGCGCTCCAGGAGCCCAGCAGTTGGTGCAGAATGATTTCTCCGCCCTCGGCGCATGGGAGACGGAACACTCCGGCGGCACCTGGATTACCGATCAGTTCACCTCCGACATGCTGGAGATCACCCAGGTCCTGCGCAATGCCGCCAAATCCTACGTGAAGTGGAGTCTTGCTCTCGACGAGAACCTCGGTCCCAATCTCACCCTGAACGCCGGACTCGGCGGATGCAATACCTGCACACCCATCATCACGGTGAATAGTTTGACAGGCGCGGTCACCAAAGACATCGAGTACTACACGCTGGGCCACTACAGTAAGTATGTCTTGCCCGGCGCGGTGCGCCTCTTCACCACCAACACGCCCTACGTCGCCAGCGTCGCCTTCCAGAATCCCGATGGCTCCATGGCGCTGATCGCCTACAACACCTCCAGGGCCAGCCAGACCTTCCAGGTGCAGTGGGGAACGCTGGCATTCTCCTACACCCTTCCCGCCACCGCCGCCGCTACGTTTACGTGGACGGGCAACCAGGTCGGCGCTACTCCGCCCGTTGCCGCCACATCGCAAATTCAGGGCTCCAGCTTCTCAAGCGAATCCATGCTGGAGACCGAACCCACATCCGACTCCACCGGCGAATATGATCTGGGCTACATCGCTCCCAATGCGTATGCCGTTTACCAGAATGTTGACTTCGGCACCGGAGTCTCCCAGGTCAGCGTGCGAACCGCCAGCGGTGGAAACGGCGGGACTGCGACCTTCTACGTCGACAGCATGGCGAGTACGCCCATCGCGATCGTTGCATTGCCAGTAACCGGCGGATGGCAAACGTGGGTCATCACCATCCCCGCGCCTGTCACCAACGTGACCGGCGTGCATACCCTCTACGTCGTCTTTACCGGAGGAGGAACGACGGGCAGCATTTCAAACGTCAACTGGTTCCAGTTCCAGTAGCTCGGCCACGGTCGAAGCTGCCTTCCGCAGCAGTTGCGTTCGCAAGCGTGCGCAACAGCAGCAACGCATCTTCGGCCTTTTGATCCGGTGCAGAATCGCCGAAGAACACTGTTAGTTCGGGGCACAGTTGTGTCACCAGCCTGTACGACCGATCCGGGAAGTAAATTCCCTTAACGGCCTGAATAATTTCGTCCACCCTGGACGTCTCAAGCAGGCCCTGATCCACAGCCTTCTGTAGTGCAAAGCGGATATTGACGAGCGGCGCCGACGTCGCCCGGTACGTTGCCGGATCATACGCGACCGCTACTTCATCGTCGGCGTCGAGCACGCCGTCGCGATACGCCTCGAAGATGCTGCCGACGCCGATCATGCCGCAGGATTCAAGCTCCGCTGCCCGCAGCGCTCCCATGCTCGACGCGCCATAGACGCGCACCCCGCGCTCCAGCAGCGGAAGAATCTCCTTGGGAGACACTGCAAGATTCTGATAGAACTCCCCATCCACGATCCCGATGCACTCAATCTCCGGGCCGAGACACGCCAGATCCCCGCGCTTGACCGGCGGAAGATACTCCGCGTCCACGCTAGCTCGCGCCGTCGTCACGCTGAGCGTCGGCCCCAAATAGATGGCGATCCTACGCATGCTTGCGCCAGAACTCCATCGTGCGTGGCCCCAGCGGACCGTGCGCGATCGCCCAGGTTTCCAAACCCGGCACCATCACCCGCACCACAGCAAAGGGCGCATCCGGCGGCGTGAAGTCGATGACGATGACCTGGTTGATGCCGCGCGCGCTCAGTTGCGCCAGCAGATGATCGAGATCCTCTCCCACGTCGTCATGGGAGGCAGAGGGCAGATCGGTGATCCGCCGCCGCACGTTCGACTGGCCGAGATACCACTGCTGCCGATTCACCGCGCGCACGCGGCGCGTGTGCAAATTGAGTTGCGAAGGCGGCGCATCCACCGGCATCAAATCCTCACGCACGCCCTGAATATCGACGCACCGCGACTGCGCTGCTTCCGTCAGCGCGCGCCGCGCCGCCACTCGTGCATCCGGATGCGTGCCCAGACCGCAATGCACCATGGGAAAACCGGGGATCATCTCGTCGGCAACCGCGGCAAACAGTGTCGGGATGCCAAGATCGGAAGTAATGTCGTGAACAACCGGACGCAGCCCAGCCCGCGCAAACAACTCGACAGCCGGATCGTCGTCGAGATCGACGCAGGGAAACAATTCAAGATCGTCGGATGGCGCCTCCGTATTGTTGGGATCGGCGATCCGCTGGCGCGCCCACGGCAGCAAATGGGCGCCCACTTCAGCCAGCGTCCACGCATCTCGCTCGATCACTTCGCACAACGCCTGGCAAATCGCTTCTTCGCGAATATTCCCCGCTGCCATGCCATTCGTGGACGTGAACGCAAAGCACGAAGGATGCGGAACATCGTGCCACAGATACCCCGCCAGCTTCGCGGGAACAAGGACCTCACGGCCCCCCATCAAATCTCTGCCCGCGACCCACCCGTACGTGCGCGCCTCAGAATAATCCGCAGCGAGAATCTCTTTCACATCGCGCGGATCCAGCACCGCGTACTTCTGCCGCAGTTCCTCGAAACTCCCCTCCACAATCGGCAGGCGCGCATGCAGCGCGGTCTGCCGCTCGACGGCCTCCATCAGAGCGCCGGTCTTCGCGTCGATATCGCGCAGGCCCTTGCCGTTATAGACGGACAGTTCGTCGTCCGACCTGGGAACCACCGCGCAGTACGTGGGGATGCCGATGCGATCGAGACCCGTAATATCTGCAAGCCGCGTAACGCCGAGGGACTTCGCGACGGGCTGCGCTCGCGCGAATGTCTCCTCGGCCGTGACTGTGCGTTGCGTACCGGGAACCTTGCGGAGTTTGCGACGGGGCTGCGCCATCCGTTGCGGTTCCGCAACTCCGGCTAGCGTCGCCACTCGGTGCAGATAATCCCATTCTGCGGCGGAGCCTCCGCGAACAATTTCTCAACATCACCCGCCGTAGCATCCGGTCCAAACCACTTGGCCATCTGGTCGACGGTCGGTTTCCCGCCATCGAAGAACGCTCTTTGCGCCGCGTTCAGAGAGTTCCGAAAGGCAGAAAGTTTCGTCAGATAATCACGAAAATCCCCATCGCCAATTCCCATCTTCTTCAGCATGTCTTCACGAGTCATTGAACGTTCTCCTGATTTGGGGTTAGGTTGAGTTTGGTTTCCAGAGCCTGCAGGCGTGGGTTCGACCGCAGGGAATCCAGCATGGGATCGACACCCACAAACAAAATGTCGGACTCCCGATTCGCGGCAGCCTTTTCGAGATAATCCACCGCCTTGTCTTTATACCCCAGTGCAGCCAGCAGCGTGGCGACGGGAAAATTCAGGTGCGCTTGTTTTGCATTCTCCACCTGCTCCAACTGCTGCTGCGCATCGGCCTTTCGTCCGCTTTGCGCGTATGCAATGCCCAGCAGCACATCGCGCACCGACCGCGCATCGTCCGACGTAAAAACATTGCTCGTTAGCAGGGGCAGCGCCTTCTCCGGCTCATCCATCGCAATAGAGTTATCCGCCAGTTCCGCCGTCACCACCCAGTGCGCGGGCTTGCTGTTCCTCATCGGTTCCAGCCGGGCGAGGGAAGCCGTGTACTGCCGCCCGTAATAGTCTGAGATCGCCATGCTCACTTCCGCGCCCAAACTCTTCTGCGGCGTCCGTTCCGCATACGCGTATTGCGCGCGCGCTTCAGCGAAGCGGCCCAGCGGCGTCAGCAGATGCAGCGCATACGAAACATGCGCGGGCAAATAGCCAGGGTCCAGCTCGATAGCTCGCTTATAATCCTTTTCCGCCGCGTTCCAGTTGAAATCCTTCAGCACCTCCACTTCTGCCAGCGAACTGTATGCCTCGGCTGAAGTGCTGTCCAGTTGCAGCGCGCGGCGCGCGGTCTGCTCAGCCTGATTCAGCAGGGCCAGCGGCTCTTCCGGTCGATTGTAGTTGTAGGCCATCAGCGAATAGGCATGCGCCAATTCAGCCATCGCATCAGCATTCTTTGGATCCGCATCAATCGCCTGCTGAAAGGAATCAATCGCCCGGGCGAACCCTTCCGGCGTATGCTCCGCCAGCGCCGCCTCGCCTTTTTGGTAAGCCGCCTCCGCAGCAGGATTCGTAGATCGCGATAGCCGCGCCTTCGCAGTAGTCGAGCCATCCACCTGCAGCTGCAGGCGAAACGCCACTTCCTCCGCAATATCGGCTTCCAACGCCGCAAAATCCGCCGGCTTTGAGTTGTAGCTCTGCCCCCAGATCTGCGCCCCCGTATTCGCATCCACAAGATTCACGTCCAGCCGGAATCCATCGGGCGTCTTCGCAATCGAGCCACTCACCACAGCATCGACCTTCAATTGCCGCCCCGCCTCGCGGATATCATCCAGCTTGCCCAGGCTCCGCACCGCATTCTCCGCCGGCACTTTGATCCCTGATACTTGCGCGAGATCGTTGGTCAGGTCATCGGCCATGCTCTCGCCCATCGCGGCTGCCTGCGGATCGTTACCGCGGTTCACCAGCGGCAGAACCGCTACGGATCGAACATCGCTCACACTCCGCGAAGAAAAACCCAGCTTCCCGTAATGGAAAAGCAATCCAACCAAAACCAGAACGAACGCTGCTCCGGCGAGAATCAGCCACAGCAAGCCGTTGCCCTTCCCTCCAGTCTGGGCACTCCCCGTTGAAGGAACCTCGGCCACCCAGTCTAATCTTCGGCTTCCTGAAGGCGCGCCCGAATAAGCTGGGCCCGGAATCTCTGCGAGCGCATCCAGAACCTGCTGCACTTTATTGAACCGTCGCTGCGGATCGATCTGCAGGCAGTTCGCAATCAGGACGCTCCACTCCAGCGGAATCGGAGGCCGTTTGCCTTCCGACGCATTCGACGCAGTCAGCAGATTGCTGCGGACATTCTCCACCGTCGGCGTTTCCGACAGACCGCGAACACCGGTGAGCGCCTCATAGACAACCAGGCCGAATGAGTACAGATCAGTGGCAGTCGTGGATTGGCGCGTTTGGAACTGCTCCGGCGCCATGTAATCCGGCGTGCCCAGAATTTCGCCCGCCAGCGTAGCCGCAGCAGGCGACCCCGAGCCCGACACCGCCGTCCGATCGTAGAGGGGATTCACGCGCGCGATCCCAAAATCGGTGACCACGGCCCGCAGTTTCGAATCGGATCCGGTTAGGAAGATGTTGGCGGGCTTCAGATCGCAGTGAATGATGCCGGCGCCGTGCGCAGCGCCCAGTGCCAGCGCCACCTGGGTCGCCAGCACGTGCACCTGGTCCGATGGCAGCGGGCCCGCTCGGTGGATCCGCTGCGCCAGCGTCTCGCCCTCCAGCAGTTCCATCGTGAGAAAAATGACCGTGCCTTGCGGCTCGCCAGGAACCGTGCCGGTCGCGGTATGCGTCTCCAGATCGAAAGTCCGGCACACGTTGGGATGGGTGATTTTGCGAGCGGCGTAGACCTCTCGCTTGAACCGTGCAATGCTGCCAGGCGATTCCGCGATCTGGCTGCTGATCGTCTTGATGGCGATAATCTCGCCCAGTTCCAGGTCGAGCGCCTCGTAAACCTGCCCCATCCCCCCCTGTCCGAGGCAGGAGAGCACCTTGAATCGGCCACACAGAATCTGGTCCGGCACAAGCACGGGGTTTCGGCCTTCAGGGAGCGAGATGGGTTCGTGAATCTTCAGCCATGTTAATGCAAACGGGAAATCGCCTCAGCCACCAGCGCGCCCCCGATCCCTGCATTACCCTGATCCCTGGACGATGTCAGGACGCCATGCCCCAGTTCTCCCTCGAGACTCTCGAACAACTCGCGCACGAAGCTGGCTTCGCTGCCGCCGGGATGGCTGCTGTCCCCGTGCCGGACTCGCCTGAAGATCGCGAGGAGCGCTCCCGCTTCGACGCCTGGGTGGATGAAGGTCGCGCCGGAGAAATGGACTACCTCAAGCGCCGCGATAACGCAGGTGCGCTCGTCCGCTCCTCACTGCGCGTGGCCCTGCCCTGGGCTCGCTCGGTCATCGTCTGCGCCGCCAACTACAACTCAGCGCACCCCCGCTCCACCGATCCGGCCAACCCCGACGCTGGCTGGATCGCTCGCTATGCCTGGAGCGGGCGCGCCGAACCGGAATCCCGTCCGTCGGATTACCACAAGGTTCTGCTGCGCCGCCTCGAGGCTCTCCGCGACCAGCTCACCGGCCGCTTTGATCCCTTTGAGTCGCGCTGTTTTGTCGACACCGGCCCTGTCGTTGAACGCGTCTACGCCCGCTACGCCGGCATCGGCTGGACAGGGAAGAACACCTGCATCCTCAACCAGCGCCTCGGCTCCTGGCTCTTCCTCGGCGTCATCGTCACTTCGCTCGAAGTCGCCCGCGAGTCTCCCGTGGCCCAACTCGCTCCTGATCGCTGTGGCTCCTGCACCCGCTGCATTGACGCCTGCCCCACCGGCGCCCTCACCGGCCCACGTCAGATGGACGCCAGCCTCTGCATCTCCTACCTCACCATTGAAAAGCGCGGTCCCATCCCTGAGGACCTGCGTCCCCTCGTCGGCCGCCAGATCTTCGGCTGCGATATTTGTCAGGATGTTTGCCCCTGGAACCAGCGCGCACCCGTCGCCGCGGATCCGGAGCTTAGCCCGCGCGCGGGTCTCGTCAATCCCGCGCTCGAAACTCTGGCCAATTTGGACGAGCCAGAGTGGGAGCGCCAGTTCAACGGCAGCCCCGTCCGGCGCGCTCAGTTTTCTGGATTCCGCCGCAATCTGGCCATCGCGATGGGGAACAGCGGCCAGCACAAATTCCTGCCCATCCTGCGTGAATGGGCCGCGAGCCCCGATCCGGCTCTCTCCGAGTCGGCTTCCTGGGCGGTGCGCCGTCTCGAACAGCAACCACTCGAGCAGCACACAACGTAGTACGCGCGCCGCGCGAACTCGTTGCCGTTCTGTCGTTCAGTTTGCCGCAAGCCGTCGCGTCCCAACTGCTGATCAGTCAGGATTCGATGCCGCGCTGCACTCCAGCCGCGTTTGCTCGACTCGCCCGCCGTGCTGCTCGCCTGATGCTAGGCGTTATTCCGCACCACGTTGGCTGCGCTCAGGCCTTTGGGGCCCTGCGTACACTCGAACTCCACCGCTTCGCCTTCGTTCAGGGTCCGGTAGCCCGCATCCTGAATCGCGGAAAAGTGCACGAAGACGTCTTCGCCGCTCGACCGCTGGATAAATCCGTAGCCTTTCGCTCCATTAAACCACTTCACTACGCCATTCTCTTTCACCTGATACTCCTTTGCTGTCTGTGCTGATATACCTCCTCGATGGGCCCGGTTCCTCCCAACCTGTTACTCCCGTAACAAAGCCTGGAGACACCGAAAGCTGCCTTTGCCCGCCATGCTTCGACGGTTCGGGCAGCTTAGTGGGTATGCCAATCTCGGAGGTGATAATGCAGGTACATCAAAAATATGGCCTTCCGATGCGATTCTCCCTCGGACCAGAATCGTCCTCCTTTTATGGCAGGAAATAGTTTTGAAATCAAGAAAAATTTATGAAAGCGCCGCCAATTTCCTTCGGGTTACGGAAGTATGGCTACTTTCGTGCTTCCCAACGAACGTGACGGCCCTCACCCGCTCGCGGAAATCCCTCTGCTACGATTTCTTCAGGAATCCCCCACATGGTTACAACTGAGGAGCGTCCCCCCGCTGACCCAGCGGCCTCGGCCGCCGCACTATCTCCCGCCGCCCCGGCCCCATTGCGCGGCGGATTGGTGCCCGAATTCGTGTCACTCGCCCGCTACCTGGGCCAGACTGAAGTCCATACCTACGCCTTCAGCGTCGCCGCCAACGCCATCCTCTCGCTGTTTCCGTTCATCGTCATGATGTTCACCGTCGCCCGCGATGTCTTCCACTCAGCCGCCATGGCGGACTCCATCAGCGGCATGCTCCACGACCTGCTGCCCTCCAACCAGGATTTCGTCGTCCGCAATATGGCGCTGCTCGTCCATCCCCGCGGCAGCGTCCAGGCGGCCTCGGTCATCATGCTTCTCATCTCGTCGACCGGTATTTTTCTGCCCCTTGAAGTCGCGCTCAACCAGGTGTGGGGCGTGGAGAAAAACCGCTCTTACCTCATGAACCAGCTCGTCTCGCTCGCCCTTGCTTTCGCCGTCGGCCTCATGGCCATGTTCGCCGTGGCCATCGCCACCGCCCAAACCAGCATTCTGACATTCGTCTTCTTCCACCACACGGAGAATGTGGTCTACGGATTCTTCAATCACCTGTTCCTGGAAATCGCCGTCGCGTTTCTCGGCGTCGGCATGTTCTTCGTCATCTACTGGATCCTCCCCAACCGCCGCCTGCCTATCCGCGCCGTGCTGCCTACCGCCATCGTCACCGGTTTGCTGTGGGATTTCGGCCGGCTCCTCTACATCCTTGTGCTGCCTCACCTCGACCTGCATTCGGTCTATGGACCCTTCGAGGTCTCCGTCGGCCTCATGATCTGGGCCTTCCTGACCGGTCTGATCCTGTTGGCAGGTGCTCAATACTCCGCGACCAGCCACGCGCTGCGCATCGCGCGCCTGGCCGATCTGGAAGCCGCCGGCTAAACCGCCAGCTAGTCGCCGCACCCCGGGAGCGGCACCGCCGCACATCCAGCGCCGGCCTCCAGACACCCCGTCAACACATAAATCCGATAGCTCGAGGGCTGCTCCACGCGGCTCCACCATCGCACAGGACCCGGCGGTGTCCGCTGCGCGCACAACCGATAGCGCATACTCATCCAGCCAGCCAGTTCCGGCCACATCCCCAGCTTTTCAAAATCCCCCGGCCCACTCGGAAACAGATGGCTGGTCACCACAATCACTTCCGGCGGTCGCGCTTCGACAGCCGTCAGGAACTGCTTCCGCGTCTCGCGCACGGCGACGTTTTGCTCCGGTCCAAACACCAGAAAATCCGACAGCAAGCCGGTCGCCGGTTCCAGACGCATGCGGTAGAGCGTGGTCGTGCAACCCGAAATCGTATCGAGGCATTGAACTCTGCCCGACAGCGTAGCCCCGCCCATCCGCGTCAGGTCACCCTGCAGCATCGCGATCAGTTCCTGATTCCGCCAGTCATACCGCCGCACCGCCGACACCGATTGCGGAGCCACTACAAACGCTCCATAGCCCAGTCCCAACACCCCCAGCGCCAGCCAGACGCCGCGTTGCCGCAGCGCGCGCGTCAGGTCCAGCCCGATCACCATCAGCAGCAGCGCCAGAAACGGATAGCGATGATACGGAAATCCCTTGCCCTGCGCGACGAATCCCGCAAGCATCGCCGCCACACCCAGCAACAAAGCCGCGCGCTCCCACCGCTGCATCGTCCACGCATCCGTCCAACCGCCAACTCCCCGCCCCGCAAATGTCCAGCCAATCGCGATCACCAGCCACACCACCACCAGCCCCAGCACCGGCGAAACGCTGTGCACCAGCAAAAACGAAATCGGCTTCCGTCCGAGGCTCGCAAAATACGTCACCACCGTTGCGAGACTATGAACGAATGCCCCCACCGCCCGCTCGCGCACCAGGAAAATCCAACAAATCGCCAGCGGCACCAGAAAGCCCGCCGACCCCGCCAGCACAACCCGGCCCGGGGGCTTTTCCTGTCCGCGCAGCACCAAAGCCAGCATCACCAGCAGCACCACTCCCAGCGGCAGTGCCGTCGGCTTCATCGTTCCGGCAGCCGCGATACAGAAGCCAAATAAAAACGCCGCCCAACCAGATCCCCTCCGCCACGTCAGGAATAAAAACGCGTACGCCACCACCACCAGCGCCGCCATAGTCAAATCGCGCTGGCCTGTGTTGTTGATCCCATCGCGCCCATGCACCACCATCAACAGCACCCCTGCGAAAACTCCGGCGAGCCGATCCTCCGGCCACGCGATCGCGACCATCCCCGCCGCGGCCGCCGCCACGACGCTCAGGTCGAATAACCGCCACGCCAGCGATCCCCCGCCGAACAAGTGCATCGCCGCCCACTCGATCAGAAACGACCCCGGCATGTTCATGTCGCCCAGGTCGCGATACGGCGCCCAGCCGCGATCCATCAAAAACGCAATGTAGTGGATCAGCGAAGAATCCCCAACCAGCGGCCAGTGCCAGGTCCACCCAACATAAACCACAGCGCAGCCCAGCAGCGCGGCCGTCAGCGCACCCCGCAGCCAGCGGATCGCGGCCTCGCTCGTCAAGCCTTGCTCACCTTCCGCCGATCCTTCAGCGCCATTTCAAACGCGAGCCGCATCCGCGTGGGCAGCTTCGTCAGCACTGCAACCCCCAGCTGATAGCGCCAGCCCGGCACCACATAGAGCTTGCCTTTGCGCAGTTCCTGCAGCGATGCGTCCACCACATCCTCCGCGCGCAGCCACATCGACGGCCCCGCCACGCGCTTCCTGTCCAGATGAATCACGTCATGAAACTCCGTGTGCGTGAATCCCGGGCACAACGCCTGCACTCGCACCGCCGACCCCGCCTTCTTCAGTTCCAGCGCAAGCCCTTCGGTGAACGTTGCCATCCAGCTCTTCGTCGCCCCGTAGCTCGACGAGCCCGGCGTCCGCACAAACGACGCAACCGACGCCACGTTGACGATGCCCCCGGAATTCTGTGCCACCATCTTCTTCAGCGCCGCATGGCACAGCCGCACCGTCGCCATCACATGCAGCCGGTGCATCTCCTCCTGCTGTGCCAGCTCGGCCTCCCAGAAATACCCAATCGTCCCAAAGCCGGCGTTATTCACCAGCAATCCGAGGTTGGCTCCCGCTGCCAGCCGATCGGCAACCAGCGCCAGTTCGCCCTCATTCGCCAAATCGGCCGCAAGAATTTCAACAGCAATTCCATCCTGCGTCCGCAGCTCCGCTGCCAGCGCCTCGAGCCGATCCCGCCTCCGCGCGATCAGCAGCAAATCGTAATCCGCCGCCAGCTTGCGCGCGAACACCGCCCCAATCCCACTGGACGCCCCCGTGATCACCGCCACTCGTCTTGCCAATCGTTCCTCCGTTCAGGAATACCCGATCTTAATCCCGCAACCCTCCATTTCATCCTTCCTTCCGGGCCTCCCGCCATTTGCCCCGGCCATCTCCGCCCCATACAATCGAACTCGAAGGATTCTCCTCTATGAGCGACCAGCCAGGCAGCAATCCGCAGGCACAGCCCGTGCATCCCGCATGGGCCAAGACCGAGCTCGCGCGCCATCCGCACCGCCCCGATCCGCTCGCCTTCATCGAAGCCATCTTCACCGACTTCTCTGAGATCCACGGCGATCGCGCCTTCAGCGACGATCCCGCGATGTCCTGCACCATGGCTCGCTTCGAGGGTCAGGAAGTCATGGTGATCGCCAACCTCAAAGGCCGTTCCACCAAGGAAAAAGTTCATCGCCGCTTCGGCATGCCCGATCCTGAGGGCTACCGCAAGGCCCTGCGCTGCATGAAGCTGGCCGAGAAATTCAATCGCCCCGTGCTCACCTTCATTGATCTCATGGGCGCCAATCCCGGCCTCGGTGCGGAAGAGCGCGGCCAGGCTGAAGCCATCGCCCGCAACCTGCGCGAAATGTCGCGGCTCCGCATACCCACCATCGCCACCATCACCGGCGAGGGCGGATCGGGCGGCGCGCTGGCCCTGGCCGTAACCGACCGAGTGCTCATGCTGGAGAAGGCCATCTACTCCGTCATTTCGCCGGAAGCCTGCGCCTCCATCATGTGGCGCGACGCGTCGAAGCGTTCAGAAGCTGCCGTGGCGCTAAAGGCGACCGCCGACGACGTGCATGCGCTTGGCTGCGTCGACGATATCGTGCCTGAACCCGACGGTGGCGCGCAAAACGATGCCGCCGCCGCTGCCAATTTGCTGGCCGAAAGGCTCCGCCAGCATCTCAGCGAACTGCAGGCCATGTCCACCGACGAGATGCTGCGCCGCCGCTACGACAAGTTCCGCAATATCGCGCAGTTCTACACTGTCTGAGTGGGAGCAGATATCGAAGTCTCGAATTCAACGGTCCCGCGGAATTCCACCATCCCGACGAATTCCACCCCCAGCGCTCGATTCTCTTTCGGAGCAACCGCGTGAGCTTCTTCAAACGCCTCCGCGCGCTCGGCTGGTTCCTGCTCGCCGCCGCCTGGTTCCTGTTCTCCGACCTGGTCGCCATGCGCGCCGCCAGCGGCCTTACCTTCGGCGATTATTACGAGCCGCTCTACCGCATCTTCCTGCTCTTTCTGCTTATCCTGGGCTACTCGCTCATGAGCCGGCTCGGCCAGAACCGCATCTCTACCCGGAAAAGCCTTGGCCTCGATCCGCGCCCCGGACGTGGCGGCGAATTTGCGCTCGGCGCGGCCCTCGGATGGACTGGCGTCGTCGCCTGCGTGCTGCCCGCCGCCCTCATCGGCGGCCTCGTCTTCACCGTCTTCGGCAACAGCCATCAGTTGTTTGTCGCACTGCTGGATTTAGCCGCCCTCGCCACCGGCACCCTCGCCCTCGAAGTCGCCTTTCGCGGCTTTGCCTTCCAGCGCCTGGTCGAAGCCATGGGTCCGGTCCTGGCAACGTTCTTCCTCTCCGTGATCTTTGCCATCTGGCGCACGCACGCCGCGCCCACCACCACTGCGGCTGTGGTCGTTTCGTTCCTGCTGGGGTGGACGCTCGCCCTCGCCGCTCTGCGCACACGCGCGCTGTGGGTGGGGTGGGGCTTCCACTTCGCCTGGGCCACGGTGATGAGCCTGCTCTTTGGTCTGCCTATGGCAGGCGGCATGAATTATTCGCCGATCTTCGTCACCAACGCTGCCGGTCCCGCCTGGGTTAGCGGAGGCCGCCAGGGTCCGGAGGGCAGCGCCTTCGGCGTGTTCGTAGCATTTCTCCTCGTCATCGCCATGGTGCGCGCCACCAGCGACCTGAAATATAAATTCGGCTATCAGGAGATTGTGCCTGGCGGTATCCCCGTCGACATCGACGCAGCCGCGCGCCGCCAGCACGAAGAAACAATGGCCCACGCCGAGCCAGCCCCACCCGCGTTAGTCCAGATCCTACCCGTGGATTCCGCCATGCCGACCCAGTTCGTGCCGTCGCCAGCCCCGCGCCCCGAACGGCCCGCGGCGGTGCCCGAAGAAGACCCGCCGGGCCCCGAAGCCTCCTGAGCCGCCTCGCCCCGAAAACGGTCAAACCCCAGGCCCCACCACCAGGGTAATGCTGATTGATTCAAAATGACTTATCGATACTCCAGCCCCAACAAAGCTGGCGCGATTGAACGCGCAGCTTGGAATTCTGAAGACCTTCACGGCTCCTTTAGAATCAGCAACTCGTTGATTCTGCCAACGCACAGATGAGCGAGATGTTCCAGATTTGCAGCAGGAGTGCGCCAGTCGTGTTCCCGATTTCAGTGCGGCGACGGACGCTCGATGAGTCCCTCGGCCAGCTATCGCCAACCACGGTCATGACGGTAAATACAAGCGGACATCACGTTATCAATCAACCCGTAGCTGCGAGGCTCGGGTTCACCTGCATACACGCCGCGAAGCTCGCTTCGAGATGTTCCATCAAGCCGCAAACTGAACTCGGTACCACCCAAGCGACCGCTGAGTGAAGCTGCGCATGAATGGCGCACCCAGCCAGTCGACGGCGTTTGTTACGAGCCTGTTCCGGTGGCAGAGTCTTCCCCGCTGGCTATCGCTCGTAGCGCCATTCGCTGATGAAATGGAAGCCGCGCTCGAGGAGCGGGTAGTGGCTGGGCGTCGGGGTTCGGGTGAGGGTGAGGACGGCGGGGATG
>Ga0210391_10002576_pt1 | contig 15666 bp, 16 predicted proteins | sample IncBWC12OmetaG_FD_160573 | JGI IMG/M metagenome (GOLD analysis project Ga0210391, IMG submission 160573) | Forest soil microbial communities from Barre Woods Harvard Forest LTER site, Petersham, Massachusetts, United States - Inc-BW-C-12-O ... | reverse complement strand
GGGGGAGAAGGATCAGTGGCGCGGTGGCGCGGGCGTGTCCGGCGGTCGTTCGAGGCGCAACCGGTCTTGCGGTCGATGGCGGCGCGTGCTCGCGTGCCGGAACCCAGAGCATCGTTGAAGTGAAGGTCTCGATTTCTTCGGGTGGGGGTACTTCAATGCGCCAGACGGCCCAGAGGATGAGGCCATGGGCGCCGATCAGGACCAGCAGTGTCGTCGTCCGTGACGCGATGCGTGATCGACCCGCCGACATTGACTCCCCCGGGCGCGCTTGAGTGTACTGACCCGTCCCGGCGCAACTGGTTCCCCCCCTTGTAGCGCGGTGCTGCCCCGATACAATGGCTTTTGGCTGGCGGGAGATTCGCATGGCAACGGAGACGCGAGTGGGACGTAGTGGACTGAGGTGGCTGGCGGTCGTGGCGGTCAGTCCGTTGGCCATCGCGATGCTCGGTGCGCCGGTACACGCGGCCGATCCCTGCGATGCCAGCTCCTGGAATGTGTCGCACGAGCGCGCGCTGTTCGCGACGCCGCCGACGGCGGTCACCGCCGCGACGGCCGCGGGTCCGGCGCCGACGCTTGCCGTGGACAAGCTCTATGAGATTTCGCTTGCGCCCCAGGACCAGGTGAGCTTTGTGTTGCCGCCGGAAAAAAAGGTACTGGCGGACGGCGCCTTCGCCGGCATCGTCACCCTGCATATTCCGAGCGCCGGCAAATACCGGGTCGCGATGAGCGAGGGATTCTGGATCGATGTGATCAGCGCCGGAAAGTTTGCGGCGACGGATGACTTCACCGGCATGCACGAGTGTCGCGCGCCGCGCAAGATCGTGCAGTACGCCTTGCCTGCGGGTGACCTCGCCCTGCAATTCAGCAACACCAACAGTGCCAGCGTTCGCGTGACGGTGACCGCCGCACCCAAGTAGCCGTCGTGCGGCGACTCTCGGTATGCGGCATCCTGTGCGGCCTGGTCGTGGCCGCGACTTCAGGGCGGGCTGCTTCCCCGATCGGCCCGATACCGTATGTCAATCACCGCGACCCACCGCCGTATCTGCCGTTGTCGGGACCCGTCGCGGATCAGTATTCCCTCGGGCATGCGGTCTTCAATACGGACTTCGTCGCCGCTGGTACCCCGGGCGCCGGCTGCCGCGCCGGGCTGGGTCCCCTCTTCAGCGCACCGTCCTGCGATGAGTGTCACAACGAGGGCGCCCACGGCCGCGGCCCGCTGGGTGACGGGCCGGCACCCAATGCCCTGGTCGTGCAGCTCGAGGCACTGCCTGCTGCGGGCAGTCGCGAGCCCAACGGCTCCGACCCGCCGGGCGATCCGGTGTACGGACGGATACTCAATCCTGCCGCGGTGGCGGGCTTCACGGCCGAAGGGATGGCCGTCATCCACTATCACGTGATCCAGCGCACCTACCCGGACGGCACGGCCTGGATGCTGCGCCAGCCGACCTACGAGTTGACGCATCTGAACTACGGGCCGCTGGCGGCGAATGTCCTCATCAAGCCGCGACTGGCTCCGGCGTTATTTGGCCTGGGATTACTCGAGGCGGTTCCGGGTCGCCCGCCGCGTGCCGGACCCGGCCGCTTCGGCTGGCAGGCAGCGGCCCTCAACATCCGCGATCAGACCACCCGGGCGCTGGCGCGTGAAATGGGCGTCACCAATGCGGATCGACTTATGGATGACTGCACCGACGCCGAGGCCCAGTGTGCTCAACAGCGCCATCCGCAGGCCGCGGAGATGCCGGCGGAGCTGCTTGATGCGCTCCTGATCTTCCAGAAGTGGCTGGCTGTGCCGGTGAATCCACAGCCACTGAGCCCTGCTGAGCAGCGTGCAGGCTTGAAACTGTTCAAGGCTACCGGCTGCTCGGTCTGTCACCTGCCCGAGCAGCCCATCGCGCTGCTCCGGCCTGATGGCCAACCGCTGAAAGCGCTGATTGCCCCATACACGGATCTGTCCGTGCACGACCTGGGTGCGGATCTGGCCGATCGGGATTCATCCGGAAACGTGCATCGCACGCGCTGGCGCACCGCGCCGCTTTGGGGGATGGGCTATCGCCTCAGTCGTGAACACTCTCCGACCTTTCTGCACGATGGTCGCGCGCGCTCGGTGGAAGAGGCGGTGCTCTGGCATGACGGTGAAGCGGCCGTGGTACGCGAACGGTTCGAGCAGCTGCCGCGCGCGCAGCGCCTGACGTTGCTGAAGTTTGTCGGGGCGTTGTAGCGCCGAGCCTGCGGACGTCTGCGATGGCGCTGAGCCTCGCGAATATCTGGCCGATCGCAACGCTAAGTGCGCTGTTCCGTGCGGCGGCGCTCTGGTGACATGCTCCCCACGCCAGTCACGGAGTTCCCCGATCATGACATTGACCGCACGCTCTCCCTCGCTTCGTGCGCGCAGCCTGTGGCTGGCGGCCGCGCTGACCCTGGTGCCCGCGCTGGGGCATACCCAGGAATCCCCGTTCCTCACGGGTGCAACCGCCTTGCAGACAAACATCCTCGCCTGGATGACGCCCATCGCAATTATTTTGATAATGGTGCTCGGCGGAATGGCCATGGCCAACCGACTCTCTTGGGCCTGGTGCCTGTGCGCCGTGTTGGGTATAGCCATCGTTTTTGGGGCGCCTCAGATCGTGACCTGGGTGCGCTCGCTGTTCGGCGTTTGAGACCGGTGATGACTCAGTATCACAGCGGTTTGACCTCGGACATCCTGTTTGTCGGCGCGACGCGTCCCCCGATGCGTTGGGGCGTGACCTACGCCGCGCTGATATTCAATCTGGTATTCACACTCGAGTTGTTTTTGGCGAGCCGCAATCTGCTGGCGCTGCTGCTGGCGTTGCCGATACACGGAATAAGCGCACTGCTGTGTGCTCACGACGCACGATTCTTTGATCTGCTGCTGCTGTGGGCCCGCACACGCCTGCTGAATCTGATGGGCAACGGCAGGTACTGGAAGGCGTCGAGCTATTGCCCATTGTCCGTCTCGGTCGGCCAGCGGCACCGTCAGGAGCCGACCGCCTACGTGACCGTGGCGTCACTTGCGGAGCGCACCTGAGTGTCTGTGCAAAGCGTTGCCCGAATCCAGCGCGAACGTCACACCTCGCTGCACGTGCCCTACCTGTCCCACGTCTCCGAGAACGTGATCAGTACGCGGGCGGGTGATTACCTCCAGGTCTTTCGCCTCGGCGGCATCGGATTTGAGACTGCGGATGACGCGAAGCTCAATACCTGGCACGAGCGTCTGAATGTGATGTGGCGCAATGTGGCAAGCCCGCACATCGCGTTGTGGACACATGTCATTCGCCGACGTGAGCGGATCACTCTGGCGCAGCCCGCGCCGGGATTTGCGGCGACCCTGAACGCGCGCTACCGCGAACGGCTCAGCGGCGAGACGCTGATGCTCAACGAACTGTATCTGACCCTGCTGTATCGGCCGGTCGTGGGCACCGGGCCGAGTCTGTTGGCAAAACTCCTGGCCGGATCGGGTAAACCGCTGTCCAGTACGGCTGAGGCCCTGGATGCCTGCGAGAAGCTCGGCCGCACCGTTGCCGCATCCCTGCAGGAGTGTGATCCGGAGCCGCTCGGTCTTCATCAGGTCGGACGGCACGTGTATTCGCGGCTGCTGGAATTCCTGGGGGTGCTGCTGGATGCCGAGAGTCAGGCGGTGCCGCTGCCGCGCGCGCCACTGGCGCAGGTTCTCGCCAGTTCGCGCTGCCTGATCGGGTCCGAGGTCATCGAGTATCGTCAGCCGGCCGCGACGCGTGTCGCGGCAGTGCTGGGGATCAAGGAATACCCGACGCCGACCGTTGCCGGCATGTACGACCGCCTGCTGTCCGCACCTTTCCCCTTTGTTTTGACCCAGTCCTTTGCCTTCCTGTCAAAGCCCGCGGCACAGGGTCTGCTGCAACGCCAGCGCAATCGGATGGAGAATGCCGGGGACTTCTCGGTGTCCCAGGCGCAGGAACTGGACCTCGCCCTCGATGCCCTCACCAGCAGCGAATTCGTGATGGGTGACCACCATCTGACGTTGCAGGTCTTTGCGGACGTCGAAGAAGACGGGACCGAGGAGGCCTTGCAGCGGCGCTTCCGGGTGCTCAACGACCATGTCGCGCTGGCGCGAAGCCTGCTGGCGGATTCGGGAATGGTCGTCGCGCGCGAAGATCTGGGTCTGGAGCCTGCTTACTGGGCGCAGCTGCCCGGCCATTTCAGCATGCGGCCCCGCAAGGCGCCGATCACCTCGCGCAACTTCTGTGCCATGGCTCCGTTTCACAACCATCCGGTGGGCCGTGCGACCGGCAACCACTGGGGCGAGGCCCTGGCGCTGTTTGTCACCAGCGCCGGCTCGCCTTATCACTTCTCCCTGCATGCAAGCGATCCGAGAGACCCGGACGGGGGCAGCCGGAAGGATACCGGGCACACCTTGATCTGTGGTCCCACAGGTTCAGGCAAGACCGTACTGATCGGGTTCCTGCTGACGACGCTCGTTCGGCAAGGCGCGACCCAGGTGGTCTTTGACAAGGATCATGGCCTGGAAATTCTGGTGCGGGCCCTGGGCGGACGGTATCTGCCGCTGCGCAACGGAGTCGAAACCGGCTGCAACCCGCTGCAGCTAGTGCCGGACGCAGCCAATGAGGCGTTCCTGAAGGCCTGGCTGCGGGTGCTCGCCAGGCCGGCCTCGGGCAGGGCGCTGACGGCGCGGGAAGAGGCAGATCTGGATCAGGCGCTGAAGGGAACGCTGGCACTTGAAGCACCCGTGCGCTGCTTGTCACGACTGGTCGAATTTCTGGATGCGACGGATCCGGAGGGCATCCATGCACGGCTCTCCAGATGGTGCAGAGGTACCGCGGGGGATCTGGCGTGGGTTTTCGACAATGCCGAAGACCGCATCACTCCGCATCTATCCGGATCCCCGCTCGTGGGCTTTGATGTCACCGACTTTCTGGGTCAGGAAGTCATTCGGGCGCCGCTGACGCTGTATCTGTTTCATCTGGTACGACGAATGCTCGATGGCCGGCGCCTGGTGTGCTGGATGGATGAGTTCTGGCGATTGCTTGCCGATCGGGCCTTCGAGGGCTTTGCCACGGACGGTCCCCGAACCTGGCGCAAATTGAACGGCGCGATGTGCCTGGCCACCCAAAGCGTCAGCGACGTCCTTGCGGCTTCCATCAGTCGCACGCTCATCGAACAGACACCCACGAAGATCTTCTTTCCGAACCCGGAAGCCTCGCACGCCGACTATGTCGTCGGACTGGGACTCTCGGAGCGGGAGTTCCGTCTCATCAAGGAGCAGCTGACCGTGGGCTCGCGGCAGTTCCTGGTGCGGCAGGGAAATCACGGGGTCGTGTGTCAGCTGGACCTCAAGGGTCTCGACGGTGAGCTGGCGGTGATTTCCGGTCGTGCCCAATCCGTGGATCGCATGCACACGCTCATCGAGCAGCTGGGAGCGGACCCGGAGCAGTGGTTACCGACCTTCATGTCTGAAGCCACTCAGCCCAACGCCAGAACCGGAGCAATAGAATGAAGATGATTCGCACTTGCCTGTTTGGACTGATTGCCATCGTGCTGATGATCGCGGCTCCGAGCGCCCGGGCACAATGGGCCGTCATCGATGTCTCATCGATCGCCCAGTTGATGCAGCAGGTGCAGATTCTGGAACAGGCCCTGAACACGGCGCGGGGACAACTGGCTCAGGCCGAGCAGGAATATCGGTCCATCACTGGCACACGCGGCATGCAGAACCTGTTGGCCGGCACGGTGCGCAACTACCTGCCGAGCAATTCGGCGGACCTGATGGCCGCGCTTTCGCTGGTGAATTCGGGAAATTCCGCATTGTCGACCTCGATCCAGGCGGCGGTGCGGGCGAACGCCATACTTAGCCCCCAGCAGCTCGCGGCATTGCCGCCGACTGAGCAGGCTCGGATCATTGCCTGGCGCTCCACCATCGCGATGTTGCAGGCGATTACGGGTAGCGCCCTGAGCAACTCCAGCAGCCGCTTCTCCGCACTCCAACAGCTGATCACGGCCATCGGCGGTGCGTCAGACCAGAAGGCGGCGCTGGATCTGCAGGCGCGAATCGGCGCCGAGTCCGGAATGCTGCAGAACGAGCAGACGAAGTTGCAGTCGCTGTACCAGGTCGCGCAGGCACAGCAATGGCTCGACACACAGCAGGATCAGGAGGCAATCATCGCGGGCCACGGGCAGTTCGCCAGCCGCTTTGAGCCGGTACCTTAACGCCAGCCATCGATGCGGAGGCCGACATGGGTTTCTTCGCGACCTTTTCCGCCTGGCTGGACGGGCAGCTGCTCAACTACATCGGCAGCAACACGGCTTTACTGTCGGCGACCTTGCAGCCGGCGCTCGTGACACTGGGGACGTTGTACGTCATGTTCTGGGGCTACCTGCAGTTGACCGGCAAGATCGAAGAGCCATTCATCGAGGGGCTGCGCCGAATAGGCCTGCTGGCCATCGTGTTGGGCGCAGCGCTGCAGCTGTGGTTGTACAACGAAGTCATCGTCGACACTTTCTATAACGCGCCGGCGCAGCTCGCAGCCGCCATCGCGGGGGCTGCCTCGCCGGTCGCGACGCTGGACACCGTGTGGCAGGCGGCGGGTTCAGTGGCCAATCAGCTGTGGAGTCGCGGCGGGATCCTCCACGGTGACTTCGGATTCTACATTGCCGGCGTTCTGGTGTGGATCATCATGGGGCTGGTGTGTTGCTACGCCATGTTCCTGCTCGCGCTGTCGAAAATTGCGCTGACCGTACTGCTGGCGCTGGGTCCCTTGTTCATCTGCCTTCGCCTGTTCGAGGCAACCCGCCGATTGTTTGACGCGTGGTTGATGCAGCTGGTCAATTACGGGTTCATCACGGTGCTGACGGTGCTCTTGGGCGCGTTGCTGCTCAGCCTCCTGCAAAGTTATGCGACCCAGACATCGGCCCGAGGCGCGGCCGTGCTGACGGTCGATGCCCTGGACATGCTGCTGGTGGCCGTCATCGTGTTGCTGGTGCTTCGACAGGTCATGCCCATCGCTGCGAGCCTCGCGGGTGGCGGTTCGCTGAGCAGCATGGGGGTCATTGGCCGCGGCTTGGGTACATTCGGGCGGCATGCGGGTGCTCTCGGCAAGACCGGCGCTGTCCTGGGGTTGGTGGGGATGCGGGCGCTGTACAGGCATCGTGCGAAGGGAGGAGTCAGTGATGTGCGATCTGTTCCGTAGAGGTATCGGGTGGTGCTCACTGTTAATCATGCTGACCACGCAGGTGGCCTGCACGGTCTCGGCACCCCCCAAGGTCGAGTGCGACTCGAATCTGCGGCCCATCAATCCGCCGACCCAGGAGCGTCAGAAGCCATGAATGCCAGCACCGAACTGGCCGCTTACTGGCAGGAAAGCGCCTCCTGGGAGGCGGATCGGACGCAGCAGTGGCGTGAGTCCGCGCGGATCTGGCGCTGGGTGGCCGCGGCGGGCTGGAGCTGCGCGCTGGGGGCGGCTGTGGCAATCGTCGTCATGATGCCACTCAAGCGCGTCGAGCCCTACGTCATCCGCGTCGACAACACCACCGGGATTGTCGATGTGGTACCGCAGTACGACGAGCATGCTCAACCTTCCGAAGTCGTGACGCGATACCTGCTGACCCACTATGTCAGCATCTGCCAGCGGTTCAATTTTGCGACGGCTGAGAACGACTATAGTGAATGCGGGTCATTTCACTCGGCCCAGCGCAATCAGCTGTGGTTTGCCCAGTGGAAGCGCAGCAATCCCGACTCGCCGCTGAACCTCTACAAGGACGGCACGATGGTGCGGGCGACCGTCTCATCGGTCACGTTCCTGAAGGCGGCGGATCAGGAGCCGGGACTCGCCCAGGTCCGGTACCTGCGTCGACTTCAGCCGGCGGGCGATGCCGCCGAGCAGGTCAGCCACTGGATCGCCTCGATCCGTTATCAGTATCTGCAGCCGGCGCAAGACCCGCGCCAAAGAACCCTGAACCCACTGGGGTTTCGGATTGTGGATTTTCGCGTGGAGCAGGAGTCCGGCCAATGAAAGCGGGACTGCCCCATCGCGGTTTGCCGGCCGTTTGTTGCGCGGTGCTCGTTGCGAGTGTCGGCCCGGAATGCTGTGCGGCCGCTGTCGTTCCGGCCGCAACCGGGCCAGACCCGCGCATCCGTGTGGCCGACTACGATTCCGGTCAGGTCTATGTGCTGCATGGCAGAGTCGGTTATCAGATCGACCTGCAGTTCGATCCCGAGGAGACCTTCGTCGGCCTGGCGGCGGGCGACATCGAAGGGCTCACCTTCGTGGCACAGGGAAGCCATCTGTTTCTGAAGCCGAAAGCCACGGGAGTCGTGACCAATCTCACCGTGCTGACCTCCAAGCGGCAATACCAGTTCGACTATACGGTGCAGACGGCGGCCTCAGGATCGAGTGCGACGGCCATGTACGTGGTGCGCTTCCTTTATCCCGGGAACGTAGCGGCCGGTATCGCGAATCAAAGCCTGGAGCGGCAGCTGGAAGATGCCCCTGACGCGCGCTCCCACAATACCGACTACTGGTTCTGCGGGACCGAGCTGTTGCGTCCGGCGGCCGCCTGGGACGACGGCGTTCAGACGCATCTGCTCTTTGGCCTGCGATCCGAGCAGCCCGCGATATTCGTGCGCAACGATGACGGAACTGAATCGCTACTGAACTTCAGCATTGAATCGGGAGAGGTGGTCATTCATCGGATCGCCCGGCGCCTGATCCTGCGCCGGGGTGCATTGACCGGCTGCATCGTCAACAAGGGATTCTCCGGCACCGGGGAGCGCTTGCCTTCCGGAACCATTGCGCCGCAGGTGCGGCGTGCGTCAAGGGATGAGCCATGACGGGGGTCGCTGAGCGCGGCGTGGCCTCGATGGCGCGGGCACGTTCGCTGCAATCGCGATTGAGCGGCGCTCTGGCGCTGCTGTTGAGCGGCGCTTTGGCGGTGGGGCTGCTGGTGTGGTACTACCGCGCTGTTCTGAGTCATCGGCATTCGGCGAGCGCGGCGCGGCATGCCGCTTCGCCCGCCGGCTCGGCGGACAATTCACTGCCGCCACTGGGTCCAATCCGGGATCCAAGGTCGCTCGCGGTGACCAGTGATCCCGCCGCGGGCAGTTCAGCTGCGGCGATGCCGACGCCGCTCAGTGAGTCGGCCGCCTCGGTAGCCGCGCTGAGCGCTGCTGATCTGCCGTTACCGCCGGCGACGAGTACGCCGGGCGCAGCAGCTTCAATCAACCCTCAAACGCCGCTGGATCGCCGTCTGGCCGGACCGGCCTTTGCGGGGAGCACGGCTCAAACCCGAGGCGAAGGGACGTCCGCGGATCACCCAACCGAGAGCGCGGATCACACGGGAGCACTGGCTGGCTTACTGACTCCCACGACCTTTTCGCCCGCCCGGGCGAGCGAATTGCCCAGCCAGCGGTTGCTCTTGGCAAAGGGCGCGTTCATCGACTGCACGCTGGAGGCGGCCATCGATTCCTCCTTGCCAGGCATGACGACGTGCATTACGGCCACCGATACCTTCAGCGTCGATGGGAAAGTCGTTCTGCTCGAGCGCGGCTCGAAACTGATCGGCGAGACGCGCGGCCAGGTGCAGCAGGGCAGTGCGCGATTGTTCGTCCTGTGGACCGAGGCGCGCACGCCAACGGGGGTGATTGTGCCACTGGCTTCCCCGGGTACCGATGCGCTGGGTCGATCCGGTCTGGATGGCGAGGTTGACCGGCACTTCTGGCAGCGATTCGGCGCCGCCATCCTGATCTCGATGGTGGATGCCGCCGCCGAGGCGTCCCAACGGTCGGGCGGCACGGTGATATACGACACCTCCTCATCACAGGGAGTAGCCACCGAAGCGCTCAAAGGCACGGTCGGCATTGCGCCGACCATCACCAAGAATCAGGGCGACCGCATTCAGATCCTGGTCGCGCGTGACCTTGATTTCCGTCAGGTCTATCAGTTGCGCGATTCGGAGACCCTCCATCAGCGGTGAAGTGGCGACCGTACCGCTGGAAAGATCGGCGCTCGCCCTCACGTTGCGCGATCTGGAGCCACTTCTGGCCGCGGAGGAGGTGACGGAACTGTGTATCAACCGGCCGGGCGAGGCCTTCATCGAATCCACCGCGGGCTGGCAAAGAGTGCCCCTCGGCTTCGCGGGTTTCGACTGGTGTCTGCGGCTGTGCAAGCTCGTTGCGAATGCCACTCAGCAGAGAATTGACGAGCAGTCGCCACTATTGTCGGCTTCGCTGCCCGGCGGGGAGCGTATCCAGCTGGCCATGCCACCGGCGACGCCGGCGCGGACAGTCTCGATCACCATCCGCAAGCCGGCGCCGCACAGCTGGTCGCTCGATGAGCTGGCGCAACGGGGGATTTTCGAGCGTGCCCGGCACAGCGGCGATGCGGTTGATCCGGTGCAAGCGCAGCTGCTTGCACTGCTGGAGCGGCGCGACTACGTGGGTTTCATGCGACTGGCCGTTGCGGGCAAGCGCAATATCCTCGTCTCCGGACCGACCGGGTCCGGCAAGACGACCTGGACCAAGGCGCTGATTCGCGAGATTCCAGCGCATGAGCGCCTGATCAGCATCGAGGATGCGCAGGAACTGGTGCTCGATCGCCACCCCAATCACGTGCGGCTGTTCTACAGCAAGGGCGGCCAGGGTCGCAGCCGTGTCACGCCCAAGCAGCTCCTGGAGGCGTGCCTGCGAATGAAGCCTGATCGGATCCTGTTGGCAGAGCTGCGCTCCGAAGAAGCCTTCGATTACCTGAGGAATGTGAATTCGGGCCACCCCGGCTCGATCACGAGCATTCACGCCGCTTCGGCGGAGCTTGCTTTCGAGCAGCTGGTACTGCTCGTGAAGCAGAATGAAGCTGGGCGCGACATGTCGCGCGAGGACATCAGGGAACTGCTCGGGACGCTCGTGGATGTCGTCATCCAGTTCGGCGTGTCGGGTCATGTCCGTTACATCAAGGAAATATGGTACGGACCGGCCAGGGCCCCGGTTGGTGCGCATTGCTGAATAAACACGGGCAATTCGCGCCGTGCGAATCAAGCCGGCGGATGCGACCCTGCCGCCATGCTGGGAGCGGCAACATCGATCACGCGAGGCACGAGTGGGCTCGTGCTCGGCTACACGTCAGTGGCGGCGCCGATGCTGGTCGGCATGATCCGCAATCGCGCACCCTGGCGCCGACTGCTGGCGGCGCCGTTGTTCGCCATTCCGACGACCCTCGTGGCGGGCGCGGCGCTCGCCACGGCCAGCGCGTTGGGCGCTGCCCTGGGTGTTTCATTGGGCAGTGGCGCGTTATCACTGGGCGTCGGTGCCGCGGCGACGATCGGGATCGGCTATGCGGCCGGGCGCTTGCTGGCCAATTCCGCAGCGCCTTCGGGCGATCATCGTCGCGGCACCGTGGTGCTGGAAGGCGAGGGCGGCAAGGGTGCGCGCCGCGTTCCCGGGCGCTCGAGGCCGGGTCGGGAGGCCGGACTGACCCTGGCGGGAATTGCGGTCGCCGAGGCGGATGAGACCAAGCACTTCAAGATCATTGGAACGACCGGAACCGGCAAGAGTACGGCAATCACGGAGCTGCTGACGCAGGCGTTGGCACGAGGCGACCGGGCGGTCATTGCGGACCCCGACGGCGGTTACATGCGGCGCTTCTATCGTCCGGAAAGAGGCGACGTCATCCTCAATCCCTTCGAGGCGGCCTCGAGAAAATGGGACCTGTTCGGGGAGATCCACACTCCCTACGACATCGAGCAGATAGCCCGTTCACTGATTCCTGATCATGAAGGCTCGGACCGCATCTGGCGCGGGTATGCCCGGACGTTCTTCACCGCCGTCACGCGGCGCGCGCATGAGGCCGGAATCGAGGACGTGGGGGAGGTCTATCGGCTGCTGGTCTTTGCCGAGCACCGGGAGCTGCGGGCGCTGCTGGCGGGAACGGCGGCGCAGCCCTTCCTCGATGAAGACAACACCAGGATGTTCGACTCAGTGCGCTCCGTCGCCAGCTCTGCGGTGACTGCGCTCCAATACGTCGCCGAGCAACGCCAGGAGAAGCTGTCGGTCAGGCAATGGGTGGCTGGGACCGATCGCGGCAAGGATCGCGGTGTTCTCTTCATTCCCTATCAGGCCGGGCAGATTGCGGCGCTGCGCTCGCAGATCTCGGCCTGGATGCGGGTGGCGATATTCGAGGCGATGAGTCAGTCGGAACCGAAGCAGCGCCTCTGGTTCGTGATTGATGAGTTGGATGCGGTCGGACAGATCGATGGGCTCAAGGATGCGCTCGCGCGGCTGCGAAAGTTCAACGCCCGGTGCGTCCTGGGATTTCAGTCGGTGGCGCAGGTTTCGACCACGTATGGAAAGGGCGAAGCACAGACGATCATAGAAAATTGCGGCAACTCCCTGATTCTGCGCTCCTCGGCGAGTGAAGGCGGGGGCACGGCCCGGTTTGCATCGAGCCTGATCGGCGAGCGCGAAATCCTGCGCACCTCACACTCGCGGTCGCGACGCCCGACGGAGTTCCTGAGTACGCACAGCAGCAGCCAGCATGTGGCGCTCGAGGCAGCCGTATTGCCGTCGCAGATCGAGCAACTGCCGGATTTGGCGGGATACCTCAAGCTGGCCTCCCGGCCCGAGTGGCTGCGGGTTCAGTTGACTCCGCAGCCGGAAGTGATCCGACACCAGGAGCGCGGTTATGAACTGTGAACTGGCCGCTGACGGCACTCCGGTGCAGATCGGTCGGATCCTGGAGACGGTCCATGCGCAGCAATCCGAGATCCATGGGATGTTGGCGACTCTCGATTCACGCGCGCGGGACCTTGATTCGTCTCTGGGTGAGGCCGTGCAGCGGGCGTTCATGGACGCGGCCGGCCTACGCGCGGCCGAAAGACTTACCCAGGTGCACCGCGCCACGGGACTTCACTTCGCCCGCTGGTCCCTGGCGATCGTGTCAGCGTGCGCGCTGGTGCCGGCAGCGTTGAGTTGGATGCTGATGCCATCGCGCGCCCAGTTGCTCCAGGCGCGGCAAACAGCGGATCAACTATCCGCTCAGGTGGCGCGGCTGTCGGGTGAAGGCGGGCGCATCGATTTACAGCACTGCGGTGAGGCAAAACGCCTATGTGTGCGCGTTGACCGCAAGTCGCCGTTCTACGGCGCGAACGCCGACTACATGGTACTCAAGGGATACTGACTTGGTGAGTCCCTGGCTGAGTGCGCTGGGTCCATGGGGAGCGGTTCTTCTCGGGCTGCCATTGCTGGTGGTGGCAATGCTGGCGGGGCGACTCGCACGGCACGATGCGGCGATCCGCGGGACACGGCTCATGGGCAGGAGCCCGCTGCGCCAGTGGTGCGGATACGTCAGGGCAAGGTCCGGTGGCCTGCTGACGCTCGCGGGCAGGCCGTTGACGCGGCTCGATGAGACCAAGCATTTCAAGTTGATCGGGACCACGGGCACAGGCAAGTCGACTGCCATACGCGAGCTCCTCTCGGCGGCGCTGGCGCGGAACGATCGGGCGGTGATCGCCGACCCGGATGGCGGTTACTGTGCGCATTTCTTCGATGCCTGGCGGGGCGACCGGATTCTCAATCCCTTCGAGCTGCAGTCGGCGAAATGGGAGCCCCTGAGCGAGTTGACGGCCCTGGCGGATCCCGAACATCTGGCAAGCGCATTGATCGCGGGCTCCGCTGATGCCACGGCCGGCGAGTGGCGGGGCTATGCGCGTGCCTTCGTGTCCGCCCTGCTGGATCGTTGTCGGGACATCCCGGGCTGCGACGCGCGGGAACTTTGGCGGCTGGTGGCGGTGGCGACAGCCGAGGAGTTGCGACCACTGCTGGCCGGCACGCCCGCTCAGCCCTTCCTGGATCCGGAGAACGCGCGCATGTTCGGCTCCTTGCGCTCCATCGCGGTCTCGGCAATGCGCGCTTTGGACTTCGTGCAATGGCAGAAGGGGAGACCCTTCTCCGTGCGCCAGTGGGTGCGCGAAGGGCGCGGCGTGCTCTTCATGCCCTACTCGGCGCGACAGATCGCGGCATTGCGGACGCTCATCTCGACCTGGATGGGACTGGCGATCTTCGAGGCTCTGAGTCAGAAGGAGGGACACGACCAGAGGCTGTGGCTGGTCGTGGATGAGTTGGATGCGCTGGGCGCCATCGACGGACTCAAGGATGCGCTCACTCGTCTGCGGAAGTTCGGCGGCCGATGCGTCCTGGGCTTCCAGTCGGTTTCACAGCTCAATGCGACCTACGGCGCCGACGCCCACACGCTCATCGAGAACTGCGGTAACACGTTGATTCTGCGCTGCTCGGGCAGCGAGAATGGTGGCACTTCCCAGTATGCGGCGCGCCTGATCGGAGATCGGGAGGTCATCCGCCGGCAACGCTCGCGCGGTCGCGACAATCCCGGTGGCCTGTTCACAGCCGGCGCGCGCCGCTCGACGCAAATCAGCGACCAGCGGCTCATCGAGCCGGCGGTACTCGCGGCGCAGCTCGAACAGCTTCCGGACCTGGCGGGCTATCTGAAGATCGCCTCATCGCCAGTTTGGCAGGCGGTCCGGATCAGCCGCTGACGCCATGGCCATTTACTATCTGGGCGTCAAATCCTTCGGCAGAAGTGCGGGGACGGGTGGCAGCGTCTCCACCAGCGCCGCGGCCTACCGGTCGGGAGAGCGCATCCGCGACGAACGTACCAATCATGTCTACGATCACTCGCACCGACGGGACGTTGAGTACAAGGAAATTCTATTGCCGGCCCGGCTTGACAGCGCGGGATCGCAGCTGGACTGGGCCCGGGATCGAAGCCAGCTCTGGAACGCCGTGGAGCGCTCGGAACCCCGTGCCAACGCGCGGGTCGCACGCGAGTACGTGCTGGCGTTGCCACATGAGCTGAACGCCGCGCAACGAATCCTGCTGGCGCGAAGTTTCGCGCGCGAACTTTCCGATCGCTATCACAACGCCGTGGATCTCGCGCTTCATCAGCCGCGCAGCGACCCACGTAATTTTCATGCCCATCTGCTGGCCACGACCCGTGAGATCACCGTTCGCGGTCTGGGACCGAAGACGATCGCGGAACTCAACGGATCACAGCGCTTTGAGCTCGGCCTGCCGCGCGCCATGCAGGAGCACGCGCAGATTCGCGCGCGCTGGGCCGACTTGACCAATTCCGCGCTGCGCGAGGCTGGCCTCGAGGTGCGCGTCTCGCACATTCCAAACCCGGAGGCGATGCTGCGGCCTGACGCCCGGCCCTGGCTGCCCAGAGTCGCCTGGGAAATCGAACGTCGGGGAGGCCGAAGCGTCCTCGGAGACCGTGCACGTGAGCAGTTCGTCCAGCAACGTGAAGTGGCCGCTGAACAGAGCAATCGTGCCCGGATAAGCCCCGAAGAGATTCGCAGGCGTGCGATTGAGGAATGGCGGGCGATCCGAGCTGAATCTTCAACACTTGCAGCCCCGACTGAAATTCCTAACGCGGCACGCCTCGGCAGTGAGGTCGAGCGGCAGATCGGAAATTTGCGCCGCGAGTTGGGACGTGACGATTTTGGACTGTAGACATGATTGACCCGAATTACCGAATTCTCAGTGATGAGGCGGCGGTCGTCAGTGGCCGCGTGAAGTGTTGGAACTGCCGGGCGGACATCGAGGTGGTTTGCTTGTACTGCCAGACCGTCTTCATCGACGGTGAGCCG
>Ga0210391_10002574_pt1 | contig 15679 bp, 13 predicted proteins | sample IncBWC12OmetaG_FD_160573 | JGI IMG/M metagenome (GOLD analysis project Ga0210391, IMG submission 160573) | Forest soil microbial communities from Barre Woods Harvard Forest LTER site, Petersham, Massachusetts, United States - Inc-BW-C-12-O ... | reverse complement strand
AAAACGCACCCCAGAAATCTACACTGGGCCTCTACACGGAGCAATTCAGCGGTACCCCCTTCACCGCCCCGCGGGCCGTCAACCGGCGCTCCTGGCTTTATCGCATTCGCCCCTCGGTAACCCATCGCCCCTTTGTCGAACTAACGGATAGCAAATGGAATGGGGAACGCTATGACGAACTTCCTGCCACCCCCAACCAACTCCGCTGGGATCCGATGCCTATTCCCACTTCGCCCTGCGACTTCCTCGATGGCATCATCACCATGGCCGGCAATGGCGGCCCGGCAGGACAAACCGGGTGCGCGGTGCACATCTATGCCGCCAATCAAAGCATGTCGGGGCGGTTCTTCTCGAACGCGGATGGGGAGATGCTGATCCTGCCCCAACAAGGCAAGCTGCGCTTCTTCACCGAGCTGGGCATTCTTGAGGTGGCGCCAGGTGAACTTTGCGTGATCCCTCGCGGCCTGAAGATGCGGGTGGAGCTACTGGAAGACTCCGCCCGCGGTTACATCTGCGAGAATTTCGGCCTGTCCTTCCGCTTGCCCGATCTGGGTCCGATCGGCGCCAATGGGCTCGCCAACCCGCGGGATTTTCTTTCCCCGGTAGCTGCCTTCGAGGATGTGGACGGCAAATTTCAGAGTCTGTGCAAGTTTCAGGGGAAGCTATGGTCGGCGGCCATCGATCACTCGCCTTTGGATGTGGTGGGCTGGCATGGCAACTACGCGCCTTGCAAGTACGACATGGCAAATTTCAACTGCATTAACACGGTCAGCTTCGATCACCCGGACCCCTCGATCTTTACCGTGTTGACGGCGCCTACCGCGGTTCCCGGTGCAGCAAACGTCGATTTTGTCATCTTCCCGCCCCGATGGCTGGTGGCCGAGCATACCTTCCGTCCTCCCTGGTTCCACCGCAATGCGATGAACGAATTCATGGGCTTGATCTTCGGCCAATATGACGCTAAGGCGGAAGGCTTTGTTCCCGGCTCAGCCAGCCTGCATAGCTGTATGCAGGCACACGGTCCGGATGCTGAGACCTTCGAACGGGCTGAAAAGGCCGAGCTGAAGCCCCATTATCTTGCGGACACGCTGGCTTTTATGTTTGAGACCCAACTGGTGCTTCATCCCACGCGCTTCGCGCTGGAAACGGAGTACCTGCAGCGCGATTACTTCCAGGTCTGGCAGACGCTGAAGAAGCATTTCACGGGAAAGCCCGTTCGTTAATGCAACTATGAATGCTACACATGATCCTCAGCGGCAAAGCTGGGTACCCTCGGCGAATCGCGGAGGCAATGCATTCCCTATCCAGAATTTACCCTTCGGCATTTTTGCGGACGCGAATGCGCCTACGATCGGTGTCGCCATAGGAGATCAGATTCTGAACCTGCGCGGTTGCGCGGACCTGCTGCCGGTGGCGGTGCAAGAGGCCTGTGCCGCATCTACACTCAACCCTTTGATGGCCCTCGGCGGTGAGCGCTGGTCTGCATTACGTGCAAGGCTCAGCGACCTGCTGCGTGCGGATCACCCTCAGGCGCTCCAGTACCAGCGGGCGCTGTCGCCGCACCTCTTGCCGATGGCGGAAGTCACCATGCTCAAGCCTGCCGTGATCGGCAATTACACCGATTTTTATGCCTCGATTCATCATGCTACGAATGTGGGCAGACTCTTCCGCCCGGATAATCCGCTGTTGCCCAACTACAAGTATGTTCCCATCGGATATCACGGCCGGGCTTCGTCGATCCAGGTCAGCGGAGCAGCGGTGAAGCGCCCCGCGGGCCAGGTTGCGTCCTCGCCCGGGGAGGCGCCCAGCTATGGATCCACTCGAGCGCTCGATTACGAACTGGAAGCCGGCTTTTTTGTTGGCCCGGGTAACCGCCTGGGAGAAGCGATCGACATTGAGAACGCCGCTTCTCACCTGTTTGGCGTATGCCTGCTCAATGACTGGTCGGCGCGCGATATTCAGGCGTGGGAGTACCAGCCTCTGGGCCCTTTTCTGGCCAAAAGCTTTGCCACCACCATCTCGCCCTGGATCGTGACCATGGAAGCGCTGGCACCCTTTCGCACTTCGGCTTTTGCCCGGCCGCAGGAGGATCCGCCGCCGCTGAATTATCTAGCATCCCAACAGGACTCGCGGGAGGGTGGTCTTGATCTCATCCTCGAAGTTTATTTGCGCTCTGCCAAGATGGGTGAGGCTGTTCGCCTCGGTCGCAGCAACCTGCGCGATCTTTATTGGACACCGGCCCAGTTACTGACCCACCATGCCAGCAACGGTTGCAACCTTCAGCCCGGTGATCTGATGGGCAGCGGCACTGTTTCCGGACCTGGAGAGGACGCTCGTGGATGCCTGCTCGAGCTTACGCAGAATGGCCGCAAGCCCTTCGCCTTGCCTGCGGGCGAGCAGCGTAGCTTTCTTGAAGACGGCGACCAGGTGATCCTGCGCGGATACTGTGAGCGCCCGGGGTTCGTGCGCATTGGGCTGGGCGAGTGTTCGGGAACCATCACGCAGAGCCTGCTCTAAACGGGTTTATGGTTTCGCGGCGGCCGGCAAACCTGCTCCTGCCAGCAGTGCTTTGTCCAAACCGGGATCCTGGCCTCGCAGCATGCGCCCAATGATCTCGTGAATGCGGATTTCGTCGAAGGGCTCCGACACCTCGTGTCCAGCTTGCTGCCCGGGGGAGCGGATCATCAGGACCGGACGCGGATCGAAGCGACCACGGCTCGCCATTTCCTCTTCCTTCGACCACAGGCCGACTCCCTGCCAAACCGACAGGCGCCACGAGTGGTCGGAACAAACGATCACGGTGGTCTTCCCGGCCAGAGGAGTCGCGTTTATGCTGCTCATCAACTCACCCATGATCCGATCGCTGAGCGCCAGATTGTCGATGTAGGTCCCGCCGCCGCGCAGGGTCCCCGTTCGGCGGTCGTAGATGCCCGGCGGATGCGGAACCGGCAGGTGAACAAAAACGAAACGGATGTTTTGATCGCGGATCAGCGCTGTGGCAGCGGGCATGATCGCCGCCAGGTCCGCCTGGTGGACTTGCCGTAGAAACGAGGGTTTTCCTTCCGCCCACCCGATCATGTTCTGGATAGGCGACATGGCGTTCTGCAGAGAAGACCTGGTAGAGAGCGGCCCATCTAACTCACCGTCTGCCATCCTCCAGAAACAATAGTCGAGGGTGCCGGCGAGAATTCGGCAGTAGGGATTGAACCAACCGACGACGCCTGTGGTCCAGCCCTGGCGTTGAGCTTCTGCGAAGAGTGTTGCCTGGGCATCGAACGGTTGCCACTGCTGGTCCCCTGCGAATTGGAGCGTTGGCATTCCATTCAGACCGCTGCGAATCTTGGCCACCGGCTTACCCAGAAAGAGTCCGGGAATCACCAGGTCGGTGTTCATACCGACAGGTTTAACGTTGCTGAACACCACACTCTGGCTTCTGAGTTCATCGAAAGAGGGCATGGCGAGCCCGGGAAACCGGTGCTCAAATGTCTGGTCATAGGAAAGCTCGTCAAAAAGAAGCCAGATGATCCGTCCGTCGTTTTTGGGAGCTGCTTGGTCCGAAGCCAGAACGGGATGCGTCACAGGCACGACCGGGTCGCTCTGCTGACGCTGCAAGCCCAGGTAGACGAGCTGCGGCACCATCCATACCGCGTTGCATCCCGCGAGCACCAGCAGCACCAGTAATCCACGGACGGCCGCGCGATAGGCCGGCGGTCGAAGCAACCACAACGTCAGCCCGGTAACCAGGGTTACGATTGCGGCGGTTGAGGGAGTAAGGTGCGGAATACTCCAGCCAAACGTCACGGTGACGATGCCTACGGTCGTGTGGGCAATCCGGGCGGCGATGAAAACCCAAACAAGGGTACGTAGACCAGTCTCACGCTTCTGCAGGTAACCGAAGAGGAGGGCAGCCAGTACCGAAGCCACAGCCAGGTCGATCAAGGTACCCCAGACCACGCTGCCCATGGGCAGAATGCTGTGATAGAGCACTGCATGGTAGGGCGAGACCAGGGCTGCAAGATGGGAGATCATGAGCAGGATCGCTGCTCCCAGGCCCTGAAGAAGAAGTTTTCCAGACCTTATGTTCATTTCGTCTCGAACAGGAAGAGGACGCGGCCATTGGTCAATTGCTCACGCATTACGATGGTGAAATGGCGGGTAAACTCGGCTACAAACAAATCTTCATCCAGATGCGCGTAGAGTTCGTCTCTCCCCCGGCAGAGATCGATGTAGCGCACATCGGTTTTGGGAACCCACTCCACGATGCTCCAGCGACGGGTGAGAGATGAGAGCAGGGCAGCCACGTCGGCCATGGGAATCTGATCGGCAAGCAGCAGATGATGGATAATCCCCAGCATCATGACGCAGTCGAACCGCTTATGGGCGCGTTCCAGCAGAGTGAGCGATTCGGTATTGCGCCAGCCGACTGCCGGAGTAGGGCGGGCCACATCCGCAACCAGAGGAAGTATGGATAGATCAGCCGTCCGAGCTTCCCTCCAATTGCGATCCGAAGAGGCAACATCGGTATCCCAGGCGACCACTCGTGCGCCCACGCTCGCCGCGATGCGTGAGTAATGCCCGGTATTGCCGCCGATATCGAGCACCGAGCCGGGACGCATCATTTGCATGGCCCGGTCGACAAATTCCTGCTTCTGCTGGCGTTCGAGTTCGCTGTAGTGATCAGCGGCAGTCTGGTATTCGCTCCAGCGCGAGTCGCGCTCCTTCGGAGCCAGTGCACGCAGGGTCTTACGAAAGCCCCGGAGGTTTCCCTGAAGGACCTCGGTTGCGATTTCAGGCTCCTGCTTCAGCTTTGCCGGCGGCCCGGAAACCCCCTTGCGGGTCTCGAGCAGGAAAGGGAGGGTGACCAGGGAACGCAGCGGACCGTTCCAGCGCTGGAAACGTGAAAGATAGGGGTAGAGGTCGGCTGGCTCGTAGCCGTCGCGGCGATTGAGGGTGGCGGCCAGAGGCCATCCCAGGTACTTATTCGCCGCCAGAGGCAATTGGAAGGTGCGGGCAAATTGACCGTAGGCCAGCCACAACGGGCTCCCCGGATCACGGCGCTCGACGGAGAGCAGGTCGACGAAGACGGGGCGCGAGCCATCGAAAAGGATGTTCAGAGGAGTTGCGTCTTTGAGGATCCATCCCTGCTGAAGCAGTTGGCGGCAAAACTCAAGCGTCAATTCTCCCGCTGCGACCCATTGTCCTGGAGTCCATTCCCATGGGTAGGAGGGGAAAAAGACGCGAGGATGCTCAAGCACCAGGGCCTGATCCTGCACTGAGGACACCACTTCGGTAGCGACCAGGTGGCCCTCCGTTGTCCAACGGCGGGCCAGATCAGACTCGAGAAAGCGCAGAAATTCAGCGGCGTAGCGGGGATGGACGGTTCGCACGACATGCTCGCCATGAATACGCAGCGATCCGGCGGGATCGCGGAACGTCGCAATGTCCCGCGACGTGCCTTGATTCATGGTTGGTTCTCTATGACCTCTGTCGGGGAACTCACAGGCGATCTGCGCAGCGAAGAAAATAACCGCTTCACGCGATGGCGCAAATAATAGATCGCGCCGGCGCACATAGAACCGGCAACCTGTAGAAACACGAAGCCGGATCCCGGATCTACATAAGCCTGAGCCGGCCGTTCAAATGCGACCAGAAGCGCCGCGATTTGGAGCAGGCCGAGCAGAAAAAAACAGGAATGTAGTACGCGGGGCGAGAAACACGGTTTCTTCACGAAACTCCTCTGGGCGCAAATTGACTTATTGTTTTTAACGTCCGAATGCCATGAAAAGTTGCGGCGATACTGTGTTTATTTAATCATTCCTTCACACGTGTGTCGCGTGAATAAAATCGTTACATGCACTCTGAATCACTTAAGCTTCCGGCTGGTGACACGCAACTGGTTCAAATCCTGGACGCGGCACTCGCCGACACCGCTCGACGGAGCGGCGATTGGCTGGTCTGCAGACCAGGGTGCACGCAGTGCTGCATAGGGGTTTTCGCCATTGATCAACTGGATGCGGCCCGGCTGGAGCAGGGGCTGCGTGAGCTTATGGTGAGCGATCCCGAACGCGCTCAGGCTGTGGTTGAGCGGGCGCGGAAATCGGTCAAAGGGCTTAGCCAGGACTTCCCTGGCGACCCTGCCACTGGCCTGTTGGATCCTGGGCAAGAGGCGCGCTTCGAGGACTTTGCCAATGATGAACCATGTGCCGCGCTTGATCCGGCGACTGGCCTTTGCGACCTGTATCGTTCCCGCCCCATGACCTGCCGCGTGTTCGGGCCGCCCGTGCGTTCCGAGGAGGGGCTGGGCGTGTGCGAGCTTTGCTATCACGGGGCTACCGAGGAACAGATTGCGGCCTGCGAAATGCCCGTCCCGGATCTTGAAGAGGAGCTGCTCGAGGAGTTTGAGCAGTCGTCCGGCAGGCGTGGGCAGACCCTGGTCGCCTTCGCGCTTGCCTTGTAGGTTCCCGGTACAATGAGCTTTAGACTTCCGCAGGAAAGTAGAATCATGCCAGCCAATCCCGTGAGCAATCTGAATGCTGCTGTCAGCAGCGCCGCCGCAGACGCAGGCTTGTCCGTCGTCTCCTCCGAAGAGGGCATCGATTTTAATGGCCGCCCCACTGCCATCTTCCGCATCGGCCTTGCTCCTGACACCCCCGCGGAGCGCACGCTGCGGCTCGAATTGAGTGAAGACTTCGACTTCCATCGTCCTGAGTTGTTGCCGGAGATGACGGCGCACTTACGCGAAGAGGCTAAACGATTGCGTAATCCACGGCCCGATGCATACGTGACCATGGCCGGCATGCCGATCATCTTTAGCGACTTTCGTTGGCCCTTCCACCGTTCTGTTTCCGGAGCCGATACCTACATCGTGCACGGGGTGGTCCACGTGGCCGACGGCACCGATGCTCTGCTGCACGCCAAGGTTTCCGCGAGCATGACTGTGACCTTCGCGGAGATTGTGCCGGCGCCCGAACAGCCCTATGCGGAGACGTTTATTTATAGCGCCATCCGCAAGACCCTGGACCAGGGTCAACTGGAACTGCTCAAGAGCGGTAATCGCCAGCCTGTTCCGGTGACCACGCGCTATTACAGCCGCTGGCAGAAGAAGTTCTTTTTCACCGACACCGATGAACAAAGCCGGCAGCAGTTCCTGCTGGCCAAGATCTTCTGGCTCTCGGGCGTTCTGGGGGATTCGCAGCCTGTCTGGATCGCTGACCCGCGAGACGCGCAATATCTGAACACGACCGCGGAAGAACTGGTCCGTGCGGCCGAGGTGCTGGCCAGCGCCGGGATGGTGACGCTGCATGAGGACTTTGCCGCGGCTACGCCCGCTTTGCTGGCCCGGGAAGCCGAATTTCGCGGCCGGCTGCAGCAGGCTTTCGCCCTCACCAAGCCTACTTTCAATGAAGAAATGCGGCACGGCCACACGAATATGTAACCCCCTCCCCGCCCGAGCGTCTCATGCCCACGGAGGGATTATGAGACGGACCAGAATTGCCTGGGTGGTTATGCTGGCGCTGATGGCAGCCCCCATCGGCCTGCAGGGGCAGAAAACGGTACTTGTGGAACTATTCACCTCTGAAGGATGCTCCAGCTGCCCGCCTGCGGATGCATTGCTCCGCCAGGTGAACGGAAGCCAAACCACTGACGGTCAGTTGATCGTCGGCATCAGCGAGCATGTGACCTACTGGAACTCGCTGGGATGGTCGGATCCTTATTCCTCCTCGGCCTATACGGACAGGCAGGATGCCTATAGCCAGCGTTTCCACCTGGAAGGCGTGTATACGCCGCAGATGGTGATCAATGGCGCAGAGCAGATCGTAGGAAGCGACCGTGCGGCGCTGCTACGGGCGGTCCAGAAGGAAGAAGAGCAGCCGTCCCGGTTGTCACTCCGAATTCTCTCAATAGAAGCCGGCCGAAATGTCTGGAGTGTGCATTTTTCTGCCAGCGGCGAGATGCCGGTGCACGGGGCTGATCTGGTCGCCGTGCTGGCAGACGATTCGGACCGCTCCAACGTACTCCACGGGGAAAATTCCGGTCGTATGCTGGCACATGTCGCCGTGGCCCGTTCGATGTCTCGAATAGCCAAATTGCAAGCCGCGGGCGAAGGCACGGCCCAGATCGCGATCCCCTCGTCGTTTCAGCCTTCGCAAGGGCATCATCTTATTCTTTTTGCGCAAACGCCGGGCAATGGACGCGTGCTCGGAGCCGACACTAAGCCGTTATAGAGAACCGATCGAATGGCCACTGAGTTAAGGGATGAATCACGCATGATCGCTTCGATCCTTGCCGGCGATGCGCAATTGTTCCACGAATTGATTCGTCCTTACGAGCGCAGAGTTTTTGCCATGGCGCTGTCGTTTCTACGCAATGAAGCCGATGCGGAAGACGCCACCCAGGAAACCTTTCTCAAGGCCTATCGCAACCTGGCTAGCTTTCGGGGCGATGCCAAATTCGGCACCTGGCTGGTCAGCATCACACTGAACGAGGCGCGAAGCCGGATTCGTCGCCGGGATGCGGTCAAGATAGAATCGCTGGACGAACCCACGGACGAGGAAGGACACACTTCGCCGGCTCTGTTGCGGGACTGGAAGGAGATACCCTCGGAGGCACTGGAGCGAAAGGAGATCAGGCAGCTATTGCATAAAGCGGTCACCACTCTGCCCTTGATCTATCGCGAAGTGTTCCAACTACGGGATATCGAGCAGATGAGTGTGAATGAAGCTGCGGCTGCGCTCGGCATCACCATATCCTCGGTGAAAGTCCGATTGCACCGGGCGCGCATGATGTTACAGAAACATCTGGCGCCACAGTTGCAGCAGATGGCTCCCAAGCGGAGGAGGTGGGCATGGTAATCGAGTGCAAACACGTTTGGGAGCACATATCCGGTTACCTGGACCAGACTCTTCCTCCGGAGGTGCTGGAGCAGGTAGAAAAGCATCTGGCACATTGCGAAGTCTGCTCGGCTATTCTTGATTCGACTCGGAATATCCTGATCCTCACGGCTGATGAGCGGGTGTTTGAGTTGCCGCTTGGATTCAGCCAGCGGCTGCACGCTCGTCTTGAGGAAGAAATCAAAGGAATGGCTCCGTAGCGGGACAAACTGCCGACCTCTCCACGACACCTCCGGGAATTTCTGTCGGAGGGCCGTCCAGAAAATACGCGCACTAAGCGCACTGTGTGTCTTCGTTCCTTCCGTGGTTGTCAATTGCGATCGAATGAGCCTATGGCGTAAAGAGCGTATTGTGCGTAGGGGGTCCCTCGGATTCGGGGGAATGGTGAGCCTTATGCGCCATAAGCGCCCTAAGTCCCTGCTCGCTCGATGACTTACTGGACTAGAGAATTTGGACTGTCATGTTTGCGTCAACATGCCCTCTTTGCTGCTAGAGCACTTTATTTATCATAACACTCTAGTACCCTAGCAGAAGCAAGCAGAGAACTAACTTCGACCAGCCGAGCAAGCGCTGTTGGACTGGCTGGTGAACAGAGGAGGATGAAGTGAGCACGAACACAGTAGCGATTACATACCGAGATGCGGGGTGGAAGGATTGGAATACCGTTGCGGGCAGCGGACCGGCGGCGAGCGGCTGGCTGGAGCCGATGGGGGAAGCTGCATTCCAAGGGGTGGCGGGTGATTTTGTACGGTTGCTTCTGCCGGAGACCGAGGCCGATCCGGCGGCGCTGTTGTTGACGTTCCTGGTGGGGGTGGGGTCGATGATGGGGCGGGGTCCTCATTACCGAGTGGGGTCAACGCGGCACGGCGTGAACCTGTTTACTGTCGTGGTGGGGGAGACGTCGCGGGCGCGGAAGGGTACGGCGACCGACCTGGCGTTGGACATCCTGTCGCAGGTGGACAAGGAGTTTATGGCGAGCCGGCTGCGGTCGGGTCTCTCCAGTGGCGAAGGACTGATTGAAGCCGTGCGGGACGGGCGGGAAGACGATATCGCGATCAAAGCGAGGGATGGATCGTTTTTGCGTTTTGAGCGGCAGACGGTGGACAACGGGGAGCAGGACAAGCGGCTACTGGTGATTGAGTCGGAGTTCAGCACGGTGCTGCACCAGGCTGGGCGAGAGGGAAATATTCTCAGCGCTATCCTGCGGGACTGCTGGGATGGAAAACCTCTGCGCATTGTAGCGCGCAGCAACAAAGACTCCTGCCAGGAGCCGCATGTTGCGCTGATTGGCAATGTGACGGCGGAGGAGCTGCAGCGGCTGCTGACGAGCACGGATCGGGCGAACGGGTTTGGCAACCGGATCCTGTGGTGTTGCGCGCGGCGGTCTAAGCTGCTGGCGCGCGGCGGACGTGATGTTGACCAGGCCGAGGTAGACGCCTTGGCCGGGCGAGTCCGGAGGGCAGTGTTGGGCGCGTGTGAGCTGGGCAGGGTGGATTTCGACGACGAGGCTTTCCGCGCATGGGAAGGTATCTACGCAGAACTGGCTGTGGGGGCGAGCGGAATGTTTGGGTCGATGACGGCGAGGGCCGAGGCGCAGGTGGTGCGACTCTCTACTTTTTACGCAGTGCTGGATGGCTCCCCTTTCATTCGCCTGGAACACTTGCAGGCGGCACAAACGGTGTGGGGATATTGTGAGGAGTCTGTCCGGTTTGTTTTTGGGGATGTTCTGGGTGATGAAACTGCGGATGCGATTTTGAAGATGCTTAAGGGTGCTCCGGAAGGGTTAACGCAGACAGAGATTAATCGTTCGTTCCATAGTCATAAGTCGACAGCGGAGATGAACCGGGCGTTGACGATGCTGCAGGGGAAAGGGCGGGTGAGGGCGGAACGGTTGGTTACGGGTGGCGGGCCGGCGACGCGGTGGAGTCTGATCGCGTAAAGAGCGTATTGTGCGTAAAGAGGCCAGAACGACTTACTCCCTCGTAAACGGGCTTGTGGCCAGTGAAGCTGAGTCGCCATCAGCAAATCTCTATTAGTGCTGACCAGTCAAAGCACTCACCGAAAAACCCAATTAGTCCTCACAGTCGGCTTGTGTCCGAGTTTCCAGAACTGAGTTGGACTGGCTCGTTGGGCATGTCCCAAGCGCGCTTATGGAGACTAATACAAAAACCAGAGTAATTTCCGGTTAGGCGGTCATCCACTCAGAACCCAGGAATTCGTACACTTTTCCTTGGCACTGATCTCGAAACGCGCTTCGGCGACTAATCACTCATCGGGGCGGGTTAATCATCGGAATTCCGTCCCATATTTAAGGGCGATCTCTTTGATCTGCTCCCCAGTGACTTGCTTTGGCGGCTGGCCGGGGGAGCTGCAGGTCTCACGGAAAAAGCCGTCCAGTCCGGCAGGCGACATAATCCAGAGCAGGAGCAGTTGCTGATCGGGATTCACGAAACCATGCCAGGAATTTTTGGGGATGAATATCGTTCCGCCTTTCTCAAATGAGTGACGGACGTCGTTCAGTATGAAAACTCCACTGCCTTCCAGAACGTAGAAAGCTTCGTTCCTCTTCAGGTGGCGGTGAATCGGAACGCCCGCACCGACCATCACTTGCTGGGTCCCCAACGCGAGATTGTCGAACCTTGTTGCGGAGCCGCTCTTGATAACGATCTGACCATGGTCACGAAAATGAATGAGATGTTCGCCTTCGCCAGCTCCGAGCACATAACCTTGTGGCGAGACGGTTCGACGTTCTTGGTCGTCTTCGTTCATGACAATCTCCTCCGCGATGCACGGATCGTTTTCGGGATTCTGGTTTCTGCCTTGGGCGGTCACGTCGTAATGATCGGAGCGGGAGAGCCTGGGTCCAAAGTGATCTGACACGAAGACTGTCATTGCCCAGGCGATTCAATTTCCGCATTGTCCTTGATCGATTCAAAAGGAGAACTACTTCTGCACGACTTGAAACGTTCATCTGAATTCACATTGGGTCGGTCTTCACTGGAGGTTTTCTGCCATGACGAGGGAACTCCTGAATGTACCCAGCACCAAGAGTACTGTCCGCCCATCGCGCGACGCACCGAGATTCACACTCCATGGAAACGCCTTTTGTGGTCCGTTCAAGGTGAGAATCCGCTTGAGTTGACGCGAACGAAAGCTGTAATACATGAGAGCTGGCCCGGGGTCCGCTCCGGAGTCGACGAGATAAAGGCCGTCTTCCGTTACCGCAAACGAACCCCAATACCCGAAGTGGGGCGCATCCGTCACGCGCTGCGCTTCGCCTCCGGTTACGGACATGGACCAGATTCCCGCGCCGTTCGGCGTTGAAAAGTAGAGCATCTTGCCGTCGTAAGATTCAATGCTGACAAGGCCGCCATGGCGGGTCATTTGCGTCTCTTGCCCTGTTGCCATGTCGTGCCGCCAGACCTGGAAACTCCCAGTGCGGTCTGATCCGAAGTAGATCGCCTTTCCATCACTCGACCAGGCAGGCACCTCATTGTCGTATTCTCCCGACACGACCACATGCTGGTTGCGGCCCTCTTCGTCGATCACCATAATCTGTCGATGGTTCAAGGGGACAGAATCAAACGCAATCCACTTGCCGTCGGGAGACCACCGGGGAGAGCCGCTACCCCCGCCCAGCGATGTCAACTGAGACGGATTGCTCCCATCGGCATTGCACTTCCAGATTTGGTCGCTCCCGGACCGCATCGACTCAAATACGATCTGCCGTCCATCCGGAGAGGGCTGCGGCGAGTAGTCATAGGAGGAGTCAGGCAGTAGTTGCCGCGGGTCTTCTACGACCCCGCCCTCCCTGGAGATTTCCGCGCGCCAGAGACTCGAAGCGTTGAATGTCGACGATCCGGGGTATGCCAGCCGCGTCCCATCGCGCGACAGTGCGCCGATGCTGGGATAATTGGTTTCCGCTTCAATCGCGCCCCCCGCCGCCGGGACCCGCCACGTTCGTTCCGGTCCGCTGCGAGTGGAATTGAACGAGATGTATTGCCCAGCGGCGGTCCACATGAAGGCACCCACTGTCTTGTTATCGGAAGTCAGCCGGTGCGGTGTCCCTCCAGCGAGCGGGACCGCGTAAAGATCGCTCTTCCCAGAGGTGAGCCATCGGACAAACGCCACCATTTGCTGGTCCGGCGATAGAAGTGGGCCGGTGTCTCCCAGCCCCTCACCCTTCAACAGATCCACAAGGCAACGCTTGAGTCCTGTCTCCATCGAAAACACCACGATGCCTATCGGGCCCTTGGCAACACAACTGTCTGCGAGTACCAGAGACCTTCCATCCGAAGTCCAGCTGATCGGGGCTATGGATCCGTATGGGCAGGAGACATCGGTGATCTTGCGCTCCGGACCTCCCAATGCAGGGACAACCCAAACGGCGCCCCCGTTGTCATCGCAGCGTCCAAAAGCAATCTCACGGCCATCGGGTGACCAGGTAGGGGGATTCATATACTCGCTGCGCGTATGCGTGAGCCGAAGGGGTAATTGGCCGCCGACCAATTGCACGTACAGGTCACCTTTCCCGGGATGATGTTCGCCGGTCCAAAGGAAGGCAAATTGCCTCCCGTCGGGCGAGAATGCCGGGGCCCAGACGAAGCCACTCAAGTTGGTCAACGGGACACTCCGAAAATGTGGAGAGGGAGAAAGGTTCGTACTGGACGTCGCCAACGCGCGATTGTTCTTCACCGCGTGTTCGATAGCCCATGCCGCGCCGGCCAGCACAATAGCCGCGAGAACCGCGCCGGGAATCCATTGCGATCTGCGCCGTTCCCGGACGGGTCCAAAACCAGTGTTGAGATCGCCTGCGGAAGGCGCAGCCGAAGCCTTGGGTCGGCCGGGCGTTTCCTCCGTCACCTCAACCGGAAGTAAAAACCGATAGCCGACCGTCTGCACCGTGGCAATGTAGCGTGGCTCGCGGGCATCGTCGCAGAGAAGCTTTCGCAATGTGGCGATGCTGCGCGTAAGAGAATTGTCCGAGACCGCACAGTCGTCCCATACTGCGTTCAGAATCTCGTCTTTCTTCACCAGCCGGCCCGGATTCCGCAAAAGAAACAACAGGACGCGAAACGCCTTCGGCTCAACCGGTTGAGCTTCCCCATCCCGGATAAGCAGGAACTCACGTTCCTTGACCTCGAATTCTCCGAACCTGAAAACAAAGGGATTGTGAGCCGTCACAATTCCGTCTCACTTTCAGAAAATGGTTTGAAGACCGTCACGACCATGCGGCGGCGCGAGGCGACATTGCACCGAGCCAAACCGGCTGAGGACATCGTCAATGTCACTCTTCAAATGCCTGCTCCTGGCAGGTCTTATCTCCCAGACTCTCCTCACGGCTCATGGGAAAATGCGCTGCCCTGGAAATGTTCCCAGTCTAACCCTCCGCCTCGTCTGGGGTTCGCAAATTATTGTGCCCGTCCAGGTCAACCACTCCGGCCCCTACGACTTTGTCGTGGACACCGGGGCGCAAACCACAACCATTGAGCCGTCGCTTGCCGCTGAACTGCGCCTCAAGCCACAGGGTCAAACCGGTGTCGCCAGCGTGGCCACCTTCGCTCGCACCACCTACGTCTACCTCGACCTCGTCGAAGCCGGGGCCCACTCCGTCTCCAACTCCGTTCCCGTAATCCAGGAAATGAATCAGCTCAGGGCTGCGGACTCACGTATCCGCGGTATCGTGCTGACGCCGGGAGCGAGAGAATTTTCGCCAAGTCGCGACGTCGGCTGCTACCTGGACCTGCGAGCGGCGAAGTGAGTCGGGTGACAGTGACACTCAACTCGGCATCACAAAGGCCGACGTTACACAGAATCATGTGTTTATCTTCCACAACTAGTTGAGGAGAAAGCTATACACGGTGTCCCCTGCCGCGGCAATCACATACTGATGACCATCCAGCGTGTAGGTTTGAGGTGCGTTGGTAATGTTGCCGGTGCGCACTCCCCAGAGCGGCGCACCCGTTGCCGCGTCTAAGGCCGCGAGATTGCCGGCTCCGTCACCACTAAACACCAGTCCGCCGGCAGTGGCCAGCACACCGCCTCCGCCGAAGCCTTGTGTATAGAGCTTGTGTCGCCAACGTGCATTGCCGGTCGTGTAGTCGATCCCAACAATATAGCTTCCAGTTGCGCCAATTCTAATCTCATCCTTGCCTCCCAGGCCCATAGCACCGCGCGAATCCGGGTCTGTGAGATAGGCTTCGGAGAAGGTATCGGCTTCATATTGGTATAGCAAACCCGTCTGAGGGGAGTAAGCCGGGGGCTGCCAATTCGTGGTACCGCTTGAATTAGGGGAAATGAGAGAACCCCCGATCGCCGCATTCTTCGCAGGGTTCACTTTAGGACCGCCTTGCGGGGTCAATCCTTCCGCCCAGTTCGTAGTTGCGCCGTACTTCGTCGTCAACAGATGCTCTCCGGTAACGCGATCCAGTACGAAGAAATAACCGTTGCGTGCCGCCGTGATGACTAGCTTGCGTTGGTGTCCGCGAAATTTTGCATCGATGAACACAGGCACCTGGACCGAATCATAGTCGTGAGTGTCGTGCGGCGAGGTAGAGAAGTACCACTTCAACTTGCCGGTGTTCACGTCGAGAGCGACCAGGGAACACGTGAAGAGATTATCTCCATCTCCCCGGAGACCCGTCGTCCATGACGGCGAGGGGTTACCTGTGCCGAAAATATAGAGCTGCGTCTCGGGATCATACGAGCCGGCAACCCAGGTTCCACCGCCACCGTGCCGCGCGGCATCCAGACTTTTCCAGGTGTCCAGGCCAGGTTCCCCCGGCTTC
>Ga0210391_10002573_pt1 | contig 15679 bp, 17 predicted proteins | sample IncBWC12OmetaG_FD_160573 | JGI IMG/M metagenome (GOLD analysis project Ga0210391, IMG submission 160573) | Forest soil microbial communities from Barre Woods Harvard Forest LTER site, Petersham, Massachusetts, United States - Inc-BW-C-12-O ... | reverse complement strand
TGCAAGCTGGGCAAGCATAGCCATCACGGCGCGGCGACTTTGCGAAACGTAACAATGCGAATCGATCCTTGGCGAGAGCTTGGCATGTGCGATTTATAACACAGTGTTGTGCGGCTTATTATGCGATGCGAAGCTGAACGGGGCGCCTGGCTCTACTGCTGCTTCTTAATTCTTGATGGCTGGGACTACTAGTGACAGGGCATCGGGAACCATGGTCATGCGGACGGGCAGGCGGCCCAGTAACTCTCCGTCAGCTTCGACGTAGACTCGGTCTTCTGCTTCGTCTCTATGATTACTATGACCGTAACTATCTTCGTGACTATGTCCGCTACTTTGATTTTGGCTGGGCGGGGACGCCCGGCGCTCCACCGGCAACTGGCAGACCACTTCTGAGCAGCTCACCAGATCGATGCCGTCGATGCTCCATTGCCGGCCGATTAGCGCTCCGGCGACGTACTGGATGTAGGCATTGCGACTTGCAGTGCGGCACATTACGGTTTGGAGATCGCTGCGGTCTAGGGAAGCTCCCGGGACAAGTTCGCGCAGAATGTTTCCGAAGAAACGAATTCTTACTGCCAGAAGTTCGGTCAGCACTGCGTGTTGGGCTAGTCCGTTTCCGTTGGTGTACTCGACCTCGAAGCGGCGCATCCGATGGGTTGCCCACAACTGCCAGGCTTTGAGGTAATAGGCAGCCATGCCGGTTCGTTTTTTGAGCTCGGCTGTCAATTTGTAAAACAGATGCGCGTCCACACCGATTCCGGCGGCGACGGTGAAGTAGCGCGCGGCGGAATGGCCGGAGAAATTCTGATATTCGATACGGCCGACGGGAATGCGCCGGACTTTTCCTTTGACAGCGGCGTGAGCGGCGGCACTGGCGCGGAGCGGAATTCCGAGATCATGTGCGAGAGCGTTGGCGGTGCCGAAGGGCAGGATGGCGAGCGCGATGGGCGTGCCGGCCAATCCTTGAATGACGTCATGGATGGTGCCATCGCCTCCACAGGCGAAGACGGTGTCGCTGCCGGCAGCGACGGCGCAACGGGCGTTGTCAGTCGCTTCCTGGCTGGAGCGGCAGACGGTAAGCTCGGTACGAACACCGGCGGACTGGATGATACCGATAGCACGGTCGAGTTCGGCGTCGCGCTTTTTTCCACGCGGGCCGGAGTTGGGATTGAACAGGATCGTTGCTTTGCGCATGCGTTGGGCAGCTCTGGTTTGAGTTTAGCGCACGTCCTGTATGGAGGTTGTTTGGCGTTTGGGTCCCTCCGCGGCCGATGCGTTAGTCGCAGTCTTTCGAGTACTTGTCTATGGAATAGACATAGTGCCGGAGGCCGTGCCAGTCTATTTCTTTCCAGATGATCATTCCAACTCGTTCGGCGACGCGGCGTGAAGGCAGGTTTTCGGGGCGGATCAGGGATATCAGGCGGGCGGCTTTCAAGTTTGCGAAGGCCCACTCGCGGCAGGCCACGGCGGCTTCGGTGGCGAGGCCCTGTCCCCAGAGATCGCGGCACAGATGGTATCCGATTTCGTAGAGGGGCTCGGCTTCAACTTGTTGCAGGACGATGCCGCAATCGCCGATTAATTCCTGCGTCTTTTTCAGTTCCATTGCCCAGAGGCCGACACCATCGTTCTGGTAGCGTTGCCGATTGCGGTCGATCCATTGCTCGACGCCGGCGCGATCGTAGGGGGTGGGATAGTAGCGCATGGTTTCTGGGTCAGAGAGGATTAGGGAAAGAGCGTCGGCGTCTTCGGGCGTGAAGTCGCGGAGAGTAAGACGAGGGGTTTCGAGGATCGGCATGCTTCAAATTTTATGGTTGAGTCAACGTTCATTCGTGTTCGTGCCTGCGCTTGGGAGAAGTGCGAGCCAAGCACCGTTGGAGTAGGCAATTGCGCTCAGCCTCGGTGTCGGTCCATCGGTTCGCATCAATGGGCGTGAGTCTAATGGCGGAATCTTACCTTAATCCGGACGAGTGGGATCTCCGGAGTTACACTCGAAAGCATGGCGGAGATGGGACGGGTGTTGGTGATCTTCGGTATAGCTCTGGTAGTGATCGGGGGCATTGTCATGCTGCTGGGACGGACAGGCTTGCCGCTGGGGCGGTTGCCGGGGGACATTTTGTATCGGGGTAAGAACACTACTTTTTATTTTCCATTGGCTACCTCGATTGTGATTAGTGTCGTGCTTTCGGTGGTTCTGTTTTTGATTGGGCGGCTTCGGCGGTGAGGATCCTAATCCGGCCCCTAAAGGGGCATTCATGGTCACGCTTTTCGGCATCGCTGAAGCGATGCCCTGAGACGAATCCTTCGCGGGATGCAGGGGTGGTCTGAGCGTGAGGTCCTTCACTTCGCTCATGATGACAATTTAATTTCATGAGGTCCTTTCCCTTCGGCTGCGCTCGGGGTCACGACCACAGGGCAATCTAATTTATGGAGATGTCGGACCAACTCGGGTTTCATTTTCGTCCTCCGGAGCGGCGGGTTTGGACGGTGCGGGCTTTGGTCTCGGCGGTGCGGTCGCATATTGAACGGGAGTATTCGGATTGCTGGGTGGAAGGGGAAATTTCTAATCTGAGGATTCCGGACTCCGGGCATTTGTATTTCACGTTGAAGGAAGAGGCGGCGCAGATCCGGGTGGTGATGTTTCGGTCTTCGGCGAAGCTGTTGCGGTTTCGTCCAGAGAATGGATTGCATGTTACAGTCCGCGGACGCATCACCGTCTATGAAGATCGCGGGGAGTTGCAGATCTCCGCTGAATTCATGGAGCCTAAGGGCGCGGGCGCTTTGCAACTGGCGTTCGAACAATTGAAGGCTCGGTTGCAGGCGGAGGGGTTGTTTGACGCCGCGCGTAAGAAGGCGATCCCATCTTTGCCGCAACGGATTGGCGTGATTACTTCTCCGCAAGGGGCGGCGCTGCGGGACATTCTGAATATATTGGCTCGGCGGCATCATTCGGCGAACGTGGTGATTTATCCGGCGCAAGTGCAGGGAGATGCGGCGGCGGGTGAGGTGATGGCGGGGCTGCGACACTTTAATCAAGACAAGCGCCGTGGTTGCGCGGTTGAGGTCATCATTATTGCTCGTGGCGGAGGGTCGGTCGAAGACCTGGCTTGCTTTAACCATGAAGGGCTGGCGCGGGCGGTCGCGGATTCTAAGATTCCGGTGATTTCGGCGATTGGGCATGAAACGGATTTTACGATTGTCGATTTCGTCGCCGATCTCCGGGCGTCCACACCTTCGGCGGCGGCGGAGTTAGTGATCCGGTCGCAGCAAGAGATTGAAGCGGCGGCGGCGGACTTGTACCGGCGACTGGAACGCGCGGTGCGCTATCGGCTATTGATGGCTCGTCAAGAGTTGACGGAGCGAGCGCAGCATGGGGCGTTTGCGCGCATGATGGACGGCATCCACCGGCGGCAGCAGAGGTTGGATGAGCAGCGGTTTCGTCTGGAAAAGGCGGAGCGGCAACTTTTAGAGCGCTGGCATCGGCGCTGCGAAAATGTTGCGACGGCGGTGAGGCACTATGACGCGCGGCGGCGATTGGCTCATGTGAGGCAGCAATTGGAGGCGCAGGTGGCGAATTTGGCGGCGGCCACGCATCGGCGGTTGCTGGAGAGTCGCGGGGCGCTAGAGCGGCACACGGCTAGTTTGGAGGCGCTTTCTCCGGTGGCGATTTTGAATCGAGGATATGCGCTGGTATTTGATGGTCAGGGTCAGCTGGTGAAAGATGCTGCGGAGCTTAAGGCTGGGGAAGAGGTGTCTGCTCGACTGGCGCGGGGGCGAATGCGGGCGCGAGTGACGGCAACCGAGCGCAGCGAAACGGAATCTGACGAGCCTGGTTGAGTGGAATTGCGAGATGGTGATATGCACTGTGTTAGGTGCGCTGGATTAGAATAAAGTCCAACTAATTTTCGATTAACGACTTCGATTGAAATCGACGTGAGGATAGAGTGACGACGTCGTTGGCCTGGCCCCACATCTCGGTCATCTCGGTCATCGATATTCTGCTGGTCGCGATTCTTATCTATCAATTTCTGGTACTGGTGCGGGGCACGCGGGCTGCTCCCATGCTCGTTGGAGTGGCTACGCTTGGGCTGGCATTTTATTTTGCGCGGCTGGGTGAACTGCGCACGCTGAACTGGCTGTTAAGCACGGCTCTTCCGTATGTTGTCTTTGCGCTGATAGTGGTTTTTCAGTCGGAGATACGGCATGCGCTGGCTAATCTCGGCAGCCGTATTTCGTTGATGCGGTCTTCGAGTTCGGTCGCTGACGTTTATGACGATATCGTTTTGGCGGCGAATCTTTTCTCGCAGAATCAAACGGGCGCGTTGATTGTGATCGAGCGCGAAATCGGTTTGCGCACCTATATCGAAAGCGGTGTAGCGCTGGATGCTCGGCTGTCGTACGACCTGCTCGCCACGGTGTTTCGTCCAAGTGCTCCGCTGCATGACGGCGCGGTGATTGTGCAGCGCGATCGTATTGCTGCGGCGGCTTGCTTTTTGCCGTTGTCGATGAATCCGGTGCTCTCAACTCAACTCGGGACGCGGCATCGCGCAGCGATAGGGATCACGGAGGAGACGGATGCGGTCGCAGTGATTATTTCTGAAGAGACAGGCACGATCAGCATGGCGGTCGCTGGGAGCATTGAACGCGAGTTGTCGGTGGAGCGTCTGCGCGAGCGGTTGAGCGCATTGTTGCGGCGCTACGCTCCTTCGCCAACGCTGCCGACTGCGGTGGAGGAAAGTTTTGTGGAAGAGGAGCCGCCTAGCTCGCAGTTATCACGCAGGCAGGATGTGGGGAGGGACGACTGACGATGGCGGCCATGGTGCAGCGCGGGTTTTTCTATCGCGCTTTCGTACACAATATCGGGCTCAAGATTGTGTCGCTGTTGCTGGCGGTTGGATTGTGGCAGGCAGTGGCGCGCGATCCGGTGGCTGAAGTCGAAGAGACTGTTCCGATTGAGTTCCAGAATCTGCCCGATCAACTGGAGATCGATTCCGCCAATCACACGCAGGTGCAGGTTCGCGTGCGAGGGCCGGAGCGTGTGATCCATCGCTTGCAGGTAACGGATGTGCATGCGGAGATTAATCTGGCTACGGTTCGCCCGGGAGAGAGAACTTTCGATTTAACCAGCCGGGAGATTCATGTGCCGCAAGATGTGGAAGTGGTCCAGATTATTCCCGGCCAGTTTCAACTTTCTTTTGATGAACGGGCGACGCGGAGAATTGAGGTTCATCCGCGGGTGACGGGAAATTTCGCGAGCGGGCTGCGGGTAGCGCAGGTGATTGCCGATCCGCCGAGTGTGATGATTACGGGGCCTCGGGGACGGGTATCGGCGATGGACGCGGCGCTTACTGATCCGATCGATGCCAGTGGAGTCATGACGCGAGCTGTATTTGTGACCCACGCGTACGTTACCGATCCGCTGATCCAAGTTGCACATCCCTTTTCGATTCGCGTGACGGTTATCATGGAAGGTTCGGGAGACGAGAAAAAATAGGGACCAGCTTCTTCCCCAAGCCTTGCATGACATTAACCAGACAACTTTTCGGTACGGACGGGATTCGGGGCGTGGCGGGGGAATTTCCGCTAACGCGTGACAGTGTCTATTGGATTGGGCGGGCGCTGGGGCATGATCTGGTGCGCGCGAATGCCAAGGCACGCGTGGTGATTGGGCAGGACGCGCGAGAATCTAGCCGATGGATCGCCGACCGGTTTCTGCAGGGGTTGGCGTCGGTAGGCGTTGAGACGCGGAGCGCAGGGGTGATCACTACGCCGGGGGTTGCATTCCTGGCGCGGTCGCAAGGGTTCGATGCGGGAGTGGTGATTTCAGCGTCGCATAATCCTTGGACGGATAACGGGATCAAGGTTTTTTCCGGCGATGGCTATAAGCTGCCGGACGCGCGCGAACTAGCGATTGAAAAAGAGATCTTTGCGCTGTTGCAGGCGGATGCGAAGGCTCCGGATTCTACTTCAGAAATTTCGAGTCTTCCCGGTGAAGAAGATTTACGGCACGCTTACGTGCGCTGGCTGGCTGGCAGTGTTACGACCGATTTGAGCCGGCTGCGGGTGGCTGTCGATTGCGCTAATGGCGCTGCGGCGGCGGAGGCTCCCGAGTTGTATCGCACGCTTAAGATTGACGCGACGTTTTTGCATGCCGCTCCTGATGGGCAGAATATTAATGAGAATTGCGGGGCGCTACATCCGGAGACGGTGGCTGGGTTTGTGACGGAAAATAATGCGTCGGGAAGTAAGAAGCATTTCGATGCCGGCATTACTTTTGACGGCGATGCTGATCGCGCTCTTTTTTGCGATGCCCAGGGCCGAGTGGTGAACGGAGATGGAGTCCTGCTGCTGGCAGCGCGTGAAATGAAGGCGCGCGGCACTCTTGCCAAGGACACCGTGGTGGCGACGACGATGTCGAATATGGGATTGGAGTTGGCGCTGAAACGATCAGGTATCCAGATGCTGCGGGCCAATGTCGGCGATAAATATGTACTCGAGGAGATGCAACGGGTCGGGGCTACGCTGGGAGGCGAACAATCAGGCCACATACTGTTTCGCGATGGAGAGGCGACTACGGGAGATGGATTGCTGACGGCGCTCCGAGTGCTGGAGATTATGGTTGGAGCGGGCAAACCGCTCGCTGAGTTGATCGGTGATCTGAAAGTCTTTCCACAGACGATCCGGAATGTGAGGGTGCGGCAGAAGACTCCTTTCAAAGAGATTCCGGCGGTGCAGGGAGCGATTGCGGCTGCTGAGCGGGAACTGGATGGCAATGGGCGGGTGGTGGTGCGTTATTCCGGCACCGAAGCGCTGGCGCGCGTCATGATTGAAGCTGAGTCGCAGGAGCAGATGAATCGGCTGGCGGGAGCGATCGTGGAATCGATTCAGGCGGAGCTGGGAGCGTAACAAAGTTTTGACAACTGGCGAGCTGCGCTCGCTTAGACGGGCGAGTCGCCCCTTGTCACATTAATCCTTTATTGCACTAATCCTTCTTGCACTAATCCTTTCCCACCCTAATCCCGTGTCACTTTAATTGCTTCGCAAATACGTCCTTTTGAACGAGCTAGTTATCTTGTATGAGGGAATGAGTGCGTCGAGAATGAGAATCGGTTAAGCGACTCAGACGAGGCTCATGAGAATTCTTATTGTGGAAGACGATGCGGCACTTTCCAGTTTTATCCGGAAGGGGCTGGAAGCGGAACATCACGCAGTGGATGTCGCCAGCGAAGGGAATCTGGGCCGTTCGATGGCGATGGAGTTTGATTACGATCTGGTGGTTCTTGATCTCAACCTGCCGGGGATGGATGGGCTGGCGGTTCTGAAAAGTTTGCGGCAGCGAAAAGCGAACCTGCCGGTGATGATTCTCACCGCGCGCAGCCGGGTTGAAGACCGTGTGCAGTGCCTGGATTCGGGGGCGGACGATTATATGGTAAAGCCGTTTTCGTTTCTGGAACTTTCGGCGCGGGCGCGGGCGCTGTTGCGGCGGAGTCACTTGCCATCGGAATCGGTACTTACGGTCCGCGACCTTTGCTTGGATCGGGTGGAGCGCAAAGTTGCGCGCGCTGGGCGGCACATTGAATTGACGACGAAGGAATTTGCGTTACTCGAGTATCTGATGCGCAACGCCGGGCGGCGGCTGACGCGGGCAATGATCATTGAACATGTCTGGAACCTGACCTTCGATTCCACAACCAATGTGGTGGATGTTTATATCAACTACCTGCGGCGCAAGGTGGATGATGGTCACACGCCGCTGATCCAGACGGTTCGCGGCGTGGGATATCAGATGAGTCCTGCAGGGGCGTCGGATTGAGTACGGATTCACATTCTTATCCGCGCTTTTCTCCAAAGCCACGCCCGACGCGGTGTCCGACGACGTCGCGCGGTACGGATGTTCTGGGCGAATTGCTGCATTCATTGAGTCAGCCGCTTACTGGCTTGCGATGCTCGCTTGAGCTCTCGCTGCAACTTCCGCTTGATCTCTCGATTGAGCAAGTGGCGGAGCAGCAGAAGGAGAGTGTTGCGGTCGCTCTGGAACAGACAGAGAAAGTTATTGGGATGATCCAGTTGATGCGCGAATATCTGGAGGCGGAGTCTCCGGGAGCGGAGACTGACTCGACCGCCCTGGCTCCCATGCTGCAGAGTGTGATCGAGGAGCTATCTTCGATTGCCGCGGTGCGTGGGGTTCGGTTGCTGCTGGTGGGTACTTGCAGAGCCACGCTTCCTTTGGTGAAGGCTCGTCTGCGGCTTGCTCTGCAGTATTTGATCGCGGCCGTGATTGATACACAACCGGTGGGCGGGCAGGTAATGCTCCTAATGGGCGAGAGGTCTGCGAGCGCGGTGTTACGGGTGGAAGGCGACGGCGGCTTGCGCCATCGGGAGAGCGCGACAAGTTTACGGATGACATTGCGCGGGACGCGGGTTGCAATCGCCAGCCGCTTGCTCGAAGGCGCGGGTGCTTTGCTGTTGTTCGGTGATGATGATCGATTTGTTCTGCGCGTTCCCTTTCATGCAACAATCTCGCCGCAGCAGCTACAGCCGAATCTTGAGCCAGACTCTTTATCGCAGCGCTGAAGCGCTGCGCCACCCAAACCAAGTGCGTCTCCGGAGCTGGCGTGTTGCGCCACCAAAAATCACATAACATCTCTCAGCGCGCGTTGAAATGCTGTGCCACCCAATGGAACCGTAATATCGATCTTCGCTGCGGCTTACTTCAGCGGCGTCCCGATACTAAAGCCAGGATACGAACCTCCAGGTTTTTCTGGTGGTGGCTGAGGAGTACAATCCTGCCTTTCCGGAGGTGGCGTGTGAAGCGTGGGATTGTTCTGCTGATTGTTCTGTTCTCTTCACTGGTAGTGAGCTCTGCTAGCTGGGCTCAGAAAGATGCTTCTGCTCCAGTGACAATCATCAAGGCAGGATTCTTGATTGATGGCGCGTCGGCGACGGTTCGCCGCAACGTGATCATCACGATCCGCGGAAATAAGATTGGGGATGTTGCCGATGGCGGTGTGACGATTCCTACCAATCTTCCGGCGGGAGCGGCATTCATCGATCTTTCGCAGGCTACCGTGCTTCCGGGATTGATTGATGCTCACACGCACATTTTCTTGCAGGGTGAAGATCCGGCTGAGGGTGGATATGACATTCAGTTATTGAAGTATCCGCTGGCCTTTCGGGCGGCGCGAGCTACGGTCTCTGTTCGGCGGGCGCTTGAACAAGGATTCACCACGCTGCGCGATATGGAAACCGAAGGCGCGGGCTATGGAGATGCAGGCATCAAGATGGCGATTGAAGGTGGGTATATTCCCGGGCCACGTTTATTCGTTTCTACGCGGGCGATTTCGACTACGGGGGGATATCCGCTGGAAGGCTACGCACCCGAGATTGAAGTGCCTAAGGGCGTGCAGATCATCGACGGGCCGGTTGAGGCGCGCAAGGCGGCGCGCGAGCAGCTTGATCACGGTGCGGATTGGATCAAGGTTTATATGACGCACCGGTCTTGGATTGGCAAGAACGGCGAGTTGGTCTCGCAGCCTACGCTCACGGTAGAAGAGTTGCGCGCGATTGTGGACGAGACGCATGGCTGGGGAAAGAAAGTCGCTTGCCATTCTTATGGCGGCGAAGGCATGCAGCGCGCGCTTGATGGCGGGTGTGACTCGATCGAGCACGGGCTGGTGCTGACGGACGCGCAGATTGCGCAAATGATCCGGCAAGGGACGTGGCTGTGTCCGACGCTGAGTGTTTATTACGGAGATTGGGCTGCGGTGGATACCGCGGCGGGGCAACGCGATCGCAAGCGCGCATCGGAGCATGAAGTGTCGTTTCGAAAGGCGTTGAAGGCGGGTGTGAAGATTGCATTCGGGACGGACATGGGAGGGATGCCGTGGACGGAGCCGATCGCGCAGGAGTTTCCGCGAATGGTTGAGTTTGGGATGACGCCCGTGCAGGCGATCCAGAGCGCGACTTCACGGGCGGCGGAGTTGCTCGATATGAAAGGGGAGCTGGGAGTGATTGCTCCGGGAGCTTACGCCGATGTGGTGGCGGTTAGTGGCGATCCGTTGGCGAATATCAAAATCTTAGAGAATGTTGGGTTCGTGATGAAGGACGGCAAGGTTTTCAAGGACGAGCTTGGGCCAAAGAAATGAGGCTTGAGTGCGAAACTGTGGAGCTTGCTCCGCCGGGCGACCGTGGGCGCCCACCTACACAGGCTTCGCTCATTTATTGGTGAGCATCGGGACTTTGTGCGGGATTCTTGTGGGGCGTCGGTGGAGCTTTGGCGATCTTTACATCGAAGCTGATGGGCAACTGTTTGGGCGGATAGCAGGCGGAGTTATCACAGGCCTGGTATTTCAAAGATCCGCGGACAACATATTTGCCGGTTTGCACGGAGCGCAAGGGGCGCACCAGCACATCGACTTTGAAATCTCCGGTATAAACATTGAGCTTTTCGTCGGGAGCAAACGGGAAGCTCATGTCCTGGCCGTCGGGGTAGGTGGTTTTGCCGATGATGATGTCGGTAGTGGCTTCTACTTTGAGGACGGTTGGGATGAGATACTCCGCCTTCGGTTGATTGGAGTTGATGTGGTATCCGCTGGTGACGCGGAATGCTAGCGAAATGGTAGCGGGTTTCCCCTGCACCGCGGTTACGATCTCAGCAGGCGCCATTTTTACGACGTTGAGGCCGGGCCCTTGCGGGTTGGGATTGTCTTGCGCGAAAGCGCAGGCGGAGAATAGAAGAAACACGCTCGCGAGAAAGATTTTCATTGGCCTTAGCGTACTCCTAGTACACCGTGGATTGAAGTTACTTCTGAGCCTGTACCGGGTGGCCCTGGCTCAGGGCTTTTTTGAGGTCGTCCACGAAATCGCTACGGCTGCGCAGGCCGAATTCGCGGGCGGTTATCTTGCCGTCGCGGTCCACAAAAAATGTTGTGGGCAGAACGCTGACGCCGCCGTAGCTATTGGCAACGGAATCTTTGCCAATCAGGATGGGATAATTGACGCCCATTTCTTTGGCGAACTTTGCGATCTCTTCGTTGCTGGCATCGTCCATGGCTACGCCGATGATCTGGAATCCCTGGGGACCGTATTCTTTTTGGAGCTCGACAAACCAGGGCATCTCGATTTTGCAGGGTCCGCAGTAAGTTGCCCAGAAATTGAGAAGAACGGCCTTGCCGCGAAGATCGGAGAGCTTGAGGCTCTTGCCGTCGAGGGTTTGAAGATCGAAATCGGGGGCCAGGTTGCCGATGAGTTGTCCCTTGCCGGGAGAGTTGGCGCGGTTTTGCCGAGCCATGCGAACTCCAGCAAATAACATGGCCGCGACGATGGCGGCGATGAAGAAGAGAACTAGAGGATTTCTTTTCACTGATGACCTCAGCGGCTAAAGCCGCGTTCAAACGAATATTGTTACCGCAGCGCTGAAGCGCTGCGCCAACCAAACCCTCGTGCGACTCTGCGCGCACTGAAATGCTTTGCTCCCAAAAAACCTCCGCCACGGAGGGTTCTGTGGCGGGAGACGGGGCAAGCCCCGTCTCTACTGGAAACCTCAGACGCTTCCTTAGAGAGCGAAGCGATTTAAGAACGAAAAATAGCGGGAGATTAGCGTGAAGTGATTCGTCACTAGCAGAATCCCCAATACGATCAGCAAGCCTCCGCTGGCTACTTCCACGGCGTGCATGTGGAATTTGAAACGGTTATAGAACTTTAGAAAACGCTCGATGCCGAGAGAAGTCAGCAGAAAAGGCACAGCCAATCCGGCAGAGTAGATGGCTAGAAGAAAAATGCCTTTCCAGACTGTGTCTTGCGTGGCGGCGAAGCCCAGCACGACGGCTAGAATCGGGCCGACGCAGGGCGTCCATCCAAAGGCGAAGGCGAATCCGATTACGAATGCTCCCCAGGCGGATGAGCTGCCTTTGAGGCCATGCAGGCGCGTGTCGGCTAGCAGCCACTTGATCTGAAAGAGGCCGGTGAGGTGAAGGCCGAAGAGGATGATGACTACTCCGGCAACTCGGGCTAGCAGAGATTTGTATTGCGCCAGGATTTGACCGACTTCTGTCGAGATCGCGCCTAGTGTGATGAAGACGATGCTGAAGCCGATGATGAAGGCGGCGGAGTTGAGCATCACCTTGCGGAAGAGTTGGCCTTCTTTCATTTTCAGTTGTTCGACGCCGACGCCGGAGATTAAAGAGACGTATCCGGGCACGAGCGGGAGCACGCAGGGCGACAGGAAGGAGATTAATCCTGCGACGAAGGCGGCGAGCGGTAAGGGCAAACCCGTCATATTTCTCTATTGTAGCGAGCGGGGTGCGGTTTGCACTTGCCTAGTCCGCAGACCCGACGCGAGGGAGGTTTGTAGTTTGGCACTGCTAGCAAGTGCATAAGTCTTTCCCACTTCGCCTGCGCTCAGGGTCAGGTGACACTCGATAATTAGACGGTCCACTTCTACAGATGTTGCATAGGGCTGAATTGTTACATCGTTTCTGCGGGCCGGGCGGGCGCTCCATTGGCAACTTCTCATCGCGGCGCGGTTTTTTGTGGATGCTTCGCGGTGGGGGAATCTTTGGGAGGGGTAGCGGGTGTGGCTGGCGGCTCGATCTCGGTCGGAGCCTCGGCCAAGGCTTTCTTGATAAATCCTGGGGGGACGATGGCCGTCAGAATCGCGCGGTCTCCAGCCTGTTCGACTTTGAGGCTGTTGAAGAAGGTTTTTACGTCCGCGTCTGTGCCTTGCGTGCCCACGCTACCTTCGGCCGCGTGAAAGATGCTGAGAAATGCGGCGGTCTTTTCGGTGATGGCTTGTGCGTCGGTGTCGGTGTCGGTGAAGGCTTCCGCGCGCAGGTGCAGAGCGCGAAGATAACGCGCGGAAATCACGGCTACCGCAGGTTTTGGAAACAAGAAGCTCCAGCTGCCGAAGCCGCCGAAGGAACTTATCTCGGGCCGCACGCGCAGAATCGCGAAGGACAGGCTGGCTAGTGGAACTTTTCTATAGAAGCGGCGTAGCAGCCAGGGTCCTCCGAAAGGCGAGGCCAGTTTGCGGGAGCGATCGAGTATGCCGCGAATCACGTCGGGATTAGGATGATTTGAAACTGCCACGCTGTCGTAGGAAAGAATCGCTACGCGGACGGTGCGGCCTTCGAGGGGAATGTTATAGATCTCGAATCCGCGGTAGTCGTCAATTGAAGAGGAGAGCTTCTTGAGATATGCGGTGAGACGGCTGGAATCGATTTGGCCGACAAAGATCTCGGAGAAGCGCGGCTCGGACGCTGCTTCGGCGGGTCCTCCACCCCAGCTTTGGGGATAGTGAACGGCGAAGGCGGCCTTGTCGAGATCGCGCTCGAATTGAAAGCCTGTCTCTTCGACAAATTTCTGGTATTCGGGCTCGCGCGAAACTTGCGGGAGTTGGCCGGCGGCGTTGAAGGTGCGAATCAGCCCAAGATTAATGTAGAAGAACCCGTCGGCGCCAGGGAGCAGGCGGGCCGCTTCCGGCGGAGCCTGTTTGCGCAGGGTGATGATCAAGGCGATTGCCGCCACAATCAGCAAAACGGCCAGGGGGATGGGGAGGCGTCGTCGAAAGCGCATCGAAGTTGGGGGATGGTCGGCCCATCCTCCGGTGAGCGGGAGGGTGAGCCTGCTAATGATAGCACCGGGTGGGAGCTGAGATTTGGATCGCGCTTGTCGCTGTAAATTCCGCCCTGAGCTCGTCATGCGAATTCCCGCAGGCGCTGAGGAATGGTTCAATCGGGTATGGGTCCTTCGACTTCGCAGCATCGCTTGCCTTCGGCGATCGATGCTGCTGCGCTCAGGATGACAGTTGTGTGTCCAGGGTATGCGTCCGGCCTTGGCTGGGATCGGTTGCGGTTGCAGGTGAATTGTCCTTGTGATAACTTAAATAATTGTCCCGGACTTCAGGAAGGGATCAGGGAAGTATTGTGCCCGAAGGGACTTGCTTCCACCTGCTGGCGTAGCTCAGTCGGTAGAGCACCTGATTTGTAATCAGGGGGTCGGGGGTTCAAATCCCTTCGCCAGCTCCAGAAAAACGAATTCGGAAACAGAAGAGGTTTACGCGGCAACGTGCACGGGCGACGCAGCTTTAAGAGCACTGCAGTTCAGGGCACTGCAATTTAAGGCACTCCATCAGATAATTTTCCGGCGAGTGTAGTTGTCAGGCGGGAGTTCTCGCATTCAGTTTTCCCGAGCTGAGAAATGTTGGGCAGTGTTGGTGCGGGTTTTTGCGTGGCCGGGTGGTGTTTTCGATTTGCACAGGTGGGTGAGTGGTTAAAGCCAACAGACTGTAAATCTGTCCCTCTCAGGAGGTACGGAGGTTCGAATCCTCCCCTGTGCACCAGAGTGATGAGAGAAGTGGCGAGCTTCAGTGGCTGACGAGCCTGGAGCGGTTTTAGAAGTAGAAGTGATGGTCGAGTATTTTGACGGTCGAGTGTTTTGACGATCAAAAAGAAGTTCGTGCTGGCCTTGATCGCGTATGCGGTGCTTGGCGTTTTAGCCTGGACCACGTTGTCGGCTGAGCCGATTCGAGTCTTTGATTCGAACGTGAATTTGCGCGGCGCGACGCTGGTGATTTTGGGGCTGTTCGCTTTTCGCGCAACGCTTTATTTTTGGCGAACTCGGATCGAGGAAGAGCGAGAGCGCGAAGCCGGCGAATTAAAGAGTTAGAAGTCTCGGGCGAATGCAGGGAAAAGCAGGTCCTTCGCTTCGCTCAGGATGACAAGTAGATTTTGATTACAAAATAGATTTTAGGCGAGCCGATGTAGCTCAGTTGGTAGAGCACTCCCTTGGTAAGGGAGAGGTCATCAGTTCAATCCTGATCATCGGCTCCATAAGGTTTTGGATAGGGTGTGATGAAGACGCGGCGAGCCGCGTCTCTACGAGGGATTCGGTAGAGGGCGGGAGTAACTCAGTGGTAGAGTCACAGCCTTCCAAGCTGTTGGTCGCGGGTTCGATCCCCGTCTCCCGCTCCAGAGATTGATGGTGCGTTTGGAATTTGGTGTTTCGGATAGAACGGTGAATGGAGCGGTGACCGGTGGTTTTTGAGCAAGGCATCATCAAGGTCGAGAAAGAGCAAGAGTTCGGCGACCTGAAAGCGGCAATTGAAAAATCGTTTGGGGTCGAGCGGGTCACGAAGTATTTGAAAGCGCTCGACAGCCGCGGGATTCGAGTCCGGAATCTGGATGCGGTCTTTGCAGGAGACGTGATCGACGCGAGCGCTGGCAACAAGGCGGGAACGGCGCGGGGTTTGTATCAATCGCTGCCGATTTCGGATCAGGCGCAGGTACGGGAGTTTTATCTCTCGAAGGTGGAAGAGGTTGAGCCGGCGCTACGGGCAAAGTTTCACAAGCTGTATCAGTACTACTGAGTGGATCTCAGGACGACGGTTGATTTGCGAAACAGCCGGCGGCAGGCCGGCGCGACAAAAAGGACGAGAGCAAAATGGCGAAAGAAAAGTTTGATCGGAATAAGCCGCACTGCAACGTAGGGACGATTGGTCACATCGACCACGGCAAGACGACGTTGACGGCGGCGATCACGAAGGTATTGGCGAAGCACAATCCGAAGAACACGTTTCGGTCGTTTGATTCGATCGATAACGCTCCGGAAGAAAAGGCGCGCGGAATCACGATTGCCACCGCACACGTGGAGTATGAGACGGCGAACCGGCACTATGCGCACGTCG
>Ga0210391_10002571_pt1 | contig 15683 bp, 11 predicted proteins | sample IncBWC12OmetaG_FD_160573 | JGI IMG/M metagenome (GOLD analysis project Ga0210391, IMG submission 160573) | Forest soil microbial communities from Barre Woods Harvard Forest LTER site, Petersham, Massachusetts, United States - Inc-BW-C-12-O ... | reverse complement strand
CGCGCAGCTTTTGGGCACGAGTCCTACAAGCGTGGCATGAAATGGGCCGATTCTCCTCGAGCAGGTGACCGGGCCGGTCTGTACGACCGTCATTCTTGGTAATACGGTCTGCGTAGAGGCGACTTACAAATTGATCCGCATGAAAGGCGGCTAAACCATCAAGACTGTGATTTGCGCAGACACGCTTCACCACACATGGCAGTAGCCATCCCGATGATTGATCCGAGTAGGAAACCCAAATAGGGCGGACATTCTTTCTTCCGATAACATATCCTCTTTGCGGCCGTCGCCAGCGATCCTGCCATCGCACATCAGCACAACCCGTTCGATTTCCGGTATGATGTCGGCCGTTTGGTGTGTGACGAGCACGATTCCCACGCCAGATTGCGCCAGCTTCCTCATCGTTTCGCGCAAATCGCGCTGCATGAACAGATCCAGACTGTTGGACGGTTCGTCGAAAAGCAATGCCTGGGGCTCGTGAACAAGAGCTCGTGCGATCAGGATTCTTTGTGATTCTCCCGAGGACATTTGCACAACAGGCCTATCCGCCAGATGTAGAGCTCCAACATCTGCGAGAGCAGCATCGGCCCGCTTCAGCTGATCCGGTTCGAGGTGATGATTCGAAAAAATTCCCACACTGCTGAAGAATCCAGAAAGAACGATGTCTCGCCCCGTGGTATCAGTCCGACAGATCGCCATCAGATCATTCGAAACGATGCCCAAAAGTAAGCGCAACTCAAAGACGTTCCATCGTTGTTCCCCCATTATCGTGATCCTGGAATCCGGAGAGTAAAGCGGGTAGCATTCACGCGTGATTGTTTTGATTAGGGTGGATTTGCCGCACCCGTTAGGTCCAAGTATCGCTACATGCTCTTTCTGAGAAATGCGCAAGGTCACATTGTTGAGGGCGAGCTTATTTCCTCGCACCACGCTTATGTTCTGAAAATCGATGAGAGCGGGTATCAGAGCAGGAGTTTTCGTCTCTGCGGTTGCCTTATTTGAATCGTTCTCCGAAGACGACATCGCAGTCTGAGTTCGCTCCGTTCCATTTGTGCTCATACGGGTAGGTTACAGACCAGCCCGAGTTCTTGTTCCAGTTCGAATGAGAGAGTTTACATCACAGCCATCGGCTGCGATAGCCATCAAACCAACTCACTTGAACCCGCACGTGCCGGATTACCGGAAACTGCGGGCAGAAGTGAAAGGCGGCTCGCGCAGACATTCCGCGAAATCTACCGGGAGACGTTTGGATGCCACTGGGGTGGTGTCTCCCGGCTGTCTCTATTCGCAGTTAACTTACCAATTCTATTCGACTTCGAGCAATGATTTTTCCTCCCGCGGGATGACATTTCTCAGTGCACCTGAAGTCGGATAACCGGACAACTTCGTTCTATTACCCACATGATTGCATGAGAACGTCGGCTCCTTCCTCCCGAGACTTGGTAGTCGAACATCCAAAGTCTACTCGGGTTGAGGGAGCCGACATTGTTCTGAAATCACGTGGTTTTAACCTTCGATTCATGTCTTTCCAGAGATGTGGGCCAAGGTCTGGGACGAAGAATGGGAATATGAAGAGAATATTCAGAGCTTACTTCTGACCGGCATCGAGCCGAGCGATCTCTGTCAGGGTCGACCAATCGTGCTGGCCCATCCCGCGAGCTTGAGCGGCAAGGCACTTATCGCGGACGAGACTTGCATAGGGAAGCGGAACGTGGACCTCGGCGGCCGCGTCGAGGATGAGTCGAACGTCCTTCAAGCCGGCGTCAAGAGTGAAACCCGCTTTGTCAAAGCTTCGAGTGCTGATTCTGTCCACATACTCGTGAGCGAAGGGCATCATCGTCTTCAGCATGTCGGAGAGAAAACTGGTGTCAACACCTCGTTCTTCGGCGAACACATAGGTTTCGCCGATCAGCTCAAGCAAGCTGGCGACGAAAAAGTTTCCCGCCAACTTCATGCTCATCGCTACCGCCGGGTCCTCGCCCATCGGCATAATCCTGGTGGTAAAGGCTTCCAGGACCGGCCGGCAGCGATCGATCCAGTCGGCCTTTCCTGCGACGAACGTAAACAGCTTGCCCGCCGCGGCGGCATCGGGACGTCCTGCCACCGGAGCGGCGACGTAATGGCTGCCGTGAACCGCGTGCAACTGTGCGAGTCGAGTGCTGGCGGCCGGCGAAATAGTCGTAGTGCCCATGTGGATCGCTCCCGGACGGATGCCGGCAAGTATGCCGTCTTCACCCAAAGTGGCACTCAGTACCGAGGCGTCATCCATGAGATTCGTGACGACAATATCCGCTGTAGCGGCGGCTTCGCGCGGAGTTTGCGCAGCAATCGCGCCGGAGGCGACGAACGGTTGCATTTTCTGCCTGGTGCGGTTGTAAACTGTGAGGCGAAAGCCAGCAGAATGGATGTTATGGGCAATGCCGGAGCCCATGCGTCCAAGGCCGATGCAGGTTATTGATAGGGATTTCATAACTCTAATGCGCCTCCATTCGTTTTGAGTTACCGAGCTGCTGATGAATTCAAGATCCTCCTCAAGATACACCACCACTCCTGGACTTCGCCCGCATTATGCCAAACCGGACTCGGAAGGAACCGATCAGGATGGTAAGCCAGTGCGTGTACCATTGCCGCCTTGGGTCAACTCCCGATTCGTCGTATTACCGAACATCGTGGTTCCAGTACCAACTTTTCCGTTAACCACGTTAATCAATTGTCCCAAAAAGTTGATTTAGACGAGGTGTACTATTGCCCCAACCCGTCAGGGGTCTTGTGGAGCGTACCGCATGCCGCGTAGATGGTTGATAGTAATGATCCCACCACATCGTTCATCTTACGCTCTCGACAAGTGCATATGCCGGCCGAAAAACCGCAGGGAGGGATTCGGATGACGAAGCGACTCTTGTACGCTCTGGGCACGGTGTTGACGATGGTGTTGTTGCTGGTCGACTTCGCCTCGGCACAATCCCCGGAAGCAGGCCGCCTCTTTGAACAAAGCTGCATGACTTGTCACGGAAATGCATCTGTCGAAAAAGCACCCGATCCTTCCGTGCTGCGCCAGATGAGTCCAGAGGCGGTGTACAAAGCCCTCACCACCGGGGCGATGGCGCCGCAGGCAGCGCAACTCAGCGACGAGCAGAAGCACTTGATCGCCGAGTATCTGGGCGGCCGGAATATGGTCGAGGGAAGCGGCGATGCCGCGCTCATGCCCAACAAGTGTGCGAGCAATCCTCGCATCTCCGGCTTATCCGCTGCCCCAGCCTGGAACGGATGGAGCGCCGATGCCGGCAGCGGGCGCTTTCAGACCGCAAAAGCCGCGGACATCTCTGCCGATCAGGTGCATCGCCTGAAGTTGAAATGGGCGTTTGGATTTCCGGGAGCGACCGCCGTCTATGGCCAGCCCTCGGTCGTAGCTGGTCGCGTCTTCGTTGGCGTCAACACCGGATACGTCTATTCGCTCGATGCCGCTACGGGATGCGTCTACTGGTCATTTGAAGCACAGGCCGGAGTCCGCAATGCGATCAGCGTTGCAAAAGTAAACGTCGGCGGCTCCGCCAAGTATGCCGCGTATTTCGGTGACCTGCGCGCCAACGTGTACGCACTCGATGCAGACACCGGAGCGCTGCTCTGGAAAACTCATGTTGAACAACATAGCCTCGCCGGCATTACCGGCTCTCCCGCGCTTTACAATGGACGCCTCTATGTTCCGGTTTCCTCGCGCGAGGAAGGCGCCGGAGTCCTGGAGAGCTATTCCTGCTGCACGTTCCGTGGCAGCGTCGTCGCGTTGGATACCAGCACAGGGCAGGAAATCTGGAAGACTTACATCATTCCGGATGAGCCCAAGCCCATCCGCAAGAATTCTAAAGGCACGCAACTCTATTCGCCGTCGGGGGGGGCAATCTGGGATACGCCCACCCTCGATGAATCGCATCACGTGCTCTACGTAGGGACCGGCAACAACTACACCGAGCCTACGACGGACACCACCGACTCCATCATGGCGATGGACATGGATTCAGGCAAAGTGCTCTGGTGGATTCAGGACACGCCCAAGGACGCATGGATCGGTTGCGGAATATACGGGACGTCGGACAATTGCCCCAAGGAACTGGGGCCTGACTACGACTTCGGCTCGTCGCCGATTCTGCGAACTCTGCCCAACGGCCATCGCGTCTTGATCGCCGCACAAAAGAGCGGGATGGTCTGGGCGCACGACCCTGACCGGAAGGGGGCCGTGCTGTGGAAGGCGCAGATCGTGGAGAAGCTTGCGCTGGGCGAGATTACCTTCGGCGGAGCAGCCGATGATGAGAGCGCATATTTTGGCGTTCGAAGCGGGGGCATTAGGGCCATTCAGTTATCGAGCGGCGAAAGGCGCTGGTCTGCGCCGCTGGAGGGCGATCCGCGGACTGACCCCAGAGCGGCTCTGGGGCAAAACGCTGCGCTCAGCGCGATCCCCGGCGTGGTATTTTCCGGCAGCTACGATGGAATGCTGCGCGCTTTGGCCAGCGATACAGGCAAGGTCCTGTGGGAATACAACATGTTGGATGAGGTCAAGACCGTAAATGGTGTCGCCGCCAAGGGAGGCTCCATGGGCGGTCCGGGGCCGACCGTAGTCGGGGGGATGCTGTTTGCCGGTTCGGGCTACGTGTTCGGCGCCCGCGGCCGGCCCGGAAACGCGTTGTTGGTTTTCTCGCTGCAATAAGCGCAGCGCCAATCTCGAAAGATACGCGCTAATCCTCTTTAAGAACCCCTGGGTAATCGAGCTTCCTGGGCCGTCGGATTACAGGACATGTTGCTCCTAATACCCGATAAGCTCGGTGGTTTCAAGAGGTCGATGCAACCCGTTCTGGTGGGCATACAGGCGCACGTTACGCTCTTTCAGAATGGCCAACGCCTCGTCTAGCTTGACCGCCGGGTCCAGCCGACGCTTGCCATTTAGGGTGTAGCGGACGCCCAACTGGAAGGCGTCGGGCCGGAGGCTGGGGCTCCCGTTCTTGGCGATGTCACAAAGCACCCAGGGGAATCCTTTGGTCCGGAGGCGTTGATAGAGTCTTGCCTTGGGCTGAACCATTTCCTTATCCTCAGTGGATAATACTCAGCGTTTTGTGAATTCAGCCGAGCTACCCGAGGAAAGTGGCAACAGTGCTGGTAACAGTTGATGGGTTTTAGCGGTCTTGTTTGGGGTTTTCTGTGTTTGGTAGCGATACCGGGAGTCGAGGCTCCAGCCCGTTGAATTTTGCCGAAAAAACTGGGATTTCACTAACCTCTTCGCAAGTTCAACTTACAATCAGGCAAAGCGCCCAGAATTTTGAGCGCCTCTTTTTTGCATGTTTGAAGGGAGAATTCAACCCTCATTTTCGTGCGTTTTTTGGGACAAATTGGGACAAACTCGCTAGAGGCTACGATCCTCACTGGCACTGAAAGCTTCAAGAGCTTACCGCGAGTCACGAACCCCAAGACCTTGACAAGCAGACCGCCAACTTGTTCGATCTCCACGGGCGCTCCGGCGTTCGGGATAAAAAATCTAAACGTCGCTGACTCGGCGTCGCTAACGTTGGAGCGCCCATGAGACCATTCAGTTCTTGACCTGCTGCTCTATTTCGCTGGGGAGCGCGGGCAACGGCGGACGCTTCTTCGTAGCCTTTCCTGCGCCCTTCTTTGCCCAGTAGCCGAGATCCGGTAGCGGTAATCGCTTGGTGGCACGTCTGTCTGCTCCTGGAGGGATTGCCCAGCTACAGAATCGACCACATCTGGCCAAACACCCGGTGGCCTAGTGCCCGCATGTCACTGAAAAATAAAGCGCGCCCGGAGAGATTCGAACTCCCGATCCTCTGGTTCGAAGCCTTGGAGCCGGGAAATCTAAATACTTTCGTGTGCGTCGCTTAAGGGTACCGTCGCTCTTTCCCACATTCCTCAATTGTCCGTAAGTTGTCCGCAGGAGGCAGAACTCGGAAGTTGGAGCTAGGCACTCAAGGATTCCATGACAGACGCTCTGCTTAGAAGTCGCGTGACCACTTTAATCAAAACCTGCCGGAACGAGCGCAAAGCAGAGGACTATCAGCAAGTTGTGAGCACTGCTGATCGACTACTTGCTCCTTCCTTATCGCATTTAAGCAGCCCTTTTGCCACAATTTGTCACAACTACTAGGCCGCCGGCGCCGGCCGACTATAACCCTCTGGTTCCACCGAACTCGATTTCACAGCCTGAGGCTGTGATGTAAACTCTCTCACTCGCCGTGGTACAAAAACTCGGTCCGGTCAGCACGGCGCAGTCGGAGAATTCGAATCGGAGATCGAAAGCATGCAATCACAAAAGACACATCAGGCCGGAAGAAAGCCAGCGGTGCGCGGGATCGCATGCGTCGCGCTGCTGGTCGCCGGCGTCGCGTTTATCGCGCAGCGCGCCACCGCACAGTGGTCCGCTGTCGGCGGCGATTCTGGCAACACACGCTATTCCTCGCTCGCGCAAATCAACACGCAGAACGTCACCAAATTAGGCGCGGCATGGGTCTCGGACAAGATCGCACCGCCACCGAGGTCTCGCGCCATGCCGGTGATCGACAACGGGCTGCTAATTCTCACGGCGCCGCCTTTCGTCTACGCGGTGAACATCAGCACGGGACAAATCGCGTGGAAATATCGCTGCGCGCCTGGCGAGGGCGGCCTGTTTGGTCCCCCAGGCTCGCCCGATGCAGAAGGCGTGGCAGTTGGCGAGGGCCTCGTGTTCGTCGGCCTTTCGGATTTGAATCTGATGGCGCTTCGCGAGCAAACGGGCGAGCTCGTCTGGAAAGCTAGCCTCGCGGCACCGTCAGGCGAGCCGACCGGAAGGCCCTCGGGCGCGCCGCTATACGCCGATGGCATTGTTTCCATCGGCACGACTGCGGACTACGGATATCGAGGCCAAATCGTCGGCGTCGATGCGAAGACCGGCCACGAAGTCTGGCGCTTCTTTGTGGTACCCGCACCCGGAGAACCAGGATCTGAAACGTGGCCGAAGAATAACAACGCGTGGAAGCACGGCGGCGGCGCCGTTTGGCTTGTCGGAGCCAAGGATCCCGAGCTGGGCTTGATCTTCTATGCGACGGGAAATGCCGTCCCGCAATACGGCGGCGAAAATCGGCCGGGCGATAACCTTTACACCGACTGTCTTGTTGCCCTAGACGCCAAGACCGGGAAGCTTCGCTGGCACTACCAAATTGTCCATCACGACATCTGGGAAGCCGATGTCGCCGAGGCGCCAGTGCTTTTCGATGCGCAAGTCAGCGGACAAACTCGCAAAGCAATTGCAGCCATGCGCACCGACGGGTATCTCTTCATGGTGGATCGCGTCACGGGAAAGCCGCTCGGGCGCATTGAAGAGCGCCGCGTGGCACAGGACGCGTTCCAGAAAACATCGCCCACGCAGCCCTATCCTGTAGGCGCCGAACCTGTCCTGCCGGATTGCGACTACTGGAAAACGCAGTCCCTGCCGAAGGGCTTCGAATTGGGCTGCTTCTTCACGCCCGCATCGTTCCAGAAGCCGAATCTCCTGGCGCCGGCCTATGGCATGCGCGCTACGCCAATGGCGTTCGATCCGCAGACGCAATTCTTCTACGCCACCGGCAGTGCGAGTTTGCAATGGTTCTGGCGTGCCGAGGATCCGGACTTCTACGTTACCAACTTCAATAGCCGCGTGCCGGGCCTGAATCAATTGAGCTACGGCGTCCTCGCCGCGATCGACAGCCGCACCGACAAAATCGCCTGGAAGAAGGAGTTCCACGGTGCCGCGCGACCGAGTGGCGCTCTCGCGACCGCCGGCGGTCTGGTCTTCCAGATGCCAGGCGACGGGAACTTGCAGGCATACGACGCCGCGATCGGATCGCCCTTGTGGCAGTTTCAAACGGGCGCGGCCGGCGGGAGCCCGCCGATCTCGTTTGAAGAGGGTGGCGAGCAGTACATCGCCACGGTTGTCGGCGGCGCGGTGTGGGCCTTCAAATTGGGCGGAACGCTCCCGGCGCGTCCAGCGCTCCCGCCAGCTCCGCCTCAAGAGGAGTTTTCAGGCCCGATCACCGACACGGCCACGATCGAAACCACCTCACTTGCGCGAGACAGTGGCCTCTCCGGCGCGCACTACATCTCCGACGAATACGAGTTCAATCCGTATCGCGCGCGAGTGAAAGCCGGCACGAAAGTCAGCTGGAGAAACAATGGCACCATGACTCACACGATCATAGCAGCCGATGGCTCGTGGACCACCGGTCCGCTTCACCCTCTCGATATCGGCACGGTGACTTTCGACAAGCCGGGTACGTACACCTACATCTGCCAGGACCATCCGTGGGTCTACGGCCAAATCATCGTCGAACCAGCTCCCCAGAAAGACGGACAGAGTCAATGATTTAGCCAAAAGGAACCGGAGCCTTTTCCCGACCTTCCGCGGTTTACAACCCAGGAAGTGGAACAACTGCTGAAATCGAAAGGCAACAAGATCTGCAACGCGAGAATTCCGTCGGGGCGTGAGATCTGACAAACGCGTGCCCATTCCTGTTCAGCCCCAGTAACAGCAATTAGTAACAATTGCTTCCGTTGTTCCAGATTCCCTTTGTTTATGGGCTTGTTTGAAGACTTGGTAGCGATACCGGGAATCGAACCCGGATTTGAGCCTTGAGAGGGCTCCGTCCTAACCCTTAGACGATATCGCCGTCGCTCGCGCCTTCCCCAAATCGCTCGATGCTTCCCCGTTCTGCTGGAAGCGCAGGTCGAATCAGCGGAAGACAACCCCAACGCGTACTCGAACGCGTACTCGCAATTTTCGCATGCTTAAATCGCATGTGCAAGCGCGCCAAAACCGCGCGCTGGTTTGTGTTAGAATTCCGGATCCGATGGACAAAGCAGGAGACTTTCTAGGAAAAGTAGTGCGTCGGTTCGACCGGCCGGAAGCAACGCTTGCGTGGCTCGCGGGCGCGTGGCCGGTCATCGCCGGGAAAACCCTCGCGGCGCATACGCGGCCCGTGCGATGTGACGGTGCTTTGCTCGAAGTCGCAGCCGACGCGAAGGCATGGCAGCGGCAGATCGAAGGAATGAAGCGAGAGCTGCGCGACCGAATCAACCAAGCATGGGGCGGTAACCTGGTACGCGAGGTTTCGTTTGTCGCCGCGAAACCGGGTCCGAGGTACATGTCCCATGAGGCCGATAACGCGCACACGCCGTTCATTCGCCGTCGTCGCGCGTAGCGTCACTTCCCTTTTCTCCACAGGCGTACGCACTTGCATTGCGTCTTGTTTCTACTAAGATTAAATGCACAGCCATGAAAATTAGCCGCGAAGAAGTGTTGAGGGTAGCCGATCTGGCACACCTCGGGTTGTCCCCTGAGGAAATCGAGACCTACCGCGAACAGCTCGACGGCATCCTCTCGTACATCGACAAGCTTAACGAGTTGGAGATCGCCAATGTCGAGCCGATGTCGCAGGTGATTGTAGCGCCCGCTACGCCCGGCGCTGGCGCGAGTCACCCGGAACTGCGCGAAGACGTCGTCCGGCCTTGCGATGTCTCTGGGCCCATCCTGTCCAGCGCACCCGATGCCGCCAGGCCTTTCTTTCGCGTCCCCAGGGTAATTGACCGATGAAGCGGGCGAGGCATCGCCGGTGAGGGCACCATGGACAATCGAGGGGGTACGCGCGGCGCTTCAGGCCAAGAAGATATCGGCGCGGGAGCTTGTTGGAGAGTTTTACGCCAGGATCGACCGACGCAACGCCGAGCTGAACGCGTATCTCACGCTCTCGCCCGAGCGCGCTTATGAGCAAGCAAACCGTGTTGACCTAGCCATCTCCCGAGGCGACAAATTGCCGCCGCTAGCGGGTGTCCCCGTCGCCATCAAGGATGTCATCAGCACCCGCGGAATTCGCACCACGTGCGCGTCAAAGATTCTTGAAAACTACGTGCCGCCCTACGACGCGACGGCGGTCGAGCGCCTGGAAAAGGCAGGCGCCGTTTTCCTTGGCAAGACTAACTGCGATGAATTTGCCATGGGCGGCTCGAATGAAAACTCCGCCTACGGACCAGTGCGCAACCCCGTCGCTCCCGATCGCGTTACCGGAGGCTCCAGCGGCGGATCGGCAGCGGCGGTAGCGGCGGGCCTGGCCGTGGCAAGTCTCGGAACCGATACCGGCGGCTCGATCCGCCAGCCCGCCTCGTTCTGCGGGATTCCCGGATTTATGCCCACCTACGGCCGTGTCTCCCGCTACGGCCTGATCGCATTCGCATCGTCACTCGATAAAATCGGCCCGTTCGCCGGAAATGTGGCCGACGCCGCCGCGGTACTGTCCGTGATTGCTGGGCACGACGAAAACGATTCGACTTCAGCGGCGGTATCGGTCCCTGATTACGCCTCGGAAATCCGGAAGCCGGTCGAAGGCCTGCGCATCGGCGTGCCGGAAGACTACTTCGGCGCTGGGCTCGACCCAGAAGTCAAAGAAAAGGTCCAGTCCGGGATTGCACTCCTTGAGCGGCTGGGCTGCCAGCGGGTCCCGCTGCGAATGCCGCACACGGATTACGCGATCGCCGCCTATTACATCCTCTCTACGGCGGAAGCCAGCTCCAACCTTGCCCGATACGATGGCGTTCGCTATGGCCTGCGCGTTCCCGGCCCGACCCTCACGGAGATGTATCGCCAGACGCGGGAGCGCGGTTTCGGCTCCGAGGTCAAGCGCCGGATCATGCTTGGAACCTACGCGCTTTCCGCCGGTTATTACGACGCGTATTACCTGCGCGCGCAGAGCGCCCGCACGCTGATCGCTCGGGATTTTGCAGAGGCGTTTCAGAGGGTGGATGCGATCGTCACTCCCACGGCGCCGACCACCGCCTTTCGCCTGGGCGAAAAGAGCGATCCCCTCCAGATGTATCTTGCGGACATCTATACCGTTACCGGCTCGCTTGCCGGCGTTCCCGGCATCTCCGTGCCTTGCGGTAAAACCATGGCCGGACTTCCCGTCGGCATGCAGGTCTTTGGTCCCCACTTCAATGAGGGATGTGTTCTGCAGATTGCCCAGGCGTTCGAGCAGGCTGGCGGTTCCACGATTTGAGCGGTTTCCCGTTCTTGACCTTTTACAGCCTCGCGATGCGAAACAAATACGAAATATCTCAGAAAGATTCCACAGTTGGACTCGGATTTCCATTTAGGAGCAAAAAAATCGTGCGTTTCATCGAAACGCATTCGCTACTTTCGCATCTAAATGTCCGAATGCAAGGGCTTTTGCTGCGACCGTGGACCGGGAAGTTCTAGACCGCTAGTACGGAACGACTATTGCTGAGGAATAGGGCGGCAATTATTCTGCTGCAAGCATCGAAGGAGTCGGAGGCCAAGGCGATGGTCCGAATCAAGTCGAGCCAGAAGATTTTCACCGAGGAAGAGGTCGCCAGCCTGACAGGCATCTGCCGCGAGCACCTGCGGGGCCTGGCGCGGAACAAGCATCTCGGAACACTGGCCGGTGTCGCCGAAGCTGCCGCCGGAGCCGAGAAATGGCTCTTCAGCAACTCTGACTTAATGATTGTGACGGTGCTCCATCCCCGCTGCGAACACTAGTATTGCTATAGATCCCCCAAAGACTGTTGTGAGTGAGCACCTTCCCGGCGTATTCTCGCCCTTGTCAGACTGAATTGAATTCAACGGAATCGTGTCATCGCGCATCCTATGGTTTTAAGGGGACACTAGGGCCATGGCCAGGAACCGAAGTTCGATCCGCTCGAGTTTAGCTGGATCGACCGGTGCGCTTGTGCTGATCGCCCTGCTGATCGCCTCCGCCTCGTCCCTAGCCGTCGGCGCGCAAGACTCCGCGAGTTCTCAGACCCCTTCGTCCTCAACTGGCCAAGCGACGCCTGCCGCGGCCCCTCGCATCCTGCCCCGCGGCAAGAAACTCATGCTGACGGACGGGACCTTCCAGCTGGTGCGCGAATACAGGATCGAGGGCGACCGCGTGAGGTACTACAGCATCGACAGTTCGCAATGGGAGCAGATCCCCGTCGCCATGGTGGATTGGGACGCCACCAAGAAGGTGGAAGCCGACGAGGCTAAGACAGACGCCGCCCTCGTAGCCAAAGTGCATAAACAGGAAGCGTCGCGTCTGGCTGTGCCGCTGGATATTGACGCGAGCCTGGAAGTCGCGCCGGGTATCTTTCTGCCTCCCGGAGATTTGCTCTATGTTTACGACGGCAAGACGGTCGTGCCCCTTCCTCAAGCGGAAACCGACTCCAAGCTTTCGAAGGGCCATTTCATCGAACAGGTGATGGTGCCGATTCCGCTCATTCCGACGCGGCATTCCATTTCGATCGCGGGAGCGCACGCCAAGCTTCGCCTGACAGACGGGCGACCGGAATTCTATATTCGCGTCCCAAATGGGACTTCGCCGGAGATGGTGCTGATTCGTGCGAAGGCCCACGGGGACACCCGCCATGTCGAGAATGTGGATCAGATTTTTGGCGAAGAAAGCGAGAAGCGAGACGCAGTGCCGATGCAAAGCTGGGACATCGCGCTCGGCGTTTACCGATTTACGTTGAGCCAGGAGCTCGCGTCAGGGGAATACGCGATCGCGGAAATGGTGAAAGATGGCGGGGACAGCCTGTACGTCTGGGATTTCGGTGTTGACCGGAGTGAATCACCGTCCGCATCGAAGCAGAGGTAAGAAGAAGCAGCGTGTGATTCTACTTCGCCGGAGCTGGCTGGGGTTGCAAAAGCTCCGTCAGCAAAGCCGCTAGAGCGGAGATTTGGAAAGGCTTCTGCAGAACCCGGGCCCCCTTCTCGCGATAACGTGCCCTAACAGTTGGAGACACGAGTTCGCCGGTCATGAACACAAAGCGCGGCAGCGAACTGGCGAGCCGGGCGCGCAACTCCTCGAACATTTTGTCGCCGCTCATCCCGGGAAGATTAAAATCGCAGAGAACGATTTCGCAGGTGTTCTTCGCAAGATAGTCCAGCGCGGCTTCGGAAGTTCCCACTGCCTGCACCTTCATCCCGCGCGACGAAAGCCCCTCCTGCACGATCTCGCGAATGCTTTCCTCGTCGTCTACGATCAATACCGAATGGTCGCGCAGCGCTGTGCTACCAGGCAAAGCCGGAGCGGACTTGGCGGGCGCTGCCGTCGAAGGCCGAATTTCGGCGCCGACAGGTAGCACGACATGAATGACCGCGCCGGCGCCCGCATTGGATTCAATCTCGATATTCCCGCCGTGTTCCTTGACCACCGCCAGCGATATCGTAAGACCCAACCCACTGCCGCCTCCCGGACGTTTCGTAGTGAAGAATGGGTCAAACACCTTGCCCACAATGTCGGCGGGAATACCCGGGCCATCATCGGCGAACGCCACGCGAATTTTGTCTCCGGCGCGGGTCACGGAAATATCCAACTGCCCCTGTTCGTGGGCGGGCGAGATGGATTGTTCGGCATTGGAGAGAATATTCAGGAAGACTTGCAGTAGTAGCTTCCGGTCGCCGTCCACAGTAGGCAGATCGTCCGGCGTCGTGAATTTTACGTGGATATTTTTCTTTTCCAGGTTGGCCCGTTCGAGTTCCAAAGCTTCGTTCAGAATTTCGCCAAGTCGCAGCGTCGCCCGGCCCGGGGCGAGTGGCCGCGAAAAAGCCAGAAGATTTTGGACAATCGCCGCCGCGCGACGCGCCTGTTGCAGTACCAGATCTACCTGGCGGCGTGTGGCATCTTCCGCGGCGCGCTCTCGGAGCAGATCGCTGACGCCGAGGATGGCCGTGAGTGGGTTGTTCAATTCGTGGGCTGCTCCGGCCATCATCTGACCCATGGCCGCGAATTTTTCCTTGTCGGCGAGTTGCTGCTCGAGCTGCTTGGATTCGGTCACGTCCCGGCCGGATGAAACCATGCCGACGATCTTCCCCTTATCGTCAAATAGGGGATTCGCAATCACTCGCAAGATTTTCCAGTTGCCATTGGCGTGCTGGGCGCGGATTTCGATCTGCTCCTGACCTTTGTGGCCCGAAACGGCATTCTTGAACATCTGCGTGAGCTTCGACCGGTCCTCCGGGCCGATCCGCTGCCCGATGGGTTTGCCCACGTACTCCTCAGGCGTCACGCCGAGAATGTCGTTCACGCGATCGCTCACAAACTTGAAGCGGCCCTCGATGTCCAACACGACAATCAGATCAGGGAAGCACTCAACCAGGCTGCGGACAAACTCCTGCTCCTGCTGAAGCTTTCTTTGCATCTCGTAATGCTGGGTGACGTCACGCGTAATGTTCGAGAACCCCCGCAATTTCCCTTCCCGATCACGCAGGGCTGTAATCACCACGTTTGCCCGGAATCGCGATCCGTCCTTGCGCAGCCTCCAGCCTTCGTCCTCGCACTGGCCTTGTTCTGCCGCTCCTTTCAGCTCTCGATCGGTTTTGCCGCTCGCGAGGTCTTCCGGCGGGTAGAAGACTGAAAAATGCTTCCCAATGATTTCGTTTCCTTGATAACCCTTAATGCGTTCAGCCCCGCGGTTCCAACTGGCCACGTGTCCGTCGGGGTCCAGCAGGAAAATCGCATAGTCCGTCACTCCCTCCACCATCAGGCGGACTCGCTCCTCGCTCTCCCGCAGAGCCTCCTCCATCTTCTTGCGCTCGGTGATGTCGCGTGCCGAAGTCACCAGACCGCCGACTCTTCCATCCTCGTCGAAAAACGGTCGCGCGGTGAGCAGCAGGTCTCGGAAGGAACCATCGGCATGCGGCGAGCGAAACTCGACTTGGCCCTGGCTTTCCTCGCCTCGCACGACCCGCTGGAACATGGAGTGCAGATTCGCTTTGTCTTCCGGATTCGCGCGCGTGCCAAAGATGCGTCCCACATAGGTAGTCGGCTGCCAGCCTAGGACCTTTTCCACGTGATCGCTGATATAGATGAACCGCCCGTCGCGATCGAGAACCGCAATCAGGTCAGGAAAACTCGCTACCATGCGGCGAGTAAAACTCTGTTCCTGCTGAAGACGCTTCTCCATCTCCCGGCGTTCGGTGATGTCAATCAGCGTTCCCTGCAAACGGACGGGACGTCCGGATGCATCTCGCATCGCGAACCCCGAAGTGAGGCAATGGATTTGCCTTCCGTCCTTGCGGCGCATTACGATTTCCCGTTCGTGGACGGCCCCTTTGGTCTCGAGCTCCCGGATGATCGCGTCCCGAGCGGAAGGGTCCACATACACGTCCCGGAAATTGACAGCCTGCAGTTCTTCCTTGCTGCTGTACCCGAGGATTCTGACCAAAGCCGGATTCGCGTCGAGCAGCTGCCCGCCGGGAGTCACAAAAAGAATTCCCTCGCTAAACGTTTCGAACAGTTCCCTGAAGCGAATTTCGGATTCCTGCTGTTTGGTGACGTCGCGCGCCCATCCAATGATGGACCGGACCTCTCCATCCACTGCGGTTTGAAGCCAGCAGTCGAAGTAGCGAAGGGTTTTGTCCTTCTTGAGCCAGACCGGAATCGTTCCAGACCACGTGCCGGCCTCCCGTAATGCGGGGAGCCAGCGCTGGGCCTCCTCCAACGCGGGCGATTCGATGAAATCGCTCAGGGAGCGGCCGATCAACTCCTGGAAGGAAATACCGAGAATTTCCGAGAGGCGGAGGTTGGCGACTCGAACTTCCCCTTCGAGAGAAAGAGTAAAAAGCGCCTGGTCGAGATGGTCAATCAACTCGCGATAGTTATGCTGCGAGCGGACGATGGCCT
>Ga0210391_10002569_pt1 | contig 15688 bp, 13 predicted proteins | sample IncBWC12OmetaG_FD_160573 | JGI IMG/M metagenome (GOLD analysis project Ga0210391, IMG submission 160573) | Forest soil microbial communities from Barre Woods Harvard Forest LTER site, Petersham, Massachusetts, United States - Inc-BW-C-12-O ... | reverse complement strand
CGCTCCTCTCCGAAGCACACACGGAGCTTGAACGGTTGGAGGACGGCTTCAAAATTCTGGGCCCTGCGGCGTTTCCCGACGTGATTTCGCGTGTCGTCCGCCGCCTCACTGCCTATCGTTTGCTCGGCGAAATTGAAAACGGTTCCAAGCGCATCTCCGAGCTGGTCCGCTCCATCAAGGAATATTCGTTCATGGACCAGGCGCCCGAACAAGAAGTCGACATCCACCAGGGTCTTGAGAGCACGCTCACGATGATGAACCACGTGCTCAAGCACGGCATCGAAGTCGTGCGTGATTACGACAAGTCGCTTCCCCCGATTTGCGCGCGCGGCAGCGAGCTGAATCAGGTCTGGACCAACCTGATCGACAACGCTGCGTCCGCGATGAAGGGCAAAGGCGAACTGCGCATCCGTACGGCACGCGAAAACGATCGCGTACTCGTCGAAATTCGCGACAACGGCTCCGGCATCCCCGCGAACATTCAGACCCGCATCTTCGAGCCGTTCTTCACCACCAAGCCGATGGGCGAAGGCACCGGCCTTGGGCTCGACATGGTGCGCCGCATCATTTCCACGCATCACGGCGATATTCAGGTTCAGTCCCAGCCCGGCGACACCCGCTTCCAGATTCGCCTGCCAATCTCGAAGCCGTGGCTACAGCCTCGCGCCGAGTAGCTTCTTCGCCTGTGATGTGCGCGGTTCGCGGCGCGCGTCTGCCGTTGACATCTCCCGCGCTCCGCACGACTATCGTGTGAGTGGCTGACATCCCGCAATTCCGCCGTCCCGACCCGCGTTCGCAACCCGACTACCTCTGGCCTAGTTACGTCTCCTCGCGTAAACGCGCACCCACAAAGCCGCTCATTTTGTTGCCGCACTCGCTGAGCGAAGTGACTGGCCCGGTTTTCGGCGAAGGTGCCGTCGGCGCGACGGACAGCGATCTCACCACCCAACACGACGGCGAGCCGATTGGCGAACGCATCATCGTGAGCGGACGCGTGCTCGACGATTCCGGCCGGCCCGTTTCAGGCGCCTTGGTCGAAATTTGGCAAGCCAACGCTGCTGGCCGCTATCGCCACAAGAACGACCAGCACAGCGCGCCGCTCGATCCGAATTTCACCGGCTGCGGACGCATGCTAACCGACGCGGAAGGGAACTATCGCCTCGTCACCATCAAGCCCGGCGCCTATCCGTGGCAGAACCACGCCAACGCGTGGCGCCCCGCGCACATCCACTTTTCGCTGTTTGGTGCGGGTTTGCTCTCGCGTCTCGTCACGCAGATGTATTTCCCGGGCGATCCGCTCATGGCGCACGACCCGATTTTCAACAGCATCCGCGACGATCGTGCGCGCCATCGCATGATCGCTGCGTTCGACTTCGCGACGACGATCCCATCACACGCGCTGGGCTACAAATTTGACATCGTCTTGCGCGGCCCCGAAGCCACGCCGATGGAGAACCAGCGGTGAATCGCGTTCACACTCCGTCGCAAACCGTCGGTCCGTTTTTCCACCTCGGCCTCGCGCACCTGAATCGCCATTCGCTTGTTCCGGAGGGAACGCCCACGAATCAGATTCTTTCGTTCCACGGCCGCGTCTACGACGCGGATCTCGCTCCTGTACCCGACGCGCAGATCGAACTCTGGCAAGCCGACTCGAACGGCGAATACTTCGACCGCGAATGCGCCGCGCGCGCCGGCGAGAACACATTCACCGGTTTCGGACGCATCGCCACCGACGACAACGGCGCGTTTCACTTCACCACGGTCAAGCCTGGCCCGGTTCGCAGCCGCAGCGGGGGCGCGACGCAGGCTCCGCACATTTCCGTGACGATCCTCATGCGTGGCCTTTTGCGCCAACTTTCCACGCGCATCTATTTCCCCAGCGAGCCGCTCAACGCGGCAGACCCGGTTCTGCACGCCGTCCCCATTGCACGCCGTGACACGCTGATTGCGCTCGCCAGCAAATCCGAGCCGAACAAGTTCGAGTGGAATGTCGTTCTGCAAGGCGAAGGCGAGACTGTGTTTTTTGACCTCTAGGAGCCCGCTCTCCGAGCCATGCGTCCGAAAAAGGGCCAAAAACAGGGGCGAAACCGCTCGAAGCGCCAATCCCGTGCTGCCCCGCCGCTCCATGAAATTCCCAAAAACTCAGAGTATGATGGTGCGCGGCACCCCACCCGCCCCGGCCGTAAAGGAACTTTGATGGACCACCGGTTCACACTTGGCGTCGAAGAGGAATTCCAGATCGTCGATCCCACCACGTGGGAGCTGCGTTCGCACGTCAGCGAGCTGATGGAAGCGTCCACGCCGAGCCTCGGCGAGCACATCAAGCGGGAAATGCACCAGTCGATCGTGGAAATCGGCACGCATATTTGCGCCGACGTGAACGAACTGGACGTGGACATCCGCCGCATGCGTGGCGAACTGGTCCGCGCTGCCGAGAGCCGCGGGCTCGCTGTCGCCGCCGCCGGCACCCACCCGTTTTCCAGTTGGATCGACCAGGTCATCTCGCCCGGAGAGCGCTACGAAAATATCGTCGAGGAAATGGGCCAGCTCGCCCGGTCGCTTTTGATTTTCGGAATGCATGTTCACGTCGCGATGCCGAATCGCACCACGATGATCGAGCTGATGAACATGGCCCGCTATTTTCTGCCGCACTTGCTTGCGTTTTCCACCAGCTCGCCGTTCTGGATGGGCCGCGACACAGGTTTGAAGTCCTTCCGCACCACGGTATTTCGCCGCTTCCCGCGCACCGGCATTCCCGATCACCTGCACTCATGGAATCAGTACGAGGACTACATCGAACTGCTTGTCCGCACGAACTGCATCGACAACGCGAAGAAAATCTGGTGGGACGTGCGCCCGCATCCCACGTTTGGCACGCTCGAGTTCCGCATCTTTGACGTTGTCACGCGGGTCGACGAAGCGATCGCCATCGCCGCGCTTACGCAGGCGATCGTTGTGAAGCTGCACCGCCTCTACCTCGCCAACATGGGATTTCGCATGTATCACCGCGCGCTGATCGAAGAAAATAAATGGCGCGCCGCACGCTGGGGCGTCGAGGGCAAGCTGATCGATTTCGGCAAACAAGCCGAAGTACCGATGTCGATTCTTGCTGAAGAACTTCTCGAGTTTGTCGATGATGTGCTCGACGAACTTGGCAGCCGCCGCGCTCTTGAACCGATTCAGCGCATTTTTCGCGAGGGCACTGGAGCCGAACGGCAGCGCCGCGTCTTTAAAGAGACCGGCGGCGATCTAAAAGCGGTGGTGCGGCACATCGTGGAAGAGACGCGCGCTGGCGTCACCGTGCCCTCGACCACTGCGGCGCACGGCCCCGGCGCCGACTGATTTTGCATTCATCAAGATGGTTTACCCGCATTCGCACGACTTGAAGGAGCGCGCGACATGAAGATCGGACTTCTCTGCGGCCGCGAATACAGCTTCCCGCCCGCATTCATTGCAAAAGTGAACGAGCTTGGAGCGAAAGACGGCATCACGGCCGAATTCGCCAAGCTTGACGGCACGAAGATGGGCGAGCCGCCGCGATACAGAGTCATCGTTGATCGCATCTCTCACGAAGTTGAGTATTACCGTGCGTACCTGAAGCATGCCGTGCTCCAGGGCACCTACGTGATCAACAATCCGTTCTGGTGGACCGCCGACGATAAATTCTTCAATTACGCCGTCGCGAGCAAACTCGGCGTCGCGATTCCTCGCACTGTCGTCCTGCCGCAGAAGGGTTACCCGTCCGATGTGGACATCAACTCCGAATCGCTGCGCAACCTCGACTACCCGATCGATTGGGATGGGCTGCTCGATTACGTCGGCCGGCCCGCGTTCTTGAAGCCGTACTCCGGCGGCGGCTGGAAGCACGTCTACAAGGTTCACAACAAAGAAGAATTGATCCGCGCCTACGACGGCACCGCGCCCTATTGCATGACGCTGCAGGAAAACGTCGACTTCGACAAGTACGTCCGCTGCTTCACCTTCGGCAAGATGGACATCATTCCCGTCGTTTACGATCCGGGCGCGCGGCGCTACATCATCGATCACAACTATCTCTCCTCCGAGCTGGGCGCGCGGGTGGTGAAAGACGCGCAAACGATCAATCAAGCCCTCGGCTACGAGATGAATACGATCGAGTTCGCGATCAAGGGCGACATTCCGTACGCGATCGACTTCTTGAATCCCGCCCCGGATTTCGAGCGCGATCGCATTACCGACTTTTACTTCGGCACAGTCGTCGATCGCATGGCGCGCCTGGTGGTCGACCGCGCGTTGCACGGCGATCCGTCCTACCCGTGGCCGCGTTGGGAACAGATGCTCGGCGTCGGGCAGGCATCTGGATTCACCGGCGCACCCGGAAAGGTCGCGCAAACTGCCGCACCTTCCGCTCCGTCGACGTCGGGCGCCGCGCCGGCGGCTCCAGCCGCACCCGGCAAACCGCGTCCCGGAGTGAAGCCCGCATGAGCGGTGGAGCGCAGCCGTCGCCCGTTCCCGCCGCGCCAGTCGAATTCTGGAACAGTTTGCTTCGCCCGGACGTGGAACTCGCGCCCGCGTTCGCGCAGGAGCTGAACGCGACGATGCGCGCCAAGCGCCTCACGTTCGGCGAGCGCGTCCACTGCCCATTCTTGCGGCCGTTTTTTCTAACCACCGAAGAAGAAAAGCGCGTGCGCCCCGTCGCTGAAGCAATAGCCGCGATGGGTGAACGCGTCGTGAAACAGTCCCTCGCTGATCCGGAGCTGCTCGCGCAATCCGCGCTCTCGCCCGAAGAGGAGCGCCTCGCGCGCCTGAATCCGCGCTACGCCACGGCCAGCACCGCATCGCGCCTCGATGCCTTCCTGCTGCCGAACTCGCTGCAATTCGCCGAATACAACGCGGAGTCGCCTGCTGGTGCGGGCTACGCCGAAACGCTTGCTGATGTGTTTCTCACGCTGCCGATCATGCAGCGTTTCGAGCAGCGATACGCCGCGCGCAAATACCCACTCATGAAGCTGATCCTCGAAGCCCTCATCACGAGTTACGCCGAGTGGGGCGGGAAAGCGCTACCCCCAGTCATTGCGATCGTCGACTGGCGCGAAGTCCCGACGTTCACAGAGTTCGAGATTATCCGCAACCATTTCGAAGCCGCCGGCGTCCCGACGATCATTGCCGATCCGCGCGATCTCGTATTCGAAGGCGGCCGCCTCACCGCGCATGGGCACAAAATCGACCTCGTCTATCGCCGCGTGCTGATTAACGACATCATTGCGCGCCCTGCCGAATGTGCAGCGCTCCTCGCCGCCTACGCCGCGGACGCCGTGTGCGTCGCGAATGCGCTCAGCTGCAAAATTCCGCACAAGAAATCTTTCTTTGCGGTTCTCACCGACGAGCGTAACGCCGATCTTTTCACGCCCGTCGAACACGACCTCATCCAGCAGCACGTTCCCTGGACGCGTCTCGTCGCCGATACGAAAACCACGCGCGAAGGCGAAGCCTTCGGCCTGCTCGAATACGTTCGCGAACGCCGCAACGATTTCGTGCTGAAACCCAACGACGAATACGGTGGCAAAGGCGTGCTGCTGGGCTGGGAATGCACAGAATCCGAATGGGACGACGCCCTCGATCGCGCCCTCGCCGAAACCGACAATGCCTGGGTCGTGCAGGAGCGCATCAATGTCCGTCGCGAAGTTTTTCCGATGCAGACCGCCGGCGGCATCGAAATGCGTGACATGCTCGTCGACTTCGCGCCCTACATCTTCCGCGGGAAAATGGCAGGCTGTCTCACGCGCCTAAGCGCCACCGGCTTAGCCAACGTCACCTCCGGCGGCGGCCAAGTCCCATCCTTCCTGATCCAACTCAAGCAATAGCCTCTGCTTTGGCCGTTTGTCCTACAGACTTCGGTCTGTGGCACAGGCATTCGTGCCTGTGCGTACCTCACATCCTGTGAGGTACGGGTTTAGCCATCTGCCTAACGCCACCAGTAGCACACCCTGGCAGCGCCCAAGTTACGGAGCCTTTCGTAGCGCAGACTTCAGTCGGTGGATTCGCGTCACGCGGCCAAGCTATACTGTCCCCGGCGTATCGGACGCCACCGTGTCCGCGGGAAGGGCTGAGCCCATCGATTTCAAGCGGTAGTCCACAACTGAACGACTATCTCTTTTGAGCCCGGACACGCGGACCGAGGGCAGCCACCACAAAGGAGATCGTCATGTCCGATCCGCGTCCCTCGCTTTTGCCTCGCCGCCGTCTTCCTGAAAATCCGAATCTCGAGCAGCTCCACAAACAAGCCAAGGATCTTCTGCGCGCGTATCGTGCCGGCGATCCCGCCTCCGTCGCTGAAGTCGGCGAGTTCGAACGCGAACCCGAAGCCGAAAAAGTTGCTCTCAACGATGCGCAACGCATCCTCGCCCGCGCCTACGGCTTCGCCAGTTGGCCGAAACTCAAAGCCTTCGTCGACGGCGCAAACGCCGCACGCTTTCTCGAGGCCGCCAAAGCCGGAGACATTGCTCTCGTCCGTTCGCTGATGGCCAGCCGCCCCGAGCTGGTGAACATGGGCACGAACGCCATGGGCGAACAGCGCGCGATCCATCTCGTCGTGATGAATCGCGACGTTGCAATGACGCGCCTCTTGATGGAAGCCGGCGCCAACGCGCGCCAGGGAATCTATCCTCATCGCGACGCCACGTCCCCTTACGCGCTCGCGAAGGAGCGCGAGTTCGCAGACATCGTCGCCGTCATCGAGGAAGAAGAACGCCACCGCCGCGAAGACTTAAGCTGCGCGAACGCGACCGTCACGTCCGAGCAAGATCAGATCAGCGCCGCCATCGCGCACGGCGACCATGACACGGCTATGCGCCTGCTCCAAGCCGACCTTTCGCGCATTCAGGCCTGTGATCGCAACGGCCGCACGCCGCTCCACATCGCAGCCCAGGCGAACGAAGCCGAACTCGTGAAATGGCTTCTCGAACGCCGCGCCAGCCCGCGCAAACTCGATCCGAACGATCTCACTCCCATCGATCTTGCCGCGCTGGCTGCGGACGCTGGAGACTTTCCGGAAGTAGCTGATCAACTTCTGCGCCACGGCTCCGAACTCACCATTCGCGCCGCAGTCGCGCTTGGCGATGAACAACGCGTCCGCGGTCTAATCGCCGCCGATCCACGCCCGCTGAAGCAAATTGACGTCTTCGGCGGCGGAGTCGTCACACTCGCAGTGCGTCACCGTCAGTTCGAAATGGCTCGGCTACTCCTCGACCTCGGTGCCGATCCGAATGAACGCGTCCTGCTCGACGACAATGAGGAACCCGTCGAAAGCTGGGGCATGCCGCTCTGGCACGCCGCGCACGCGAATGATTACGAAGCCGCAAAACTTCTGCTCGACCGTGGCGCCGATCCCAACGCTAACGTGTACGCATCCGGCTGGCCGCTCGGCCACGCGTGGAATCACGCCGACGGTCGCGTGAAAAAGCTGCTTCTCGATCGCGGCGCACGCGCCACGCCGTACATGGTTGCGCAGTTTCAAGATGTCGCTGAAGCCCGCCGCCTCCTCGCTGAAAGTCCCCACGACGAAGCACTCGCGAACGAACTCGCGTGGTCCGCCGCCGATCACGGCTGCACCGAAATCTTGAAACTCGCGCTGCCGTACCTCAAATGGCCGCGCGATGATTCGCGCTGGAACTGGATTCTTCTCCAGCCGATCCGAGCCGCAGGCGCCGACTCGCAAGCCAATCAGCCGTTCGTCGAATGCCTCGCGCTCATTCTCGATCACGGCGTCGATCCCGACGTGCCGCGCTTCGGCCGCACCACTCTCCATTACGCGTGCGCGCAACACGGCTCGTCGGGAGGCGAAGACCGCGCACGCTTCGCCGCCATGCTTCTCGATCACGGTGCCGACTTCACCCGACGCGACGACATCCTCAAATCGACGCCCCTCGGCTGGGCCTCTCGCTGGGGCCACAAAAAAGTTGTCGAGCTTCTGCTCGATCGCGGCGCGCCCGCCATTGAGCCGGATGCCGAACCGTGGGCGCAACCTCTCGCGTGGGCGAGTAAAATGAACCACCCTGAAATCGCCGCGCTACTCGAACCTCGCGCCAAGCCCGCCTGAGCAGCACGCCCTGGCGACCACCAGCCCTACAGGCAGCGAGAAATCGCATGAATCCCTAGAAAATCACGCGCTTCGCCTCTATAATTTTTCGATGGAATTTGGATCGGTCGACCCAGAGCTCCGCCCAGGAGCGAAGAACGCAATCGAAACTTGCCTCGCGATTCAGCCCGGCGAACGCGTCACACTGATCGCCGACCGCCCCAGCCAGTCCGTCGCAGCCAGTCTCGCCGAAGCGATCAAGAATCGCGGCGCCCTCACCGACGCCTTCCTTCTTGAAGAACTCGCGCCTCGTCCGCTGAAGCATGCGCCGGGCGCCGTGCTCGAGGCGCTCGGACGCGACGACGCAGGAATTCTCTGCATGCAGCCGCTCGAAGGCGAACTCGGCGCGCGCAAAGACATCGTCGGTGTTGTCGAACGCCGTCACATCCGCTACGCGCACATGATCGGCGTCACGCCCGAAATCATGAAGCAGGGCATGCGCGCCGACTACACCATGGTCGACCGCCTCAGCGAAAAATTGCTGCAGCGCATGCACGACGCGAAATCGCTCACCGTGAGGACCGACGCCGGCACCTCGCTTGTCTGCACCTTCGATTCAAAGCTCGATTGGGTGAAGACCAGCGGGCTGATCAGCAAGCGCTACTGGTCGAATCTTCCCGCAGGCGAAGTTTTCACCACGCCCGCGAAAGTAGATGGCACGTTCGTGTGTGACGGTACCGCCGGCGATCACTTCTGCGGAAAGTACGGCGATCTCGAGAAAACGCCACTGAAGCTCGAAATCAAGGCCGGCCGCCTCGTCAAGGCCAGCTGCGACCGTAAGGATCTCGAATCCGAATTCTGGAGCTACTGCCACACCGACGAAAACAGCGACCGCGTAGGCGAACTCGCCTTCGGCACCAACATCAGCCTCCACGAATTCATCGGCATCCTGCTGCAGGACGAAAAATTCCCCGGCGTCCATCTCGCGTTCGGCGATCCCTACGGCAGCCAGACCCACGCACAGTGGAGTTCGCGCACACACGTCGACGTGCTCGCCCGCCGCTGCAATGTGTGGATCGATCAGGACCAGGTCATCTCAAACGGCCGCTACATGCTCGACCATCTGGGACTGGCCTAGACGATAACCGGTTCGAAAATCAGAAAAGCCGGCTGACGTACTCCCACATCTGGTGCTTCCAGAAAGGCCAGTCATGACCGCCTTCCGCACCCCAATCGTCCAGGTGGTGATTGATTCCGCGGCTGCGCAACACTTCTGAAAGCCGGTACGACGGCCCGCTGTTCTCCCACGGCCCGTGTCCGGTCGCAATGTGAATGTCGCACTGGGAAAGCAGCCACAGCTGGTGGCTATCACTCAAATTCGAAAGGTAGTCGACTGGGTTGTTGAAGTAGGTGTTGTTGTCGTACATCCCGCTCATGAACCCGCGAATGTCGTACACGCCGGACATCGCGAAGCAGCGCTTCACCACATCCGGATGCTTAAACAAAGTGTTCGCGGCGTGGTACGCCCCAAACGACATGCCCATCGTCGAAATCGTAAGGCCGTGCGTCTTGCAGTTGTCCCAGATGAACGGCACCAGTTCCTCGCGCATGTACGAATCGAACTGCGCCTGCATGTAGCTGCGGTGGAAGGGATGCGCGCCCTTGTTGTAAAACGCGGCGAAGTTGATCGAGTTCACGCTGTAGAACTTCATGCGCCCCGCGTCGATCAGCGGAGCCAGCGCGCCGATCATGCCCTGGTTTTCCAGTTCCCACTCGTCACCCGCGCTCGTCGGAAATCCAACCAGCGGCATGCCGTAGTTTCCGTACACCACCACGCCCATTTCCATTCCCACGCGATGCGACCACCAGTGATGGTATTCCCGGTTCATTGTGCTCCTGCGCGGACGCCTTCGCCCACGGCGCGGCCGCGGCGTTCGAGCGCGCCGTATTATACGGCGTTTCCTGCGCACTCGCGCCGCAAACGGGCCGTCCGCAGCTTCACTTTGGAGGAGAAAATCAGGCGAAAAGTTCACTGCAATAATTGTAAGCGAAACTCCGGCATGCCGCGAAATCCCAGCCTGCCCGCCACGCGCATGCCGCGAGCGCTCTAAGTTTTCGTGCATCCAACGCATCTGCTATTCTAGCGGCGCGCTTCAATGCGCAAACCCATCGGCGTGCGCGGAAAATATTTCTCCGGCATTAAAAGGAAAGGACACGGCTTTTGACGGCGTTTGACGCTCTCGTTCTGGAACTCTCCGCCGCCGGCCCCGGCCACGTCGAGAAAATCGAACAGTTCAGCTCCAAGTTCCTCGCCAAGAAACGCGACATCATCGTTTACCTTCCCGGCATTTATGCGAAGCGCCCGGACATGCATTTACCGGTTCTCTATCTCGAGGACGGACAAAACCTCTTCGATCCCAACACCTCGTTTATCAAAGGCGTGTACTGGCACGTCGGCGAAACGGCCGACCGTGTGATCTCCCAAGCTCTCGTCCAGCCGCTAATCATCGTCGGCATCTACAACACCGACAAACGCCTGAACGAGTACACGCCCACGCGTGATAAAAAGCTCGGCGGGGGACGCGCCGATAAATACGGACGCATGCTCGTCGAAGAATTGAAGCCCTTCATCGAATCGAAATACCGCGCGCTCTCCGGCCCCGAGCACACCGGCCTCGGCGGTTCGTCGCTCGGCGGCCTGCTGACTGTCTATCTCGGTGTGAAGTACCCGCAAGTTTTCGGCAAGCTCGCCGTGCTCTCGCCATCTGTGTGGTGGAACAAGCGCGCGATTCTCGACTACGTGGCGCGCGCCAATGTGCCCAGCCGCGCGCGCATCTGGCTCGACGTCGGCACCAAGGAAGACACCAGCACCGTCGCCAACGTCACCGCCCTGCGCGACGTGCTACTCCAAAAAGGCTGGCAGGACGGCTCGAGCCTCCACTTCCAGGTCTTCGAAGGCGCGCAGCACAATGAAGACGCCTGGTCGCATCGCGTCGCACCGTTCCTGCAATTCCTGTTTCCGATGGCGGAGTCGGCGTTATAATCCGCGTTCCTGGGCCCTCGCGGCCGAGCCGCTGGAAACGATCGTCGCAGCTCGCGCCTCGCCGCATTTCGGAGGCACGCATTGCCCGACCCGCGTCCGGTCACCATCCTCTGCCTCACGTCCTACGAAAAAGGTTACGAATTCCTCCGCACCTGCAAAGAGCTTGGCTGCCGCGTCCTGCTGCTCACGCTTGAAAAGTTCCGCGAAGGCGGATGGCCGCGCGACTGCGTCGACGAATTTTTCTACATGCCGGAGGATCTACCGCTTCCCGCAATCATCAACACCGTCAGCTACCTCGCGCGCTGGCAGCCCATCGATCGGATCGTCGCGCTCGATGAATTCGACCTCGAAAACGCCGCCGCGCTTCGCGAACACCTGCGCCTCCCCGGTATGGGACTCACCACGGTTCGCTATTTTCGAGACAAGCTCGCCATGCGCGGCCGCGCCAGGGAAGCCGGCGTCCCCGTTCCCGACTTCATCCATGTGCTCAATCACGACGCGCTTAACGAATTCATGGAGCGCGTTCCGTCGCCGTGGCTTTTGAAACCGCGCTCCCAAGCTTCCGGCATCGGAATGAAGAAGCTGCGCTCGCCGCACGAGCTGTGGCCCATTCTCGAGCGGCTCGGCGACGACCAGTCGAGCTACCTGCTTGAGCAATTTGTTCCAGGCGACGTGTTCCATATCGACGGCGTTGTTTCCGAACGCGAAGTTGCTTTCGCAGAAGCGCACGCCTACGGAGCGCCCCCGCTCGACACATCTCACGAAGGCGGCATCTTCACCACGCGCACCCTGCCACGCGACTCCGAAGAAGCCCGAAAGCTCCACGCTCTGAACGCAGAGCTCGTGAAGGCGCTCGGCCTGGTCCGCGGCGTGACGCACGCGGAGTTTCTCCGCTCGCGGGCCGATGGCAAGTTTTATTTTATTGAGATCGCCGCGCGCGTCGGCGGCGCTTACATTTCAGACGTGGTGCAGGCCGCATCCGGTGTGAATTTGTGGCGCGAGTGGGCACGCCTCGAAGTCGGCGCCGGCCGCACACCGTATGCGCTGCCGGCTACGCGAAAGGACTACGCAGGCGTTGTGCTTTCCCTCGCTCGCCAGGAAAATCCCGATACTTCGTCGTACAACGATCCGGAAATCGTTGAGCGCATCGAGAAGAAGTATCACGCCGGTTTCGTGTTCAAATCGCTTGACCGGGCGCGTATCGTCGCCCTTCTCGATTCGTACTCGCAGCGCTTCCGCCACGATTTCTTCACCACCGCTCCCGTCCCCGATAAGCCGACATCGTAGGGCATCCGGGAGCCATCCCCGTGATCCAAGTAGCACAGGCGGTCCTGGATCTATGCGACGCCGAGTTCCTTCGATGCTCGCCTCGTAGCCTCGACGCGATTCTTGATTTTTGCAAACGCAGTGTCGCGCGATGTAGAAGTGTCGTCCGCGAACGGTGAAAAACCGCAATCGTCGGTCGTGCCCAGCTGTGCAAGAGGAATGATCCCCGCGGCTTCACGCACACGCCCGAGTACTTCATCCACGCTCTCCACTTTCGGATTGATCGGGTCGGTTACGCCGACGAAAAGTATCTGCCCGGGCTGCATCAAATCGCGCATCGCCTTCAGCACCCGCGGCCGGTCCTTCTCACTCGCCAGCTGTACGCAGAACCGCCCAACATTCAGCTTAAAAAGTTGAGGCAGCAATCCCAGGTAGTCCACGTCGGCGCAATGCGTCGAATCCTTGTCGCCGCCAGGGCAAGTGTGAACGCCGATCCTCCGGCGCTCCTCGGCTGTGAAGCCGCTCAACACACGATTGTTCAAATCGACGAACGACGCGAGCAGCCCACCCGACGGATCGAGCTTCAGCGCCAGCCGCCCTTCGGTGAAATCGATTTGCACGCTCGCGGCGCCCGCGTTCAGGCACTCGCGAATGTCGCGCTGCGCCTCCGTCACCAGATCGTTGATAAATTGCTCGCGCGTGTAGCCGGGCAGCCCTTCCTGTGGGTACAGCAGGCTCAGCGCCGACGCGGAAATCACGGCCTGCTTCACCGGGCGCTCCGCGTACTGCTGCGCCGACTTCAAATAACTCGCCGCGTAGGCTCCGTAGTGAAACCGTCCACCGGAAAGCTTTGGCAGCTGCCGCGTGTGCCCGTCCTCAAAAGGAATCGTCACGCCGCCCGGCGCGAGATTCGTTAGTCCCGTCAATGGATACGTAGCGAAGCTCGACTTCCGCTGCTCACCGTCGGTGATTACAGGCGATCCCGTTTCTTCAAACCGCTGGATCGTCTCGCGCACCTCACCGTCTTCCACGTCGCGAAACCGCGCCTCGGTAATCTCGCCACGCGCCAGTGCGGACATCGCACCCAATAGTTCCGCCGAGCGCGGAATACTCCCAATCGGTTCAGTAGGAATCGGCATCTTCACTCCTCGTTGTCCACGAACGGTCGCCTCGCATATCGCTGTGGCGACGGACACACACCACCGCATAAAATTGTGCAGGGAAGTCTGCGTTTGAAGCGCGCCCGCCGCAATAATCGAAAAATATTAAGGGCGTCGCGCGGCTCTACATCGTGAGCACGACGCGGAACTGCGCGTGGCCGCTCATCATCCGGTCGTACGCCTCGGCTGCCTTAGCGAGTGGGTATGTCTCGATCATCGGCCGCACACCGGTCAACTCCGCGAACCGCAGAGTGTCCTCTGCCTCGGCAGGGATACCGGCCGCCCACCCATGAATCTCTCGCACGCCCACAATTAGCTGCACCGGTGTGACCTCGATCGTTCCGAAGTCCGCACCGACCACCATCAACCGCCCGTTCGGCGCCAGGCCATCGATCAGCTCGGACATCGCTTTTGCGCTCGGCGCCGTGGCGACGATCGCCATCGCGCCGCCCAGTTTCTTCAGCTCTTCGGCCGGCTTCGTCGCCGCGCTGTCGATGTAGACGTGCGCGCCGAGTTTCTTCGCCAGCTGTGCGTTCTCCGGACCGCGCCCGATTGCCGCCACTTTGTATCCAAATTTATTTGCGAACTGAACTCCCAGGTGTCCCAGTCCGCCGATGCCTTGCACAGCTACCAAGTCGCCCGGCCGCGCGCCACTATTCCGCAGCGCGTTAAACGTCGTGATGCCCGCGCACAAGAGCGGAGCGGCGTCTACGTCGCCGAGCGTGTCCGGAATCGCGGTCAGCGCCTCGAGCGGTGCGATCATGTATTCCTGATAGCCGCCGTCGTAGCTGATGCCGGAGATCTTATGATTCTCGCAGTTCATGAAATCGCCGCGACGGCAATACTGGCAGGTGCCGTCGTGTCCGCCGTGCCAGCCCACGCCCACGCGTTGGCCGACCTTCCACCCAGTCACGCCCGGTCCGGCTTCGTGCAGCACGCCCACCACTTCGTGTCCTGGAATGCGCGGAAACTGAATGCCGGGCCACGCGCCCTCCTTGGTCAGCACGTCGCTGTGGCACACGCCGCACGCGTTGACCTTGATGAGCACTTCGTTCGCTTTCGGCTTCGGAATCTCGCGCTCCACAATTTCAAACGCGCCTCCTGGTTTGGAGATTTGCGCGACTTTCATCGTTGCGGCTGCAGTCTGTGGCGTTGCCATAAGGCCTCCTCGTGGGTCGGCTCCGCTGGCGGGAGCCTTCAGAAAATGTCGATACTGGGAACCTCGCTTATTATCAGAAACGGCGCAGGTCAATCAGGCTGGTTGCAAATCTTGCCGGTTCGTCCGGCGGCCCGCCGCGTACCCGGCCGATCATGCCACATCGAACGAGCCAGCACGTTAACGCGCCGCCGCGGTCCCGTCAAGCGCCGCCAATTTGCTCGCAGGTGGCGCTGGACGGCCTCAACGCTTGCATCGAGGCCGGGTGCGAAAGAAGTTTTGCGACCCTACGTCAACAGCGGGGTGTCGAGTTGCTCGGCGAGCGCTACGTAAGATGGCTCTAGCGAGACGTTCATTTGCCCGTCGTGGAGTTCTTCCGTGAACTCTTTTGTGACCAAAGCTCGGTCTCTTGCTCGATTTTCTTAGCGGCTTCTGGTGCAAGTTCCACAAATTCAACTCCAGCACCGACGCCTTTCCGGCAATACCTTACTTCTCCTCTCGCGTGGATTTCCGCCCCTGTCAGAGTTAAATGAAACATGAGCTTCAGCACTGCGCCCTCGGGAAATTCCTGGTTCGTCGCGATGAACATCCCCCGACAACTCACATCCGGTGGCCGTACCTCAAGATCTTCGCTGCGGCCCTCGTAGTTGAACGAGATTTTACGCAAGCTTTGTATCCGTGAATCACTCCTCACGTCGTCCCGGTCGGTTCTTGATTTCCCAAAGTTCATTGGCGCGCAACTCCTTGGATTTCCGGATGCTCCTGCCGTTGCGCAAACGCCTCCCCGCCTCCAACCTTCGTGCCGCAGTGCGGGCAGAATCGATTTGTCTCAGAGAGCTCCGATTGGCAGGTAACGCAGGTCGCGGATGCACGATAATTCGTGGGAACCACGCGTTGGATCTCTTCCAGGGTTGTCAGTCCGTCGGTCACCAGCCCCAACGCGTGTTCGTACATGAACCTCATGCCGTCCCGGAGCGCTAATGATCGGATGTCATCGTTGCGTCCGC
>Ga0210391_10002567_pt1 | contig 15694 bp, 10 predicted proteins | sample IncBWC12OmetaG_FD_160573 | JGI IMG/M metagenome (GOLD analysis project Ga0210391, IMG submission 160573) | Forest soil microbial communities from Barre Woods Harvard Forest LTER site, Petersham, Massachusetts, United States - Inc-BW-C-12-O ... | reverse complement strand
TGTCGAGACTTCAAACCCAGGCGGCACGTGGAACGGTTCTACGGAGATGCGCTCGTACCGCACTTCCAGCACGGTCAGGGTTTCCGTGCCGCCCGGCGCATGAAGAACCACTTCGTCGTCCTCTGCCGCTCTCATTAAGGCTCGCCCCAGGGGCGAGGCCCAACTGATGTGGTCGCGGTCGAGATCCACTTCATCGGTGCCGACGATGCTCACCACTCGCTCGACTCCCGCTGCATTCGCAAAGCGCACAGTGGCTCCAAAGAACGCCCTGGCCGCCCGCAGCCCCGTCCTCGGAGCCTCCGGATCGACCACCTCCGCGGCTTCGATTCGTTTTGTCAGGAAGCGAATCCGTCCATCGATCTGCCGCAGGCGTCGCTTGCTGTACTGATAGTCGGCGTTTTCACTGCGATCGCCATTGCCCGCAGCCCACGCCACCACCTCCACCACGGCCGGCCGATCCCTGGTGAGCAAAAAATGGCGCTCATCTTTCAGGCGTTGAATCCCGCCCGGAGTGATGTAGTTCGTCCCGTGGGCCGCCGCAGGCTCTTCTGCTTTCGGTCTTCTCGTAAACCCTTTTCGCACCCTGCGGCCTCTCATAGCGCGATTGGAGCAATCGGCGTCTCTCGATCATAATCCGGACGCGGGCTTCCAATCAGTACCGGGAAGCCGGCTTCTCGGTACGAGTTGGGCTCCTCGAATGGCGGTATCAGGCTGAAGCACTCATTGAGCACCTAAGTCGTGCCCTGATACAGGCCATAGATTTTCCTGAAACTGTAAAGCGTGCGTTGATTCGAAGTCTGAATCAATGCGGACGCGCTTCGAGCGTTTCGCGCATCTGCCAAAACCGGGCGGATATCGGGCACCCGGCTTCTCTGCTAAGCAGCTTTGGCCGTGGCGAATGCCTTGCGCAGCGCCGCCTTCCAGCTCGCGCTGAATTGTTTGGAGGCTGCGGCGTCGGGCACGAGGAGATCGAATCCATGGAAGGCGCCGGGCATGACCAGCAGCTCGGTTGCGACTCCGGCGTGGATGAGCCGTTGCGCGTACTCTATGTTCTCTTCGACGAACAGGTCGAGAGCGCCGACGCCGATCCAGGCAGGCGGCAGGCCGGCGACGTTCGCAACCCGCGCGGGTACGGCGGCGGACGGCACGCTGGGGGAGCCTGCCGGAACACCGAGCAGCGAGCTCCAGGCAAGACGATTGGCATTTGCAGTCCACATAAAGTGGCCAATTCCGGGTGGCACTGCACGGCTGCTGCCGGTTCGGTCGTCCAGCGCGGGGTAGATGAGCAACTGGAAGACGATGGGAATTTCGTTGCGGTCGCGCGCGTGAATGGCGAGGCTCGCCGCGTGGTAGCTACCGGCGCTCTCACCTCCCACGGCGATTTTGGTGCGATCGATGCCGAGCTCCGCTGCATGCGCGTAAAGCCATTGCAGCGCTGCGTAATTGTCCTCGAGCGAGCCGGAATAACGCGTCTCCGGAGCCAGCCGGTAGTCGACCGAGACGACGACACAGTGGCAATCTGTCGCGATCCCCTGCAATTCGGGCATCAACATGGGGTCGGTCATCATGAAGCCGCCGCCATGCATGTGCAGCAACACCGGCTTGCCCTTCTCCGACGGCGCGGGATCAACGATCCACAGGCGAATCTCGGGTGCTCCGGGCGGCCCGGGGATGCGCCGCTCCACGGGCCGCGGCGCGGGAGCAGGCAAGGGGGGCACGCCAGGCATTTGCCGGAACTTGATGGCCGCCTCCAGGGAGATGTCCACCGCGGGGAACTGCCTGAGTACCGGAAGAAGCTCCGGATCGACAAGGGAGAATGGATCAGCAACGGCCGGCGAAGATTCTGAGCGTGAGGCTTGCTCAGTGGTGGCCAGTGTGGCTGCAGGCGCGAGTCCGATAGCCAGACCCAAGCCGGCAGTGCGGAATGCGAAGTCGCGACGAGTGAGTTGATTGCTCATTTTGAATAGAGTCCTGTAATGGTCTTCCGGCGGGTCGAATCTGACTCGCCTTCAGCATAACGACGAATGGCCAGACCTGAATTCGACAAACGGCCAAAGTTTTTTCTAATCCTCGCCTGAGAGAGGTTCCGCCGAGGCGAGAAGTCGGAAACGGATACGGATGGGTCGTCCGGGATAGACGCGGTTGGGACCTTGTAGGATCATTTCAACAGGTGAGGACCATGGCGAGACCGACAAGCTATCAATCCGACATTCGGCCCCTGTTCACTGAGCGCGATATTAGCGCGATGAGTAAAGCGTTCAACCTGGCAAGCTACGACGACGTCAAGGCGCATGCAGCGGCCATCTACGACCGCATTCGAGGCATCGGCGGCGCTGTGATGCCCCCGCCACCGCCGCGGGGCGAAGGCCCCTGGTCCCAGGATCGCATTGAGCTGTTTGCCCTGTGGATGGCTGACGGTTACCAACCTTAAGTAGTTTTTTTGTCGATCTGAACATTGCCGCGGACGCGGGCCGTGGGGTCGTGCCCTGACACGATGCGGAGGCGCTTCGCGCGTTTCACCCATCTGCCAACCGATGGAAGAACCTTCGGCTTTGCTCAGCCAAGGTTATGGAGCATCCCGGAGTCGTGACAGGGGCTGAGGCCCTCATCCAATGCGGGCTAACGGCACGACTGAAGTCATGCCCTGATACAAACCGGACGCGCTTCGCACGTTTCCCCCAATACCCATAGCGGGCGGAGGATTCGACCTGGCTCAGGCCAGGTTATGGGGCACTCGGCATTTATGAGATGGGTGGGAGAGTGAAGGGCGGAAAACCGGGTGTTGGCATCCGCGTCACAATTTTTCCATGGCGGCGTCTTCCTTTAGAAGTTCGAGTGGTGTATGCTGGGCTTCTTTAGAAGTTCTAATGGAGGAGCAAGAGTGGCGGAGAAACCCAGGTCGGACGAGGAGATGCTGAAGGGGACGCTGGACATGATGATCCTGCGGACCATGCTGCTGGGAGACGCGCATGGGCACACGATTGCGAAGATCATTGAGCGAACTTCAGAAGATGTGCTGCAGGTGGAGCAGGGGTCGCTATATCCGGCGCTCTACCGTCTGGAAGACCGGGGGTGGCTTTCGTCGTACTGGAAGGCGAGCGAGAACAACCGCAGGGCGAAGTTTTATCGGCTGACGGCAGCGGGACGGAAACAACTGCAGCGCGAAGCGAAGCGGTGGGAGCGGATGACGCGGGCCATCGACCTGGTGATGGGCAAATCCCTGGAAGGAGAAGAGCCATGATCGGACGCAGATTTTTCCGGCGGCGCGATGCGGACGCCGAGTTACAGGAAGAAATGGACGTTCATGTGGCCGCGGAGATCGAGGAGAACATGGCGCGCGGGTATTCCGAGCAAGAGGCGCGACGCGCGGCGCTGGTAAAGTTCGGCAACGCGCAGCAGGTACGGGAACGGGTGTGGCGCCAGAACACGATCTCGTGGCTGGACAGCGTGGGACGGGATTTGAAGTTTGGGGCGCGCTCGCTGCGGCGGTCGCCGGGGTTCGCGGTGGTAGCGATGGTGGTGATTGCGCTGGGCATCGGCGTGAATGCCGCGTTGTTCACCGTGGTACGCAGCGTGCTGCTGAAGCCACTGCCGTTCAAGGACCCGCAGCGGCTGGTGCGGCTCTACGAAAATACGAACGCGGGTCAGGTGAGCTTCCCGTTTAATAACACCGCAGCCGGGATTTTCGCTATTTGGGAAAAAGAGAACCATAACTTTACCGGGATGGCGCTGAGCCATTTCAGGAGCTACAACCTGTCGGGCACGCAGGGGCAACTGCCGGAGACGCTGCAGGGGGCAGACTTTACGTGGAACATGCTGCCTCTGCTGGGCGTGGAACCGGCGCTGGGGCGCAACTTCACAGCAGCCGACGATCGGCCTTCCGCGAACGGAACGGTGATTCTGAGCTGGGGGTTGTGGAAGCGGCGTTTCGGGGGCGACCCGTCGATTCTGAACCGGACGATTTTGCTGGACGCGAAAGCTTATACGGTGATCGGGGTGATGCCGGCCTCGTTTGCGATTCCCACCACGGCAATTCAGTTGTGGACGCCGATTTATCACGAGGAATCGGCGGCGATGATGCAGGCGCTGGACGATCATGAAGTGCAGTCGGTGGGCCGTTTGAAGCCGGGCGCTTCCCTGCCCGCGGCGATTGCGGAGCTCTCCACGATTACGCTGGGCATCCACAACGCGCATCGCGACGATCCGTTTGTGAGCGTGGGCGCGAATGGGCGCATCCTGCTGGACTCGATGGTGGGGGACCTGCGTACACCGCTGGCCATCCTGCTGGGCGCGACGGGGTGTGTGCTGCTGATTGCGTGTCTCAATATTTCCAATCTGCTGGTGGCGCGGGCTGTGGGGCGGCGCAGAGAACTGGCGATTCGTACGGCGCTGGGCGGGAGCCGCGCGGAACTGCTGCGGCAGCAACTGACGGAGAGCCTGCTGCTGGCGGTGGCGGGAGGCGCACTGGGATTGCCGGTGGCGTGGGGCATGGTGCGGTGGTTTGTGAACCTGCGCCAGGATGTGCCGCGCATTGAAGCGATCCACATGGATGGGGTGGTGATCGCCTTTACCAGCGGGCTGATCGTCGCGAGCGCGTTGTTCGCGGGACTGATCTCCGCGTTTTCGAGCCGCGGAGACCAGGTGCTGAATGCGCTGCAGGAGTCGTCGCGCTCGCATAGCGGCGGGCATTCGCGGACGCGGCTGCGCCGTGTGCTGCTGGCGCTCGAAGTGGGCCTGACCGTGGTGCTGCTGCTGGGAGCTGGACTGCTGCTGAAGAGTTATGCGCGGCTCCGCTCCTCCGATTTGGGCTGCCTGACCCACAACGTGCTGACGATGGACTTCTCTCTTCCCGCAGTGCGGTATGACTATCCTGCGGCGGTGCATTTTTATCAGGATTTGCTGACGCGGGTGCGGAGTTATCCGGGGATTGAGGCGGCGGGACTGGTGAGCACGCTGCCGGGCGACGGCTACGGCGGGGACGGCGCCTTCACCATTCAGGGACGGCCGCCCCTGCCGCAGGGAGAAGGCCAGGTGGCGCTCCACCGCTGGGTCGATCCGCAGTATTTCGCGGCGATGGGGATTCCTTTCGACAGCGGCCACACATTTGACAGCAACCAGGAGCTGGCGCCGGCAACAGAAGTGATCATCAGCAGGATGCTTGCGCAGCAGTACTTCGGCGGCGCGAACCCAATCGGCCAGACCGTTGTCATCCGGGCCAGGCAGCGGTACCGGATTGCCGGGGTGGTGGGGGACACGCTTTTCTCGGTGGGCGAGGCGGTGCGGCCGATGATGTATTTCCCGATCGATGGGCTGATTAGCGCCGACGAAAAGGGATTCGTTCCGGGCGCGTCGCTGGTGGTGCGTTCGCAGGGGAATGTGACGGGATTCGCGATGCCGGTGCAGAAGATTTTTCAGCAGCTCGATCGCGACCTGCCGGTCTCCGACATTCTGACGATGGATCAGTTGATCGGCACACAGACGCTGGACGCCAGTTTCGATGCGACTCTGCTGATTGTGTTCGCATTAGTGTCGCTGTTGCTCGCGGCGGTGGGATTGTTCGGCGTCGTTTCGTATCTGGCAACGCAGCGCACTACAGAGATCGGAGTGCGGATTGCGCTGGGGGCGCAGCGCAGACAGGTGCTGGCGCTGATGCTGCGCGACGGGCTGCAGCCTGCGCTGATCGGGCTGGCGCTGGGGTTGGGAACCGGCGCTGGAGTGACGCGGATGATTCAGTCGATGCTGTATCAGACACAGCCGCTGGATCCGGAGATTTTCGGTCTGGCGGCATTGACGCTGATTGTAGTGGCGGCTGCCGCGTGCGTGATTCCGGCATGGCGCGCGGCGCGGATGGATCCGGCGGCGGCTTTGAGAATGCAGTGAGGGGATGCTACAAAAGCGGACAGATATGGGGCACCGGGATTCGTGACAGGGGCTAAAGCCCGACGATTATTTTGCGTTTTGCGGCACGACTGAAGTCATGCCCTGATACATACAAAAGCGGACGCGCTTCGCGCGTCTCACCCATCTGCCAAAACCGGGCAGATATGGGGCATCCGGATTCGTACTTCTGCCAACACCGGGCAGAGCCTTCAGGTTTGCTCAGGCCAGGGTATGGGGCACGCGGGGTGTTAAGGAAAAGACCGGCGCTCCCCGATTGCCGACAATCTGTTCGGAGATGCACAATTAGTTAACAGGGCGATTTCTGTGCGTTTTCGCCGGAGGAGCGCGAGCGGAGATTTTTGCGGACGCGAGGCGACCTTCGCAGCGGATGTTCGGAGCGGCGGGGAGCCTGGGCCCAAATCGTTCAGCATGGTGAGTGAATATGGGCAGACTGTCGAACAAAGTGGCCATCGTGACAGGCGCGTCGAAAGGCATCGGAGCCGGGATTGCAACGGCTCTGGGAGCTGCGGGCGCGCGCGTAGCCGTCAACTATTCGTCTGACCGGGAAGGCGCCGAACGCGTCGCTCAGGCGATCATCAAAAACGGGGGAGATGCGATCGCGGCCGGGGGCGACGTGTCTAAAGCGGCAGAGGTCGCGCGGTTATTTAAGGAAGTGGATTCTGCATTCGGAAGACTGGACGTTTTGGTGAACAACGCCGGGATATTCCGCTTCGGCGCTTTCGCGGAGATCACGGAAGAGAACTTTCACCTGCACTACAACATCAACGTTCTGGGGACGATTCTGACGGTGCAGGAGGCGATGCAGCGGTTCGGGGCGGAGGGTGGGAGCATCATCAACCTCAGTTCGATTGTGGGCTCGCATCCGGTGGTGGGCGCTCTGTTGTACGCATCGACGAAGGGCGCAATCGAAACGCTGACGAAGGGATTGGCGCTCGAACTGGCGCCGCGCAAGATTCGCGTCAACGCAATCTGTCCTGGTTATACAGAAACCGAAGGCAATGTTGCGGCGGGAACCTTTGCGGGTGGGGCGGGAGAGGCTTTGGCAGAGAAGACGCCGCTGGGCCGGCTGGGTCGCGTGAGCGATATCGCGCCGCTGGCGGTGTTTCTGGCGTCGGACGAATCAGGGTGGATCACGGGAGAGGTGATTCGGGCCGCGGGCGGAGTGGTTTGAGTGCGTGCGTTGTAACAGGGGCTCAAGCCCGACGATTTCTTTTGCGCTTTGCGGCACGACTGAAGTCGTGCCCTGATACATACAGAAGCGGGCGCGCGGATTCTTGACAGGGGCTAAAGCCCGATGATTTTTTGCGCTTTGCGGCACGACTGAAGTCATGCCCTGATACATACTCTGGATTCATTCGAGGTGTGGCGTTGTGCCCCCGGAGAGAAACAAATGCGGACGCGCTTTGCGCGTCTCCCACATCTGCCAAAACCGGGCAGATGTGGGGCGCCCGGTGTATTTCGAAATAGCTACTCGGCTCGCAGGGCTTCGACGGGATTGATGGCTGCGGTGCGGCGGGCGGGGAGATAGCTGGCTAATGCCGCTGCGGCGATGAGCGCAATCGGTACGGCTGCGAAGGTGATTGGGTCGAGCGGGCTGATGCCGAAGAGAAGCGTTCGCATGAGGCGCATGAGCGCGGTGGCCGAGACGAGGCCGAGCGCGGTACCAATGGCGGTGAGGACCAGGGCGGAACGAACGAACATCCACGCGAGTTCGCTCTTTTTTGCGCCGAGCGCCATGCGGATGCCGATTTCGCGGGTGCGCTGCGAGACGGCGTAGGAGATGACGCCGTAGATGCCGAGGATGCCGAGCGCGAACGCCATGGTTCCGGCGATGGCGAGCATGACGAGCGTGAATGAAGTGCGGGCCATGGAGTCGCCGTAGATATCCTGCATGGTGCTGATGTCGGCGACGGGTAAGCTGGCGTTGACCGACCAGACGGCCTGCTGCATTTCATTGATGAGCGCTTGCGATCCGGCGCGATGGCTGCGCATGGCGAAGTAGACGGTGCGCCTTGCGTCGAACGATCCCGGTCCATAAATGTCGCGCATGATCGACGGCCAGTAGACGGTTGCGGGCGACACCTGGTCTACGCCGTTTTCTCGTACATCCTGGACCACGCCGATCACCTCATGCCAGGGCATGGCGGGAAATTCCTGGAAGCGCTTGCCGATGGCGGCCTGGGGCGATCCCCATAGCTCGCGGGCCAATCCCTCGCTGACGATGCCTACCGGCCGCTGGCCGTAGATCTCCGCCCAGGTGAAGTCGCGCCCGGCCAACATGCGTGTTCCGGCGGTGTGGAAGTATCCGGGCGAGACGTAGTTGTAGAGACGCATGGGGGCGTTGTAGTTCACGTAGGTCTTGCCCTGGGCGAAGATTTGATCCCATGCCGGTTCGGCCCCGGACATGGGAACGGAAGCGGTGAAGCCGGTGGAGGAAACACCAGGAATAGCAGCGAGCTGATCGAGGATGCTGCTCTGCATGTGCACGACGGTGACGGGATCGTGCACCAGCGTGTCGGGGATGGAGAGGCGCATGACCTGGAGGGATGCGGGATCGGAGAAGCCGGGATCGACGTTGCGCATCGCCAAAAAGGTGCGGATCATGAGGACCGCGCCGATGAGCAGGACCAGCGCCATGGAGACCTGGGCAACGACGAGGAGGTTGCGGGCGCGCAGGCGCTCGTGGCTGACGCTGGTGGTGCGCGCCGTACCCAGCAGATTGACGCGCTGCCGCGAAGGAGCATAACGGAGCACCGGGATGGCTCCGAAGAAGAGGCCGGAGAGCACGGAGAGGATGAGGGTGAAGGCGATGGACCATCCGTCGAGCGAGATTTCGCTGAGGCGGGGCAGGTCGGCCGGGCCAATTGCGGTGAGCAGGCGGAGACCGCCGTAGGCGACGGCCACGCCGACGGCTCCTCCAACGAGGCCGAGGGTTACGCTCTCCAATAGAAGCTCACGGGCGATGCGCCAGCGTCCCGCGCCGAGCGCGGAGCGGACGGCGAGCTCCTGCTGGCGGACATCGGCTCGCACCAGCAGCAGATTCGCCACGTTGGTGCAGGCGATGAGCATGACCACACCGATGGTCGCCATGACCACCCAAAGGACGGTGTGGATGCTGCCGACTACCGTATCTTTCAGGGGCTGCAGCGCGGGCGTGATCTTCCAGTTCAGATACCAGTGGCCATCGGAGCCTGGACCGTTGGTCCAGCTGTCCATCCATATGTTGAGCAGGCGCGCTACATCGGCATTCGCCTCGGGGATGGTTACGCCGGGCCGCAGCCGCGCGATGCCGCGATTGCCAAAGCCCGCCAATATTTCCTTGACGGGATCGAGGCCCATCGGGATGAGGAGATCGAAGTCATAATTCACGATTTTGAAACCGCGCGGCATGACTCCGGCGATGACGCGGGGCTGGGAGTTGACCTGGATGGTGCGACCAACGACGGCGGGATCACCTCCGAAGCGGCGCTGCCAATAGCCGTAGCTGAGCATGACGCGCCCCGATGCGTGAGGATCCTGATCGGCAGCGGTGAGCCATTGGCCGTAGAGGGCAGGAACTTTGAGAGTCTCAAGAACGCCGCCGGAAATCTGCGCCGTGTTGACTTCTTCGGGCTGGGCGATACCGGTGATGCTGGCGGTTCCTGGACCCCAAATGCCGACTGACTGGAAGGCGCGGTTGTGCGCGGCGAAGGTGAGATACATGGATGCCGAGAGGCGCAGCTCACTGCGGAACTCGGCGAGGCCGGGAGCGCCGGGAGCGTTGAGGTGCAGCGAAACGAGCTGCTGCGGTTCGGGATACGGAAGCGGGCGGAGGAGCACGCTGTTGAGCACGCTGAAGACGGCCGTGTTCGCTCCGATGCCGATGGCGAGGGTGAGCACGACGGTGATGGCGAAGCCGGGCGAGCGGCGGAGGCGGCGGCCGATGTGCCTGAGATCGACGAGCAGGGTTTCAAGGCGCTGCCACTGCCACACTTCGCGGCTGCGCTCTTCGAGCAGTGTTGGATTGCCGAACTCGCGGCGGGCTTTGCGCTCGGCTTCTGCGCGCGGGAGGCCTTCGTCGACCAGCTCGTCGATGCGTTCGTCGATGTGCTCCTGGATGGAGACGGAGATGTCGTCGATGCGGCGCTTTTTAGGAAACATGATTACGCTCCCGCCGCAGCGAGCACGCGGCTGATGCCGGTGAACATTTTTTCGAAGCTGACGACTTCGCGCTCGAGATGGCGGATGCCGGCGGGGGTGAGGCTGTAGATGCGCGTGGGGCGGCCTTTCGCGGAGATTCCGGCTTCCGATTCGAGCAGGCCCTCTTTGAGCATGCGCTGGAGGGCCGGATAGAGGCTGCCTTCTTCCACCTGGAGGAGGTCGTCGGAAACCTGCTTGATGTGCTTGACCAGGGCATAGCCGTGCATGGGCCGGAGGCGCAGAGACTGGAGGATCATGATTTCGAGGGCGCCGGGGAAGAGGTCGCGATGTTCGGAATTCCTGGCCATGTGGGGAGTCTAGGCCCAACATACCTATTTTGCAAATAGGTATTTTAATGGGTGCTCGAATACGCCCGGGTTACTGGTGATTCAGCCAGAATGACTGCCCGTTGGTGCAAAGCCCGTTTTCCGTTACTCATGTGTTGAATTGGGCACGAACCGAGTTCGATGCTGATTTGGCGTGATTTCATCCGCCGAGGCAGTCGGACCTGAGGGGCAGATCCTAATAGGCCGGCGGAACTCCTGTCTTCAGAACGATGGAGCGAAAGCGCGGATCGGCGTGGAGGAAGTCATAGGCGGGATCCTCCTGGATCCAAAGAGTGTCTGTGGAATGCTGGCGGTAGCCTTCCTCGAGCAGAGCGAGCGCCCGCTCTTTGTCGCCAAGCTGTGCGTAATAACTGGCCAACTCGACAGGAGAGATGTAGATACGCTTCGACTGGAGGAGGCGGCGGCCGAGCTGCCAGCGAACGAAGCCTCGGGCACCATTCCGGTCCCAGGCACGCCGCAGGCTTGCGGCCGACTGAGGATCTCCCATCAGAATATGCCACCTGGCCCAGACGTCCACTGCCTCCTTGTAGTTGCCCATACGTCGCAGGGTATCCATCTCCGTACCGAGGAGATCGAGATTGTTGGGATTCGCTTCCAGGCGCAGCCGTATTTCCGCCAGAGCCGCATCGAATTGGCGTGCACCCTCGTAAATCGAGGCGAGAACGTAGGGCCGTAGGAACGGATCAATTTCCATCGCCTTCTTTCCCAAATCGATGGCTTCTGCGTTACGGTTGTCTGCCTGCAACACACAGGCGCGCAGGTAATACAGTTCGCTGTTCTGCGGATCGAGGCTGATGGCGCGGAGAATCTCGCGGTCGGCGTCCGCCCAATCCCATCGATCGATGAGGAACATGGCACCCATTGCCTGGTGCGCCTGGGGCAGGTTCGGATCCAGTTCGAGCGCGCGTTCGGCTGCCTGCTCCTCCGGAACGATGCTGATGCGGGGGTCGAGAACATCGCCGGCGATACCCTCCCCGTAGTAGTCGGCAAGTCCCGCCCATGCCAGCGCATAATCAGGCTGGAGATCGATCGCCTTCCGGAACCACGGCCCGGACTCCTCCATGCGCTCGCCGAACCAAAGATAATTGCCGTGCAGGTAAGCATCATGCGCTGCCGGATTCACATAGCGGATGGCCTTCACGGCCGGGACTGCGCGATGCAGTTGTTTCGCAATGGCTTTGGCTGCCTCGTCCGGCAGTCCAACATCGTTGGCGTCGCGTTGGTAGCTATCGGCCCAGAGATGTGAATCCGTGTCCGCCCGAATCAGCTGCAGAGTCATATGGACCTGATCGGCGGAACGGGACACCGAGCCTTCGAGGATTGCGTCCGCGTGAAGCGCTCGTGCGATTTCCGGAAGCGGCCGGCGCGCCCCACGGTACTGCATCACCGAGGTTCTGGAGACAACGCGAAGAGTCGAGTCTTTCGCGAGCATCGTGATCAGCTCGTCGGTCATGCCATCGGCAAAGTAGTCCTGAGAGGAATCTCCGGACAGGTTGTCAAGGGGAAGAACAGCCAGCGACTGGATCGATTCGCTCGCTCGCAGCCTCGAATGGATCAGCCAGCCCGCGGTAAGCGCACCGAGCGCGATCCAGGCGGCGATCAAAAGCCAGCGCACTCGCCGACTTCCGGCGAACTGGCCAGGAGGAGCGGAAACGAGATTCTGCGGTTGCAGGACATTTGTGCCTGAGGTGAGTTCCAGAACCGCTGTCGCTCCATTGGAGGGCCCAATGAAGCGGTATCCGATACGAGGAATGGTTTCAATGTAACGGGGAGAGGCTGCCGAATCGCCGAGAGCATCGCGGAGTTTTTGGATGGATTTATTCAGTCCGTGATCGAAATCAACAAAAACATCGGACGGCCAGAGGCGTCGTCTGAGCTCCTCGCGCGTCACAATCTCGCCGGGGCGTTCGAGAAGCAACGACAAGACCTGGATTGGTTGCTGCGGCAACCGAATCGTCACGCCGTTCTTCGTGAGCTGCCGAGTTCTGAGATCGAGCTCAAACAGGCCAAAGCGAACCGTGTTTTCGGTGGGTGAAAGCATCGCTCCGTGCCCCGCCAGCCAGTGAGAACCGAGTCTAGCACTCCCGCAAGCGCGCGGGACAAGTTCTTCCAACCAGCTGCTGCAGAAGGGATTGCCCGGGGAGAAACAATTCGCCGCGCGGGCATTGCGTCAGGATCGTCAGCGGTGGAGACTCGACTCACTTTGCCCGCCCATCGCGGGGAAAGAGGAGAAGAAACCATGAACCCAGTCATGAAGCAAGTAAAACGGTTCCTGCACGAGGCGCCGTTCACCAACCGGATCTCGGGTGGCGCTCTGGCGCTGCTCTCGATTGCGGCGCTGCTGTTCGGTGCAACCAGCGCCAACGCTGCCTGTGGCCTGACGGGCACAGGGTCGAAGAACCCGATCCGGCTCCCGATGCTGGCGCAGGCAGGAAACGGTCAGGACGAGGGTTTCTTCCCCGGTCCCGGGGGCTCCATTGTGGGCCTGTGGCATGTGGTTTACACGGCGGGCGGAAGCACCTTCAACGAGACGCTCGATCAATGGCACAGCGATGGAACCGAATTTGAAAATGCCTGGCTGCCTCCCGATACGGGCAATATCTGCTTCGGCGTCTGGAAGGAAGTAGGACCACGAACGGTGCGTTTGCATCACGTCGGATGGCTCTTCACCCCAGGCAGCATTCCCCCTACCGCCAGCGGCACGTTCACTTTGGACGAGACGAACACCGTGTCTCGCGACGGCAAAACCTACACCGGGACATTCACGTTCAAGACGTTCGATAGCACGGGGGCACCAACGGGTATCGAGGAGACGGGTACGGTCGCTGCAACACGAATCACCGTCGATTAAGAATGGCATCAACTCCCAAGGTCCTTCAGGGGCGCTGGAGCGGCGTGAGGTCCTTCACTCCAATCATGGGATTCCAGGAGTGAAGGACTACGCGGTGGTGGTCTTCTGGCCGAATGCCGCGCCGAGGGCTAGTCCGATTCCGGCTCCGAGAACGAGGTTATGCAGCGCTGCCCCTATGCCGGCTCCCAGGGCAAGTCCTATGGCAACCCCCATGGGAATGTTGTTGTTCTTCACTGTGTCGACTCTCCTCCGCCCATTGCTCGCACTCTACGTTTCGGAGCCCGTGGGGTCAAGTGAATTCCTTTATCAGAAGTTGAACTTCAGGGCGCCTTGCAGGATGCGGGGCGGGGCGGCGCTGATGGCATTGCCGAAGGTGGTGCTGCCGATGTTGCCGTCGACGGCGGAGGGGCCGTTGAACTGCGCGTGGTTGAAGACGTTGAAGCCTTCGACGCGGAAGAGGAGAGATTTCGATTCGGTGAGGGAGAGATTTTTTGCGGCGGCCATGTCGTAGTTGTCCGCGCCGGGGCCGTAGAAGAAACGACGCTTGGCGGTGCCGGGGGTGCCGACGGCGTTCATGGAGAAGGCCGCGGGCGCGAAGTAATTGTTACCGCTGGTGCGGGGATTTTTGTTGAGGTGGAGTGCGGCGCCGGAGTAGTCCGGTTCATCGATGCTGCTGTTGTTGACGCCGTTGGGATTGGTTCCGACGAGCGAGTTATCGCCGTTGTTGATCATGGTGACGGGAAAGCCGCTGGCGTAGCGGGTGATGCCGGAGAGGGACCATCCCTGGGTGAAGCGATTGGATGGGAGCCAGCGATCAACGGGCAGTTGATATTCATACGTCACGACGAAGTTTTGCTTCACGTCGAAGGCGGAGACGGCGTAGCTGAGCGAGGGATTGAAGGGATTGACTTCTTCACCGATGTTCGACGATTCGTCCATGGACTTGCTGAAGGTATAGGCGGCGGAGTATTCGAGGCGTCCGGTGGTATGGCGCGCGCTGAGCTCGAGGGCGTTGTAGTTGGCGTGACCGATGTTGGACTGGAGGGCGTTGGAGCCGAAGGCGGGCCCGAGAGGGCCGCGGGTTCCCTGCACCGTGCCGCCTTCTGCTGGGTAGTAGACGGTGTCTTCGCCTCCGGCTCCGCAGGTGACGGTGCCGGGTTTGACTTCGCTGGACTGGCTGAGACTGAGGCAGAGCGCGGGGTTGCCGGGGTTGGCCTCAACGAGCACGCGCTGGCGATGGGTGGCGGTGCCCACGTAGTTCGCTTCAAGAACGGTGTTGGGACCAGCCTGGCGCTGGATGGAGAGCATCCACTCCTCGGTGTAGGGCGTGCGGTTGTGGATGTCGTAGCCGGGGATGCCGCTGATGGGCTGGTACGCGGACCAGTCGATGATGGAGTCAGGATGGCTCGCTGAGGAATTGAGCGGCGCGAATTTGAAGGGAAAGGGCTGGCCGTAGTTGGTGCCGTCGGCGGCGGAAACGAAGGGGGTGGCGAAGAGCGGCGGAGCGGGACTGGTATAGGTCGTTCCGTAAGGAGCGTTGGCGGCGAGAACGCTGATGGCGGCGGCATCGATGGCGGTATAGAAGGTGCCGAAGCTGGAGCGGATGCTGGTGGTGCCGGGAGCGCCGAGAATCCTTTGGAGGAAAGCGCCGTTGGCGTGCGGAGACCAGGCGATGCCGAGGCGCGGGGAGACGTCGAGGGGATCGATAGGGGCGAGAGTGTTGGGGACTCCGGGATCGCCGGGATAGAGAATGCCGGCGGGAGCTCCGGGGAAGACGACGGATTGCGCGCCGGGGACGAACGTGGAGATCTGATTGTATTTTTCGGACCACGGCGCGATGCGGTCCCAGCGGAGGCCATAGTTGAGGGTCAGGCCGTCGCGGAGATGCCAGCTATCCTGGGCGAAGAGGCCGACATATTTATTGCGCGCGTAAAAGGGGTTGAGCTGGCTCTGGTTGAACTGGCTGGGGACGCCGATGAGGAAGTCGGCAAAATCGACGCCGGTTTCTGTGCCCGAAAAGACGAAGTTGCCGTTGAACTGGGCGATGGGGGCGGCATTGATTTCGTCGGCGTGGAACTCGGCTCCAAATTTGAGGGTGTGCGCGCCGAGGACTTTGGCGAAGGTGTCCGATCCCTGGATGGTGTTGTTGACCTGGATGAGCTGATTGGCGGCGGCGCCGGTGGAGTAGCCGTTGAAGTTGAGGTTCTCGACGCTCTGGCCTTTGGGGTCGAGGGCGATGATGCTGGGTGTGCCGCTGGCGTTGGTGAATCCCTGGGAGGCGAGGCTGATGTTGCGCCCGCCGATGGGCTGGCCGATGTTGGTGTTGTCGCGCATGAAGCTGAGGTGGGCCTCGTTCAACATCGTTGCGCCGTAGATCTGGGTGCTGCCGATGGTGGTGAGCTGGGCGCGCGCGGTG
>Ga0210391_10002566_pt1 | contig 15698 bp, 15 predicted proteins | sample IncBWC12OmetaG_FD_160573 | JGI IMG/M metagenome (GOLD analysis project Ga0210391, IMG submission 160573) | Forest soil microbial communities from Barre Woods Harvard Forest LTER site, Petersham, Massachusetts, United States - Inc-BW-C-12-O ... | reverse complement strand
GGAGCCTTCTTTTCCTTGCGTTTCCGTTGCTTTATCTCCCATGTCCTCACAAGATTATCGGTGCAATCGTGTTTTTTAACCCAGCTCTGGTCCCAAGGTTTGCGGGTTCGTGGGTTCACACCGGCCCATTTGACCTTGTACGAGTTTCCGTATTCTGCAGTGATTTCGATGACTTCCCAAAGCCTATTTCGATCGAGTTGTTAACACCAGGCCGGAAATGATCAAAACAGCAAACGAACTGACTGTTCGTTGTCACCATCTTGAGGTACGAATCGTATTTGTTGTGAAGAGTTGTCCGTTGTGCTTTTACGCGGTTCGATCATACAGTAGAGCTCGAGTCGAAGATGAACGAGTCTAGACACCGGGAAAAATGAGCCATATTTGTTGCACATAAATCTTAACATAAATCTTAACAAAAATTGATCACCTTTTTAAAAATTTGTGTGGGCATCAAATCAGGAAACAAATACTATATATTGATACATGTTTGAGTGTTCCATAAATCCGAACACAAATTCAAAATATGTGCTTCACAAAAATATTCCCAAAAAGGAAATTTTCAATTGAGTTACTGACAATAAATATTTACAATACGTGATCCAAATATGTGGCCCTCTCAAATCTATATCGATATATTGTTTTTGTTTTCTGATTTGGTGCCCACATAAATATTTAAAAAGGTGATCAATTTTTGTTAAGATTTTTGTTAAGATTTATGTGTGACAAATATGGCTCATTTTTCCCGGTGAGAGGAAATCGATCACGAACAAATATTTGGAACGTGGGTGTCGTGCGGAGTTTGAAAGTGAACTTTGACGATGACGCTGGCCAAGAATGTCGGCCGTCTTGCTACTATCGCTTCACTGGTTCCCGATCAAGAGATCAGAACAGAAAATTTCGAACGACGCTACCCTAGTAAGTCGTTCTCGCTCATGGTCATCAATTGTCTAACCTCTTGTGAAGCTCCTGCACACGATCAGGCTGATATTGACGAATTTATCGCCGATGTAAGTCGTTAGCTTTGATACATCGGGTTTGCTTATGTTCATTTCATTCTACGAAGCTGCTCTCGTGGTATCTGTCATCGGTAAAGGCAAAGCAGAAGGAAATCGAGGGCAAGGAGAGGGAAATCACGGGCAAGGAGAGGGAAATCGAAGCTTGCGCGAAGCTCGTGGAGGAAAAGGACAGTCGGTTGAAGGATAAGGATCACGAGATTAAGGCGATGGAGACACTCTATGACGGACGGTTGAAGGATAAGGATCACGAGATTGAGTTCCTCCAGGCTGAATCAAGGGACGCGGTGGGTGCGCTTAAAGATGTGGCACTGAAAGACAATGTAAAGGGTCGTAAATGGAGTGAGTACAATTCGTCCTTCTATTTGTATTAACCTAAGTTCTCCCTTAGGCACTACTACACGTTCAGAAGCATGGCATGACCTGGAACGCTCGGAACGCGCGAATTTATTACCCGGGCTTAGCGAACAACAGCATGACAAGAAATCTACTCTCGTATCGACATTCGGGCAACTTACGACAGCGCAATGGAAAGAGGAGAAGCACATGTACCCGAAAATCATCGACGCGATGCAGACGGCGTTCTACAACGAGCCCTCTAGCCCTAAGGTCGTGGATACACACGATAGCAAGGATTTTCGAGGGGACGTGACTATATCCGATTACGACGACAAGAAGGTGGCATATTGCCTTTGGTACTACATCGAATTCAAATACTTGACGATCGAGTTGATAACACCGGATCATTGTGGGCAAATGTTGGATTACTTTCACGCAGCGCACGAACGACAGCCGCATCGTCGGGAGTTTGTTGGAATATTGTCGAACTTTGGAAGCGCGTGGGTATTCACTGCACGTTTTGAGGGAGAGAGTGTTGTGGTAACGCATGCACGAGCTCCGAGTCTTGTGGATGCGATAATCTACGCCGACCGGGAATCTCGAGTGCAGTATACGACGCGAATACCGCCGATTGACCCGCGTCTGTTGCCAGGGTTTAAAGTGGTTGCAGTTGGGAAGCATCATTTCATTTTGGAAGCGGTACCGAGTAAAGAGGAAATTGCGAGAACTAAGGTGAAATTGGGGAGAGAGGAGGCAAAGACCTCGAAACGCGTAACTCGAGCGCAAGATACCGCGTCGAGAAAGGAGGACGGGTGGCGAGAACCTGTGCGACATAGTTATGATGGTAGGGTTAGGAAATTCATTTTGAAGACGGGGAATGGATCGACAAGTAGAACTGTGATGGGAGAGATTGAGATGCTGAGAAAGATGCGAGAGTCGGATTGCAAGAATTTGCCTGAACTTGTGTGGGAAGCGGGGGAGGGAAAGGAGTTTGGGATTGCACCAGCAGGTCGGAATATCAATTTCAGAGAACCTCGGAAAGTGTCAAGGAAGCTTGTATGGGGGTTGTTGGATGGATTACAGTGGTTGCACAGTCAATCGATCATCCACCGAGACATTCGTCCGTCGAATTTTGTGGTTGATGGGTTGGATAATTTGGTGATCGTTGATTATGAGACGGCGGTGGTTCGAGTGGAAGGGCAGGCGGTGGAATATAAGGGAGGGTTCATATGCTGGCCGAAGCGATTGATAATGGCGAACCAGGAGAAGTACGTGCCAGAACCTGAGGACGATTTATACGCGAGTATATTGGCGGTGTCGCAAATCGTGTTTCCTGAGAGGTACGAGGGATTTCGTGTGAGCAGCATAAGGTTGCAAGGAAATGGAGATAATTCAAGTCGTGAAACGAAGCGGCTGTTGAAGTTATGGGAAGATGTGGAAAGATCGACGATATGGGGACCATTTGCGAATGCGGCTGGAGAGCGAGATTATGAGAAGTTGAAGAAGATGGGGGATATATTTTGGTATGTGTAGTGGTAGTAGTTTAAGGGTTGGTGCGTGTGGAATAAACATTGTGTTTCTCCAGCCTGTCTACTGCATATCTTTTCGGCGGTAAAACGGGTTCGCCGCTCAGAAGAAATAGATAGTTCATTACTATGTAGATATAATTAGCGGTGAACTGGGTTCACCGCTCAGAATATATAGATAGGACTGAGAGCATGAAAAGTACAGGAAACAGCCGCTCCATTCGCTGGAAGGCACACAGCACGAATGAAGTTCATCCATGGTGCATATTTTTCACCTGCTGGTTACGACTCAAATGACACTTCTTCAGCCCTCAGGAGCCATATACATCCACATCCCCACCCAAAATCAGAATATGGACCTCCATGTATATGTCACCAATGACGGCATAATGTTGCGGTCTGGAAACTCCTTCACCCAGGTCTCTAAATGCACCATCCTCCACAGAAACCCCTACAATTCCTAACGAAGTTAGATTGCCCTCTGTGCCGTTCCTCGCACCCCAGCCTCCTGTCGCACTTTCCAGTCATCGTCACATCCACCTCTCCCGTTATAATCATCATAAGCGGAAAGGCACGTTTGGTCCTTGGGCGGCGTGTGAGTGGGGAATCATAAAAATTCAGAATGCGTAGGGGTTAGTTATTAGTGGCAAAGGGTGTTAGCTGCTGGCGAGTCGGATTTCATTGGATGTATGTCTTCGGTACCTTCACAACTCCTCGTTTATTACATCCAGTGATTTTTTTCGCAGTCGTACACACTCCTTATACTCTGGACCGTATGTAGATTCTCGGAATGTAATGCAGAACTATTCTTCTCGGCGTTCCTCTAACTCCATTCAAGATCTGACTAACTTTGGGACCTGATGATTCATGAGGCAAATCGTACAAAGAACACGAGACAAGGTTGAAGTAAGGGGTGGATGATGGTCAGAGTAGGGACTTGTCAAGCGCCATCTATTCATGAACAAGCTTACATACATAATAGACCAATACTTTGTATATCACAACGTATATTATGCGGACAGTCTTGACCTCTAATGAACGACGACGACCTAGAACGAAGCCTGCGACAGAAGAAATTTGAGGAAACGAAGAACGAGAGAAGGCATGATGTTCACCCCAGACTCCTGCTCACCTCCCTCGCGCAGCGCAGAGCCTTCCCTAGTCACATTCGTCTCCTTGATCTCGAGGTCTATCTCCGTGGCTTGGTATTAGAGACATGTGCCGGCACTTCTTCCTCAACACCAAGACTATGGGAGATCATACGGCGGTTCGTGTTGAGAAGGACGGCGGCCCATCAAGAGAGAATTTAGGTCCTAGGAGCGCAGTGGGAAAGAGGATGGAAGTGAGGTTGCGAGGATAGTATTTGCGAGCTTCGTCTTCCGCGACTTGTCTGTTTGAGTTCCTTGATAATATCGTCGTACGTTCCAAGCTCGAGCGTCTTTCATTGAACTAACCTAAGGACGACATCGAGGAATCAATCATGGAACGTCAACGAAGGATGAAAGATGGTCAGAGATGTTCAAAAGGGCATGAACAACTCACCAGCCACAAGTATAACCATGCAATCTCCTCCCCTCCCGCGCTCTTTTCGTCCCTGATCTCCTCTACATCAAGACACTCCTTCGACACGCAGGTGGGCTTCTTGCCATCGAACTCGTTGAGTTGACTGATTGCGGTTTAATCGGTGAAGTCGATAAGGACGACAACTTCAAAACCCTTCATCGTAAGGAACATGACGAACGGAGATTCGCCAATAAGATTCTATGGCCCAAACTTCCACCTATATCTTTCTCAGTTCATTAAGCTAATGTGAAGGGAGCCACATGTACGCACCGGGGACCCCAGTTCAAATACGGCCATGGAGACCAGAAAGGTCCTTTTAATCTATGGCAGAAGTGAGCGAGAGCGGGAAATTTAATGGTCAGGCACAAACGTACGCTGAATGTCTTCTACACCCTCCCAAACGTAGATTGCAATGATGTCGCCGTCAAAAAAATAAGTTAGATGAATCTTCGGCGAGTAATAGACAATAGAAACGCACCGATCCATGCTATGCGATGCCTCTAACAGTTAAATCTATCTGTGATCCTTGGAATGGCGGTAGCGATGATCGTCTGGTCGAAGGCAACGAACAAAAGTTACAAAACGGCTAGACAAAGAGCAGCAATGATAGCAAAACAGCTGGAGACCTTTCGGTCCTTTTCGTGGCGGTCGCCAGGGCACAGGGCTAGCTCATACACTCTCACAGTATCTCCGGCCAACGTTCGTTGTTGCCTTCGTTGTCGCTACATGCAACTTACACTTACTCATTATGCTGCTCTTTTGCTGTATTATTAATATGTCTGGCGACCCGTTCTCCATCGAGATCGACAAGAATGCGAGCGTTGACGAACTGAGAAGTATGATTATGCACAATAACTCCCATGCGTTTGCGGACGTGGATGCTCGCCAAATCATGCTCTGGAAGGTCAGTGGTGGTATGTTTTTATTTTTGATGCCCTTCAAGCTGATCCGTCTGGCCAGCTCCATGAAGCGAAGCCAGCAGATTCTGTTGAAACTTTCCTCGAGCATCTGGCGCATGTTGATCTCTCGACAATAGCGAAAAAACTCAACCCGCTGAGTGAGCTATCTACTGAGTTCTCAGAAGACCATCCGAAGCAGAGGCACCTCCACATTATTGTGACGACCTCTGGTGAGTACGAATCATTCCACGATGCTAGCCATACTCTGCCTCATATGAATTCGGTTCCGCAGGACGAAAACGTGGCCCTGATTATTTCTTTCCCGATGAAGGAAAGGGGAAGCAACGTTGTCCAGATACGGCATTTGGTAAGTACCAGAGCGTTATTCTCGTCCACATGCTGATGATATGTTCGTCGTGCCCCTTCGCTTTCTTTCTGTCTTGTCTCATACTTGTCCGACTCTTGTAAATTAATCCACTCATGGTAACACCGTTGTCATTGCTCCGTCTTACTATTTGATTATTACTGTTTGAACGTTACAGATGGAGAGCTAGAACAGTCATTTGGCGAAGGTATGATGCTGCCCCTGTGGAAGCATTGTGGATCTGATGCTGTTACATTGTAATTTCACTTGCCTCCCAATCACTCTAACGTCTGCATCTCCTTACGGTAACTTAATAGTCCATCGTTGGACCGATTTCTGGAAACTTCTGTGGGCAAAAGGTTCAGATCACTTTCGAACTGAATTCATCGAAGAACGCGAAATACAGTGCGATGGCGACACAGTGACCTTCAGAGTTATGAGGATACACGACGCCTTTAACCTAGATCTGGGAGGTCTCTTGATACGAGACGAGTGGGACATAACATATGCTCATGCAAAGGGAGCTTTTGAAAGTGGTATGAACAACTTCATAGTTATTGGCCAGCCTGGCATTGGTGCGAATCACGTTTCTGTGTTTTTGTTCAAAACGATTAACGGCATACATTGAAGGCAAAACGCTTTCACTCTACTATCTTCTCTCCATTCGTGTGGCCAGCGGCTTGCCCACGTTGTTCCAAGACAATCCTGATGAAGTGTGGTACTTCGATGCGAACGGCGTTCACTGTCTTTCCAGCAACATGCATTGGACCAACATACAAGGTATCACACGAGCACGTGTCCATTGGGCTCTTGTGGATTCAAATCGGCTAGTCAACGATCCTGCGCCCCTTATATTCCATAAAGGATCACCACCATTTTTCATTGTGGAGGCTGCATCCCCTCGTGACAATCGTTGGGCATGGTCAAAATACCATGGAAAAACGCATTGTTTCTATACGCAACCTTTCTCGTTAAGTGAAATATTTCAAGGTATGTGAATATCATTGTTATCTGAGAAGTTGTTACCCACATTGCATGAAGCGAATTCGCTTCAATTACAACCAGCGGATCACGCTGTCCTACGCAACTTTTTCACCGAGTACGGTCCATCCGCTCGTTCATGTTATAACGCTACTACTAGCGACCGGGCCCTTGCAGCGTATGTCAACGACGTTAACATAGCAGTTCGAAAAATGACATGGGACGACATCGACCGCATCGTCACTGCGACAACTTCCGAGTCTCAATTTGATAAAGACATCCCATTTCGCGTCATCGTCATCGTCCCAGCTGATGAGGAAAGGACTAAATGTCACGCGACTGTTATGACGCCTACTATTTTGCGACTACTCTGGAAGGCCCACGGCCTTCACATTCGACGTAAGGGCAAAGAGCTCTTTCATGTGTACTCTATGAATCCGCAATCGGCCGCCGATGGAGGATGGGTCTTCGAAGCAATAGTCAAAGAAAAACTGGAGGTTGGTATTGATGTCCCCTTGGATAATATGAAATTTACGGCCAACAATCGCATTGATGCTGTTAACGACAAATATGTCTCTTCTCTAATCAGCAATAGGCGATGGCAATCGGGCCCCATGACGTACATGCCATTTACCCAAAATAACCGCACGTTAATACCGCAACCTTCCCATTACTACGTACCCATCGACGTCAATAGTCCCACCTACGATTCGTTCGCATTTGAGTACATTTCGTGTTCATTGTATGAGGATCCCATCATAAATCCCGACAAGGACTTACTCAAAAAGGCCGATCTGGATGAGGTGAGTATCGCGCATTTTTGCCATGTGATCTTGATTGATTCATTTTTGTCCTTTCAACCGAATATCCAGAACTCCAACGTAGCTCTTTTCACCGTCTTTCAATCAACAAAAGGGTCGAAGCATGGTGTGAACGAAAAGGGACTCAATTTTGTTTGCGCAGTCGCCAAGCGGATGTCATTACCTGCTATCGCCATACGATTTATGGGCATAGGACCAACAGGACGATCTCAAACCTTCACGATTTCCGTTTTCTGGAGGGGGAAAATTAGTCTCTATTCCTTACCTATTTCCCTCTATGATATGCCCGAGTCTTCTTAATCATCCTCGTGTCATCCCCCTTACTTCTCGCTTTTTTGTACTATTACATGTATCCTCTTTGCACTGTAAGGCCTATTTGTATATTCAAGGCGACGAACCGGGTTCACCGCTCAAAATAAATACATAGAAAATCTTGACCAGTTTGCCCAACCTCCAGCAACTTTGTCATACCCTTGCCAATTTTCCCACTGCTGAGTGTTTGTTCGCAGCTCATGGTCTTCTGATACACCAGAAAAACTTATTCAGATTGGATAGTAACTACCGGCGAACGTGTATATGAAGTAGCTAAGGAATCCAGCATAAAATGGGTGACTTCGTGAACGTATATAGGTAGGGGTTGGGGTAGGTGTCATACGAAACAAGTATATTATGGGGGCCGAAATGTCTTGCTGCTCCCTCTTGGCTATGCCTTGGTAAACACAAGTGTGAATTTAGGAAGGAAACAGGCGAGTATCGAGGGAGTTCGTATGTGCAAGTGTGGGTGGGGAGGAGGTGATGTGCTAGACACGAGATGAGAGCCCATGGACTGCAATTTCTTGTGTCCCTCTCTTGCCTAGGCCTTTGTGAACACCCATGTGTAGTTGGAAGTGAAAGGGACAAGAATCCAGCGAGATCGAGTGTGACTTGTTGGCAAGAGGTATGCAGGCACAGGATTTCTGATATCAACTCAATTTATGACAGCCTGAAGCTATTCAAATTGATTGCAGACACCCTTAAAATTTTTGGTGTCCCATTCATCAAGCAATGGAGGAATCTTTGAAGCGTGTGAAAAAAAAATTACCCCAAATCTCTCTCCTGTTCTGCATCAAACACATTGCTGGGAACAACTTTGAAAAAGATTTCGACCCACAATGGACCCCCCCCTCTAAATTTCCTTTTAGGGTAACTCCATCAATAAAAATCGGAAAAATATGAAAAAATATGCGTTCGACTGCTCTCGATTAGGGCTATCCAAAAAGGACCTGATGTCAAAAAGTCAGATTTTGCCTACCTCTTGCTTGTTGGAGGGGAAGGTCATCTGCAGACTGCAGGACACGAAATGGAAGCCCCGGGGAGATAATTTCTTGCGTCACCCTCTTGAGTGGGCAGTGGCAAACACGGGTGTGCAATCTGATGTGAAACGGATATGATTCAGGTGAGATCGAATGCGACTTTGATGAAGGGGGAGGAGGCAATGTACAGGACACGAAACGATAGCCCGGGGACCGCAAGAAATTGCGGTCCACTCTATTTCATATATTCTATGTGACAGAGGGCTTTTCTACCTTACATGTCATAGCTCGATACTACTTTAGTGTAACCTACTTAGACCTTCTCGTAGTTACGACGACCCTCCGACATTCGCTCGCTGGGAAAACTCTGAGGTGAGCGTGATACCTTACATTCCCAGTATTCATACTTACATAGATCTTCGTAGTTTATTTCACTTCTAGGTAATACATTCAGACATTCGCTCATTGGGCAACTCTGAGTTTAGTTCACTTCTAGATTTGCCCGTTTCATGGAGTGCTGTTTGAGGGCATGGTGGGCGAGGTTGTGAAATGATCAGGCGCTGGAGAGGTGTTACCTCATGTAAATAACCCCCAGCACCACCAGCAGTTCCGTCTAGTGGCTTTTCAAAGGCTTTCCCTTAAACCTCAATGTGCATGCCAAGTATAGGACAATGAAAGTGCGAAGGACATCTGCTCACCTCGCTGTCGCTTGCCTCAAAACCTAGCATGTCGGTTCCGCCATGCCACTTTTCACCTCACTTCCATCTTACATCCTACCTCTGTTAGGCAACACTCAAAATCGTATGCGTCACTTCGCTGCTTCCTAAGTCGCCACCCCTCCGTCTCGCTAACCTCAACGGGGCGTCTGTTACCATGAACCGCCATCAGGATATAGGAATGTCAGAATGGAGTAATGGGTGACGTTGTCTTTCAAAGTACAGCTCACAATCCTTCATTGGGACAAACTCTCTTCCAACGATTATGTCGGTGAAACTGGGTTCTTAGAGGAAGGTTGAGTGCTCATATCAAGGATTATACCCACATTGTGACGGGAAACTCAGCGACGAGGAAATCACTAAACAATCTGCCTCTTCATCTTCGACCCAGATGGCTGTTCCCAAGCCAACAAGATCAGTTTCTTTAACACAAAAGCCGATATGGAATCTCCCGTTTCTTTCTCTCCACTGCCGGAGTTCGTCGTTCCCAGGGTTCTTCAAGCGCCTAACAAGATCCCTCCCCTATTCCTGTTTTCCTGTTCCACCACCTACATCGTCCTCTCTCCCGCAGTCTCGACCCAATCCTCAAACATCCCAGAATTCACCTGCTTGTCGACGCCGTGCCTGCCCGAATGGAGGTAGCCAGTACCTTCTCTCCGGTTCTTGCAGATCTTCCTCCCCGCGAGCTGGTGAATGGAATCTCCGTCTTCTTTCACTGTCTGCACTTGGATTTCGAACTCAAGTTCGTCTGACGGTGTCATGCCTCGCAACCAGAGAATGAAGAAGCGCAAGAGGGAAAGTGCGGGGGTGGGTATCAAGTATGGATTGATGAGCCAGTGGATGAGTTGTTGGCAATGACGAAGAAGGAGAAGGAGGCCGAGGACGGGAAAGACACCGTCAATGATGAGGAAACGGAGTACGCGTTTATTGCGCCTAATCATAGCCGCCCGAGCCATGCCTTGTAAGTTGTGCGACGGTATTTCAATCCTCTCCAGCGTCCTCACATCCCATCTCGTCGAACTCGGCATCAGGCTTATTACTTGATCAACAACACCTACAATCACACTCGATGACAATTCAACCACTCACATCCATAGCGCCCCCTTCATACACCCGTCACTCTCCACAACCTTCTTCCTCCTTCGTATCCCCCTACACTTCCCTCACACCGTCATCATCCTACTCTCATTTCCGCTCAATGCCTGTGCTGGACTCGGCATCCCAAATCCTTTCGTCCACCTCTTCGGTCACCCTCTCGACGTCGCTGTTTATGCTCCTCTATCCAGCTCACAAAGTCGATACGCACATAACGGCTGCCATATGATCCGTCGTCTGGGATTCGACAGGAGAAGAATCAAATCTGTGTTTCGCACTGTTTGCGTTGAGGGATTTGAAAGCAGGTGTAAATGTCGTGTGGGCTTGGGAGTGACGACAATCATGCGATCAACCTGCTACCTGCCGTCATAGTGCCCAAACATGTTTCCGTAAGTTTTATCTTTCTACACCCGGGCTAGAGAGTCTGAGGTCGACGGTATTGACGAGGTTAATGGTGATGAGCCCAATGCCGAGGAAGAAGTCGGGGATCAGAGACGGGACTCGGGAGGGAAGATGGATATGGAAGGGAAAGGAAGGGCTATCGAGGTCATTGATGACAAGGATGACAGTATAGACGCAGTATAGACGACAGGAAACGATGTGCGTCCCTCTCTCATATCATTCTCGTGCTGTGCTAAATGCTCATTTTTTTGAAGGCTCCCTTAAACTGAAACGCCGAAGACGGTCGTCATACGACTCAACCCAGACACCATTTGCTGTCCGTTATGAACTTGCCCGAGGAGCAGATGCCGCCAAAGATGCGAAAATAGTGGATCCACTATACGTTCAATGCGTATCAGAAAATGAAAGCAGATGCGATGCCTGAGACAAAGTATGCAAAAGATTATTATTTTGAAATCAACAGTACAAGTAGACGAAGTTAATTTTATAATACAATTGTAACTGAGAAGAGAATGACACTAATGAGCAAAAGCTAGCAACAAAGGTAGTTGCGAAAACACGGCACAGCGTCTCCGAATGGGCTTTGATTTATCCTTAAATCGATCACGTTCCCTCTCCCGATCAGCAGATGGACCTCTATGAATAAACCAGGGAGGCATTGAGGCCCGTATCCTATGATTTGTTGCAGGATATGTTGATGCTTGACTCAGGGTACTAGGAAGTTGACGATGTTAGCAGAGAGGCAGGCACCACTTTGGCCAGAAGACAACGAATGAGCCTTTTGTGTTGTTTGTAATATTCCAAAGCTGCGAGGGTAGTCTAAGATTACGTTCTTGGTTGATGGGTGGATTGGCACTAAATCATTAAAATCTTGGCATAAAGGGGCTTGTGATCGTAGTCTGAGAGTTGGTCTTCCTCTGGAGAGGCTAGGTTGGTCAATATTCCGTGAGAAAAGTCTAGTGTGGCTGGGCAACAAGCGTACGTGGGAAAATCAGTTCTCTGTTTTCAACCAGAGCCATCATGGCTCACTCTCGCCCTCGTCGCATTATCAAGGTAAGTAAGCACTAGAGTAGAGTTTTATGTCGCCAGAAATTTACTTCCATTTACGAATTCCGTTCACGCACGGGTGCTGATGTTGCATCTCCCCCGGGCACTTATGTGAATGCAGGCCAGGGTGCACGGAGCTGCTCCGAACCCTGAATGCCGCCCAGCAATTCGTTTTTAAATGGCAGTGGAATGATTTTTCTAATATTCGTGCCGCAGCTCACAGAAAAGGCCAGTTCGATTGCCTCTGCATTGTTTCCCAGTGGACCAGTGGCACAATCACATCGCACTTGTGAAAAAAAAGAGAAGACATCGGATATTCGATGGAAATTGGGTCTCAACAAGTCGCAATTTGGACTTACTGCACCTGCGGCTCCTCAGTGCCCTAATCAAAAGGATCGTCAGCTGTCTGCCGCCACCCGTTCTCGCAGTACGTCCAATATGGGTAGTGACGTGTAAGTTACTTCTTGTCATTAACACTATCTTGTACCTCACCTACGTCTCCTCTCAGTAATATAGCCACCAGTAATGAAGACCAGCGCATTGTCAATGATCGTCAAAAGCACCACAGGGTTTATTCAGCTGCAATCGACGAAGACGGAGTGCCTTCAACGCGGTTTCTTCGATCGTTGGAGCGTCAGATGGAGAAGTTGGCTTATGAGGCTATGCATAATAAAGGTCAACATTTTTACATCCCCTTTTCCTATCACTAACCGCTGGCTCACTACAGAGGTCTTCGACTTCGATTTTGTGAAAAATTGTGAGAAGAAAACGAAAAAGGTACCAAAGCTTGTTATAACCTGGGAGGATGAAACACCCCGCACTGCTATGAGCACGGATGGCTACGTTCTGGCAATGTACATTCCGAAAGCCGTCTGCGAAAAGGGACAGGTGCTTCCCCAGTTTCGCCTAGCATCTGATGGCCTCACCCACATACCTATTTCAGGAAGCTATTTGTGCCCATCTCTACGAGTTTGCTAAGAAGCTGCCTCCTTCGATGCACAAGACTCAGAAGACGAAGGATAAGCCCAAGGTTTACGTTAAAGGTCCAGGGCTAATCACTGGGGAACATCGAATCTGTCGTGGTTGGCACGCCATTGGCCACAATGTAGGTTGTCTTGACCACTAAACGTGCTTCCTTCTCATTCTATTTCAGAAGCCTCAGGAGTTTGGCCCTTGTGCCGACTATTTACACTCCACTTGTAACTTCAACGAGACGTGCCAATTTGCTGCGAATATGTCGCTTTTATCTCACCGAGTCAATGTTCTTATGCGGACTCTGGACCCGACTCACTACCATGATGCTGAAGAGCTGAAAAAACGGCTCAGCAAAATGTATCCTGGCTACGGCGCCATTGCGCATCTGGACAAACTGGTATATGATGGTAGAGAGGTGCTTTGGAATGTGCTTTCTGATCTCCACACAGACCGACAAGACCCCGTTTTTGGATGGGCGATTTTGTGCACTTTTGGAGATTTCAAGGGTGGCCACATTTACCTCCCCAACCTAGGACTTCGTATGCGCATGCAACCTGGGGATATTGTCTTCATCAAGGGCCGCGTTCTCCGCCACAAAGTTGAGGAGTGGACTGGGGGCCAACGCATATGTGTGCCTCATTTTACTCACACCAGCGTTTGGAAGATGGTTAAAGAGCTTGGCGATCGTTTGGGTGCCAATGTCGACACCAAGGGGGATGATTAATGACAACGAAAGTAGTGTGGGTAGCTTTGCTCCCTCGCCACCGCGTTCTCCGTGTCCCTTGTCTTGCCAAATGTTAGTCTATTGAACATAATCGAACGGCACAACGACCCTCTTCCTTCAATAAACGGCAGGATGTTTTTAGAACTGCATCTCTAGAGTTATCTTCCCGAATCGGAATATGTAAATACTTGCCAAAGGATTGACCATAGATGGGGTCAATGGTCTCTGTCCCACGAAATAGCTCTATTGCTGTGGAATGTATGGTACCTGCATACAGAGTTCGCTTTGTAGTAAGTTCGATATGTGATCAGTTGTCGGGCGATTCTGGCACTAAAGGTGCTGAAGGGTGATCTGAAGGAATTCATGTCACTTCCCGATAGAACGCTTTCGATGCTCAATGTTGGTGACGAAGCACTCGGGTAATGTGGAATGCGAATTACTTAGAACGTTTTGGACAAGTCTTCGGTTTGGTAGGCCAATGACTTGCCCCACAGGTAATGTATGGATGGTCCAGAAGATTCTCGCGTGCCAAGTTACCTCCCAGCTCAACATGAGTATACTACTAGTGTTGTCGCCTGTCTAGGAGAGACTACCTCCAAGCCTTCATCGTCGTGTTCAACACACACCTACTCCAGTATGTGTCTCGATGTTCTCACCTCGTCTGTCGTTCGTTTCATAATGAATCTCTTGCCAATCCCTCTCCTGCAACGATGGCCACAAATGACGACCCAACCCGTACCATCAAGCTCTTCTGTGGGAATCTTAATGTGTCCAGTTAGGGATGTCAACCGTAACCATATACAGTAACGGCGGTATACTTTACGGGTGACATACGGCCACGGTCACCACTGTCTCCATCCCGTCAGGTCAGTAGTCAGATGTCGAACGGGACGGGACGGGTGAGTAAATGGCCGTAAAACGGTATATACGGGTTATACGGTATCATTTAAATGCATATAAGTAATCTAATTGTATTAGTCGTCATCCAAAAGTTCCTGAATAGCCGTTCTAGCTCTGCTTAACTAGCATCAACGTACATATCATCTCCGGCTTCAAACGAGCACGACGGAGAGATATTGTGTCTCGCCCTCCAGAGAAAATGCGTTCAACGGCAACGGCAGACCCTAGACGCATAGATCAGACAGGGAGATATAGATACAAAGTGGGCATACCAGGGATGGCCAGTATATCTCTTGCGCACCGCGATATATTAGGAAACTGTGCACGGCGGCCAGACCACCACTGGACAGGATCACAGGTTGTGAAGTTTTCTTGCGGCTGCTTAAGAAATCCTCAAATTCGTCTATATCGGTTCGAGTTGACTTTTTGTACCGCGAGAGGAAGTCAACCTTTTGAGGGGATCCGTTCTGTAATGTCGTTGGAGTTGGCTGAGACTGAAGAGGGACAGGCGCTTTCGTAGTGTTGTGTTTGAGATAATATTCGTGAAATCTTGATTTCCCAAGATCTAGGTGCTCAAGAGCTGAGGAATCATCATTGCAATCCGATCAAAGGCCTTCATATGTAACGCGAGGATCTAGTACTACCAAAAAGTTGTAAGCAAATCAGATTCAAGAGTTTGTGATGAATGACACATACTTCCAGCCCAGACATAGTAGGGAGACTCGTCAAATTTATAGTAGTAGTCACTCAACTTCCGGTGTGAGTTCGTAAGAGCAGTTCGAAGATGGGGTGACGCATCATGGGGTAGGTCTTTGATGAAGCCACAAATAGATTCCTGAAGGCCACGAAATATTGCATGAGTCGATGATAGCATGGAATGCTTTGTTGAAGACATTTGAGTTGTCACAGAACGAAAAGTCTTGAGCCATCGCGTAACCAATGCAATTGAATCCCAATCTTCTGCCGACAACTCCAAGTGACGCAACTCCCTTGTCTTTGCCACAAAGTCATTGATTACTCCTCGGTGATCCAGGGCACGGC
>Ga0210391_10002564_pt1 | contig 15700 bp, 13 predicted proteins | sample IncBWC12OmetaG_FD_160573 | JGI IMG/M metagenome (GOLD analysis project Ga0210391, IMG submission 160573) | Forest soil microbial communities from Barre Woods Harvard Forest LTER site, Petersham, Massachusetts, United States - Inc-BW-C-12-O ... | reverse complement strand
TTCAAGGCCGACAACCGGATCAGGCTTGTCTTTACTGGAGGTCGAAAATACTGGCCCGATGGCGAGATAATCCGCCGGGGTTCGGTCACCTTCCTGCAGTTGCTGGGGATTATGTGTAGAAAATCCAAGCCAACAATCCGGACCGATAATCCTCCGTACCGAGGATGGCGAAAGATCATCCTGCCCGACGTGCACGCCATCGAACTCCGCGGCCAGACATAGGTCAGCACGATCATTCATAATCAGCTTAACGTCACCCACCGTTCTTATCTTTAATGCCAGCGCCTGCCGCAGCATCTCGCCAGCGTTTCCCCCTTTGTTGCGGTACTGCAGGACGGTGCATCCGCCAGCGATTAGTTCTGCGGCAAAGGTAGTCAAAGCTTCAACATTTCGGAAAGCCGCCGCGTCAACAATGGCATAAAGTCGCGGCAGAGAGATCATGCGGCCGAATCCTTTTTGCTGGCTGCCAGAAATCGCTCGATAAATCCTGTATCGAATTTCCCGGCGCGAAAATCCGAATCGGCAAGAATTTTACGGTGCAGTGGAATCGTCGTGTATACGCCCTCGACGATAAACATTTCGAGCGCCCGCGTCATCCGCGAGACAGCCTCGTTGCGGTCTTTGCCGCGCACGATCAACTTCGCGATCAGTGAGTCATAATATGGCGGGATCACGCCCTCCGTGTAGGCCGCAGTATCGACGCGCACTCCGGTTCCTCCGGGGGGATGAAATGCCGTGATCTTCCCTGCCGAGGGCGTAAATTTCTCGGGATGCTCCGCATTAATGCGGCACTCAATCGCATGCCCGCGGTGGACAATAGGGCCCTGCAAAACGTCCCGCATGTGAGCGCCGGCCGCGATCATGATCTGGCTCTTCACCAGATCCACGTCGGTGACCATCTCGGTAACGGGGTGTTCCACCTGAATGCGCGTGTTCATTTCGATGAAGTGCAGCCGGCGGTCCTGGTCCATCAAAAACTCAATGGTTCCTGCGTTGGTGTAGCCGATGTCCGTCAGCGACTTGCACAAAACTGCACCGATTTGGTCGCGTAGTTCGCCCGTCACCTGGGTGGACGGCGACTCTTCCAGCAACTTCTGATGGCGCCGCTGGATCGAACATTCTCTTTCCCCGAGACTCACCACATTGCCGTGCTCATCGGCTAAAATCTGAAACTCAATGTGCCGCGGATGCTCGACATACTTCTCCATGTATAAGTCGCCATTGCCAAACGCGCCCGCCGCCTCCGACTGCGCAGCCTTAAACAGTCCCGGCAATTCTTCTTCATTGCGCACGATGCGCATGCCGCGTCCACCACCGCCGGCCGAGGCTTTGACAATCACAGGAAAGCCAACCTGCCGCGCCCACTCCGCAGCTTCGCCTTCGGAAGCAAGAATTCCATCCGAGCCCGGCAAAATCGGCACGCCCGCTCGCTTCATAGCGGAGCGCGCCTTTTCTTTTTCTCCCATCAGACGCGTCACTTCCGGCCGCGGCCCGATGAACTTGATCCCGCTGGTCTCGCAGACTTCGGCAAAGTTGGCATTCTCCGCCAATAACCCGTAGCCGGGATGAATCGCGTCGACGTTGGCAATCTCGGCTGCGCTAATCACCGCAGGGATGTTCAGGTAGCTCAGTGCCAATTGTGGCGGCCCAATGCAGATGGCCTCGTCCGCAAAACGTACCGGCAAGGAATGCCGGTCAGCCTCGCTGTAAATGGCAACCGTGCGGACACCTAGTTCTTTGCACGCACAGATGACGCGCAGTGCAATCTCTCCGCGATTCGCAATCAGAATTTTCTTAAACATTTAGATCAATGTGGGATAGCCGCCCTTCGACTTCGCTGAGGGCAAGCTCTCGGTTATCCGCGCCGGGCGAAACCCGGATCCTCCACTGCGCCTCCTCAGACGCAAAAAGGCGCGCGAGGTGCGCGCCTGTTACCAACACGTTTCACTTCTTTGGCCGGATGGCAAACAACTCCTGCCCATATTCAATGGGCTGACCGTTGCTCCCCATCTTCTTTACGATTTCGCCCGCGATATCCGACTCGATCTCATTCAGCAGCTTCATCGCCTCGACAATACACAGCACCTGTCCCAACTCCACGGTATCCCCCACCTTAACGAATGGAGGGGCGCCCGGCGAAGGCGCCTCATAGAACGTCCCCACGATCGGCGATTTCACTATGTGCAGGTTTTCTTCCGGGACGGGCTCGACCGGCACCGGGAGCTGCGCGCCAGCAGAAGCGGCGACTGAAGGCTGCCCCGTTTGCGGGACGGTCACGGCCACGTAAGGCACGTCCGCCCGCGTATGCACGACGGTGTGCTCGCCAGCCCGCTTAATCTTAACTTTGACATCACCGCGTTCCAGTTCGAACTCGGCAATATCTTTTTCGATTAAGAACTCGATGAGTTCCTTCAGCTCTTTTTGGTTCATTCGTATAAAGACGGGACCGCTTGGCAATCGCCCCTGACGTTCCGCACAAACTGCTAGAACTTGACCAGACTGAATCCTGGAAGACCTAAATCGCCAGGAAATCCTTGCTTGTCGGAGTCAGCACCTCACCGCCAGAATCGCTGACGGCCACCATATCCTCGATCCTGATCCCCCACTTGCCCGGGAAATAGACTCCCGGCTCAATCGTGATGACCATCCCGGGACACAGTATTTCCTTCTGCCCGGCCGCTACTTTCGGAGCTTCGTGTATTTCAAGCCCCACGCCGTGCCCGGTCGAGTGGGTAAAATATCGCGCCAATCGGGCTTTGCGCAATACTCTACGTGCCGCGTCGTCCACTTCCCCTACGGTAGCTCCAGGCCGCACAGCCTCTATCGCCGCCTGCTGCGCTTCCCTCACCGCTTCGTACGCTCGCCGCGCTTCTTCCGCGGGTGCACCCGAGACGGCGCGCACCCATACGGTGCGGGTTTGGTCCGAACAATAACCACCGAGTATAACACCGAAATCGCAGACAACGAATGCACCAGGAGCGATGGTTTGCTCTGTAGCTCGACCGTGAGGTAACGCTGACCGTGCTCCGGATGCGATGATCGTCGGGAACGACATTTCCTCCGCCCCGGCGAGGCGGGCGGCGTGCTCCATTCGGGCCGCTACCTCCGTCTCTTTTACACCCGGGCGCAATACTTCGAGAGCTCGATCAAACAAGCTTGCTCCCAACTGCACTGCGGTGCGAATCCGGTTCAATTCGTCGAGATCCTTCACCATGCGCGCCCGCTCCACGATGGGAGTCGCATCTCGTAAGCGATGGCCGGTGGGCAGGAGATCCGTCAGCCGTTTCTTCTCGGCTACGGTCATGTGTTCCGATTCAATTCCAATCGCCCGTCCTTTAGATGTTTTCCTGCGGGCTCCAATCCACTCCCCAGTCGCGGTCAAGAGTGCCTTTCGAGCAATGATCACTCTTGCGCCTTTCACCTCCTCGTGCGCCTGCGTGTCATAACGGACGTCGGTGAAGAAGACGCTGCCGGCTTCCTCGATCAGTAGGAAACCCGCGCTACCGGTGAAGCCGCAGAGATATCGAATGTTGGGAAGGTGACTGACAAGCAGCGCGTCGAACCGCGTGGTGGCGAGGTGATTTCGCAGTTTTTGTTGACGACGGAGGAAATTCATTCCTGCCGAGTTTATCAGGCGGAGGGCAGGGTTAGTTTCGCTTCTACCCTGATTCCTCGCTTTTGCTGATCCGTAGGGCACGCCACGTGCTGATTCTGCGCAGAAAAAACCCTGCCACCCAAGAGATGGCAGGGCAAGTTCCAAGCTTGCGATTGTTATTTCCCGAAGAAGAAATCCGCGAACGCTTGCGCGTTCGGCGTTCCTACGCCGGTCATATTGTCCCAGCCCTTATTGGTTTGAAGACCGAAATCAGTGCCGAATGAGACGACAGCCACCGCGTCATCTACGGTGAAAAGGTCCCATAGTGCGCTGACGAATTGGTGCTGGGTCGGGGACGCCGAAGCCAACTGCGCCGCCGTGTATTTGGTAGTACCGCTCGCGTCCTGAATCGATCCGGTCACGTTAGTCTTCGAAGTAACGGGCACGATATCGGATACGGTTCCCGACGGCAGTGAGTAAAGATAGGGCGCCGCCTGACCGAGTTCCGTTCCGCCGCCAGCCAAGGCCTCCTGATTGGCGATGGCCCATAGTGCGGAGAACATCGGAGTAGCCAGGCTCGTCCCACCAAACACCTGAAACACCTGTTCCGGAACCTGACCGGGAATGCTGATCAGGATCACGGCTCCCGTGAAGGGATCCGCCAGCCATGAGACGTCGGGAAGTTGGCGAAACGCCCCGGGTACCGATGCTTGCTGGTACGGCGGTTTGGAAAAGCCGCCAGTACAGATCGGTCGCCTGAAGCGTGTAATTTTGGTGACGCAGTTGCTCGGACCACCGCCGGAGCCACCGAAGAATTCGCCAATCGGTGGATCGGCTACCGTCCCCTGCGCCGCCAGCACATTTACATTGTTCCCCCAACCCGCCTGCCACGCAATGGAGTTGTCGGACTTCAGCGCTAAGGTGACGCCACCCACCGCTGTGGCCCAGGGAGAGTCCGCCGGAGCGCTGACCGTGGGGAGAAAAACATCATCCGTGAGCACGAAGTTGCCGCTATCTCCCGACGCGAAGTTGTAGGAAATCCCGGTGGCAGCGCCAATCTCTGCAATCAGGCTCTCGGTTTCCACCTCCGTCGCCGCGATAAGCCCTTCCGCCGCACCAAAGCTGCCGGAGAGCACGTTTCCCAGACCAAGGTTCGCGACCTCGAATTCGGCCTCGTCTACATCCTGGAAATTTGCCGATGGCGGAACTACGAGATTGATATTGGCCCCCGGCGCAATCGCGTGTGCCCACTCCACATCGAGGTTGATTTCGACCTGGTCGAAGGCGATGCACTTGCTGGGCGCCGTGTAGGTGATGTTGAAGTTCGACGAAGTGAGCTGCGGCAGGTTGAACTGCGTCGAAAATGCGTTTGCATCCGCTTGAATCGTAAAGGAACCGCACCAGTCGACGATGGCAATGGTTTGACCCTTGCCGTCGTAGCCTTCGTTGTACAGGCCCGTCAGATTGTAGGCAGTTTGGATTTCGGCAGGCGTGTAGCCACAGCCCGGGCCGGTCTGGCTCTGCAGATTCAGTTTGTTGCCCGAGTAAGTGCCGATCGGTAACTCGCCGTCGCCGTGGGTGGAAAACGACTCCTTCTCCGTCCCCGTAAAACACTGCGAAGAAAAGAAATCGGGACTGCTTACAGCCGCCGCTTGCGTCGCGGCCGCCACAGCTGACTTAGAACCACCGATGCTGGTTGGACGGGCCATCAACGTATGCTCGAACTCCCCCGTATCCAGCCCTGATACAGCTCTTACCAACGGCCCCGCCGCGCCCTCGACATAGGGATCAACAGCATTGGCGCGGATCGTTTTGTCGCCGACCTGATAGTTGTTGAGCTGTACCTGGAACGCTTTCTCTACATCGCCGACTGTGCCTCGCGCCCTGACGTAGAAGTTGCTCGGCCCCATCTTTACGAGCATCAGATTGTGCGCCGCAATGAACTCCTGCACCGTCTTTGCTTCTTGGGCCGTTGGCGCAAATCGGGCGGCAATGTCACCCTGTTTCAGCCAGTGATGGTAGTTGGGGGAAGTCCGGTCGTAGAGTGATCGGGTTAACGCATCGAACTGACTCCGGTTGTGCAGCTGAAGCCAGATGGTCACTTCTATAAGCTTTGCTCGGTCTTCTGCGCCGAGATTCTTCGCGGTCCCCACATAGCCCGGTGTGTTGTTCGTAACCAGTCTGCCCTCCACCGGACTGGCCGACATCGCTGTACAACTCATCGCGACCAGAACAGAAACGTACAATAGCCATTGAAAAATGATGCGTGCATCTGCCGCCTTGCTCTTTCCTTGCATTACTTCCTCCCTGGGGAAACATCGCTCCTAAAAGGTTCTAGCGAGCCGCAAGTATGCTACCCCAAAGGCAAAAAATATGTCGCTGTTCGATCCATAGGGATTGGCTATTGCTGTAGGAGGCCGCAGGAACCAGGGGCAAACGTTTCGACCGCCTGCTGCGAAACGTTCGTTTGACAATCTTCAGGAGAGGCGTTCGAGTCGCGAACCCAGGCTGTCTGCGGGAGATCGATGAGCCCGGTACGGATTCCGGCAAACAGGAGCTCTGGAACCTGTTAAGAAAAAAACAAAACCGCCGGTCCTGACAGGTTCTTCAGGCCGGCGGCTTTAAATCTTCAACCTAGCTGCTATATCTGACGCTGTTACGTCTGAATGATTCGCGGCGTGATGAAGAAGATCAATTCCTGGTTCGAGGTATTCACCTGCGTATGCTTGAACAGATTTCCCAGAATTGGGATGTTGCCGAGCACCGGTACCTGCGTGATGTTGATCGAGTTCTGCGTCTGGATCACGCCACCGATCACTACCGTACCGCCGTCGGTCACCAACACCTGCGTGGTTGCCTGCTGCGTGATCAACTCGGGGTTGCCCTGAACTTCCTGACCGAAGTTGGGTGTAGTGTTTTCTACATCCACGTTCAGGAAGATGGTATTTTCCGAAGTGATCTGCGGCGTCACCGTCAAGCGCAAGAACGCGTCGACGTAGGTCACTGTGGGCGGACCACCCAACTGTGCCTGTGTCACGATGGGCACGCGCACACCTTGCTTCACGAAGGCTTGAATGTTGTTTTGGGTGACAACCCGAGGCCGCGATAGAACCTTGAGTAGGCCCCGCGACTCCGCCATTGTAAGTACGGCATCGATTCGCACCGTGTTGCTGGCGTTGAAGAATGTTAGGCCGCTGCTGGGTGAGGTGGAACCCAGGTTGGAGAACAAGGGAATCGTCGATCCCGGGGTCGATCCGGTGGCCGGCGTTGTAATGTAACCCGGCGTCAATCCACCGGCAGTGGTGGGGGATGTACCCACACTGCTGGCGCCGCCTATCGCGCTGTGCCCGTCGCCCCAACCGAAGCCGAGCTGCGTACCGATGTCGCGGGCGAACTGCCGCGTTGCTGCCACTACGCGTGCCTCGATTTCGACTTCCTGCGTCTTACGATCAAGCTGCGTCAGCAGGCGGTCGATGATTGGGAGTACTTTCGGAATATCATTGACAATGATGGCATTGGTTCGTTCATCTGCAACCACGTCACCGCGTTGCGAGAGGAACTTCTTCACGGTAAGCATTACGTCCTTGGCATGGGCATAGCTCAGGAAACGCGTAATTGAAACTTTCTCGACCGCCATGGCTTCCGCGTCCACCTGGGCACGCCGTCCGTCCGCTTCCTTCTTGAGAGTGTCAACCGTGGCGACGCGGAGGACATTGCCTTCAAGTTCCCTTGCCAGATCATTGTTCTTGAGTACAATGTCCAGCGCCTGATCCCACGGCACATCGTCCAACACAACCGTCAAGGAGCCATGAACATTGGGATCCAGCACCACATTCAAACCGCTGATTTCATGAATGAGGCGGAAGAAATCTTTCAGATCGACATCCTTCAGGTTCACCGAAATCGGTTCACCGGTGTACTTCGGTCCAACCGAAGCGGGTTGCTGTCCGGCTTGCGCCTTCTGCTCGGCCGCAAGATTGACGGCCGGCTGGATCACGGTGCTGGAAGCAACACTCTGAGACGCCTGGGGCGCAGCGTTCATGGTCACCGGCAACAGTTCCGCAGCTGTCTTGTCGGAAAACTTCGCCGCCGCTTCCTGAGCCCGCGCAGCTGGCTCAATCGCCGCGTTGGAAGTATCCGTCTTAGCCGAATATGTGGGCTCAACGAATACAAAATCGCTGGTCGAAGCTGGCTGCGACGATGGCTTGGACGGTGCAGCGTTCATCGCCGCTGCGCTCGGAACGCTAGCCGCTATTGGCTGCACGTTCGTCGTCGCTTCCTTCCTGGGTTCCGTCTTCACTTCCGCCTTCACTTCAACCACTCGCGCAGCGAACGGAGATATTCCCTTGCTCACTTCGGGAGAAGGTTCGGCCGGGGTCGACTTGGGGAGCCTTGCGCTTGCCGCTGTCGTGGGCCCGGTATGGAGGGTCAACACCAGCTTTCCGTCCGCTGATGAATTCAACTCATAGCGGCAGGAGTGTTCCAGATCGACGACCACGCGAGTTGTCGGAGGCGTCTGGCCATCCATGGCGATGCGCACTCCTTTCACGCCCGCACTGCCGACGCTGATGTGGCTCTGCCCTGTCACCATGACGGTGCCGGGCAAATCCACGATCAGGCGCGCCGGCGAATCCGCCGTGCTTAGCTTGGGCGCCACCGCGCCACGAGCGTTGATCTCGACCCGGATTTCATCCGCGCCGCGAACCACGTTCACTCGTTGCAGTTCGTTTCGTTGACCCGCCGCTTGCGGCGCCGGAGTCTCTGCAGCTGAAGCCATCAGCCCCAGGACCAGCAACGATAGGAATACACTCAGCACTTGCTTTCGCATTTCGCATCTCCCCAACACGTCGGGTCTGCCCCGCGTGTGCTTACTGCAACTCGATTTTGTTGATGTTCCGGTTTTCCCCGGAGCACCGTTGCCCACGCTAAACAGCCGGCGTGAAAATTCTCTTGGTCACTTCTCGCGTAAGCGGTTTGCCAAGCTTGTCCTGCACCGTTTCCTGGAACACCACCGCGTCTCCGGTGATTCTCACTACATAGCCGTTGAACACCGGATCGTTCTCGCGCAGGAAATAAGCCTTATTCAGGCTGTTGGTAACTATCGCGATGAAACCGCTTTCCGACTTCACCACGCCACGCAAATTAATCTGGCCAATCTCCAGACATTTTTTGCCCGTGGAGCAGCCCGAACCAGAAGATTGCTGTACCACCGGGCTGAAGAATGGATCGCGTTTCCCGCTCATCGCCCATTTCTTCTCTTCGGGCTTGGGCGTTTTGGAGGCATCTATGCTCTTAACTGGGTCGTCGCCTTTCGCCGAAATCTTGGTTTCAGCGGGAGGAGCAGTTTTGGCCGCTGGCTTCGAAGCCGTCGGTTTGGCCGCAATTACGGAAAGCGGCGCCGTGGTTTTCTTGGCTACGGCTGCCGGCTGCGGCTTCGCAGCGGCAATTACCGGAGCCGGGGCGCTCTTAACCCCAGCCGACTGTGGCACCGTCGCCGGAGGTTTCGCAGCAGCACCCGAGACGGGCTTAGCTGCCGGGTTGGCCGACGGCGTGCCCGTTGTCCCCAGGGCAGCATTGGAGTCATCCGTCTTCTTTTGCTGCACGGTTTTCATGGTGCTCTGCACGTTGTTGATGACGGTGGGATTCTGTCCCCAGAGTCCGCCTGTCATCAGTCCCATTGCCAGAATGCCTGTCGTTAGCTTCATAGAGATTCCTATTTGCTCACGCCGGCCGTGGCGGTTGTGGGCTTAGGCCCAGGTGCCGCTCCGGCCGGATTCAAATCGTGACTGAAAAACGTAGTCGCGGTAAACGTAGCCACGACGCTTTCATTGGGCGCGTACTGGTAGGTATGCTTCGCCTTCGCTCCCTGGGGGTTCTTGGTGTTTGAAACCAGGAGTCCGCTGACGTTCACGATGCGCTCCAGCTTGCCCACCCGGTCAAAGAAGTTCAGCATCGAGTAATACGGTCCGTCCAGCTCCAAGTCGAAGGGAAGTTCCGAGTAGTAGTCCTTGACAATGGACGGCTTAGCCGTATATCGGCGAAGTTCCACGCCCGCCTTGGCCGCCTCTCCATCCAGGGTCTCGATGAAGCCGTCCACTTGCTTGTCATCCGGGACAATGCGCCGCTCAATCTCCAACTGTTGTTTCAAGTTGGCCAGCTGGCGCTCCATGTCCTTCAGCTTAGGACGGTAAGATTCCAGTTCGTTATTCTCCCGAACTTTGTCCTGCAACGCATGCTGTGCCACCGTGTTCTTATCGTTCTGGTTCTTGAACACCGTGAAGTACAGCGCCGTTGTTACCAGGGCTCCTCCAAGGAGGACCGCTCCCCATTGCTTCAGGCCCGACAGTTCATTGAAATTCGTCGCCATAAGTGCGCCTCTAGGACTTCCCCTTCTCGCAGGTCAGAGTGAACTGGAATGCCTGCATGTCCTTGATCTGTTCATCCTGATAGGTTTCCTTGATCTCAACCGTCTTGAAGAAGCCTGTCTTTTGTAGATTTGTGATCAGATTCGCCACCGCATCCGCGCTCAGGGCGGTGCCTTCCAGACTCACGCTTGAGCCGGTATCATCCATGCTCCGCAGCCAGACTGCTTCGGTTCCGTTCACGGTCTCGCCCAACATGGCCAGAAGATTGACCGGTCCGGTCTGTCCCGCAGCGTGCAGCTGCTCGATCACGTCTACCCGCCGCTTGTAGTTATTGGCCTCCGTCTGGCGTTCGAGATAACGCGCCTTGACATCACTGAGCTCGCGATTTTTTTGCTCCGCCACCTGCATCTGCGTCGCAATCGTTTTGCCTTGACGGTCGAGCCGATACCAGTAGCCAAAATTCACTGACCCTGCCAGCAACAGCACCACCAGCACTTTCAGCTTGGGCGATCCCATGTCGCCCATTTCCATCGAGGGCATTGTCGGCGCGTTACTGCCGCCGCGCTTGTTTTTTCCCTTGGAGGATTCCAGCAGATTGATTTTGATCATAGGGATTCAAAGCTCCTCAAAGCCAACCCCACTGCTACCGCCAGTTGGCCCGCGTTCTGCTCCACCAGCTCCGCCCCGGGGCCGTCCGCCGGTGGCACCACTCGCTGGAACGGATTCAGCAATTCAACCGGCATGGAAAATTCCTGCCGCAACGCTTCCATCAGTCCCGGCACCTTTGCCGAACCGCCAGCAAGATAAATTTTTTCGATGTGCTCGCCCGCCGCACTCGCGCGGAAGAAGTCGAACGTCTTCTGAATCTCCAGCACGATGATTTCGGTCACCTGCTGCAGGATGGGCGCCTTCGCGTCCTCGCTGACCGTGCCGACTTTCTCGCCCAGCTTCAGCTTTTCGGCATCCTCGAAATTCAAATCAAGTTCCTTCTGCAGCGAATCCGTGTACTGATGTCCGCCCACACTGACGTCGCGCGGAAACAGTGGCGTAGTTCCTTTAACAATGTTGATGTTCATCACGCTCGCGCCCAGGTTGAGCAGTGCCACAACCTGGCCCGGAGCCGGCTGGTAGTTGTACTCGTAGCAGTTCTGCAGCGCCAGGGCATCGATGTCCACGATAGCCGGGGTACGCCCTGCCATCGAGAGTACGTTGGTGTAGTTCAGAATCTTGTCCTTCTTGACGGCCACCAGAAGCACATCCATCTGCGGGCTGCCCGCTTCCTCCGACAGAATCTGGTAGTCGAGACTCACGTCCGCCAGATCGAACGGAATGTGCTGGGCCGCTTCTTTCTCGATCGTCTCAGCCAATTCCTGATCGCTCATCGAAGGCAGCGAGATCTTTTTGACAATTACTGAGTGCCCGCTTACCGCGGTGGCTACCGACTTGGTTTTGATCAGGCAGTCGGCAAACAACTTCGAAATCGCGCTCGACACCGTTCCCGAATCCACGATCATCGAATCCACTACGATGTCCGAGGCCAGTGCTTCCAGTCCCAGGTGCGCCACCTCGATCTGCCCACCTTTCTTTTTCAGCTCCACGGCCTTAATGCTGGAAGAGCCCACATCCAGACCCACAATCGTTTTTGATCCCATTCCAAACATGTGCCCGCCCTTTCGTAGCGCCGCCGTGCCGCCGGCTCTATTACTTACTGTGACCCGGCAGCTTTCGTCGCCGCCTTCGGTTTACGCTTTGCTCCCGATTCCATCTGGCTCGACTTCTCTTCCATCCACTGGTCCAGCCTCGACTTCTTGAACCGCCAGCGGTTGCCCAGCTTGAAAGCGGGAATACTCTGCTCCCCGACGTATTTGTACAGCGTGTCCGGACTCACTCCCAGGTACTGCGACGCCTGGCGAATGTTCATCACTTCTCGCGAGTCGGCCATATTTCCTTAACCCTGTCCTCAAAACTTCCTGCGTCGCTGGTTTTCGACCACAGGCTAGTCTTGGGAGACGCCCTCGCCCTCTACGTCTGTCAAAGGGCTTTCGGTGTCCCGAGCATATATCAGCCCGGTAAAACCCCGCGTCCAAGCGAATCTCCTGTTTTTGCCGGGTTTTCTATGGTTTTCCTGGAAAGAAGCCGAGCGGTGGTTGGACGTTTAATCTATATGCGGTAGTCCAAGATAGCCATACCACTATGACTAGTGGTGATCACGCCACCAGGCCTGAGTCACTTCGGGAGGGGTAACTGAAGTACTAGAGACGGTACGGAAGTACTAAGACGCTGGCTCAAGTTGCTGCTGATGCGGGCTTTAAGCGATTTCCTCTGCGGACAAAGGGCAGTTACCGCCTCAGTTTTTCAGCCCGGCCGCTGGCGCTGGGCCGGGCGTGCACGCGATTGTCGACGATTCTTCGTCGCTAAACTAACTGCACCTCCGAAACTTTCCCGTTTACAAATGTGATCTTCAGATCCTTGTCCACGCAGATCTGCTTGGGACCGAGGTTCACAATCTTTTCCGGCTTGCCCAGCGCTGCTTGTACTTCATCCGTGCGCTGTACCCACTGAATCGTCTGCGGATCGGGTTGGGCTTGCTCCTGTTGCGCCTCTCCCCGCTGCGCCTGCTCCTGTTGTCCCTGCGGCTGGTTGCTCTGAGGCTGAGTATCGTTGCCGATCGAAAATACTTGGCCGATTGGGTTCTCGACCGTCCCCGCGTCAGCTTTCTCCAGATACTCTTGAGGAAACTGGAACACCAACAGTCCCTTCATCGGAATGGAGGGATGGACTCCATTGCAGGAGTCACAGGAAACCAATGTGAACGAGATCTTTGCCTTCTGCAGGTTGACCTCGATCTTGCTGGGATACACTTTACCCCGGTTTTGAAACAGCCGGAAATATCCTTGACCATCGCCGCGCCCATACCTGTGGAAGGATTCAGCGCATTATCCTGAAACTTTGCCGGACACAAACACAAGCGCTCTCCACGGAACACTTATTACTCCGCTTTTTTGAACTGCGAGGGGCGTGCCCGCGTCCGTCACCACGCTCCACTCATCTTCGCGAGCTTGTATTGGGCGCTAAGCTGCTCTTGCAGAGAAACCGGTGCGGCGGTCTGCCCATTTGCGGCTGACGAAAAACACGCCTTGTTAGTGAGAACGATCAGGAGAAAAAACCGGAACGGCAGTTGGCGCGTAGGTCAACCCTCCTTCTCGGCTGGGCTCGCGCGGAGGCCCTTAAGGGCTTACTGCACGTCCGAAACTTTTCCACTCAGAAAGATCACTTTCATATCTTTGTAGTAGTAAATCTGCTTGTTCCCAAGAGTCACTTTCTTCTCCGGTTTACCCATGGCGGCCTCGACCTGGTCCGGGGTCATTCCCTTCTCAATACTGGCTGGCTCCGCTGCTGGTTGTTCCGCTTGCTGCTGCTGCTGACCCTGATCCTGCCCGCCTTGTTGTTGACCACCTTGTTGCTGACCACCTTGATCTCCGCTCTGCTGCGCGTCGTCATTGCTGATCGACAGCACCTGACCTATGGTGTCTTCTACCCCCCCGGCCGTTGCATTCGCCAATGAACCTCTTGGAAATTGGAATACCACATTCGCCTTGTTGTAGGTCGGCGGATCAGTCTTGTTGCAGGTGTCGCAAGCGACAACTCCTAGAGTGACCGTATCCTTGGCCACGTTCACATCGATCCTCATGGGATAGACTTTGTCGCCCACCGCAAACAGATGGGTCGTCTGTTCCTTGCCAAATTTGCCCATGATTGATTTCCGTCCCATCAAGGACAGGCCGCTGGGGGCATGAATCGTTCCGCCCTCATACTTGTTGGCAAGAACGTTCTGGTCGCCGTAAGGCACGGCCAGGATGCCGCCTTTTTGGATGGCCAGGAGAGTTCCCTTTTCCACCACGGAATATCCGCTCGTGTCTGATCCCATTTTCACCAGCTTGTATTGCGCGCCGAGTTGTTCCTGCAACGAAACTGGAGCTTGGGCGCTAGCAGTCGAGAAGGGAAGTGTTGAAACTGTCAGAAACACAACTGCAGGAATGAGGCGGCCGAATTTCTCCGACATAAGAACCCTCCCAATTAGTTCTGCTGGAAATCACACCATCAACGAACTCAGACCATCAACCGCACACTCAACGGATTTTTCAATCAAGAAATCGTTCACGCGTGATGCTTGATGAAAGAGAAGGGAGCGGCTGGGTTCCGACGCTCCCTTCATCCAGATTGGTCAACTCGATCCCCTTACAGCTTTTGTCCTACAGGCCTCCCCCAGCCGCAGCCTCCTGTTTAACCTGGGACTCGGTCTGGTCGGCCTGCTGCTGTTGATCCTGCAGAGTCTTCGCCGCAGTATCATCCGGTTTCGGAGTAGGTACATCCGAAGCCGTGGTTGCGGTATCCGGGGCCTTCGGAATCCCGCCCGTTCCCTGCTTTTTGGCGAGTTCTCCCATGCCACTGGTGAGTTGCTCCTGGAAATGGTTGTACATTTCCTGGAGGTCGTCCACTTTGACGGCGACAGTCTGCCCCGCCGCGCAGTCGGATTTCTTACTCGCCGCCACGCTGGCAGTCACTGTGTTGTCTCCGTCCGGGGTGTCGGTGAGGCGCGTGATCACATCACCTGCCGTCAGGCCACACTCCTGTCCATTCGCCACCACCGAGACATCGGAGTCCACCACAAAGGTACGCTGTGCCGGATCGAGTGCTGGCGGAACTTGGGCACTCGCATTGGCCGGCGCCGGCGCAGAGGCCCCGCCGCCACCGCCTTGTGACGATGCCTGCTGCTCCTGCGCAGCCAACTGCGCCTTCACTTCTTCCGCAATCGCCTGCTTCACCTCCGGCGTCAACGTCACCGTGTTGGAAGATGCCGCCGGAGCCTGATCGCCTCCGTCCGCGCCTCCGCCGCCGCCGCCGCTGGCCTGCGCATCGGCAGCCATGGCGTCTGCATTCGCCTCTGCCCGTGCCGCATACGCCGCTTGCAGGCTGGACGCCAGCAGATAGTCCGTTAGCCAGAAAGCCGGCGAGGCGTAAACCGGATACGGAGCAAAATATCCGCCGTAGTAGCCATACCACGGCGCGCCTCCCCATCCCCACGCGCCAATACCCCAGTAAACCGGCACGCCCCACGGATGGTAGCCCCAGGCATAAAATCCCGGGTGGTACCAGTATCCTGGGTAATAACCGTAGTAGTTATGCCCGCCCCAGTAGTAGCCCCGATAGACACCGACGTGGTAGCCGCCGTGGGAGTAGTAGGTCCGCGAGTAATAAGAGTGGCCGCCGCGGCTCATGTAGGAATGCTGCACGTAACCGCCGTGGTGCCCGGTGTTTACGACGCGTACTCCATTGTGTTCACTCACCACCGTCCGCCCGCCGTGGACGCCGTTCTGAATGTGCATGCCGCCTCGATCGATCGAACGAACCGATCCGTTAGGACGGACGCTCGCAGACCCTCCGCCCTTTAGCGAAACCGTCCTGCCGGGGGGCGTGTGGCTGCCCGCGCCGGTCCGGCTCGCGGCCGTGTTCCCGTGACTCGCTGTGTTGCCGTGGCTGGCTGTGTTTGTGTGACCTGCGTTCGTATTGCCATGGCTGGCCGTGTTTGTGTGACCGGCGTTTGTATTGCCATGGCTGGCCGTATTCGTATGGCCGGCGTTCGTATTCCCATGGCTGGCGGTGTTCGCGTGACTCGCCGTGTTCGCGTGGCTCGCCGTGTTCGCGTGACTGGCGGTGTTCGTGTGACAGGCTGTGTTCG
>Ga0210391_10002563_pt1 | contig 15704 bp, 13 predicted proteins | sample IncBWC12OmetaG_FD_160573 | JGI IMG/M metagenome (GOLD analysis project Ga0210391, IMG submission 160573) | Forest soil microbial communities from Barre Woods Harvard Forest LTER site, Petersham, Massachusetts, United States - Inc-BW-C-12-O ... | reverse complement strand
CCACCGCCGCCGGCAAGTTCGATTTACGAGAAGACCTGGTCGTTCGCGCTTCCGGCCAGTCTTGACGAATCGCTCGCCGCTCCCGGTATGCCGGGTGCGCTGTCGGAATACAAACAAGGATGGGACGGCTGGTCGGGCACGATCCCAACGGATCGCAAAGACATGTGGACGATCTTTTACAACTACTATCTCAATGCAATTCAAGACGTCGACCGCGGCATCGGGCAGATTGTCGACGCATTGGATCAAACGGACTCGTGGAAGGATACGGTTGTAGTCTTCACGGCCGACCATGGCGAGATGGGCGGCGCGCACGGCGGGTTGAAAGGTAAGGGGCCGTTCGTCTACGAGGAAAACATCCACGTGCCGTTGATCGTTGCGCACCCGGGCGCGCAGGCCGGCACGACCTGCCCCGCACTCACGAGTCATCTCGACCTGCTTCCCACGTTTGCCGGCCTTACGGGGCTCCCCGAGTCGAAGCGGCCATCCGCGGTGAAGGCGTTGCCGGGCCACGACTTCTCGGCGCTCCTCGCGGAGCCGGAAAAAGCAAGTTTGACGGAGATCCGTCCGGCGATTCTCTTCAACTACGTTGGTCCGTCGACCGTTGACGGGGCCTTCCTCAACAAAACGATGGACACGCAGTTTATGAACGAAACGTCGCCACCGCTGTCGGAGGCGGATCTAACGAAGCGCGGTCTGCTCGCTTTAGTGTTTGACGGACGCTACAAATTTGGCCGGTACTACGCGCCAACCGCGTGTAACACGCCGCAGACGATGGATGAGATTTTTAAAAACAATGACGTTCAGCTTTTCGACCTGCAAAACGACCCGCAGGAAGTCCAAAACCTGGCACTAGACCGCGAAAAGAACCAAGCCTCGATCTTGCGCATGAATGCTCTGCTCAACGACCTCATGGCAAAGGAAGTCGGTGGAAACGACTGCGAACTCCTGACGAGCGCCATGGGTCCCGTCGGCGCGAAGTGAGCCCCGTGTGCATGAGGAGCTGCGAGAGATCGGGTGTTACGGGACTTGAACTTGCACCGGTACGGCCGCCGCTCCGTCGGACCCGGTGCGGAGAATCACGAGGTAACGCCGCGCGGCACCCTCTTGCATCCGGACGACTTGGCGAATCGGGCCGATTGCGTTCACGATCGCGCTGCCGGACGGATTCGTTGTGAACTGCGTCAGCGGCTCGATGGTGCCCGAGCCGTCCTGTCGCGTCGCAAACGCGAGGACATAGGTTTGCTGCGGCATTAGGCCGGTAACCGCGGCTTCGAGCACTTGCACGAGGCCTTGATCGAAGAGGGTTACGCTGGTATCGGGCTTCGATTGTCCGCCTGCCGCCGTCGACGTGAGTGCGAGATGGATGGCTTGGCCGGCGATGCCGAGCGGCTGTAGGTTTGCAACACCCGACCCTTGTGGGACGGCGCCGGGAACGTAGACGACTGCCTGCGGCGCTTGGCCAATCGGTATCGTCGCGATGACGCGATTCGAGAGCGTGTCGATGGCGGTGAGCCGGTCGTCGTTCTCTAGCCCGACGTAGACGCGTGTCCCGTCGCCCGAAGGCCAGATTCCGTGCGGCAGATTGCCGACCGGGATGACGGCGACTTGCGAGAAATCGTCCGTGCGAAAGACCTTTACTTCGTTGAGGCCACCGACGGTGACGTATGCGAAGGTGCCGCTGGCGTTATGCACGATGTTGACGTGGTTGGAAATCGGTCCGGTCTCGAGGGTCTTGAGGAGTGCGAACGGCGGCCGCCCGTCGAAGACTTGCGTTCGGCCGGTGTCCTTGAGCGTAAACCAGACCTGCGAGCCGTCGGGCGTAGCGGCGATGTTCGGACAGAACGGGCTTGCCTGGGGCACGTGCCCGACGATGGCGTGAGACGCGACGTCGACGACGACCGTCTCCGGCGTGAACGAAGAGCAGACATATCCGTACCGTCCGTCAGGCGAAAAGATCGTCATCCCCGGTCCGTTCGGGACTGTTATTCGTTGTTTTTCGCGGAAGCTGTTCGCATCGAGAACGTCGACGTAGTTTTCGCCGCGAACCGTCACCCACACTTCGGAGCCGTCCGGAGTAAAGAACGCCTCGTGCGGGGAGCGCCCGACGTAGGCGACGCCCTTTACGGCGTTGCTTTGCGTGTCGATGAACGAAACCGAGTTCGATCCGATGGCAACGACCGCGAGCGTCTTACGATCGGGCGAGAAGCCCATGCCGTGGACGAGCAGTTGCCCCACATAGAGCGGACTCAAGCTCGCGGGGCTGGGATCGCCGAGGCGTATGACGCCCAGTAGTCTGTTATCGACGGGATCGGTAACCGAAATAGTGTTCGAATATTGCTCTGCGGCATAGACGCGGTCTTGATGACTTACCGGAACATCGGGCGCGGACGCGGGGAACGGCGCCTGGCCCGCATATGACGGGGCTCCGGCCGCGAAAATTGTGACGACCGATGTGGCCGCGAGCGCGAGGATGAAGCGCATTGAGGTTACTCTTTGGATAGCGGTAGGCCGATCGCAAGACGCATGGCCGCGATCTCCTGCTGCTGCGTGACGACGATCTCTTGGGCGATCCGGCGCAGTTTGACGTTGTGCCCGTAGAGCAGCTCGGCTTGTGCCGCTTCTATCGCGCCCTGGTGATGGGGAACCATCCATGCGACGAAGTCTCTATCCGCGTCGCCCGTCGGCTCGCTCGCCATACCGGCCATCATTTTCGACATCGCGGCATTAACGCGATCCACGAACGGCGCGTCGGCTACGTTACCTGCGGCGATTCCGCTCGCCGAGAGCAGGCCGAGCACCATCAAGGCAACGATGCAGCTACGGATGAACGCCAAGCTGCCGCCATGACGTTTCAGATAGGTCGACGCCGTAGTAGTTTGCAGCCTGTTCGATGTTGGCGAAGGCGAGCGCGCGCTCTTCGTCCGTGACGCCAATGACTTGATCGAATCGAGCGACGGCGTTGCGCACGTGCTCCGCGTCGGTCAGCGGCTCTTTGCGCTCCTTCGGGAAAGCGAAGACGCTGTCGGGCAGATCGCTCTTCATTGTAAGTTGGCCGTGCTTTTCATGCGGTTCCCAAGTGGCGTTCATGTGACGACTCCCTTCGCAAACGCTTCCTTCCCGCGCGCCTGTTCTGCAACTCGAGCGAGCATGGGCATGCATCATACCGCCGGCAATGAGTAACTCGCAACACACTGCCGCATGCTTGGATTCATAGCAGGAGGCCGTTCGCTAGGAGAAAAGGCCTCCCAGGCCGGTCGCTTCCAGGAGACGCTTTAAGCGCGCGTGGGCACCGACGACCCTGACGGTCCGGCGGCCCGGTGTGCGGAGTCCAAGCAAAAAGCGCAAGAACGTCGCGTCGCCGACGTCGAGTGCGGAAACGTCGAGCGCGACGCTCCTCTAGGCGTACACCAAGCCCGATACGTCATCCTTTCGGTGCAGCGGGGTTCGCTGCAAGAGAAACTTACGGTCGTACCGCACCCGCCAAGACTTACGTGGAACTTCTGGCTCTTCACATTCGCGGCTCTCTGGCTTCTGCTGTTTGCAATTCTGATCGCGTGGCGTGGCGCCGATCTACCCCAGATGCGACTGCTATCGCTGTGGATCGCGACCTTTGTTTTTACCGGCGCCCTGATCGGTTTCGCGACGCCCTGGGCGTGGTCGTATGTCTTTCAGAACATATCCGCCAGCGTGGTTGGACCGTTGTCGGTGGCGTTCTTGGCGACGTGCGCGAGCGGCTTCGCCCAGCCACTCTCGCGGCTTCGTCGTATCACAGAGTGGCTATGTTACACTTTACTTGCCACCTACGTCGCGATCTCTTTGGTTGGGACCGCCGGAGTTGTCACTTTGCGGTTCGACCCGATTCCGTTCGTTGAGGGGAGCGCAGGGTTAGTTTCCGTTGGCGCCGCGGTCCTGATGGCAGTCCTCTGCGGTCTCCTCGCTATCGCCGCATCCGGCGGGGTTGAGCGACAGCGAGCGATATGGACGCTCGTACCACTTGCCGCATTTTTTTCTTTTTCGTCGTAGGTTTGGTCGCAACAGCGCCGTTAGTTGGTCTCGTGAGCATCCTGGTTTTACTCGCCGCTCCGGTTGCGCTGACGTACGCGGCACTGAGCCGCCGGCTGATCGACGTCGGCTTCTTCTTGAACCGCGCGACCGTCTTCACGATCGTTTCGGCAATCGTGATTGGCGGATTCGTTCTGGCCGAATGGGCTGCGAGCGCCTGGCTCACCAGCACCACCCACACGACAAGCGTCTTCATCGGCATGGCCGTGGCGCTCGGTCTCGGCATCTCGCTGCGGTACATTCATCGATACGTCGAGCGATTCGTCGACCGCGTCTTTTTCCGCAAGCGGCACGAGGATGAGTCGGCGCTACGCCGGTTCGCGCACGAGGCGGCGTACATCTCTGACCGATCCACGTTGCTGGATCGGACCGTGCAGGCTGTGAAGGAACATACGACTGCGAAAGATGCGGAGATCCTCGTTCGCGACGGCGCGGCGACGTACGCTTTTGTTGGCGACGGCCAACGGCCGGAGGTCAGCGAAAACGATCCGGGCATTATCGCTCTTCGCGCAGTTGCGCGGCGAGTTTGCGTTTCCCGTGATCTCACGCGGCGACCTTCTCGGCGCGCTCATCTGTGGTGCCAAGCGCGACGGCGAGGCGTATGCCCCCGACGAGTCCGACGCCTTGCAGGCTCTCGCTCACGGCGTGGGGACGGCGTTGGACACCCTTTCGAGCCAAAGCAATGGCGTTCTGGAGTCGACACGAGAAACGCAAGCCCTGATGCTGCAAGAGCTTAAGAATCTTCCACGTGCAATCGAGAACGCGCTACGCGAGAGGAGCGAAGAGGGGTAGCCACAGTCCGCGATTGACGCGAACGGCTGTTGACATAGCTGGCAAGAAGGCGCATCTTTGGCATTAGGAAGCTGGGTTTGTTGGCTCGGCTCCTGCATTTGCGTGCGCGAGCATCTCTTAGAAAGCAGTAAGAACCCATGGACAGAAGTCTAGCCAAGGTAATCGGCGCGTGTTTTAGTGCGGCGCTCGTAGCTGCGTGCGGCGGTGCCGGTAACGGTAACTCGACGCCTACATCGTTCGCTCCACCGCCGGCGGCTTCGCAGCGGTCGTTCGCGCGACAACCGAGCACGTCCGGCGCGGAACAGATCCTCTACCCCTTCAAAGGTGGCAAAGACGGCGCAAATCCGGCGGCGGTGCTGCTCGACGTTACAGGCGCGCTTTACGGCACCACGGTGTACGGCGGTGGCTCGGGGTGCGCCGGCAGTGGGTGCGGGACCCTCTTCATGGTGGACTTATCCGGCAAAGGGTACCGCGTTCTTTATCGATTCAAGGGCGGCGCGGACGGCGCAAGCCCCGTGGGCGTAATCGATGTGAACGGCGTGCTCTACGGCACGACCTCCGCCGGTGGTGGTTCGGGATGCGGCGGCGGCGGGTGCGGGACTGTCTTCAAGGCAGGCCCGTCCGGAAAGGGATACCGCGTCGTCTACAGGTTCAAGGGCAGTACTGACGGCGCAAGTCCGGATTCGATGATCGATGTGAACGGCACCCTTTACGGCGCAACCCACGGCGGTGATGTGCCAAGCGACTTCGGAACTCTGTTCGCGATGAATAGTTCCACTGGTGCGGAAAGCGTGCTCTACAACTTCACGGGCGGCGCGGACGGCGCATACCCCGCATATGGTCCGATCGAGGTGAACGGTACGCTCTACGGCACGACGACCGCTGGTGGCGGCTCGGGGTGCGGTAGCAGTAAGCCGGGATGCGGAACCGTCTTCACGGCGAGCATGTCTGGGGCAGAACGCGTTCTCTACAGCTTTAAAGGCGGCGCGGACGGCGCGTTCCCGTATTCGGTGGTCGACGTGAGCGGCGCGATCTATGGCGCAACGAACAATGGTGGTGCAAGTTGCAACTGCGGGACCGTCTTCAAGGTGAATCGCTCCACAGGTGCGGAAAAGGTCCTCTACCGCTTCAAAGGCGGCGCGGACGGCGGATACCCGACGAGCTCAATCGACGTTGGCGGCGAGCTTTACGGAGCAACGACAACTGGTGGTGCCGGCGGCGACGGAACCGTCTATGCCGTGAATAGCGTGACCGGCGCGGAAAGCGTTCTCTACAGCTTCAACGGCGGCTCGGACGGCGCGTATCCGGGAAATGGTCTCACCAACGTTAGCAGCGCCCTCTACGGCACTACGGTCGTCGGTGGTGGTGGCACGGCGTGCAAACCCATCAGTGGCTTTCCGAAAGGTTGTGGAACCGTCTTCAAGCTGGTTCCTTAGTTTGAGTAATTTGCGTCTCGCACCGGCGTGGCTGTCATCGGTCACGCGACTGCGAGGCGTACGCCCCCGACGAATCCGACGCATTGCTGGCTGCAAGAGCTTAAGAATCTTCCGCGTGCAATCGAGAACGCGTTGCGCGAGAGGAGCGAAGAGCGGTAGCCAGGTTCGCCGCAATCGCGAACGATTACATCAGCCTAGAGGGGTTTCTTCGATCGAGTCCACCCGGTCCGGATAGAATGCCAGGTGATCTTTGATTTCGGCGACGGCTTCGTACGGCGCCTCGTACGTCCATACCGCGTTCTTTCCGCGATCGCCGCCAATCGAGATGCTGTAATAGGCGGCGTCGCCCTTGTACGGGCAGTAGCTTTGGTTGTCGCTTCGCTGCAGCAGCGACATGTCGACGTCCTCGCGCGGAACGTACAGGACGGGTGAATAGTCGCTCTCGCGCAGCGTCAAAGCACGCGTCGTGTCGGCAACAACGCGACCGGCGACGGTGACCAGAACGCGCGATCCGCTGCGCTCTATTGCAATGGGATGCTGGGAGTTTGGGATTTTAACGGCTTTCATGACGTATTAATTCCTCGGGGAACGTTGCGCCGAACATCGGCAACCCACTCACGGACGTTTCGCGCGTAGCTTCGTCCTCTATGACGTCCCAGTGCTCGGCAAGACGCCCGTCTTCGATGCGAACGATGTCGAGCGTAATCCAGTTTGCGGGTTGACCAATGCCGCTAAACCGGCCGTGCAACATCAGCTTGTCGCCCTCAGCGAGGATCATGCCATTCTCGTATTTCAACGTAGGCGGCAGACCCTTGACCAGGCTGAATAAGCCCTCACGTCCGGGCGGAATGTGCGCGCTATGCTGGATGTAGTTCGGCGACCAGAACCTCTCGGCCACGACGTAGTCCCGTTTATTGAACAGCGTGTCAAAGGCTTCGAGCACGAGCGCCTTATTTGTGCTTTCTGTGGTTTCGGTCATCGTTTCGCCCTCCAGGTTTTTTCGAGTGTCACCGCGGCTAGGTTATGATCTTTATTTAATAATACGGCCGATCTCCTGGACGCCAAACGCGTCGTACCCAAGCGCGTGTCTAAAGGGCGCGTTCTGCGCGCGCGAGAAACGCTCAGTAGCATGCCAAAAGCCGTTCAGCTCTCCGCGTACGGCGGAGTCGACCAACTCAGGATCGTCGATGTCCCCAAGCCCGAACCGCACGCGGGCGAGATCGTAGTGCGCGTGGTCGCCGCAGGCACAAACCCGGGCGAGATTTCGATTCGGGAAGGTCTGCTGAGGGATGTGTTTCCGATGGACTTCCCCTTCGGGCAAGGCGCAGATTTCGCGGGGCATATCGATTCTATCGGCGCGGGCGTCACGGGGTTCGCGGCCGGCGACGAGGTGCTCGGCTGGACGGAGCGGCGCGCGGCGCAGGCTGAATACATCGCGAGCAGCCCGTCGCAACTAATCCCGAAGCCGCCGTCGCTCGATTGGTTCCGCGCCGGAAGCTTGTTCGTCGTCGCGACGACTGCCGTCGGCGCCGTCCGCGCGGTCTCGTTGAAGCCGGGCGACGTGGTGGCCGTCAGCGGCGCTGCGGGCGGCGTGGGGTCGCTCGCGGTTCAGCTCGCGCGCCGCGCCGGCGCCCGCGTCATCGGCATTGCGAGCAACGAGAACGCAGAGTTTCTGCGTTCCATCGGCGTCGAGCCCGTCGCGTACGGGGATGGCCTTGCGGCGCGATTGCAGCAGCTCGCCCCGAAAGGCCTCGGTGCCTTCATCGATCTCTTTGGCGGCGGTTACGTCGAGCTCGCCGTCACGCTCGGCGTACCGCGCGAGAGGGTCAACACCATCATCGATTTTGCGGCTGCGGAGAAGTACGGCGTCAAGGCGGACGGATCGTCGGCGGGTGCGTCGCGTGAGACTCTTGCGTCCGTCGCGAACCTGATCGCGTGGGGTGAGATCGTTATGCCGTTGACGGCTATCTATCCGTTCGTTTCGCTGCGCGACGCGTATGTCGAACTCGCGCGCCGCCGGGCCCGCGGCAAGATCGTCCTCGCGTTGGACGCGACGATCACCGAACCGCTCCGGCCGCCCAAACGTTCGGCATTACCCTAAGCGGGTGACGATTGGGCGAAGTTCGCGCTTGGCTGACAGAGCTGCCGGAAGTTACGGCCGCTTCGGGATACAACCCGATTCGGTCACGATGTTTTGGATTTGTGCGTTCAGGTCCGCGCACGCCGGCACGTCCTTCCCGAGGCGATCGCATTGGAATGTGACCATTGATCGAATCCACGGCGGAGAGTAGTCCCAGCTTAGAGAGGCCTGGTTATCCATCATCGGAACGTGGCCGCTATCGCCGGCTACGTCGATGCCTTGACTCTGAAACGCAGCTTGGAGGCAGGCCCAGGCTTCGGTGCTGACGCCGCGATAAACTATACTCGGGCATTTGCCTAGCGGTGGCGGCTTTAAGCAGCCGGACTCGTTGATTATGCTGGTCAACCCCGAGTTTAGTTGAGTACACGGCATTTCGAGGGAGCCTTGCGTCCACGTTAGCGTGAGCACCGAGGTTGCCGAAGCATAGTCCCAGGCGAGCGTTGCGCCGCCAGCCCAATTTAAGGACACGGTAACGCTGCCGGAATCCGCCGAGCTAACGTCGATGCCGGCCTTCTGGAAGGCAGCTTGTAGGCAAGCCCATTGGGCGGACGTGACGGAAGTATACGTTAGAGGCGTACAAACGGCCATCGGGACTCCTACCTTTCCTGCCTTCATGGGCTCTCGCAAACCGGTGGTTGGACCTTTATCCCCGCCTGCCTGTATTCCATGCAGCCGCCGTACATCGGGTACGAGCGGCCGGCAAACAGCGACTTAGGCCGGTGGCCTAAGAGCAGGGAGACTCTGAATCGCTCGGGCCGCCATCGGCTTGGATAACGTTTTTAAGCGTGTATCCGCTGATGTGGTTTACCGTCTCGTACGTGCCGTGCACGGTAATCGCTCATGGTTCCGGCGCGGCGACGCTCGCGTAGAACGCGAATTACGCCGTCGTCGGGAACGCGTCGAGTAGGGGACATGCATTAGCGCTTCGCGAGGCACCGGGACGCGAACTGCCGGGTTAGTCAGCAGGCGATTTAGCAAGCAGCGGCATACTCCACACGCCAGTCCAAGGAGGCCGCAGATGAAGGATTCGTTCCGGATAACGCGTCGCACGTTTGCCAAAGGTGTCGGCATGGCCGCCGCGGGGGCGGTGATCCCAATCCTGGCCACGGCTCAGAGGCCTGTCCCCGACAAACAAAAGGCGCTCGATCACGTTGTCGTGATCATGTTTGAGAATCGTTCGTTCGACAACGTACTTGGCCGGCTGTACGGTCCGGGCGAAGTCGCGTCATTTGAAGGCGTCTTAGGGAAGAACCTAAAGAACAGCATCCCGGATTGGGCGGAGCACGGGGCGAACCGGAAGTTCGTCGAGTACGGTGTTGCGACGAATATGAACACGCCGAGCCCGGATCCGGGAGAAGAGTATCCCCACATCAACACCGATCTCTACGGTATCCTCAATACTAAGAACCGGTTCATGCCGTTGGCGAAGATGGTTGCACCGTACAACGCGCCGTCACCAGGGCAGCCGCTCACGATGGACGGTTTCGTCGCCGACTACATCAGCGCGTTTACCGCTGAGATAGGCCGGCAACCGACATATAAAGAGTATTCGCAAATCATGACAGGCTATACGCCCACCCAGTTGCCGGTCATGTCGACGCTGGCGCGAAACTTTGGCGTTTTTGACCACTGGTTTTGCGAAGTGCCTTCGCAGACGTTTACCAACCGCTCGTTTTTCCACGCCGGGACCGCATCGGGGTACGTCATCAACTATCCCCCGGCCGCTGCGTTCCCCGTGCACAATACCGCCGAGACGATTTTCGAGCGGCTTGAGGCAAAAGGTCTGACGTGGCGCGTCTACTGCGACGCGCCCAGCGCGGCGTCGATGACCGCCATCATCCACGCCTCGCGGTTGCGCAATCGCTTTGCGACGAACTTTCGGACCGTCGCCGATTTCTTGGAGGACGCGAAGCGGGGCACGTTGCCGGCCTATTCCTTCATCGAGCCGGACATGTGGATCGGCCACAATGACATGCATCCGCCGATCTCCGCGCTCGTCCACGGTCTGCCGATCGACGAGCCGTCATCGCTCCTGGGCGGAGAAGCGCTGCTCGCGCAAGTGTACGATGCGATTCGGTCGTCCGATTCGTCGACCGGATCGAACTATCTCAATACGCTGCTGCTCGTCACCTTAGACGAAGCCGGTGGAACCTACGATCACGTTCCGCCGCCGCCTGCGCCACCCCCGGACGCCGGCGCGCCGCCCGGGCAAATGGGCTTTACGTTCGATCGCTCGGGCGTCCGCGTACCCGCCATTGCAATCTCGGCGTGGATTCCGCAGCGCCTCGTCGTCACCGATGAGTACCGGCACACGTCGTTGATCCGTACGCTGCGCGAGCGGTGGTCGCTGGGAGCCCCCTTGACGGCCCGCGACGCAGCAGCGCCGGATATTGCGCCGATCCTCTCGCTTGCCAAACCCCGGGCGCCTGAAGATTGGCCCGACGTCACACCGCGTCCCGTGCCGCCGTTTAATGCAGCGTGGTTAAAATCGAATCGCCCGCTCGGCGTGCTCGGCAAGGGCGTGTTCCTCGCGCTTCTCGAGTTTGAGAAGAGCCTCGGCGGAACGGTTCCGGCGATCTCGAAAGACGCGGTGATCACCGTCGCACAAGCCGATGAAGTGATTCGTAACGCGTCGTTCTCAATATTCCCGGGCCTGCGCACGAACGGTTGACGCGACCTGTTCCAACCTTGTAGCATCGATGAGTAACAGAGGAATTGCAAAATGTCAACTGCTGTGAGAAAGCCTAATATCGTTCTGATCGTCTCCGACGATACCGGATATGGCGACCTTGGAGCCTACGGCGGAGGCAAAGGACGCGGTATCCCGACGCCTTCGTTCGACCGCTTAGCTGCCGAGGGAATGACGTTCTTTCACGCATACGGACAGCCCAGCTGTACGCCGGGCCGCGCCGCAATTTTAACGGGGCGGCATCCAAACCGCAGCGGCATGACGACCGTCGCGTTCCAAGGCCAGGGCGGCGGTCTGCCGGCAGCTGAGTGGACGTTGGGATCGGTGCTTAAACAAGGCGGTTACTCGACGTTCTTTTCCGGCAAATGGCACTTGGGCGAAGCTGACTACGCGCTGCCCAACGCCCACGGTTACGACGAGATGAAGTATTGCGGACTCTATCATCTCAATGCCTACACGTATGCAGATCCCACGTGGTTTCCAGAGATGTCCGATGAGCTCCGCGCGATGTACGTGAAGGTGACCAAAGGCATGCTGTCCGGGAACGCCGGCGAGACAGCCCACGAGGAGTTCAAGCTCAACGGCCAATACGTCAATACCCCCGACAAAGGTGTCGTCGGTATTCCGTTTGTCGATGAATATATCGAAAACGCCTCGATCGACTTTATAAAACGCGCGTACAAGGCGGATTCGCCTTTCTTCGCTCACGTGAACTTCATGAAGGTTCACCAGCCGAATCTACCGCATCCGGACTACAAAGGTGCATCGCTATCGAAGAGCAAGTACGGCGACTCTCTGGTCGAACTCGACGCGCGCGTCGGCCGCATCATGGACACGATTCGGGACCTGGACAAGGATGGAAACACGCTTGTATTTTGGACGACCGATAACGGGGCGTGGCAAGACGTCTATCCCGATGCGGGCTACACGCCGCTCCGCGGTACGAAAGGAACGGTGCGCGAAGGTGGAGCGCGCGTGCCGGCAATGGCGTGGTGGCCGGGTAAAATCGAGGCCGGCGAACGCAATCACGACATAATCGGCGGCCTCGATCTGATGGCGACCTTTGCGGCGGTCGCGGGCGTGAAGCTTCCAACGGAAGATCGTGAGGGGAAGCCGACGATCTTTGACAGCTACGACCTTTCGCCGGTATTCTTCGGTACCGGTCCGTGTCCGCGCAACGAGTGGTACTACTTCACGGAGGATGAGCTTCTGCCTGGCGCAATTCGCGTCGGAAACTTCAAAATGGTCTTCAACCTGCGCGGCGACAACGGTGCGCCGACGGGCGGTTTGGCGGTGGACACCAATCTGGGCTGGAAGGGTGGAGAGAAATACGTTGCAACGGTGCCCCAGATTTTCGACCTTTGGCAGGATCCGCAGGAACGCTACGACATTTTCATGACGAATTTCACAGAACACACGTGGCTTGGCCCAGTCATGTCACAGGAGTTTGAAAAAATCGGTGCGACCTACTTGAAGTATCCACCGCGAAAGCTTCAGAGTCTTGGGTACACCGGCCCCGTCACAATTTCCGCGTATCAGCGCTTTTCGCATATTCGCGAACAGCTGCAAAGCGAAGGCATAAAGATCTCGTTTATGCCGAATTAGATTGACAACGACCAACCCTTAAGCTTCTTCGCTGCGACGCCGTAGTTCCCGAGCTGATAGACCGAGACGGCCGCCGGGGAGAACGCAAACTCATCGAAGGGCTCGGCAAGCATATCTTTGAGATAATTCTCTGGCGCCAGGCCAATCGTCACGTGCGGGCTGAAGTTCGTACCGCTGTGATCGGGCACGAAGGCCGCGACGTACTCAATTGCCGGCTGGACGATGTCCGGATCCTCGGGCGTGGTAACGTACGCGGCGGCCGTTCCCGATGGTACGGTAAACGGCGCGACAGCGTCGATTAGTTTTTTCTGATATCCGAGAAGCTCGTCGGTCGGGCGGACCACGATCCCGGCAAGACCCAAACCTTTCCATGGGATGTAATAGTATTTAAAGGCCGTCAACTTCCACGTCGCCGGATGCTCGGTCGCCAGCACGCCAGTCACGGCCGCAAAAACATTTTCGAGCGCGTCGGTCTTTACATACCGCTGTAAACACGAGATGTGGGGTTGATGTGCTGCGTCCAAGGCATAGCCTTTCGGAAACACCTTCAAAAGACGCGCATTTGCCGCCTGCGCATGTTGTAACATTGAAGCATCGGGATCAAGTAAAATATCGATCGCAGTGACGTCGCTCAATGGTTCCTCCTAACGTTCATCGGGAGCTTTTCATCCGGGGCCGCTTACTCCTCATCGCTTTGGAGACCTGGGAATACGTAGAAAAACATATCGCGGACCAGGCACGAGGCGAAGATGGCCTTGGCAACCGGCGGTAACGGAGAATCCAATGGCCCGAGCGTCACGTCGAACTTTGGTACCGGCAACGAAACGACGTCGCGTTCGCGTCGCGAGCGGTGGAGGTAGATCCGGCTCTCGCGCGCAACTAGCAGGATACCGGCCGCTTAGTCAGCCGGATCGGGAGGATCTCGATGCAGCCAGCTATATTCTCCGCTCGCGTCATTTGCGTGGCGACACTGGCGTTCGTTACGGCCTGTTCGTATCCCGGAGCGTCAAGCAGCGTCACGCCGTCGGGTGGCAACGCCGCGCGAGGCGGCCCCTTGTTTTCCGCGACGTTCGTCTATGGCGTCAACGGCGTTGGAAATAACATTTCCGCCTACCAGATCGGCGCGGCCGGCGCTTTGGTTTCAGTGGCCGGCTCGCCATTCGCCGCAGGGGCCGGTCCCGAAGCGATGACGATTGTCTGGACGTACGACAGCGTGGGCAACGCCTATCACACGTGGGCGTACGTCGTCGACAATACCGCCAACGCCGTTACGGCCTATTCCGTGAACGTGCACAACGGCGTATTGACGCAAATAACCGGCTCCCCTTTTGCGGCCGGCACAGGGCCTATCGCCGTTGCAGCCGCTCCCAGCGGACCCTTCTTGTATGTAGCCAACAGCAACTCCAATAACGTATCCGCTTATACGATCAATGTCGCGACCGGCGCGCTGACGACGGTTGCGGGATCGCCGTTTGCTGCCGGTACCTATCCGAACGGCGTTGTAGTCTCCACGAACGGTTTCTTCGCCTACGTCTCCAATGCAACTTCGAACAACGTTACGGCGTATAAAATCACTCCCCACACCGGGGTGCTTACGCAGTTGGCTAGTTCGCCATTTTCGGCAGGAACGGGACCCGAAGCCGTGGCGACCGATTACAGCGGGAGCTGGTTGTACGTGCCGAACTACAGCAGCAACAACATCTCGGCGTACGCCATGAATCCACACACCGGCGTACTCAGCCCAGTTTCCGGCTCGCCGTTTTCATCGGCCAACGGCCCGACTGCGATTGCCTTGGGCCATCGCGGGACGAGCGGTTTTGCGTACGTCGCGAACGCCGCCGCAAACAAGACCTCGGGATATAAGATTAACGGTAGCGGTCAACTGATCGCAACCGCAAACTCTCCCTATTCCGCGGGGACGCTGCCGCACGGCGTGACCGTGGAAAGCAGCGTCCATGAGGTCTACGTGATAAATCAAACCTCCGACAATATCTCGGGATATCACGTCCACACGAATGGAAGCCTTGCGACCATCAGCGGTTCACCGTTCGCGGCGGGTAACACGCCCTTTGCCATCGTCTCCTGCCTGAGCGATGGCACGAAGTGCACGCCTCCAATGTAACGAGGACGCGAAAAGTCCGTGACCTGTTAGGTTGTTGCAGAGTTTTCGTTGGTGGAGATGGGGGGACTCGAACCCCCGACCCCTTACATGCGAAGCAAGTGCTCTACCAGCTGAGCTACATCCCCACGCCCTTCGACTCCGCTCGGGGTGACACGGGCGACGTGGAGGATTGTACGCGCCGGAGTAGGCACCTGTCAAAGTAAATGAGGAAACGCTCGGCCATTTCCGGCGCCGTGCTGCTCGTGTGCGCGGCACTCGCCGGGGCTCCCCCTCCGGTGCGAGCGGCCTTATCGGTGCAGGTAGCGGTGAACCGCTGTAACAGCCAGACCGCGGACGATGCGTACGCGCGCGTTCGCGATCTCGACCACCATTCACCCGGAGGGAGTGCGAACGATTTGCTGCAGCGGGTCGGCGCAATTACCAGCCTGCTCGCAACGCTCCGGGAAGAGCGCGACATACTCGACAGCATTTGCGCCAGCGACGCGGCGCGGGCACCGCTCTTTGCTGAAATTGCTGCGACGACCGCGTGGGCGCTCACGCTCGAATCTGACGTCGCGGCCAGCTTGAACGCGTCGTGCCCGGCCGCCGCGCGGGCGCTCCCAAAACTGATGCTCTCCGACGCCTGGCTCTCGATGGCCAACGTCGTCAACGAGTCGGGAGGGTCGGTGCCGGCGATCTTTGGCGCGGTGATCCCGAAGGTTCAGAGTCGCGCACAGGCGGTCGGCTTGGCGCTGCCGCCCTGGGCGGACACCTCCGCCTATTGGCGCGATGGAGTACATACTCAGGCAAAGGCGGAGGCAGCGACCTGCCCCTCGCCGACCTCGTCGCCAGCCGTTCTTCGACTCCGCTCAGGAT
>Ga0210391_10002561_pt1 | contig 15710 bp, 11 predicted proteins | sample IncBWC12OmetaG_FD_160573 | JGI IMG/M metagenome (GOLD analysis project Ga0210391, IMG submission 160573) | Forest soil microbial communities from Barre Woods Harvard Forest LTER site, Petersham, Massachusetts, United States - Inc-BW-C-12-O ... | reverse complement strand
AGACGCCGCAGGCATTTTCTTATGCGCTGCTGCGCGATGCGTTTCGCACGGCGCAGGCGGATGGCGCGCTGGCTTCGGATGAATCGGCGCTGGTCGAGCGATTCGGGCACGATGTTTTCGTGGTGCTGGGTTCGGAGCGGAATTTCAAAATTACGCGGCCGGCGGACATGGATTTGGCGCGGTTTTATCTGGAGCAGGAACGTAGAGCGCCGCAGCGATGAATTCTTCGCTGAGGCTTTTCAAACTCTTGAGCAAGGAAGCTTAATGATCCGTTCGGGCATTGGATACGATTTGCATCGGCTCGCCGCGGGGCGGAAGCTGATGGTCGGCGGGATCGAGGTGCCGTTCGATAAAGGCTCGGTGGGGCATTCGGACGGCGATGTGCTGGCGCATGCTTTGTGCGACGCGTTGCTGGGGGCCGCGAGCCTCGGGGACATTGGGACGCATTTTCCGGATACGGATCCGAAGTGGAAGGGCGCGGCTAGTCTTTTGTTTCTGGAGCACACGCGGAAGCTGCTTGATGAACGGAAGCTGCGGATCAGTCATTTGGACGCGGTTGTGATCTGCGAACGGCCGAAATTGGGCCCGCACTTCCCTGCAATGCGGGCGGCGCTGGCGAAATCATTGGGGATTGCGGAAGAGCAGATCAATCTGAAAGCTAAGACGAATGAGGGGACGGGCGAGATCGGACGCGGCGAGGCGATTGCGGCGCATACGATTGCTACTTTGGAAAGTTGAATACAGCGCGGGACGCGGAGTGTGCACAGTACACCGGGATGGCGCGAGACTGCGACAGAGAACCTTCGAGCGGCGTGAGGCAAAGGCGCCGGCAGAATTCACAGAAAATACAAAAACGAAAACGGACGCGGGGCGACAGGTCGGGTGGCGATGAACTGGCTTACGGGATTTCATGCTGTGGAGGAGGCGCTGGCGGCGGGGCGGGCGCTGGACCGCATCGTTATTGCGCGAGGGCGGCACGGAGAACGCGTGGAGGCCGTGGTGCAGCTGGCGAAGGCCAAGGGCGTGCCAGTGCGGTTTGAAGATCGCCTACAGCTTGACCGGTTGGTGGGGACCCGTGAACATCAAGGGGTGGCGGCGCTGGGCGCGGCGAAACCGGCGATGGGCTTGGAGGATTTGCTTGCCGCGAAGACGCCGCAGGGCTTGCTGGTGCTGCTGGATGGCGTCGAGGACCCGCATAACCTGGGCGCCGTTGTACGAACGGCGCTGGCGGCGGGAGCCAGTGCCGTGGTCATTCCAGAACGGCGGGCGGCAGGATTGACTGATACGGTGGAGCGCGCGTCTGCTGGTGCGCTGGCGCATCTGCCGATTGCGCGGGTGAAGAATTTGGTGCGCGCGATGGAAGAGATGAAGGAGGCGGGCTATTGGTTGGTAGGGCTGGATGAACGGGCCGAGAAAAGTTATACGGAAGTGGATCTGAAGGGTTCGATTGGAATTGTGTTGGGGAGCGAGGGGGAAGGATTGCACGAATTGACGCGGAAGCGTTGCGATTTTCTGGTTTCGCTGCCTACTTCTGGGCCGGTGCGGTCGTTGAACGTTTCTGTGGCGGCTGGGGTGATGCTATTTGAGGTGGTGCGGCAGCGCGGAGGAGATCGCGGATTGGCGCGCGAAAGCAAGTCAAAGGCATCACCGATGAACGCCGAGGAACACCGATAAAACCTGAAAGACCCGGCTCTGCTTAAACCCTTCGACATCCTTGGCCTTTAGACTGGCGATCGCCTGTTCATCCGACACGGGCACTCTATTTGTCATACTTCAGCAGCGAAAACACATGGATGCCGGGCAGCTTGGCGCGGCCATTGAGGAACGTGAGTTCGACGGCAAAAGCTGCGCCCGCTACTTTGCCTCCGAGTTGCTGGATTAGCTTGATGGTGGCTGCGGCGGTCCCGCCCGTTGCGAGCAGATCGTCGCAAAGCAGGACAGTCTGGCCGGGCTGGATCGCGTCTTCGTGAAGTTCGAGCTGGTCGGTGCCGTATTCGAGTTGATAGGTGACCGAGGCAGTTTTGCCGGGAAGCTTTTTGGGTTTGCGCACCGGAACGAAGCCGGCGCCGAGGCGATAGGCGAGCGCGGGGGCAAAGATGAAGCCGCGGGCTTCGATGCCGGCGACGATGTCCACTTTGGTGCCGTTGTATCGTTCGCAGAGCTGATCAACCAGCGAATGGAAACCGGCCGGATCTTTGAGCAAGGTGGTGAGGTCGTAGAATAGGATGCCCGGTTTCGGGTAGTCGGGGATTTCGCGGATCAGCGATTTCAGGTCGGTCATTCTTCTCCTTCGTGCTGCGATGCAACGATGCGTCAGTGCTCGATCGAGAATCCTTTTGCGAAATCCTGGAGCAACGGCGCTTCTTCTTCGGCGACGTTTGAAACCGAAGCGCCTTGAGGGCCGCGTTCGAGCTGCGTCCGGAACTCGGCCAGCTTGGCAGCGCTGCTTACCGCGAAAACTTCGACCCGGCCGTCAGGCAAATTCTTGGCATAGCCGCCAACGCCGAGGCGCTGCGCCGCACGCATGGCAAAATAGCGGTAGCCGACCCCCTGCACCATTCCGCTGATGAAAAAACGTCTGGACTCGCGAGCTTGCGACGTGTCTGGCATGGCCCATGCGGAAGCGTAATCCGCAAACGGGTGATTTTAACAGAGGCGCGGGGAGCAGAGGCCGCGATTTTTGCGCCGGTTGCTTGGCGCGCGATGCGGCTGCTGGATTTCCCGGGACCGCGATAAAATGCTTTCAGGCCGCGAGGAGTACGATTGTTTGCGAGCGCGAGAGGTTAGACGCGAAGAGCCAACTTCGCATCCAAACTATTGATGCCGCGATCTCTCAAAATGCTGCGAACCATTCATTGGATGGCGCACTGCCGGGCGAGCCGCTTGGGGCTGATTGGCCTTGCGGCGCTGTTATTCGCGGCGGCTGTTCATGCGCAGGACCCGGGCCCTCAGGCTCCGCCACCGACATTCAAGGTGGAGCGGATTCCGGCGGAGCCGCATCCGGGGCCGCCGCCGTTGCCAGTGGAAGAGATCATCCAGAAATTCGCGGCGAATGAAGATGTGATGAAGAAGGTGTACGACACATACGACTTCACGCAATCCATCCGTTTGGACGAGTTGACCGATCCGGGGGGCAAGTTCAGCGTGACCGGCGAGGTGTACACGAAGGCGGACGGCCTGCGCTACTTGCGAGTGACCAAGCCGGCGGAATCCAACCTGAAGCTGATGCATTTTTCGCTGGAGGACGTGCGGGTGATCGCAAGCATGCCGGAATTTCCGCTGACGGCGGGGGAGCTCGAGAATTACAACTTTAAATATGCGGGACAGGACAAGTTGGACCAGTTGAACACCTATGTTTTTCAGGTGAAGCCGAAGATGCTGAGCCGGAAGAAACGGTATTTCGAAGGCGTCGTGTGGATTGACGATCACGATTTTGCGATTGTGAAAAGTTACGGGAAATACGTGAGCGAGCTGGAGGGGAATGGCACGGCGCTGCCATTCACGATGTTTGAAACCTACCGTGAGAATTTCCAGAGCAAATATTGGCTGCCGACGTACACCAGGTCCGATGATTACTACAAGAGCGACGGGAATGAAGACATGCCGCTGCGGCTGGTGGTTCGTTCGACAGATTTCAAGATGCATGCGACGGCTCCGCCTGCTGCGGATCCGGGCTCATCGTCCAGCGTTCCGCTTACTTCTCCCCAGCAATAATTTTCGCGTTATCACAGGCGCGCAATCTGACAACGGAGTGCCGGCAGCATGCTGTCGCCGGCGCGGCCAGCCGGCTTTACGACATGGTGCGCAAATACTGCGGAAGTTCTTGAACTGAGTTCAGCAGGACTTCGGGTTTGGCGGCACGCAGGCGAGCGGCTGTGGGAAACGGACCTAGGACGCCGATAGCGCGGACGCCGGCGCTGCGGGCCATTTCGATGTCTTCGGCCGTGTCGCCAACGTACACACAATGCTCCGCGGAGCGGCGGAGGCGTTTGAGCGCGAGCAGCAGAGGTGCGGGATGGGGCTTCTTTTTCGCGGCGTCTTCGTTGCAAACACACGCAGAAAAGTAGGTCGCAAGTTCGAGTTGGCGGAGTTGGCGACGGACGCGCGGGCGGTTGCCGCTGCTGACGATGCCGAGATCAAATTTTTGTGCGAGAAGCCGGACGACGCGGCGCGCGCCTGCAAGCAGCGGAGGGTTTTCCAGTTTGTAGGCGCGGGTCCAGAGGCCGTCGGCTGCGCTCCATTTGGAGCGCGGAAGCCGCGCGGCGCGATAGACGCGCAGCCAGTTGGGGGAGTAGTGCAGCGCTAATTCGCGCTCGGTCCAGTTGATGCCCAGAGCGTGAAACATGGAGAGATAGGCGCGGAGATCCGCTGCGTAGGAATTCAGCAGCGTGCCATCCCAATCGAACAGAACTGCGCGCGTAGCGAACTGTGCGGTTTTCACGACGAGGGAATCGTATCAGACCGCGGCGATCGGGAAAAATGAGGAAGCGTGAGCGAACCCGCTGACGATTCGATGCGCGCCGGTGATTGCCAGATCAGGCTGCAGCCTTTTTCGCCTGTGCCCCGACTTTCGCCCAGCGATCCTTCGCAGCTTCTGAAATCTTGGCTCTCCCTTTCGCCAAAAGCACGCGCTTCTTCGCACGGGTTAAGTCAGGGGCATCCGATCTGAGCCTCCTCACCGTCGATTCGGCAAGAAGTGTTGCGCGACGATATCCGGCTGCTCCACGATTCGCTTTTCCTCTATGCAAACGACAAGACGGATGAACTGCGCCATGCTCCATGCCAGCGGAGTTGCGCTACCAGTGCCCTGCCCGAAAACAAATCGGTAGGCCGTCGGCTCCGCGTGGTCCCAAATCTGTTCGGGAATCATCCCGCCCGCATTTGCAAAACGCAGCATCGCATCGGCGTAAACCGTCCCAGTTCGCCCGGCCGCCACCTCGTACTCGCCTCGCTCCCCCGTGAACACCGGCCATAGTCTCCCGATGCCCTCGCCGAGCCACGGTCCGCCGAAAAATGTCTCTCCGTAGCCGTCGTGGTTGTAGCGCCGGAAGCTCGGTCCGTTCGGAGTCTGCACGCGAATCGTCGAATCGATAACCTGTACGGAGCGCCCGATCACCGGATCATCCGCACGCCGAATCCCGAGGCGAACAAATTCCAGGAACCCGGCATCCACCACGTCGCGCTCGTCCCATGTTCCCCCTCCGTTGCGGACATCCAGCCGAAAAGCGTCATTCGGATTCTGATCGTTATCGACGCGGATGTAATAACTCTGAGTTCCGGAGCCCCCGCCCAGATGACCACTCGTAGTGGCCATCCAATTTTCGATGTTATCCGACCATGCGTCGGCGGATTTCAGGTAACGCGCGGCGGTGTCGCTCGCTCCGTTTTTTCGCGCGATCTCCGCAGCACAGACGAGCCCCGCAATTTCCGCCGCAATCGTTGATGGAGAATATCCCGCAACTTCCTCCCACCTCTCCTCCTCCGTTTTTGGACCGTGGGACATAATGAACTCTGCCGCAGGGCGAACATGCTTCTCCCACGTATCTAGGTCGGTCTTTTTCAATTGCCACGCGAGGATCAGAGGATAGGCTACTTCGTCCATTTGCAAGACGTTCCAATAGGGCTTTCCGTCCAGCCAGCTATTCTGCGGGAAGCTCCCATCTGGTTTTTGCTGCACGGTCAGCAAGTAATGGAGCGCGCGTTCCGCGGCCGCGCGATCGCCGGCGGCAAGCAACGCCGTGGCAATTTCATAGAGGTCTCGCGCCCAGACCAAATGATACCCTCCCACGGTTGGCACGTCGGCCTTTACCGCGAACCCCCACGGAATGCTCATCGAAGCAATGATGGCGCCGCGGAAGGTCTTGTCCTCGTGCGCCTTCAGGGTCATTGCCGCCAGTCGGAATTCCTGGGTGTAGGGCTCTCTCACCGCCCGCAAGTGGTCGGCGTAATCTTTCCATCCACTGGCATACTCCGCGCTAACGGGCGCAAATCCACGCTGCAAGCTGGCCTTGGCATTTTCAATCGCAGTCGGGCCTGTGGCCGCAAAACCCAGCGCCAGCGTGAAACTCGCTGCCGAGATCTTTGCGGATTGCACCACGTTTCCATTTTCCGCTCGCGCGTACGCCCAATCCAGCTGGCGATGCAACAGCAGGTCCGTGTATCCGTCGCTCGCACCTGCGAAACCGCTCGTCATTTGCGCAAACGCGCAGCTGCAAACCAGGGCTGACGCCATGTCAGATTTTTCCGCCACCAGTGCACCGTCTTGCGAGTACCCCGTATCGCCGAACCCGGAATTCTTCAGCGCGGGCTCATAAAGAACGTACAAGGAATACTCGGTGCCACCGGAAAACGATATGTCCATCAGCAGGGTGTCGCGCTGGGGGTCTGTAACATAGGTCTTGGTGATGACGAAATGTCCGGATGGGTCCCGGCTGCTCTGGCGATAGGTCAAAGAGTTGGCGTCAATTCTCTCGATCGAATGGGTCATGTCTTTCGATTCCAGCCAGACCGTGTTTCCGTCACTGACTGCGAACTCCAGGGTGCGCACGTCCGCGGTGTCCAGCCGCGGATAATATACTTCGCTCAAAATCCCGCCTTCCAGAGTGAACCACACGTGAGACTCCGTCGAAGTTGAGGTGCCTACGCCCTCCTTGCTTGCAGCGGTCCAGGTCGGGATAGATCCGGGCGCGCCCGGTGCGGACTGGCCCTCGGCGACAAACGGAATCAGCAAATACCAAATCCCCAGCGCCAGCGCGGGTACGATGCTCCGCCCCAAACTCTTCGAATCCATCACGATCACCTTTTGATCCCGGGCTGAAATAGCAGGCGCCGATGATTCATTGAATCGCGAAAATATCCACTTCGTTGGCAGCAAGCCGCACATCCATGCCATCGCCCAGCAAGCTGCCCTCGCCTTTTCCATAGATCGCAGTGAGTTTCCGCGCACCCTGCAGTGGCGTGTCCGCGAACGAGAGATGCCACGATTTCGCTTGTCCGCCCGCGTTGCAGACAACTAAGACGCGCTCTTCGCGGGCCACTCGAGCATAAGCGTACGAAGTCTGGTCCCAGCCGATGTTCCAGAGCTGGCCGCGCCGCAGAGCCGGATGGTCGCGCCGCAAGCGCAACAGATTCTGTACGTGTGCGAATATTTCCTGCTGTACGGGCGTGCGCCCCGATCGCAGGAATGCATTTTGCTCGTCACCCGGAAAGCCGCCGGGAAAATCGTGCCGGTTGTCGGGGTCATTTCCGCCGCTCATGCCGATTTCATCCCCGTAATAAATCTCGGGTACGCCTCGCATTGTGAGGACAACCGAAAACGCCAACTTGATCGTTCCGATGGAGACACCGTTGCCGCTCGCCAGTCGCTCCACATCGTGATTTCCTTCAAACACCACCAGGTTTTCGGAATGTGCGTACAGATGATCTTGCCCTAGCACCGCTACCAATCGCGCGGGTGAATGATTTTCCAGCAGGCCTTCTCGCAGTGCGAAATAAGAAGGGTAGTCGAACAACGAATTGACACCAGAATCGATCCCGTCATTCTGCGCGCGCCCACCCGCGAAATACGAAGTGATGGCCGGATCCCCATTCATCACTTCGCCCACCGTTGTTAGCTGCGGATAAACCTGCCGCAGCGCCTGATGCCAATCCGACCAGAATTTCCGCGAAACGTAAGGAAACGTGTCAAGGCGGTACCCGTCGATCCCGGTTTGTTCGGCCCACCACAACGCATTCTGAATAAAATACGTGGCCACATCTGGATTCTCTTGATTCAAATCAGGCAGCACATTTCCGAACCAACCCTGTTCGACATTCCGCCGATACGCGTCCGGAGCGTGCGGATCCGCCAGGAATTCGAAATCACCCGAAGAAATTAAGTGGTGTTCTGTGCTGCCGTGAAACCAGTCCGGTTCCGGCGGCAATTGAGCCCACGGGTGCCGCGGACCCACGTGATTTGGAACAAAATCCAAGATCACCTTCAGTCCCTTCGCGTGCATCGCAGCTACCAGTCTCTGCAGGTCCTTCTGCGTACCAAAGTGTTCTTCGACGGCGTATTCGTCGACCGCGCCGTAGCCGTGGTAATCCTGCGGGGATGAATTGTCGTTATCGACGATCGGGGTCAGCCACACCGCCGTCACGCCGAGATCCCGGAGGTAATCGAGATGCTCCTGAATTCCGCGAAAATCCCCGCCATGATAAGCGCGTGGGGTAGACCGGTCGTAGGTCGCAGGTGCGGCTGCCGGTGGATCGTTACTCAGGTCGCCGTCGGCAAAACGGTCCGGCATAATCAGATAAATCGCATCGTCCTGCGAGAATCCCTGAAATTTTCCCGCTGGCGGTTCGCGGCTCCGAAGCGGAAAACTTAGCGAAGTTTCTCCTGCTGGCGTCGCGATCTGTATTGCGACGTCGCCCGCCTGGGCCTTTTCAGATATCGTGAGCCACAAAAACAGGTATGCGCCGCGGGCAGTGACCTCCGACCTGGCAATTTGCACGCCCGGGTACTCGCAGCGGACCGTTGCGCCCTGCAGATTCTGGCCCGCAGCTAGAATCATCACCTCCGGACGAAAGCCCACCCACCAATTCGGCGGGTCCATTTTTGTAATCTTGGGCTCTGCGTCAGCCGATGACGGGAGCGTCCGCGCAGGAATCGGAGCGCCGTATGCCAAGAGAACTTGCGCAATCAGCACGAGCGCGACAGGGAAATAGAACAAACGAAGCTTACAAGCTAGAGCCTGAAGTCCTCTTCGTGGGTTGCCCACACTCGGATCCTAAGGGTTGGAAGTCGGAAAAGGGAAGCGGCCTTGCGGCCGCATCCCTTTCACCGCCGAACTAGAACGTAATGCGCAAACCGAGTTCACCTTCGCGGTTGCTGTCCGGCAGGACCGAAAGGATCTGACCAAACTGAGCATTGGGATTGAAGACCCCCGCGTTGTTATAGCTGCCAAAGGTGCTGTTCGGCTGCCCGAAGTGCGGTGTGTTGGTGATGTTGTAGTACTGCAGCCGAAATGAAACGTTGACGCGTTCCGACACATGGAAATTCTTGAACAGCGCGAAATCTAAGTTCGACAAACCGGGCCCTAACATGATGTTTCGTCCCGCAGTTCCAGGCCGGTCGAACACCACGCTGCCATCGGGGTAGAGCGTGGCTGGAGGCGCTGCAAATGCGGCGCTGTTAATGTAGGTTTTGAGATTTCCCGGATTGACGCCGGGAGCGCCCACGCGATCCGGCCGTTCGTCAGGTTGCGCCCCGCCTCCGACGATCAGGTCGAATGGAAGCCCCGACTGCAAGGTGTAAATGCCGTTGAACTGCCAACCCCCGAGCGCGATTTCCATCGGTCTGGACCAGGTGCTGCCCCAGCGATGTCCGTGTCCGAAGGGAAGCTCGTACAGCGAGCTCAGCACGAACCGATACGGCACATCCAGGTTCGAGAGCCCTTGTTCCAAGGAAAGATCTCGAAAATTCTGGGGGCCTTGGCAATCGTAAGCGCCGCAGGAATTATCGGTTTCCTTTTCCCAGGTAAACGAACTGGTTACCTGCAAACCCGCGGTAAATCGGCGTTCGAACTCCGCCTGCAGCGAATGATAATTTGATTTGCCGTACGTGTTGTAGGTACTGATGCTGCCAAGGTGCTCATACAGCCGCGAGCCGGGGGCGTCCTCCGCCATATCGAATTGAAATTCGTTCGAATCGTAATACCCGGGTAAATGCGCACCATGATCGCCTACATAAGCCACGCTGACGGAAGTATTGGTGCCCAGCTGATGCTGGACCTGCAAGTTCCACTCGGTCACCTGGGGCGTCACGTTCGTCGTGAGATACGAAATCACACTGACATTCGTTGGTGCCGAAAGATCCAAGTTCGCAAACGCCGACGCGCCAGTGGGTACGGGGGCGGTAGCCGTCGTCGAATCGAGTTGTGCTTGCGTGCAAGAGGGTGAACAGGGCAAAGAGCCAGACAAAGCAATGCGGTAGCCGTTACTGTACTGAAACGATGCTGATCCGCTGAACGGAGGGTTCTGCCCCAGTTGATTGCTGATGCCCCCGCGATCGACAAAATAAAATACTCCAATTCCGCCGCGAACCACCGTCTTACCGTCACTGGTAAGCTGGTAGGCAAACCCGGCGCGCGGCCCAAAGTTGTTCCAATCGTTTGGCACCAGTCCTCGCGGCGCGCCATTGCTTCCGGCAATTATCAGCGCACCGCTCGCGATATCGAAATTGGCCTGCCGGTTATCTACTTCAATCGGCTGGGTGAATACATCCCAGCGCATTCCCAGGTTTAGCGTCAGCCGCTGGTTCACGCGCCAATCGTCCTCGGCGAAGAAACCGTCTTCCCAGCTTCGCGTTCCGATGGTGCCGAAGGGCACGCCATCTTGGTACGTGCTGACAAAACCCGCCAGCAAGTCCGAAACCTCGTAACCGGTCGCGCTCTGTCCCCCGCCGTTCCCGAACAGATTGAAAAAACCTTTACCGGTGATCGGACGAAACAGGTTTAGCTGTCGCCGAATGATGCTGGCGCCCATCTTGATCGTGTGATTGCCCTTGACCCAGGAGAGTGAATTGTTCCAATCGAAGCTGGTTTGCGGCACCAGATAGGGACCGTAGTCGCCGGTGTACTCAATCTGACTGTTGCTGCCGCCGATGAGCGCAATACCTCCAAGATCGGAGCTGTTGTTGCAATTCGGGATGCCGAGGTTATTGCAGATGGGTACATTCGCGAATGGCGGAGTGTACCCATAGGTCGTGCGCACATATCCAAAATGCATTTCGTTAATCACATTCGCCTGGAAGGAATGTGTCCATCCGATCGACGCTCCGTTCGGATGGTTGAACGTCGTACCGGTTCCGAATCCGGAAGGCAGCGTGGTCAGAAAGGGAGCTTCGATATTGTCATCCTTGCCCCAGCTGTACCGCGCGAAGACCTGATCCTTGGCACTGAGATTGTAATCAGCGCGGACGTCGAAGTCGTTCCAGTCTTCGACCAGATTTGACGAATTCACGTAGTTGTTGATGATCGTGCCGCAACGCGAGTCCGAAAGCGGGCAGTTCGGCTCGGGAAATGCTTTTAAGTACGCGTCACCCACGGAGTTGATGCGCCCGGCCGGTATCACGTTCGGTTGCGCGCCGGAGCCCTCAAATTGCAGGCCGGTTATGGGATCCGTTATGTGCACTGGTATTATCAATCCGGTGCTCGCCGGGCAAGTCGTGGCGGCTTCCGATCCGCACAAAAGCTCCGAGAAATCGCCGGTGCGCATCAAATCTGTGGGTACTGTGCCCACGCTGCTGCCCTGCGGCTGGTTCAGTCGTAGACCCTGATAATCCACGAAAAAGAATAATTTATTCTTAATCACGGGACCGCCCACAGTGCCGCCGAACTGATTACGTGCGAAGACGGGCTTGTTCCCGCTATCAAAGAAGAACTTCGAATCCAGGTTCTCATCGCGATGGAACCAAAATGCGCTGCCGTGAAACTCGTTCGATCCGGAATGCAAAGTCGAGCTGACGATGCCGCCTCCTGCACGCCCATATTCCGCCGGCGCAATATTGGTGATGACCGTGAATTCTTGCAGCGCATCCGCGGGTGTGAAGAAAATAATGGTGTTGACCAACGTCTCGTTGTTGTCAATGCCATCGAAGATGAAATTGTTCGCTTGCGGCGGCAAGCCGTTCACCGACAATGAGGCGCCCCCGCTTTCCGAGTAACGGAATGTCTCGGTGTTGTTTTGTGTGCCGGTCGCTGCGCCGGTGGCGATTCCGCGATTTACGCCGGGCACCAACGTAGCAAGCTGAGTGAAATTCCTTCCATTTAGAGGCAACTCCGTGATCTGGCGTCCTTCGATTACGGTTGCGATCGATGAATCAGCTGCGTCGATCACCGGAGAGCCTGCCGCTACCACTACCGATTGCGTGCTCGATCCGACAAGCAACTTCACATCGACCACCGCAATCTGCGACACCTGCAGATCGAAATCGCGCGCGAATTTCTGAAACCCTGTCTGACTGACCTCCATGTGGTAATGGCCAGGCGGCAATCCCGGCACGACGTAGTAGCCCTCGCTATTCGTCTCTTCGGTCGTCGCCAGCCCTGTGCCGGTGTTCGTGATCGTTACGCTCGCCTTGGCTACCGCGGCATCCGACGGATCCGTGATAGTCCCTTGAAGTCGCGCGGTCTCGGTCTGTGCGAAACAAATCACCGCGTTCGCCAGTGCCAGGCAAAAAACACACAGCCGAAAGAGTTTTCTTGTCAGAGTCATCTTCCGCCCCCGGTTATTCGCGATTCCGTGTCCCAAGCCCGACCCACAGTGCGTTTGGCGCTGCCGTCGATTGCGCAGCGATACGCGCTCAATTTTGGCCGGATTCATACAAGGAAGAGCGTTTCGATTGAAGCAACGCTGGTCGCGGCGTCCCGCACGGTTGCGGAAGTTAGAACCGCATCGCTTCAAAATCCGCCCCACCCCTGAAAGATAGGGCAGTTTGCAATTTCTATCGCGTCGATAGAAAGTTTCAATCCGTTTGATACCGTTACAAGTCCAAGTCTCACATTTCTAGCGATTTCGAACGGGCTGTTACTTCATGTCACAATCATGTAACATACCGCCATGATTGACCGGGAGAAAACCCTCGGGCAAATCGACAAGCTTGCAGCCAGCCACACTCTTCATGCCTCTGAGTCGTTATGCAAGTTACTCCGCTATTTGGCCGTGCACGCCCTGGATCACCCGCGCGTACCTCTGAAGGAATATCAAATCGCCACCGAAGTATTTGGCCGACCGGCCGATTTTGACCCGCAGATCGATTCCACCACCCGAGTGCAGGCAGGGCGCCTGCGCACCAAGCTCGCTGAGTATTACGCTTCGGAGGGCAGTGATGATTCGATTGTGGTGGAGCTACCTAGAGGAACATACGTTTTGGCATTCCACCATCGCGCGCCGTCGCATCCCGCCACTGCCTACCAACCCAGCACTGATGATTTGGAACTGCAACGAGCGTCCCGCAACCGTCCCGCAGCGATCATCACACTGGCTGTTCTGCTCGGCGCTGCAGTTTTGCTGATTATTTTTCTGTTGCCGACTAGCAAGGCTCCGGATGCAATTCAGGCCAGCGGCGACGCTCTGGCGCCTGCCGCCCTGCAGGTATTCTGGAAGCCCTTCGTCAGCAACCCAGCTGAACCGTGGGTGATCTTCAGCAACGCAGCCTTTATCGGCAGGCCCGAAACTGGCATGCGTTACTTCAATTCCGCGCGAGATCCGCGCGATTCGATCTTCGACCACTACACCGGTGTCGGCGAAGTTCTAGCCGTACACGACCTCGATCAAGTATTCAGCCAGCTGCGCAAGCCAATTCGAGTCAAACGCGGAAGCTTATTTTCACTGGATGACGCCCAGAACAACGATCTGATTTTCGTCGGCTCCCCTTCGGAAAATCTCACCCTATTGGAGATCCCGGGAACCAAGGAATTTGTTTTTCAAAGGCTGAAGGCGAGTTCCCGAAGCGGCGATCTGGCCATTGTCAACGTTCATCCCCAGCCCGGTGAACCCAAGGAATTCCTAGCGAGTGCAACCAGCCAGCCTTTTAACGAGGATTACGCCGTCATCGGTTTTATGCGAGGAATGAATCCTGCCAGATCAGTATTGATACTCGCGGGGACCACCACGTTCGGGACGCAAGGAGCGGTCGAATACGTTTGTCGCCAGAGTTCTGTTCAGGAACTGCTTTTGCGCCTTTCCATCTCGCAAGCGAACGAATTAAAACCGTTTGAAGCAGTGATTCACGTGAAGGTCGAGCGGGGAGTTCCAGTGGCACCGGAATTGGTCGCCCTCAGAGAAAGAACACCCTGACCTGCCGCGGTAGGTAATTTAATACTCCGGATAAAGTGGTCGCGGCATAGGCCCGAGAGTCTGTTGCGCTGGTGCGGCAGTTCCTGAGCGAATCATGGACGGCATTCTGGATGAAGTGAAAGCATCGGCGATCCCCGTATCGGCGCCGTAGCCGCCTCGGTTGGGCGGCAGCGTGTGCGCCGACTCTCCTGCTAGGAAACACACGCCCTTCCTAAAATGATCGGCAATGAGGGCAGTAAGCTCCCAACGCCCCGTGTTCAGGTTTTAGTGGCTGCAATAGCGCAGCGGGACGATGTCGTCGCGGCGCAACGCGAAGTCGTCGAAGGTGGCCGCGTAACCGCGCCAGCCGGGCATATCCACTTCCTCAGCACGCACGATGTGGGCTGCGGTGCACATCTGAACCGTGCCCTGGCCCAGCGGCCGCTCAATGAGCGCAACTTCGAGTGCAATGGCCGTGCCGGGTTGAAAATCACGCGGAGCGAGGAAATAGACGCCGCTGGAGCTGATGTTGCGGGTTACGAGCGTGACGGGAATGGGCTCGAGATGATCGCCGACGCGCGTGAGGCGGAGCGGCAGCGAGAGCGATGCGCGCGGACTGCTGCGGCGCTCGCGCGCGACGCCGATGGCGTGCGTGGGAACACGCGCAAATCGCTGTGGCCCAGGTTTCCCTTTTGGAGATGCGACGTTTACAGTGTGGCTTTCAACTTCACGCAGCGGCGACACAAACGACCGCGGCCCCTTCCAATCCGGAGCAGCCCCCATGTACTCTCCCCCAAGAACAGCCTAAACTTCCCCAAGCCAGTAGAGCGAATATGCGCGGAGTCTGGAACCGCGTCAAGGGAAGTGATGGGCGGGTGCTGTATTATACAACAGTAAGGGACGGGGCACATAACTATGATTAGGCGGGAGTTGCGGCCTTTGAGCTGATGGACGGTGAGATTTTGGGTTTGTGGTTTGTTCGCTAGGCGCGAAGGACAACCGAAAGCGAAGGGTTGTTCGCCTGCGGAGCACCGGGGATTTTTGCTGCGGATGTGAAAATCCTGGCACTGAATTCGAGCGCTAGAAACGGATGGCGGCTTTGATTGAGTTTCGCTAATTTGAGCTGAGAGCGAGGCTCATACAATGATTGAACTGATGACGAGAACTTCGAGTGAGGGATTGGAGGGCACGCGCGCGCCGGCTGCGAACGAGAAACGATGGCAGTCGGTGCAAACGCGCGATCGCGGCGCCGACGGTGCGTTTGTGTATGCGGTGCGCTCCACTGGAATTTACTGCAGGCCGTCGTGTGCTTCACGAAAACCGCGGCGCGAGCAGGTGGAATTTTTCTCGCTCCCGGCGGCGGCCGAGCAGCGTGGATTCCGCGCGTGTCTGCGGTGCCGGCCGCGCTTGGCACGTTTGCGCGACCCGCGCACGGCTGCGGTGGCGAACGTATGCCGGGAAATCGAGGCGCAGATCGATGCGGATGGCGCCAAGACTGCGACCGGGGATGCGAGCGAGACGCCTTTGACGCTGCGCACGCTGAGTTCTAGAGCTGGAATGAGCGCGCATCAACTGGAACGCGCGTTTCGCAGCGTGATGGGAATTTCTCCGCGGCAGTATGCGGATGCGCGGCGGATGCGCCGGTTGAAGTCCCGATTGCGAAAAGGAGATGACGTGACCACCGCGCTGTACGACGCAGGATTTGGATCGAGCAGCCGATTATACGAGCGCGCTCCGGCGCAATTGGGGATGACGCCTGCTACTTACCGGCAGGGCGGCGCGGGAATGAAGATCCATTACACGATTGTAAGTTCGCCGCTGGGACGGTTGCTGGTGGGCGCGACCGAGCGCGGGATCAGCGCGCTGTATTTGGGGAAAGACGACGGCCCGCT
>Ga0210391_10002560_pt1 | contig 15713 bp, 14 predicted proteins | sample IncBWC12OmetaG_FD_160573 | JGI IMG/M metagenome (GOLD analysis project Ga0210391, IMG submission 160573) | Forest soil microbial communities from Barre Woods Harvard Forest LTER site, Petersham, Massachusetts, United States - Inc-BW-C-12-O ... | reverse complement strand
CTGAGAAAATCTCAAGCCCTTTCAGGCCGACAAAACAATTGACTGGCGACTCGCAATGCCTGCCGCATCGGATCAAGCGGACATCATCTTAGTCTTCGGCGGCGCCGGAGCGATTGACCGGCATTTAAGCCGGTTGGTGAAACTCGACCTGCCCGTGCTCGTGATTCCTGCCGACAGCGGCAATGACTTTGCCCGCGCTCTGGGGTTTCGCCGAGTGCGCGATTCGCTCCCGGCTTGGCGACGATTTGGCGCAGGACAAGACAACATCCGGGCCATCGATCTTGGAATAATACCGTCGCTCGAAACGGCGCACCGGGCGCCACAGGAGTCTCCCCGGTATTTCTGCAGCGTGGCCGGAGTGGGTCCCGACGCCGAAGTGTCCCGGCGAGCTCACGCTTTGCCGCGCTGGCTAAGCGGTCCCGGCGGTTATGCGCGGACCTGGGTCGAACACCGTTTCGCTTTGCTCCGCTGCTCATGAAGATTTTCGCGACGGACCAAGCCGGTGGCTGGATGATACCCAGCCATCAACCCACCCTGCGGGTCGCGTTTGCCAAACACTGCGATTTATGGCGGGGGATGAAGATCGCTCCCCCGGCTCAGATGGACGACGACCGGCTCGATGGGTGGGTGATCGGCGGCATCGATTCTTGCAGATTCGCCTGCATGTTTCCACAGGCTAGTCGGGGCCGCCATTTGCACATGCGGAAGGTCAACTATTCCGAGGCCGCTCACCCCGCGCGTGGAAACGGAAACTCCGCTGGCCATCTACGCCGACGGCGAATACGTTTGCCGTACACCGCCCGAGGTGAGGATCGAGCGCGGGGCGGTGAAAGTGCTTACCCCCCAGCTCCAGTGCTAAAATTTCCCCATGGCTGAACGACGTTCCCGCACTCTGCTCTGGATTCTGATTGGTGGAGGAGCCTTCTTCCTCTTCGTGCTAGCGGTATTTTCACTCGTCTACCTCACCCTGCACGCGGGCAGCAGTGAAGCATCGTTCAGCGGCTTTGGCGACCGCATCGGCGTGGTGGATCTCGACGGCGTCATTCTCTCGCCGGAGCCGGTCGTCGGCCAACTCAAGAAGTTCGAGCAGGACTCTTCCATCAAGGCCATCATCCTGCACGTAAACTCACCCGGCGGCGGCGTGGCTGCGTCAGAAGAGATTTATCGTGAGGTCAAACGCATCCACGAGGAAAAAAAGAAGCGCGTCGTGGTTTCAATCGAAACCGTGGGAGCGAGCGGCGCCTACTATGTTGCCTCGGCCTCGAACAAGATTTACGCCGATAATGGCAGCATCGTCGGTTCGATCGGCGTCATCGCCGAGTGGGTGAACTACGGCGACCTGCTCAAGTGGGCCAAACTGAAGAGCATTGTGCTCAAGACCGGCGAATTTAAGGATACCGGCAATCCCACGCGCGACCTCACTCCCGCCGAGCAGGCTTACATGCAGTCGCTGATCGATAATATGTTCGGCCAGTTCGTGCAGGCGGTGGCGGATGGCCGAGGCATGAAGTTCGAAGATGTGAAATCCATCGCCAATGGCAAAGTGTGGACCGGCGAACAGGCGCTCTCCATGAAATTAATCGACAACCTCGGCGACTTCCAGACGGTCGTGAAAGACACCGCTAAATCGGTGGGCATCTCGGGCGAGCCAACGCTGGTGCATCCGGAGAAAGATCGTAAAACGCTGCTCGATCTGATGCTGGGCGACGTTTCGCAGTACCTGCCCAACACCGAGAAAATGCTGGAGCAGCACGTTGGTTTTTACTATCTGTGGAAGTAGCGGAGGGCTTCGGGGATAGGGGACAGGTCTGCGCCCCAGGGCATGGGGACAAAATGGTGCCCCAGGCCCAGAACCTAACGCCGAAGGGCTTCCCAAGACTGCGACTTGCATACAACCCCTGAAATTTGAGAAGGTTATGGAGGTTGCCGCTTGAAGCTGGGGTTTCCGCCGAGGGCAGGCGGCTCCTTTCCAAAAACGGAACCTGGGAGGGAAGAAGCACAATGACGAAAGCCGATCTAATTGATGAAGTCTCGCGTTTGGCGGAACTTACACGCAAAGACAGCGAAGTGATTGTAGAAACGATCTTTGACAGCGTGGTGCGTTCCCTGCGCGCGGGGGACAAGATCGAGATCCGCGGCTTTGGCAGCTTCCGCACCCGCCAGCGCAAGCCACGCACGGGACGCAATCCCAAGACCGGTGAAAAAGTCGAAGTGCCTGCGAAGAAGATTCCCTTCTTCAAGCCCAGCAAGGAGTTAAAGGACCTGGTGAACGAAGGAATCGCCGAGCCCGCGGCGGTGCCTCCCGCGCCGGTGCCTCCCATGACTCCAGCAACACCGGCGTAGCGCAAGCACGTCGGGAGGAAAAAACTACGGCCGAATTCCGACCACGCCCATCATCCGGCCCGTCTTGCCTTTTTCGGCGCGATAGGAAAACAGCAAATCGGTGCGGCAGTTCGTGCATAGCGGCGAGGCTTGGATGCGGTTCGCTCGAACTCCGACGGCCAACAGTTGTTGGCGATTGGCTTCTACGAGGTCGAGAAAAATCTTCTTGGGCAGCTCGCTGTGGCCGGGTGCGCGCGCCGTCAGAAATAACATGGGATACTTTTCGCGCACGGGATCCGATTCTTCGACCACCCGGAACAATTTCTCTGCGTAGGCAAATTGCGACTCGAAGGTTTCGCGAACTTCCTCGCCCACTTGGTAGCAGCAGCCGTGAACACCGGGGCCGATCGCAGCTTTGAGATCGCAGGCGCGACTGCCGAAAAAGCGCTGCATCTCGCCGACTCCCTTTTCCACGATGCGCTTGACCGTGCCCCGCCAGCCGGCGTGAAACACGCCTACAGCACGGCGCTTCGGATCGACAAGAATGACGGGCAGGCAATCGGCGGTCTGGATGCCGAGCACCAGCCCAGGAGTATCCGTGATCAGCCCGTCGCCAACCGGCTGCGGTTCGGCGGGCGAGCTGACGAGCTGGATGATGTCGGAATGAATCTGCCTTGCCGTGACCAGCGGCCATAGGCCTGGTCTCGCCTGCGGCACGCTCTTGCTCTTTGTCCTGGCGCCGAGCTCAGCCAGAAACGCCGCGCGGTTACGCTCGACCGCGGCTTTGGAATCTTCTTTGGTGAATCCCAGGTTGAGCGCGTCCTTCCCATAGACGCGCGAGAATCCGCCCATCCGCGTGGAGAATCCGTGGACGAGGCCGGGAGATTGGCTCAGGTGAGTAGCGACGAGAATGTTGAGTTTGGCTGGCTTGGGGACCCGATTCGACACTTAAGCATGTTACCCGATGAGCGGTTTGAACCAGCTACGGCTTCAACCGCCCTGAGCCCAGCGCTCTCGCACTTCGGCGATAAACTTCTCTTTGCCCTTTCGCATGAGCCGGACGAGTTCGTGGTTGCCGGTATCTTCGTGCGCAGCTGCCCACAGCACCATCTCGGTCAGCACCGGTGCCAGATCGATTCCCTTTTGGGTCAGCACATAGATCACTTTGCGTCCGTCCGCTGGATCTCCCTCCGTCCTGATGATTCCGTACTCCACCAACCTGCGCAGCCGATCGGCCAGGATATTCGTCGCGATACCTTCATAACACTCCAGGAATGTTTTGTAAGTGCGCGCTCCGCGCAGCATCATGTCGCGAATGATGAGCAGTGACCAGCGATCGCCCAACATCTCTACGGAAGCATTGAGCGGACAACCCGAGCGGCGCTTGGGAGCTGATTTTTTCGACATCGTCGTCTTTGATGATAAATTATCACTTGCATTTAGCAAGTTAAGGATGATTCCATCATTTTCTGTGGAAGTTGGGGACTCACGCGGACCGGCGCAGCCCGTCGAACGAAGCTCACCGCCCAAACCCCCGAACCGGGGGGCGGGTGGCCATCGTACAGCGCGACCATGCCGGGGATTTCAGGCTCATGAAACCCGCTTGCCCTTCGTCAGGAGGGCAACGGCGCGTGGGTGGAAACCGGAGTTTCCTTTTCTTCCGTGATCGGGGTGGCCTCGCGCGCTTGGGTGTCCTCGGAGAGAGGGACGGCGGAGCGCAGTGTGGTACCGGCGTTGGTTGAGCAGATGGTGAAATCGCCGCCGAGTTCTTTCATCCGCTCGCGGATGCCGGCAAGACCCACGCCGGAGCCGAATCCGGTGCGACGAAAGCGATCCATAACGGCTTGAGGAAGTCCCCGGCCAAAATCCTGGATCTCCAGGATGGCGCGATCTGGGAGTCTCTGGAAGTTCACTTCGACTTGCGAGCTCGCCGAATGGCGATGGGCGTTGGTGAGGCCTTCCTGGAGCGCGCGGAAGAGCGCGAGTTCGACGACCTCGGGCATGCGAGCAAGTTTCAAGTTTTCCGCGGGAAGGCTGTCGGGGTGAAAAAAGTTGGTTTTGATGGTCATCGCCGAACGCTTGGCGAAGCCATCGATGAACCAATGCGCCGCCGCCTCGAAGCCGGCCTCGTCGAGCAATGGAGGATGGAGAAGATACGACATGGTGCGAATGCTGGAGACCGCGTGGTCGATCAGCTTGCGCGTTTCCTCGAGCATAGGTGACGGTTTTCCGCCGTCCCGCAGCAGCACCATATCCACATTGATCTGCGCTGCCGCCAACCACTGACCTAATCCGTCATGCAGCTCACGGGCAACGCGGCGACGTTCTTCGTCCTGGACGCGCATGAGCCTGGCGGAAAGTTTTCGCAGCGCGACGGTTCGCCGTTCCACCAGCGACTCCAATTCGTCATGCGCTCGTCTTAATTCTTCCTCAACTTGTTCCCGCTCTTCGAGGTGGGAGCGCATTTCGTACTGCCGGAGTCGGGAGCGGATCGCGGTGCGCACGCTGCTGATCAGCGTGGCCGGACGCAGGGGTCGCTCAATCAAATTGATGTTGCCCATGGGCGCGCGCGAGCGCACCATCATTTCGGTGTCCGCCGTAGTGGCTCCGCCGCCAGTCAGGACAATAATGGGAAAGTCGGACCAGGCAGGCTGTGCCGTAACGCTGCGGCCCAGCAATTCGATGCCTTCCTCGTCGAGCGATTCCTCGGCCACGATGGCGGCTCCGGCTCCGCCGCCCAGGCAGCGCGCAATCGCTCCGACATTTCCGACGACCCCCACCGGAATCCCCGAGCGCTCCAGCACTTCGCGAACCAGGATGGCGTCCTTGCCGAATGGAGCCAGCACCAGTACTCGATAATCGGCATGGAGAAAGGTCGACACCGCGGCCACTCAACTCTCCTTCGATCCCCCCAGAAATGTGGGGGTGCCGGTGAGCACTCCCTGAAAGTCGCGCAGGGGGCGTCCGATGTGAATCCGATCGGGACCCAACTTCAGTTCCCGAATCGTGTGCTCATGACTGCCGCTGCGGCGTTTAATGGTGGAGATCGCCTGGCGTACTTCGCCCTGAGTTTCGAAATAACGCAGGAGCAAAATATTGTCGGCCAGATAGCTCACGTCGACCGCGCTCTCCAGCGGGGAGCCAATCGTTCCCGCCTGAGCCAGAATCATTATCGTGAGCACTCCGCGATTCCCCAGATAGGCGAGCAGCTCGTGTAGATGCACGGCCAGGAACTGCTCGCCCGGCATCGACTGGAGGTATCCGTTCAAACTGTCGAGCAGGACGATGCGAACGTTTTCGCGCTCCACGTGCTGCTGAACTTTCGCCACCAGTTCTCCGGGGGACCTCTCTGCCGGGTCTATGCGTTCGATTACAATTTTGCCGCTCGCCACGTGCGGACGAATATCGATGCCCAGTCCAGCCGCGCGCGTCATCAGTGTGGGAGGGGCTTCCTCGAAGGTGAACAGCGCGCAGGATTCGCCTCGTTTTGCCGCGGTTGCAGCCCATTGGACTGCGATGCTCGTCTTGCCACAACCGGCGGGTCCAATCAGAAGCGTACTGGTGCCGCGATCCAGGCCACCTCCGGTCAGCGCATCCAGTTCCGCGATTCCGCTCGACACTGCCTCGGGCGGTTGCTCCGAGCGGGAGTCGGCTGCGATCAGACGTGGAAAAACCGCAACCCCTCCGGTCACAATCGAATAGTCGTGAAATCCTTCGCGATACGCCGAAGCGCGCAGCTTTACAATCTCGACCTGGCGGCGAGTCTTGCCATACTCACGGGGCACTTTGTCCAAGCTGACAACGCCGTGGACCACACTATGCAACTGCAAATCGGGATCGCGTGAACTACGGTCATCCAGTAACAGAACGGTACACTCTTGATCGGCCATGAAGTCTTTCAGCGACAAGATTTGACGGCGGTAGCGCAGTGGATCTTTTGCCAGCATGCGCAATTCGCTGAGCGCGTCGATCACGAGGCGGTCGGGGTGAACGCGCTGAATTTCCTTGACGATGCTTCGCATGCGGTCGTTCAGCTCGACTTCGGCAGGATGAAACACCGTGTATTGCTGTTCGGGGAGCAGATCGTTTTCATTGGGAAGCAATTCGACGATCTCGATCTGGTCCAGCGAGAATCCGTGCGACTGCGCGGCGTGATTCAGCTCGGCGCGCGACTCGGAAAGCGTGATATAGAGAGCGCGCTCTCCCCGAGTGACGCCCTCGCGCATGAATTGCAACGCCAGGGTGGTCTTTCCCGCGCCCGGATCACCTTCGATGAGATACAGGCGGCCGCGTGGAAAACCACCATTCAGAATATTGTCCAAGCCATCACATCCGGTACGGGCACGTGGATCGGAGCGCGGCGGCTGCCGATTGGCCGCCTGCTGATTCGTGCTAGGACTGGCGCCGGGCAATTTTCCTCCAAACGAATTGGGATTCAGTAGGCACGGTAGATCGAAAAGCTGCGCGAACCTACATGACACGAGATGATGGACACTTCAGCCGGAATCATCATCGATTTCTGCAGGTCGAAGAATGCTCGATGTTTAAAATGGCGTAGAGCTGTATTGTTGGGTATCCGTAGCATTGCTGAGGGGTCTAAAGGGTTTTCTGTAGGAATCGGCCTATAAGCCGAGTACTTTACCGGTGCAACCCTTGCTTGCTCGCGATCGTATGGTCGGTTACGTCAGCATGGCGGGCAGCGTAATCCGACTCATCCTCCCACGCCATCTGCGCACCTGGCCGGAGTGGGCGCCGAAGTGCACCTCGAGGCGGAAGTTCCTGTAAACCCAGCGTTCCGTGCTCAGCGCGCTCGAGAAGCGCTGTCCCGGGCTGCGGGCCACGTCCGCGACCACGTCACCGAGCCGCGCCGGCCGTGCCGGCGCTTCTTGGTTTGCGAGGAGGATTTGTCGCACGAGCCGCCGCATGCTCCCTTGCCTGAGGCAGTGTCATCCGCATCCGAGCCTGGCGCATAGTCCGTTCATAGAATGCTCGGATGCGAAGCCGATCCTATTTGCCCGTACCGCCTCTTCCAGCTTATAGTTTCTCTAGCCATGTTTGCAGATTTCACCGCCACCGATCGCTGGACCAAGAAACCGGTGCATTGCGTTTATCAGGCGCTGATCGTGGCCATCGCCACGCGTCACGCCGATGCGGTTGACATAAAATTTCTGGTCGATGGGAAGACCGTCTGGGTGGCACTGCCGCACCCCGCCTGGGTGGAATACAAGAAACGTACCGGCAAATCGATCACCGATTCTCTGGCTGTGGAAATTGCCGGCCACTATCTGCAATCCGCGCTGCAGGCTGGCGAAGGCTTGGGCCGCGAAATGTATTCGCTCACCATCGAGGAAACCCTGGCGCATCTCGAAGCCGTGGTGTCGGCGGTCGAAGAGCCGGCCACCGCCTAGAGATGAAAGGCAGGCGGCAGGGCGCGCGTTTTCTTATCTCTCCACTCTCCCCCGAATCACAGTAGAAAGAGCCGGACTCCAAGATTTCCGCCGCGCCGCGAAGTCCCTCCCCTCCTCCAAGTTGAACATTCCCGCAATCTCCATTTGTGGAGCCGCAAGACCGCGTCCGTAAGCTTGGTCGACGATGAGCAGACCATCACGCTGTGCGGCAACCGCCAGCCTCTGGCCATCCCGAAACCTGACGCTCGCGCCGTCTCGCCTGATTCTCGTAGGGACCGCATGCGCCTCAGTTTGCAACCCGACGCTGCCCAGCAAGATGCGCTCCTGCGGTTGCTCGATGCCCAGCACGACTCCGAGTCAGATAACTACCCTCAGTCGAGGCTAAGAAAACTGGTCGCTGAATATTTCGGCGGTGAAGACTTGAATCGAGGCGCCTTTTCGCCAGGCATCCGGAGGTAAGCCGGCTTTGAGGCAGGTCTGTTCGAGGAAAGTGATGCGATCCCATTTGCGCGCGCCGGGAACCTGGGGCAGGAGGAGGCCGCGGCGGCCATGTTGGCTGATGAGCAGGCCGTGCCGCCCGACTTCAACAGCTTCGGCCTCAATGAGCTGTGGAGCGGAGAGGATGCTGAGCTCGATTTCGAGATGAAGCGCTTCATCTCGGGTGACTGGTGGAAAGCGGTTGTCGCTGAAGGCGGCCGCACGGGCGGTTTCCGCCACGGCCTGGTAGACCGAAGAAGCGGGCAGAAAATATCCCACACACCCCCGCAGTTCGCCGCGCAAGTGGAGGGAAGTAAACACCCCGCGGAGCTCGGCGAGATGCGGAGCAGGAGGATCGGAAGCAATTGCGTGGCCCGCAAACACGGAAGCAATGGAATCGTGGGCAAGCCGCAGCAGCAGCAGGCGCTCTTCTTTCGAGAACTCCGGTGGTGCAGCTTCCGAGGCAGCGATGGCGAACGACGAATTAGGTTGAAGGTGCGACATCGGCATCGGTCGGTCGCGGCGCGGGTTGCGGCTTGCGGCGCCGGCTGAGAATAAAGGCTCGGCGGCGGCGCTTGGAAACTTGCCGGTCGATTTTTGACCAGAAGGCGGCGAAATAATCGATGGCGGAAATCAGCGACACGCACACCACGAACCAGATCGCGGCAAAGGCAATCCAGTGCACCGGGAAAATGAAGTTGCCGTAGACCGGCCACTCCTTCCAGCGGTGATCAAGAATGACCGCGACCACGGAAACGATCTGCACCACCATTTTGAACTTGCCCAGTTCGCTGGCTTCGATGGTGAACCCTCCCGACGCAGCGATCGAGCGCAAGCCGCTCACCAGAAACTCGCGGCCAATGATGATGACGGCGATCCATGCAGGAACCAGGCTGGGATTGAATTGGACCAGAGTGACGAACGCGGCGGCGATGAGAAGTTTGTCGGCCATGGGATCAAGCAGAATCCCCATGGTCGTGATCTGGCCGCGTCTACGCGCCAGGTACCCGTCGATTCCGTCGGTCATGGAAGCGGCTATGAAGACGGCCGAGGCCAGCAATTCTTTATTGCCCTGCTCGCTGCTAAAGCGGCTGGAGGAAAGGATCCATATCAGCAGAGGGATACTGCAGATGCGGATCAGCGTGATGGAATTGGGCAGGTTCACCGCAGCTCGGCATCGTTTCCGGAAGGGAGACCGGAAGACTGACTTGATTATCCTCCACGGTGCGGGGGAACGCAATCGGGAGAATTTGTAGTTGGGGCACAGAGTTTGCGCGAAAGTTTCTGCGCGTGAAGGATTATTTTGGCGGCGCCGGAGTCATGGCACCGGGCTTGGGCTGTTTGGCGATGATCTGGTCTTTGATCTTCTCGTAGCTGGCCTGGGGAATGATTTTCTTGTGCACCAGGTCGAGTTTGCTGCGATAGGGGCGACCGGCGATAATTTTCTGCGAATAAGCGTCGCCGATACCAGGCAGCGCCTTGAGTTGGTCGGCGGTCGCAGTGTTGAGGTCAAGCTTGTCGGCTGCGGCCATGGCCGCTTGCGGAGCAACGCCCATGGCGGCGCGAGCGGGCAGAGCAATTTGCAGCCCGACGAGCAGCAGCAAGGGAAGCAAACCCACCAGCAAGCTCTTGCTTTTCCCCTTCATAAATTCTCCTCAGGCGTAGATGCCGCGCTGGCGGATGGTGTAAGCGACGCGGTCAATGGCCAGCATGTAGGCTGCGATTCGATTGTTAACGTGGTGCGTCTCGGCGTAGCGGACCACGTCGTTGAAGGAGGAAACCATGATCTCTTCCAGTTGCTCGTTGACCACAGATTCCTTCCAGAAGTAGCCCTGGCGGTCCTGTACCCACTCGAAGTACGAAGTGGTAACGCCGCCCGCGTTGGCCAGAATATCAGGGATGACGAAGACGCCCTTGTCGGTTAGGACATCGTCGGCGGCCGAAGTGGTGGGGCCATTGGCGCCCTCCGCCAGGATCCGGCACTTCACGCGATCCACGTTGCGCGAGGTGATGACATTTTCGGTCGCGGCGGGGATGAGGATTTCGCACTCCGTGGTGAGCAAGTCGGCGGCGTCGGCGGCCTCGGCGTCGGGGAAGCCGTGTACTGTGCCATTTTTCTGGCGGAAATCGACCAGAGCGTTCAGGTCGATGCCGTTTTTGTTATAAAGGCCGCCGCCTACCTCGGCGATGCCAACAATCTTGTATCCACCCTGATGCATGAGATGGGCGGCGTTGGAGCCGACATTGCCAAAGCCCTGCACGATCACGCGACTGCTCTCGCGGGGCAGACCGAGCTTCTTGATGGCTTCGTCGCAAACCACCATCACGCCGCGGCCGGTGGCCTCTCGGCGTCCGCGGGAGCCCCCGATGTTGATGGGCTTGCCGGTCACGACCGCGGTAACGGTCTGGCGCATGTGCATGGAGTAGGTGTCCATCATCCAGGCCATGATTTGTTCATTGGTGTTGACGTCTGGGGCGGGAACATCTTTTTCGGGACCGATGAATTCAATCAGTTCGGAGGTGTAGCGCCGGGTCATGCGCTCGATTTCGCCCATCGACATCTTGTGCGGATCGCAGATCACGCCCCCCTTGGCGCCGCCGAAGGGAATGTTGACCACGGCGCATTTCCAGGTCATCCAACTGGCAAGGGCACGAACCTCGTCGAGCGTGACATCGGGCGCGTAGCGGATTCCGCCCTTGGCCGGGCCGCGCGCGATCGAGTGCTGCACGCGGAATCCGGTGAAAACTTCGAGATGGCCGTCATCCATCTGGACGGGGATGTAGACGGTAAGTTCGCGGTTGGGATAGCGCAACACTCGCCACAGGCCATCGTCGAGATTCAGCTTCTGGGCAGCCAGGTCAAAGCGCGCCCTCTGCGACTCCCACGGATTGCTTTCTTTATCCACGTGCGCAGCGGTAGTCATCGGGGTCATAAACGTAATCTCCGGAATGATTGCGGTTCGAGATGTTGGCCGGCGCCGGGGTATTTTCCGGTGTAAGGGCAAACCTTCAGAGTATATGAGCCGGGACGGTGGGGAAGCAAGGAGCGGATCGAGGATGCATCGCGCGCCTGCCCGGTGATCTCCCGCGAGTCAAGCCGAGGTGGCGATCGTCGTGACCTCGGCGGCGGGACCTGGGCCATCGTCTCCGCGGCCGGGATTTTTCGAATCACGGGCGGTGTTCCACAGGTGTACAGCGGCGTAAGCGCGCCAGGGGCGCCAGGCTTCGGCGCGGCGCTCAAGCTCGCGCGCGCTCGTCAAATCCAAGGCGCGCAGAAGGCCGAGGTCACTGGAGGGAAAGGCGTCAGGCTCGCCGAGGGCTCGCATCGCAACATATTGTGCGGTCCATTTACCGATGCCGGGAATTTCACAGAGGCGGGCGAGGAAGTCGGCAGAATCGGTCACCGCCTCAAAGCTGAGTTGACCGGCACAAACTGCCCGGGCCAGAGCTCGGATGGTCTCGGCGCGTGCCCCGGTGAGACCAACGCCAGAAAAGTTGGCATCGGCGAGAATTTGCGGGGTCGGAAATAGATGCGTGATGGCGGCGGTTGCGCAAACTGGTTGGCCGAAAGTCTTTACCAGGCGGCCGGCCAAGGTGGTCGCGCCCTTGACGCTGACCTGCTGGCCGAGTATAGCTCGCACTGTAAGTTCGAAACCGTTCCAGCACCCCGGCACCCGTAACCCGGGATCCGCTTCCATCCTTCGGGCCAGCGCCGGATCGGTTCTTAGAGATTGGACGATGGCGGTCCAATCCGCATTCAGATCAAACATGGCGCGGATGCGCTCGGTAATAAAAAAGAGTGAACGGGGATCGCCAAACTGCACCCGAGCAGCGAGTCCGCCATTCGCCTCATCCAGAGAAACCTCAAAGTAGCCGTGATTGCCGTTCAACGAAATGGAACGAAGATAACGGTCGCGCTCCACGGCCTCGACACCCGGCGTAGCGCGGGGGGCCAGGAATGCCAACATCCCTTTCCAGTCATAAGGCGGGCGGAAGCGAAGACGGAACAGGTATTGATTTTCCGGCTGGTCCTGGGTTTGTCGCCGAAGACGTCGTATTTGCGTAGGCGTTCGATGATAGACCTTACGAATGCTGGCATTGAATCGGCGCACACATCCGAAGCCCGCGGCTACGGCAATTTGCGTCATGGGGAGGCGAGTTTCGTCGATGAGCTTCTTGGCGAAATGCAGACGCCGGGTATGAGCCACGGCGGTGGGAGACGCGCCGAGATGCTTCAGGAACAAGCGGCGCAGGTGACGCGAGCCCACTCCCAATCGCTCCGCCAGCGTCTCCACTCCACCGTCCTCGAGCCCGCTCTCACCGATCAGGCGCAAGGCTCGCGAGACCGTGTTGGACGTTCCAAGCCAAGCCGGAGTTCCGGGCGAGCACTCGGGACGGCAGCGCAGGCAAGGCCGAAAACCAGCTTCCGCGGCGGCCGCCGCCGTAGCAAAGTAGCGAACATTCTTTTCTTTCGCCGTCGGCGCGGGGCAGATCGACCGGCAATAGACACGACTGCCCACTACCCCGATGAAGAACTTGCCGTCAAAGCGAGGATCGCGTGACAGCCGGGCTCGCGAACAGGTCTGCATATCGAGCGTCATAGGCGAATTCCATACTAGACGTTTCGCGGACCGAGTATGGACGTTTTCGGACGATGTTAAACCGAGTGGCCCACCCAAAGGGGTTCGAGGACGAAGAACCGCGCCGAGGAAACCGGGACGAGGTCCGCAAACGTCCAACTGCTGGGAACTAGCGGTCTTAATGTTTTGATGGTTTTGTTCCATACCGCCATGGCTGACCGCCTTCGTCACTGCCTAGAATGTCCGGAATGTAGCACCCGTTACGTGATCGGGTTTAGTCCCTATCGAAACGGCTCGTACCTTATCTCTTATGTGACTGAGGCGACTGAGGAATACGTTTTGTTCTGTTTTTGCCGGCGGCCACCGGTTTGCAGCCGATGGAACGGGAGCGGCCTGAAGCGGTATTCAGTCTCGAATGGAGCTTACTATCGCGGCTACGGTTCACCGCTTGAGGTCTGGCTGTTCAGACACTACGCCACGCCAAAGCCAGGTTTTCTTAATGCGGATCGCACCGAGAAGGAACCAAACAGAAGCGAGTGACGCTCATTACTCTTTAGCACTCTTTAGCTTCAGCGGAAGATCTGCGTTCCCAGCGGGGGCACCTTGTATGATCAGGTCTTCGGCTCCCGCCGGTAATGCTTCTCGCCACCCTAAGCCAAGAGGCTGCGACTACAGCTTGATCTCCATCCCCTCAGCGGCGGCGCGCACTTTGGGATAGTAGTTGCGGGCCTCCTGCACGAGCTTGTCGATGATGACATCGGTGTGGTCGGGATCGTGGTGGAAGAGCACGAGTTCTTTGGCCCCGCTCTCCATTACCACATTGACGGCTTCACGCCAGTGGCTGTGCCCCCAGCCGCGGCGGTGGGCTTCGTATTCTTCGGGAAGATACTGCGCGTCGTAGATGAGCACGTCCGCGCCTTCGGCCAGTTTACGGACGGCTTTGTCGAAGGTGGCATCGCCGGGCTCGTTGTCGGTGGCATAGACGAGAATTCCATCCCTGGTCTCGAGGCGAAAGCCCATGCATCCCTGGGGATGGTTGAGCCACGCGGTTTGCAGCTGAACCCCCTCTTCAACCGTGATGCGTCCGCTCTCGATGTCATAAAAATCGCGGCGAGCTTTCATCTGGCCGATATCCACAGGGAAGTAGGGGGCAGCCATCTGATCGGCCAGGACTTGTTTGAGGCTGCGCATCCGGCTGGAGCATTGGAACAGGAAGTGGCTTTCCGGATTGGCATACAACGGGCGGAAGAATGGCATGCCCTGAATGTGGTCCCAATGAAAGTGCGAAACGAAGACGTGGGCGGAGAAGGGGCGGTCGCCGAACTCGTTCTGCAGCTGTTGGCCGAGGACGCGGAATCCGGTGCCGCAATCAAAGACGTAGATGCGGTCACCGAATCGGACTTCGACGCAGGAGGTGTTGCCCCCATAGCGCATGTTCTCGGATTGTGGAGTTGGCGTGGAACCACGCACGCCCCAGAACTTAATCCGCATAGGCTTTGAGACCGCACGAGGGCCCGTTTGCTGGCAGCTTCCTTGGTATCTTCAGATGTTGGGCCACGCCCCGTCAATTGCCGGGATGGTTCGCGGCTAACTATTTCGCCCGGTACCGGGACGGGCGACCGGGCGCGGGAAGCGGGTCCCCTATAATGAACCGCGAGGCTGCGCTGAGGCCAGGCGCGTCATCTTTTGCAGGGCTTAGCTTCCCATGATTAACCCTGAGTTCAAGGAATTCTGTCGGCTGGCGCGGTCGGCGACGCTGGTACCGGTGGCGAAATCGGTGAGCGCCGACTTACTTACGCCCGTTTCCGCCTTTCTGGCTATCGCCCAGGAAGAGCGGCACGCGTTTTTGCTGGAGTCGATAGAGCGTGGCGAGCAGATCGGACGTTATACGTTCCTCGGTGCGCGACCTTATATGCGGGTGCGGGCGAGGGGCTCGGCCATCGAAATTGAACGGAGGCGTAAGCGCGAACACCGTCAAGGCGACGTATTCCAGGTGGTGAAGCAACTGCTGGGCGAGCATCAGCCGGCATTGGTTCCTGGGCTGCCGCCTTTCACCGCAGGGGCGGTCGGCTACTTTGCCTACGATGTGGTCCGGCAATTGGAAAAAATTGGCCAACACGCCAAGGATGATCTCTCTCTGCCGGATTGCGAGTTGATGTTCTTTGACCGGCTTCTGGCCTTTGATCATTTGCGCCATCAGATTCATATCGTGGCGGCGGGGGATGTTTCGCGCGAGAGTCCGCGGCGCGCCTATGATCGGGCAGTCGAGGATATCGCTCGCCTGGAACGCAAGCTGGCTGCCGGATTGCGCCCGGCGATGTGGCGTAAGCCGAACCCGGCCCGCGTGGGAAAGCTGAAGATTCATGCCGGCACCACACGGGCAGCGTTTCTCGACAGCGTAGAGCGCTGCAAGCAATACATTGCCGCAGGAGATATTTTTCAGGTGGTGCTTTCGCAGCGGCTCGACTTCGTCCCCGGGGTTGAGCCCTTCGATCTTTACCGCGCCCTGCGGCAGGTAAATCCCTCGCCCTATCTTTATTTCTTGCGCCTGGGCGAGACGCAGATTCTGGGCTCGTCGCCGGAGATGCTGGTGCGGGTAACCGGACACAAGCTGGAATATCGGCCCATTGCGGGCACCCATCCGCGCGGGCGCGACGAGGCCGAGGACCAGCGTCTCGAGCAGCAGATGCGGAACGACGAGAAAGAGCGCGCCGAGCACGTCATGCTGGTTGATCTGGGACGCAACGATTTGGGGCGCGTAAGCGAGTATGGATCGGTCAAAGTGAAGGACTTGATGTATGTCGAGCGCTACTCCCACGTCATGCACCTGGTCTCCGCGCTCGAAGGCAGGCTGCGAAAAGATCTCAGTGCGCTGGATGCCTTCGCCGCATGTTTTCCCGCAGGCACGCTGAGCGGAGCCCCCAAG